>TARA_R110002110_G_scaffold392064_2_pt1 | contig 16533 bp, 16 predicted proteins | sample TARA_R110002110 | Tara Oceans TARA_R110002110 (sample SAMEA4397330) | marine metagenome | biome: Polar Biome; feature: [SRF] surface water layer (ENVO:00010504); material: water (ENVO:00002006), including particulate matter (ENVO:01000060) such as... | depth 5 m
GCGCGATAGACTAGTTGCAACGGCTTAATCTTCGATGAAGGCGGACACAAAAAACCCGGGACAATGCCCGGGCCCGATGTGCTTGATTACCGGCGGTATCAGGCGGTTGTCCGACTACGTCGGCGGTGAGCGGCAAGGCCAGCAAGGCCGAGACCGAGGACGATCAGCGGGCCGGGTTCCGGAATCTCTGTCGTCGTGTTGGGCGGAACATAGGTGCCGGTGAACAGCCAGTCGCTTGCGGCAACATGGTCTTCGGGCGGACCGCCCTCAGGGAAGTGATTGACCCAGCCCCAACCGACAAAAGTATCGGGGCCGGAATAGGCCGGGTAAGCGGCCAATCGATGATTGCTGAAGTTATTGAATTTAAACGAAAACCCGCCGGCCGCCTTGTCGACGAGGGTATAGACGTCGCCTTCGTCGGCGTCGTCGCCCCAGGCGCCGGTCGCCAGCGTAATCGTTCCGCGATTGCCGGTCGCTATATTCTGGTCTTGGCCGGTCGTCCGGACGCCGACATTTGCGGTGTCCGTGCCGATGGTGCCGGTCCCATCCGCAGCCACTTTTTGTCTGTAGGTGAAATCGATATCCACGTAGCCCAGGTTCGCCGGATCCCAGTTACCTCCGACAATGCCGCCGCCATAGGCACGCCCGAAGATGTGGACCGAACTGGCCTGGTCGTCATAAAGCAGGGTCATGCCAGTGCCGGGCGCGTCGAAGCTGAAGGTAAAGGGGACTTTGACCGGGCCAAAAAGACCGTCCAGCCGCAAGCCGTAATTGGACGTTCCCGCGGTTCCGTTGGGATGATCGTTCAACTGATATTGATAAACGGTAGCGTCGGCAGTCCCAGGGGCCATGACGGCGGCGGCAACAAGCCCGGCACTCAGGGCCAGCGCGCGGAAAATACGCGCTTTTCGGTGCAATGCCGGAGAATCAGTCAGGGCTGAGCGGAAAATCGGGGAAAGCGACATTCAATATCCTCTGGATTCAGTCGAACGTGTCGGTTCAAATCATTAACGCAAGAACGGTGCCAAAATAATTAACATCTAATAATCAACAACTTAGATATGTTTCGCTATTAACTATGTTGCGAAATTGTCAAATATTCCGACGGCTTAAAAGCACCGTTGAAGCCACAGGATGTTCGTCTGGGTGGCGTTGCAGCGGTTGTTTTTGGGGCGGGGGACAGGCTGGCGATTCTTTCGGGCGATTTCGGGCCGAGCGAAGCTTATATGCTGACGACGTCCTGCCTGTCGCCTGTCGGCGGTGAGCTCCGAGTAGGCGTCCGGACATCCGAAATTCAGGTAATTTCGATACCAATAAAAACCGGATTCCAAATCAGTGTTTGGGTGGGCAGTGGGTGCCGGAAATTAACAATCTGTGCAGGAAACCGGCATTTATGCGGGGTTAAGGCCAGGCCGGATAAGTGCAGCTATATCTATTGTGAAATATAAGAAAATAACCGTAATATATTGGTGTTAAACTATTTTATGTTGATTTCGAGCGTCCCTATTCCCGATATCCTGCCGGTCAGACGATCGCCGGGACTGACGGCTTTCGGGCCTTTCGGGGTCCCGGTGAAGATGATATCTCCGGCGCAGACGGGCCCGTAGCTTGACAGCCTGGCAATGATGTCAGCGGTATTCCATATCAGCTGTTCGATATCGCCGTGTTGTCGGCGTTCGCCGTTTACTTCCAGGGTGATTTCGCCTGTCTGGGGATGCCCGATCTGGTCAACGGGATGCAGGTCTCCGACCGGGGAGGCGCCGGCAAAGCTCTTGCACAAGTCCCAGGAATGTTCGTTGGCAATGCAGTCATGCATTACGTCCCGGCGGATCATATCGAAGCCAACGGCATAGCCGTAAACGTGTTCGAGCGCGTCTTCGCGGGCAATGTTTTCGCCATCGCGTCCGATAGCGACCACCATTTCTATTTCCGGGTCGAGGTGGCGGGTCGCTGCCGGGTATATCAGAGTGCCACCGTCCTGAAGCAGTGAATCGGCGGGTTTCAGCGAAATACCGGGGACGCTTCCGCCGTCGCCGCCGAGGCCGGTTTCGGCGGCATGGTCGGCATAATTTCTGCCGATCGTATATATCCGGCGGACCGGAAAAGTCAGTGCGCTGTTTGCGATCGGTATGGACGGTGGTTCCCACAGTGGAATTACTGATGTCATGAAATTTCCATCGGCGTTAAGGGCTTGGTGTATAGGCGTTTTTTGGCTAATCGATCGGATTCAATCCGTACTTTAGCGGTATTCCCGGTTTAACGGAAAATTTAAGAACGAAGGTCATTATGGCGCTTCAATTACAGGGTTTGTCAGGCGATTTATATGCCAGACGGAACAAAAAATGCCGGAGCGGTCAGCATCCCCTCGTCTGAAGTGCGTCGGGGCGGGGCTGCCGATGTCTCGATGTTTGCTCAAAGCGCAGCGCCAACGCCGGAAAACCGCGTGTCGCTTGAAAAAGCGGTTGCGGAGCGATTCGGCGACATAGAGCGCTACCGGCTTGCGATCGAAGGATCGCAGGACGGTATCTGGGACTGGGATGTGCCGTCGAATACGATTTATCTCTCGCCGCGTCACAAGGAACTCCTGGGTTACGAAGATCACGAAATCTCGGACAGTGTCGAAGGCTGGCTCGGGCTTATCCACCCCGAAGACCTCCAAGTGCACAAGACGGCGATGACCGCGCACCTGAAGGGGGTGCTCGACTATTACGAAGCGGAACTGCGACTCAGGCGTAAAGACGGAACCTGGTCCTGGTGTTTTGTCCGCGGGCGCGGTGTACGGGATGAGAGCGGCCGTGTCTGCCGTATGGCGGGGGCCGCATCCGATATTTCGCATCGCAAGGAAATCGAAGATGCGGGGGTCGATGCAGAAGCCCGCGCACGGCGCGCGCAGGACAGGCTTGCGGATGCCATAAACGTATCGGCGGACGGGTTTGCCCTGTTCGATGCTGACGATGTGCTGGAAAAAGCGAACGAAAAGCTCGCGGCAGCGTTCGGCGAGCAATCCAGGGTCATTCACGCCGGTCTGCGTTATGCCGAATTGATCGCAATCCTTGCGGAAACGATTGTTCTGGACGATGGAGACGATACGTCGTCGACCTGGTTCGATCGGCAAATGGCGTATCATGCCGCGCCTGATGGAAGCGTTGTCATTCAGACGTCGGAAGGGCGCTGGTACAACCTCACCGAGCGCGAGACGGATGACGGCGGCACCGTCCTGATGCTCAGCGACGTTACGGCGATGAAGCTGACGGAACAGAATCTGCAAAACCGACTGCTCGATCTTCAGGCGGCGAAACTGGTTTCGGACCGGCAGTCGGAGCAACTGAAGACCCTTGCGGAGCAGTTCGCGTCGGCGAAAGAAGAGGCCGATGCCGCCAGCCGGACCAAAAGCGAATTTCTCGCAAATATGAGCCACGAACTGCGGACGCCTCTGAATGCCGTGATGGGCTTTTCGGAAGTTATCAAGAACGAATTGTTCGGCCCGGTCGGCGTCGAGCAGTACAAGCAGTACGCCGACGATATATACGAATCCGGCGCGCACCTGCTCGCGATTATCAACGATATCCTGGACCTCTCGAAGGTCGAGGCCGGAAAATTCGACCTGAACGAAACCGAGGTTCAGGTACCTGAACTCTGCCGGTCGGTCATACATATCGTAAAGGGCAGGGCGGACGAAGCCGGCATCACGCTGATCAAACGCCTTCCCGAGGATCCGCCCTATCTGCTGGCAGATCCGCGTTCGCTGAAACAGATGCTGCTAAATCTGATGTCGAATGCGATCAAATTCACCTCGCCCGGCGGTACGGTTGACCTGGTGACCACGATCGGTCCGGACGGCGGTTTCCGCTTCGATATCCGGGATACCGGCGTCGGCATTGCGAAAGAGCATTTCGAGACTGTCCTGTCGCCCTTCGGCCAGGTCGATACGGCGCATGCCCGGGATCACCAGGGGACAGGCCTTGGCCTGCCGCTGGTGAAGGCGTTTATCGAAATGCATGGTGGCCGCATCGAAATCGAAAGCGAGGTCGACGAAGGCACGACCGTGAGCCTTTTCTTCCCGCCCGACCGCACCCGCACGTCCTGAGACCTAGGCGGGCTTAAGTGCGCCCTTGATGATCTTGCGGGTCGGCGTCAGCGGCATCCGCGCGACGATCTCCAGTTTCTCCGGCCATTTCATCTTTGCGACGTCGTTGTCGTCCAACCAGGCGCAAATCTCTTCGAGCGTGACGTTGCTGTCCGGTTGCAGCTCGATATACGCACAGGCACGCTCGCCCAGGACGTCGTCGGGGACCGGTGCGATTGCTGACATCAGGACTGCGGGGTGGCGATCTATGACGGCCTCGATATCGACCGGGTTGATCTTGATCCCGCCGCGATTGATCAGATCCTTTGCGCGCCCGGTGATCTGCACGTTTCCATTGGCGTCGCGACAGGCCAGATCGCCGGTTTTGAACCAGCCGTCGCCGCTGAAGGCGGTCCGGTTGGCGTCCGCGTTGTTGAAATACCCCGCGATCACCGAGCAGCCGCGGATCTCAAGCTCGCCTTCCTCTCCGTCCGCCGCGATATCGCCGTTCTCAAGCACCATCCGGGCTTCGAAGGTTGGTGTTGTCTGACCGAGCGTCTCGCAGCGGATATCCGCGGGGCCGTCGAAGGGTGTATGCAGCCCCATGAAGCACTCGGTCATGCCCCACATCTGGCCGACCGAGCCGTTGGGCATGGCGTTTTCCAGCGCATAGGCGATATCCGGCGGGCAGGCCGAGCCCGAAATGGTTGCGATCCGGATCGATGAAAGGTCGCTGTCTTCGAGCAGGCCGGATTTCAGGCAGGCCGCAACATGGGCGGGCGCAACAAAGGCGACTGTCGGTTTGCCGGTCTCGATCAGATCGATCAGCGCGGGCGGGGTAAAGGCTGGCATAAGCAGGCTGGTGGCGCCGGCCATCAGGGTGAAGTTCAGGACGCAGAGCCCGAATGCGTGGGTAAACGGAGGACCGCCGAGGACAACATCGTCCTGTGTCATCCCGTAAATCGGGGCGGCGATGCGGTTATTGGCCAGCATGGTCTGATAGCTGTGGACAACGGCCTTAGGCGCGGCTGACGTGCCGGAGGTAAAGCACAGGATGGCGGGATCGGACGCGACCGGCGGGTTGTCTATCTCGGTTGTCCGGCTGTCGTCGATCAGCGTCTTCAGCGACAGCGCTCCGCCGGGCGCGTCGCCGGTGGCGACGATCACGTGCTCGAGCGTGGCGACCTCGTCGCGCAGACCCAGCATCGTCGCCGGCGCATCGTAATTTTCCGCCGCGCCGGCGCAGACAACGGCGCGCGCGTTGGCGTGTTCGAGCAACGGTTTCATTTCGCCCGCGCGGTAGGGCATATGCATCGTCGACAGCACGCCGCCCATCATCAGCACGCCGAAATAGACGGTTGTGAATTCGGACAGGTTGGGAAGCTGTATGGCGACGACGTCGCCCTTCTGTATGCCGAGATCGAGCAGACTGTTCGCGAGGCGGCGCGCGCGTTCGTGCTGTTCGGCATAGGTGATGTCGCCGCCGGGCCCGCGCACGGCAACGGCATCGGGGGTTTCCTTCGCCCATTTGTCGAGCCATCCGGTAACCGTGTCGCCGTTCCAGTGGCCAAGCTTCAGGTACTTGGAAGCGGTGCGCGGATCGAAATCGAGGGCCTTGCGCAGCGCGATGGCCTCGGGCCGGAACGTAAACCGCTCCGGGTGGGGCACGAAGCGGTCAGTCCGGAAGCGTTTGCCGCCGCCGAGATCGTATAGGCGGTGATAATTGTGCCGGTTGAAGCGGCGGCGTTCCATGATCGTGCGGATATAGGTCGTCTGATCGTGCGTCAGGCCGAGCTTGCGGGCGATCTCGATATCCGAAATCCCGGCATTTTCCTTCTGCTTCTCGATCTCTTCCCAGTCCAGTTCGCGCACCGGGTCGCCGCGGCGGATCTGCAGGTTGTGGCTGAGATCGAAGATCGTGTCGCCGTAGGTCTGGATCATCTCTTCGGACATCCCGACCTGGCTGCGTTTGAGCCCGCGGGTCATGAATCGTCTCCCGCGGCTGCCTGCAGCCGGTGCTCGTAGCGCCGGATGGGATCTGCCTGGGGCGACTGGTTGGCGATCGGACAGACGCGCATGCATTCGAAACATTGCCCCAGCAGGCCGCCGGAACCGACGGAAAGCTTGTACCAGAGGATCTTGTTCTCGGCATCGAACAGCAGGTCTTCGCGCTCTTCCTCGTCCTTGGCGCGGATTGCGTCGGCCAGCACGCCGGGGACGGATTCGAACTGCTGGGTCATCTCGGCGCAGGCGGCCATGTCGTAGCGCATTTCGGCCTGGTTGCCGTCCGCGTCGATATCGCCAGACAGGCACTGGACCGGACAGAACTTCATGCAGGGCGTCTGGCCGGTTTTTCGGAACAGATCGACGCAGGACGTGGTCGGGCAGGGGTTGTCCTGCATCGGCGGGTCGGGTTCGAGTTCCAGTTCGGTGAAGATCGAGGCGAAATACATGTAGCCGAATTCGGGATGCAGCAGGATGTCGCCGGCCAGCGACCGCGCACCGATACCGGCAAGCTCGGCATGCAGCTTCAGGCTCTGGAACGGCACGCGGGGGCCGGCCTCGGTATCCATATCCGGCGGGCAATAGATGGCGCGCTTGCCGAACTTGTTTTCGATCAGGAAGGCGGCGCCATAGGCGATCGTGTAGGCGCGGACCTCGGTGGAGCCGAAATAGCCCAGCGCCTTGGCGGGAATGTGCCACGCGCCCTGGGTCTGGCCGCCGACGCCCAGGGAAATCACCGATTTGGCGCGCGGCCACATATCGCTTGGCCGGTGGCCTTCGGGCGCAATCCGCTCGATCGCCTTGATGTCGGCAACGCCGGCAACCAGTGCGCCTTTTTTAAGGCAGTAATCGAGAATGGTCTGTTTGGCGACTGCCGGGTCGATATCGGTTTTGACGGCCATGGCTATCCCTGAACTGCAATACTGTCGAAATCTGTTCGTTCAAATTTATCCCTAAATACAGCCCTATGCACGGCCGATTACGGATTATGGTATCCAAAACCTGCAACCGGGTGCGTTCTGCTGCACAATTTGACCTAGTCTTCCGGGGTCAGCCTGTATCGGAGGGTATCCGACGGGGTTTCGCCGAAACGTTTTCGGTAGTCGATGGCAAAGTTCCCCATGTGGCGAAAGCCGGCCTCGCGTGCGATCTCGCCGACATTGCGGGACTTGGCTTTCAGACCCAGTAACTCCGTGCGGACCCGGTCCAGGCGGACGGCCTTGAGGTAGGATTTTGGCGATGTCGCCCGCCAGACGCGGAAACCGTTATAGAGGCTGCGTTCGCTGACGCCGGCAACGGCGGCCATATCTGCGATACGGAGATCCTTGTCGGCATGAAGATCGATATATTCCTCGACCCGTTTGACATACCACGGTGCGATCCCGGTCTCGTCGTTCTGGCGCGCGAGCGATGCGGAATGGTTGTGCGGCAGGGATTCGATCAGCGTGACGGCGAGGAGCTCGGCCAGCATTGACTGTGTTCTGGGCGCGATGCCGCCGGTGCCGGGATTATCCGCTTCGATACAGATCAGGTCGATCACCCGTGCGACCGATGCGGAACGGTCGCTTTCGGTTGTTGCATCGAAGCGGATGGGCGGGGTGGCAGGAATGGAGAACCGGTTCTGGGCAGCGTCGGCCAGCACCGCGGTTTCGAGTTTGATTACGATCTGTCCGCAATCCGCGGCGGTTTTCAGCGAGAACGGCTCGGTTGGATTGATTACAGCGATATCGCCTGCCGTGAGGATGCGTCCGCCGGATTCCGGGCCGAGGCGGCATTCGCCACCGAGGACGTAGTGGATGAGATAGAAACGGCGCGAAAGATCGGCGCTGATCGTGGCGCCGGGTGAATACTGAATGAAGTTTACCGACATGCCGGCGAGGCGCGCGTGATGATGGCGGGCAAGAAACGGTGCGTCGCCGGACAATGGCGCCATGGCATGCGGTGCCAGAATTTTCGACATTTCGCGTCGCGCGACTTCAGGGTCAGAGGTTTCGAGAAAGATCGAACCGGGCAGGGGAAGAGGTGAAATCTCCGGCATGGTCGGCATTAGAACCATGTGCCGCTATAAGTGACGGCATCCGCGCCGAGACCGAGCTTGAAGCGGGCGATACCGGGCGCCCTTGCATCCATACCGCCGAGGTCGAGCCACCTGACTCCGGCTTCGCGCAGCCGGATCGTGCCCTGCCACAGCAAAAGATGGGCGGCGTTGCGTTCGCGGCCGAGGTCGGTGGTCCAGGACAGGTAATAGGTAGCGCTTGTGCCGTGACGGAGGAACAGCGACGCGGCGATGACGTCACCATGATCGAGCGCCTGAAGCAGAAACGTGTCCTTTTTGAAGCTGTCGGCAAGTGCCCGCACGAGGATACCCGACGGCCCGCTGTATTTTTGGGCGCGGCGATCCCTGAGGTAATGCGTCACGAAATGTTCGATCTCCCGCGCCCGGCGGTCGTCGCGGATTTTCGGCGCATCGGTCTCTGCCTGAGCCAGCGCGTTACGCCAGTTGCCACGAAGGTTTGCGCGCAGAATATCCGGCGCGGGGGCGAGGTCGAGCCATGCGGTCGTGTAACCGGTTGTCATCTGGCGTTTACCGATCGGCCGCATCGCTGCCGCAGCGTCGACCGTGTCCGGCATCCAGAACACGAGGTTGCGTGAAAGGCGCGGATAGTCGGCGCGCAGCGCCCTGGCGATATCGGGCAGAATCCCGGGCTGAGCGGTCACGGGACCTCGGGTCAGCCGGACCAGGTTGAGCCCGCCGGGAAGTCTCCGCTCGGCGGTCTGCAGTGTTGCGACCGGGCGGCTATCCGCGATGACGATCGCACGGTGTATTTCGTTGGTGGAGACACTGCCAATCGACTCTCCATACGCCCAGGCCTGTTCAAGCGGTGCGGGGCAGGCGGACTGTATCTTTTCAAAAGCGGCGCGTTTGGGCGACCAGTCGATTGCAATCGGGGAATTCAAATTCGTACCTGTAGCGTTTATACCTGTGACGATGAGCAGTCCGATAAACCGTTCCGTCATCATAGACGGCCAGTCGATTCCCCGGCGAGGGTTTACCGCCTGGGCATGGATCTATTTCCTGGCCTTCGTCGCGGTGCCGGTTCTTGGCGTTGCCGCATTCCTCGACTACCTGCTGTACCTCACAATCATCCGATAACGGAGACCGAACATGCATAACGACATTCATCTGACGATGGCGACGTGGGACTACGATCACGTTCGCGACTTGGCCACAGGCATGGTCAAGCCGAAGGGGATCGAGCTGACCCATCTGCAGATGGAGGTCGAGGAGATTTTCTACCGCTTTGCCAAGTCGTTCGAATGGGATGTGTCGGAGCTGTCCTTTGCCAAATACTGTTCGATTATGTCGCAGGACAATCCGCCGATTACCGGTATTCCGGTGTTTATCAGCCGGGTGTTTCGCCATTCGGCGTTCTATATCCGCGCCGATGGCAGCATCAAGGAATCGACCGACCTGAAGGGCAAGCGCATCGGGATTCCCGAATGGTCCCAGACCGCGACGGTGTATGCCCGCGGCTGGCTGCACCATCAGGGCGGGGTCAAGCTTGACGAGGTCGAATGGGTGCAGGCGGGTGTCAACGCGCCGGGCCGGGTCGAAATGGCGAATCTGAACCTGCCCAAAGGCGTAAAATACACGCAGGTCGCCGATAAATCGCTCGCCGAGATGCTTCTGTCCGGCGAAATCGACTGCATGATCTCGGCGCATCCGCCGCACGAGTTCGAAAACGGTAAAATGACGCGCCTGATGCCGGACTTCCGCGAGGTCGAGGAATCCTATTTTGAGGAAACCGGGATTTATCCGATCATGCATACGGTCGCCATCAAGCGCGACGTGTATGAGGAATACCCGTGGATCGCGCGCAACCTGATGACGGCATTCGAGGAGGCGCGGGACCGGTCGGTCGAACGCCTCACCAGTGTCACGGCGTCTCAGATTCCCGTGCCGTGGGGCTACGTGAATGCCGAAAAGACTGCGTCGAAGATTTTCGGCGACAATGGCCTCTGGCCCTATGGGATCGAGCCGAGCCGGACGACGATCGAGGCATTTCTGCAATATTGCGACGAACAGGGCGTGACGCACCGCAAGCTGACTCCCGAGGAACTGTATGCCCCCGAGGCAACGACCGAATTTGTGATCTGACGAGCCGATTTCGACGATTTCGGTGGTTTGATCGTGACGCCGAATAAGGTAGAAACCTGTCCGAACAGGGCCATCTAAAGGCCAGTATATCTTTGGAGGCACTCGAATGACCGGACGACGATCCTTTATCGGAGCATTTTTTGCAGGCGCATTGATGCTCGTAACAACAATGGGGGCTGCAATGGCTGCGGATCTCGAGAACACGCTCTACATGGAAACGAAGGATGGCCGTATCGTCATCGAATTGCGACCGGACCTTGCGCCGAAACATGTTGCGCGTATCAAGGAACTGGTACGCGAGAAGTTTTACGACGGCATCGTCTTTCACCGGGTGATCGACGGTTTCATGGTGCAGACCGGCGACCCGGACGGCAACGGTACCGGCGGATCGGGCCAGAACCTGCCGCCTGAATTCACGTCCGAAAAGCATGTACGCGGCACGGTGTCGATGGCGCGTTCGGCCAGCCCGTCCAGCGCCGACAGCCAGTTCTTCATCATGCTTGGCGATTCCCCGCATCTCGACAACAAGTACTCGATCTGGGGCAAGGTGACGTCGGGTATGGAATTCGTCGACATGATCAAAAAGGGCGACGCAAGCCGGAACGGCAGCGTCACCGATCCCGACAAGATCATAACTTTCCGCGTCGCCGCCGACGTTGAGAAACAATAATTTCAGTCTCTTTTGAGACGTCAGAATTCAGACGCCCGGCCTGATCTTCAGGTCGGGCGTTTGAACTTGGCGCGCGCTTTCTCGGTCGCGTCCCGGGCAAAGCAGCCGTCGATATGGTCGTTGACCATGCCCATGGCCTGCATGAAGGCATAGGCCGTGGTCGGGCCAACGAACGACCAGCCCCTTTTTTTCAGGTCTTTCGACAAGGCGATCGATTCCGGGGTCTTGCCGAGGGTCTTCAGCGTCTTGTGATCGAGCCGTTTGGGCCGGTTCGCCGGATCCGTTTCGTGCTGCCAGAAATAGGCGCCGAGCGATCCGTATTCATCCGCCATCTCGACCGCGCGTTTCGCGTTGTTGACGGTGGATTCGATCTTTCCGCGGTGGCGGATGATGCCTGCGTTCGTCACCAGTTTCTCGATATCCCGTTTGCCGTATTTTGCAACGAGCGTGAAATCGAAATCGGAGAAAGCCTCGCGAAAATTCTCCCGCTTGCGCAGTATCGTCAGCCAGGACAGGCCCGACTGGAATCCCTCGAGGCATATCTTTTCGAACAAACGCCGGTCGTCGGCGACCGGCAGCCCCCATTCGGTGTCGTGATAGGCCAGATAGTCCGGCAGTTCGCCCGGCCAGAAGCACCGGACATGTCCGTCTTCGCCCCTGATAAGGCCTTTCTTCAATCGGTCCGCCATCGCGCCATACCTTGTTGATGAGGCTCCATTCTACGCATGATGCCGGCAATGTGGAACGGTCGCCGGAAAGGGGGGGCCGATCATCCGGCTTGACGGTTGCCGGTAATAACGCCACTGAACAGAAATGAACCGCGATATTCATCGGCGTGTCTGGCTCATCGCCGGGCCGATCATCATCTCCAACATATCGGTGCCGCTGCTTGGCGCGGTGGATACTGCCGTGATGGGGCATCTGCCGGACCCGAAATATCTCGGCGGCGTCGCTGTCGGGGCGATGGTGTTTACGTTCATTTACTGGGGTTTCGGTTTTCTGCGGATGGGGACGGGCGGGCTGACGGCGCAGGCCTTCGGTGCGCAGGATGCCGACGAGGTACGCGCCTGTCTGGCCCGGGCTGCCGTCATCGGGATCCCCGCGGCGCTGATCCTGATCGCGCTGCAGCTCCCGATCGCAGCGGTCGCGTTCTCCATCCTCGAGGCGTCGCCGGACGTCGAGACGCTGGCACAGGAATATTTCTTCGTGCGCATCTGGGGCGCGCCTGCGACCCTGATGAATTTCGCCCTCCTGGGCTGGTTTATCGGCTGCCAGAACACCAAAGCGGCATTGTGGCACCAGCTTTCGCTCAACGGTGTGAACATCGTCCTCGATCTTCTGTTCGTGCTCGGGCTCGGTTGGGGCGTTGCCGGCGTTGCCGCCGCGACGGCTCTTGCCGATGCCCTCGCGGTCGTGATCGGCCTGTTCCTCGCTTTGCCGATCCTCCGCAGGCTCGGCGGCCGGTTCGTGAAGGAGAAAATTCTCGAAACAGCGAAAATCAAGCGCACGATCGTTCTCAATGTCGATATTTTTATCCGCACGATCTGCCTGGTCTTCGCCTTTGCCTATTTCACGGCGCAGGGTGCGGCTTTCGGCAATGTCGTGCTGGCGGCAAACGCGGTGCTTCTGAACTTCCAGACATTCATGGCCCACGCGCTGGACGGGTTCGCCCATGCGGCCGAAGCGCTTGGCGGCGGTGCGGTCGGCGCCAGGAATCGCCGGGCATTCAGCGATGCGGTGCGGGTCTCGGTTTTCTGGGGGCTGGTGGTCGCCGTCGGGTTTTCGTTCGCTTATTTCGTCGCCGGGCCGTTCATTATCGATGTGCTGACCGGGATCGATTCCGTGCGCACGGAATCGCGGGAATATCTCTTATGGGCGGTCGCAATGCCGCTGGTCGCTGTTTTCCCGTTCCTGTTCGACGGTATTTTCCTCGGCGCGACGCGCGGCGCCACGATGCGCAACGCAATGATCGTCTCGCTGCTGATTTATCTCGCCTGCTGTTACTTCCTGGTGCCGCTGTGGGGCAATGACGGATTGTGGGCGGCGCTTACTATTTTTATGGGCGCGCGGGGGCTCACGCTGGGCGTTCGCTACCCTGCGCTGCTGCGCTCGGTCGGCCGCCAACCGCAGTGAAGTCCGGGCTTCATCTGGACATTCAGGTGTCTTCGGGATAGGAAAGTCTTCGAAGGTTGGGGGATTTAAAATGAAATTCTACGGGGGCATCAAGATCGCCATTGCGGTCTTTGCATCAATGACGATTGCGTCAGGAGCAGGGGCGCAGCGCGCATCCACGGACCATTCTGGCGACTACCTTTCTTTTCTGTTGATAGGCGGTGTTTCGAAGGTCGACGAGGTCACATCGAGCGCCGGTACGCTGCAGCTCAGAAACGATGCCGACGAGGTCGGCGCGATGGGGCTGACGCTCGGGTATAACTGGGCCAAGAAGGGCCTGCCGATCCGGTCCGAGATCGAATACCATTACCGCGCGCGATTCGATTTCGACACCAGGGTGATCGGTTCGGCCGGTTATGAAAACCAGCTTTCCACACATGCGGTGATCGTCAATACTTACGCGGATTACCAGATGAACGACCGCTGGGCGCTGTTCGCCGGCGGCGGAATCGGCTGGGCGCAGAACGTTTCCGACGTCGCGCGCGTACCCACCGGCGGCGGGGCCAAGACCGAACTTGTCACGCGGACGAACAACCTGACCTGGAATGCGGCACTTGGCGTGATATGGTCGTTTGCGCAGAATTGGGACGCTGAATTCCGCTATCGCTATATCGATCTGGGCGAAGTCGAAAGCGGACCGCATATTGACGGGACGACAATAAAGGCGAAAAGCTACACTTCGCACGATCTGATATTAGGTATTACATATCGTTTCTGAACACGGGGAGATCCGAGAATGACCGTAAATCCGCATGACGCCGAAGATACCGCGGTCTACGAAAAGCAGGGCTTCGGAAACCGCATCGGATTCGGCAAGAAACCTGCCCTGCTGATCATCGATTTTATCAACGGATTCAACGATCCCGACGCATTCGGCGGGGGCAATATCCAGGAAGCGATCGATAATACGGCCGAACTGCTGGCGGTTGCCCGCCACATGGACATGCCGGTCGTGTTCACCAGCCATGTCTATGCCGAGGACGGAAGCGAAGACGGGGTCTTCAATCTCAAATCGCCAGGTCTGGCGAAGCTCAAGCGCGGCAGCCACGAAACCAAGGTGGTCGACGAGCTGGAACCGCGGCCGGGCGAACGGATTCTTGAAAAGCATTACCCGTCCGGTTTCTCCAATACCGACCTGACGGGCTGGCTCGCCCAGCGCGGCGTCGATACGGCCATCATCACCGGCTGCACGACCTCGGGCTGTGTCCGGGCGACGGCGGTCGATGCGATGTCGAACGGCTTCCGGCCCATCGTGCCGCGCGAATGCTCGGGCGACCGTGCAAAGGGACCGCACGAGGCCAATCTGTTCGATATCGACCAGAAATACGGCGATGTGATGTCATTGGAGGACGTCATGGCGGAACTGGACAAACTGGCGCCCAAACAGGCCAAAATCGTCGACACAAAGGAGTAGTTCGAATGACCGATTCACTAGGCTATCGCGCGAACTGGGGGGTCATTATTCCCTCGACCAATACATCGGTTCAGCCGGAATTCGATGACATGCGCCCGCGCGGTGTGACGAACCATACCGTCCGGATCTGGATTCCGGATGAGCCCGTTAATTCGGACGAGGAATTCAATGCGCTGATGGACAATATCCGCAAGGAATTCGATAACGCGATCCTGCGCGTGATGACCTGTAACCCGGATTACATCGTGATGGGCATGTCGGCAGAGACCTTCTGGGACGGGCTGGCGGAATCCATCAAACTGCGCGAGCGGGTGAAGGAACTGTCCGGGATGGGGGTCGCGATGGGTTCCGATGCCTGTCAGGCGGCGTTGCGCTGTTATGGCGATATCAAGAAAATCTGCGTATTGACGCCTTACTGGCCGGTCGGCGACAAGAACGTCCGCAAGTTCTTCGAGGATTGCGGGTTCGAGGTTCTCGCCATCAAGGGGCTGAAATGCGACAGCCCGGCAAACATCGCGCAGGTCACCGAAGCGCAGCTGCGTGACGGGCTGGTTGAACTGAACGAGCATAATCCGGACGCGATTGTCCAGGTCGGTACCAACCTTGCCATGGCCCGGCTCGCGGGCGAGGCGGAAAAATGGCTCAAGAAGCCGGTGATGGCGATCAACACGGCGACCTACTGGTATGCCATGCGGGCCAACGGATACAACGACATCATCGAAGGTTTCGGCTCGCTGATGACCGATTTCCGCGAACTGCCTAAAAGCTATCTCGATACCGAGGCGGGCAGGAGTGCCGTTGCCGCCTGACGGCAGGTAACATCGAACGTGAAAGGCGGGGCCGGCAAGGCTCCGCCTTTTTTATGTTCCTGGTCGCCTATCGGGCGTTCTTGCGATGCCAGTCGCGGGCGCGAACCATGGCTTCGACCCGTTCGTGGCGCAACAGCCGCTCGCCGAGTATCCGCGCTGCTTCCGCGCTTCGGCGGACGCCGTTATCGCGGGCGATCAGGAACCATTTATAGGCTTCGACCCGGTCGCGGCGAATTCCCTGGCCGTAGTAGAGCATCCGGCCGACATTGTACTGGGCGGGCGCGTGGCCTTTCTCGGCAAGGGTCAGCCAATGGCGCGCCGCGGAACCGTATAATCCCACGGAATACGCCGTGGACCCTGTTTTGAAATTGTCGCGGGCGTTGGCGGGGATGCCGGCGGCAAGCCCCGCGACAAGGGCGATAGCAAAAAGATGCGGACGCATGAACTGAATACTCCGATACGCTGGTGTTGGCGTTCAGTCTGACGTCGGGGCGTAAAAAACCCGTTATTTCAATTGGTTAAGGCCCAGTCGTCGGGGCTCGCGCAATTATCTAAAATACAGAATTCAGGTATTTGAATTAATGTAATGGATAATACAGTTTGGATTAAATGCTAATAGTGCGAAATAATAAATATAAATAATTATAATATTAATCCTCAGTAAATAAAATAATGTAATTCTGGAGATCTATAAAACAGGTGAAAGACTATGTTAGGCGCAATAAATACATCGCTCAGCGGTCTGGATGCGGCCGCAAAACGGGTTGAAGCCAGTGCTTCGAATGTGGCGAATGCCCGGAATACGATTCGAACGGAAGATGCCCGGACCGAACCCGGGGCGGTCCAGCGCGACCGTCCGGACCCGCCGGTCTACGAACCGGTTCGGGTTTATCAGTCCTCGGATGGCGGCGGGGGAACCCGCGCCGAGTTCGTCTCGGTGGAACCGCCCCATGTAAAAGCGTACGACCCGGGCAACCGACTGGCAGACGATGACGGCATGGTTGCCCGCCCGAACGTCGATTACGCCCGCGAATTCGTCAACATGAACCAGGCGGAACACGCCTATAAGGCGAATTTGAAGGTCATCGCGACGGAGAATGCGATGATCGGGGCTTTGCTCAACGAAACCCACTGACGCCGGCTTTCCGCCTCTCCGGAGGGCTATCTGCGAGAACCGGCGTCAGGGGCGCACCAGAACTGGCTGCCGATCGGTTGGATCGGCGGCCTTTTTTGGTCTAG
>TARA_R110002110_G_scaffold138621_11_pt1 | contig 16514 bp, 13 predicted proteins | sample TARA_R110002110 | Tara Oceans TARA_R110002110 (sample SAMEA4397330) | marine metagenome | biome: Polar Biome; feature: [SRF] surface water layer (ENVO:00010504); material: water (ENVO:00002006), including particulate matter (ENVO:01000060) such as... | depth 5 m
GGCCCGAAGTGATGCGCGCCGTGATCGAAGATGTTTTCGCGCGCCACATGGAAGGCGAAAACCCCGAGAATATCGAGTTGATGTTCCGCCGCGCCTATTCGGCCGGCTTCACCCAGCGCCCCGACCCGACCGTCATGGGCGCGTTCGCCGGGCTGGAGATCGCCTGTTGGGACATCCTTGGCAAGGCCCGCAACCGCCCGGTCTGGGCGCTGATCGGCGGGCGGATGAATGCGCGCCTGCGCAGCTATACCTACCTTTACCCTGAACCGGGCAAGGCTTCGGCCGAGTTCTGGGTCAGCCCCGACGCCGCCGCCGAGGCCGCGCTGCGCTTTGTCGATCAAGGCTTCACAGCGGTAAAATTCGACCCCGCCGGCCCCTACACCATTCGCGGCGGCCATCATCCCGCAATGTCGGACATCAGCCGCTCGGTCGCCTTTTGCAAGTCCATCCGCGCGGCGATCGGCGACCGCGCCGATCTGCTGTTCGGCACCCATGGCCAGTTTTCCACCCCTGGTGCCATCCGGCTCGGCCAGGCGCTGGAGCCCTATTCTCCGCTGTGGTACGAAGAGCCGATCCCGCCGGACAACCTGGCGGAATTTGCCGAGGTCGCGCGCCATGTCCGCATTCCGCTGGCAACCGGCGAGCGGATGACAACCAAGGCAGAGTTTGGCGCGCTGCTGCGCCACGGCGGAGTCAAGATCCTGCAACCGGCCCTTGGCCGCGTCGGTGGCATCTGGGAGGCCAGGAAAATCGCGACGATGGCCGAGGTTTTCAACGCCGAGATGGCCCCGCATCTCTATGCCGGGCCGGTGGAATGGGCCGCGAACATTCATTTTGCAACATCGATCCCCAATTTGCTGCTGGTCGAAACCATCGAGACCGGCGGCGCCTTCCACCTCGCGCTGATCAAGAATACCATCACGTGGGAGGACGGCTACATCCTCCCGCCCGAAACCCCCGGTCTCGGGATCGAGTTTGACGAAGACCTCGCCCGCGCACACCCCTACACCGGCGACCGGTTGCACCTGGAAATGCAGGAGGCCCCGTGCGACCATCGCCATGGCAACCGCTTCGAAGGCGGGGCCCCCTCGACCTGACTTTTCATTGCCGCGCAAACAGCATAGGTTGAACCCTGTTCAATCGACAGGATTCACGTGATGCTTCCCGATACCGAAAAGCCGCTCAGCAAAACCGGTCAACGTCGCGAAGACCTGCGCAACAGACTGACCGATATTGCCGAGACCCGAATTGCCGCTGAAGGCCTGGCCGCAATCAAAGCGCGCGATCTTGCCCGCGAGGCTGAATGCGCGGTCGGTGCGATCTACAACGTTTTCACCGATATGAACGGCCTGGTCATGGCGGTGAACGGGCGCACTTTTCGCCGCCTCGGCAAAACGGTCGCCGCTGCGACCGCCGCCGCTCCCACCGGCGACCCGCAGGCGAACCTGGTCACGATGTCGCTCGCCTATCTGCGTTTTGCTGCGGAAAACACCAATCTCTGGCGCGCCTTGTTCGATCTCGACATGTCTACCGATATGCCGGTGCCGCACTGGTACCTTGCAGAGTTGGCCCAGCTTTTTACCCACATCGCGGCACCTCTCGCGCAGCTTTTTCCCGATTTCAGCCGCCAGGAACTGGATCTGATGACCCGCGCGCTGTTTTCGTCCGTGCACGGAATCGTTCTGCTGGGTCTGCAAAAGCGTATTTCCGGCGTTCCGCTATCCCATCTGGAGCAAATGATCGCCATTTTGCTTCGGAACGTGACGTCACAACACTCATTTTCCTGAACGTGGTTCGTTTTTTTACTTGAACGGTGTTCATTTTTTCATATATTCAATTCATGAACATAGTTCAAATAAAGCCCCGTTATAGCCAACACCTAGCCACCTTGCCAAAATCAACCTGAACAAGGACCCTTTATCATGACCGCACCGAAAAACGACAACTCCACGATCATGTTCTTCAACGGCCTCGGCGTCGCTGTCGCCTATTTCATGCTGGCCCTGTCGCTGTGGCTTGCACCGGTTGACCTTTCGACCAAGGGCTATTGGGGGCTTGGAATTCTGCTGCTGACGCTGGCCCTGGTGAACTTTGTGAAATACCGCTTTGACGCCCGCATCGCCGAAGAACGCCAAACCCGTTTTGACGTGGCGAAGCCTGAGAAGAAGAGTGCTGACTATAGCGAAGCCAAAGCCTGATTCCGATGACCCAGGGGCCTGTCCGATACAGGGCCCCTGAACCAACCCCTGAACCAGTTGCAGGATCAGCGCCCGGAACCGGCCCGGAACCACTCTTTGCCGTTGTGGGTCCATCAGGAACAGGCTGGCCAGCGCTTCTTCGCAGCGTGCGGCACCGTCGCCGACGCCCTTCGGGTAGCGAACGCCGCCGGCAACGGATCCGGGGCTTTTTTCGGGTCGCTCATCGCTCTCTCCAATTTTTCAGCGCAGCGCCATTCCAGCCAATTTGCGGCTGGACGGTCAGGGGGCCAAAGGGCTGCGCCTGCCCCTCGACCCGCAGATCACCGCGAAACGGCAGGGTCAGGGCCAGATTGTCATGGCTGGAGCAGGTCAACACCAGGGCTGCTTCGTCAAACACGGGAGCCGCGCCTGCGAGACGGGCAGCAAACCTGGCCCCGGTTTCGTCGGGCGTGGGAAGACAAACGACCCAGGCCGTCCGGAGCCCGTGCGCACGCAGAATGGCGTCTTGATACAGCCCTTTCACACCTTGCAACGGGCGCGAGCACCAGACCGCAACCTGAGCCTCGCCCGAGGTGAACAGCCACCAGCCCTGAACGCGGCGCGGCGCGTCAAAGGCGCCGGGGGCGGCGAAAAGCTGGGTAAAGCCGATCTCCGTCCACGGGCGATCAAGATCATGGATCATGCAGGCAGTCGGGCCGTATTGCGCCACACGCGGCATGACATGACTGCCCGCCAGCAACGAGGGCCGGCGCTCTCCCCAAGGTTTCAACTCCCCGGGGTGGTTGATCCACAGCCGCGCCATCGGGTGGGTAGCAAGCTGAACATCCAGCACCTGGGCCTGATGGCCCTGCCGGCCGGTCATCAGGTCTGTCACCGTCGAAAGCTGCCCGTGGCGCGACTTCCACAACGTCAACTTGCCGGCATGGTCTGTCCCTTGTGTATAGCGTGCCTGCAACCAATTCTTGCCGCTGACCCGGGCGAAGCTGGTGGCGATTGCGGGTGGTCGATAGTCTGACAGGCACAAAAGGGCGGCGGCGCGGTCATACCCGGCGTGAAATCGCCCGCCAAAGGCGATGGCGGCTATGCTGCCAAGTTCGGTCGCGGGTCCGGCCAGCAACTCCTTTTCATAGCAGCGCCCCTGACTGCCCGCCGGGGTGCCACCGCAGAAATGCAGCCCCGTCATCACGAATATCTGGTCCAGCACGGCCGCACATTCATCGCGCAGGCTCGGTTCCATATCGTGCAGCGTCAGCAGGGCCAACAGGTCGATCGGGTAATAGGCGGCAGAATTCCACTCGCACAGCCCGTGCGCGCGGACAGCGGCAAACCAGCGGTGGAGCCGGGCCGCAGCCTCTGTGTGCAACTGCGCGCCGGTCTTGCCGCTGTTGGCAAACACCTGTTCGGGAAACAGGCCGCCGGCAATCATCTGGGCCGCATGAAAACACAGCACATGGTTTTCAGACCAGAACCACATCACGTCATTGCCCGGCTCGTCCAGCCAATAGCGGTAACCCAGAATGGCCTTGTGCAGCCGCTCCGCCAGCGGCGACCCCAATTGCCCGGCGTGATCGCGCCAGATCCACAGCAGCGGCAGGATCGAGAAATCGGAACAATCATGGCGCTGTTCAACCGTTGTCAGCGCGGCGCTGACCACCGTTCGGGCATGGCCGACGCCTTCACCGCGCGCCAGCAACAGCAGTGCTACCGAAGGGTCAAAGCCCCTGCCCTGCGCGATCCGCCCCGCAGCCCCGGCCTTGCGCGCGACAATATTCCCCGGCAATGGCGTGCCTAGCGAAAGGTGGGTCACACCCAGGCCCCGCGTCAGACGCACCTGACCGACCCGCGCCGTGACCTTCAGCCAAAGGCATCCGGCAGCGGCATCGGCCACATCGAACAGCGGCACCACAGGGTTGAGGGCCGACATTGCTACCGTCGCAGTTCTGGCAGCACCCGGTGCCGCCGTCAGCCCGCCCCGTGCAAAGGGAACCATCCCCGAAACGTGCAGATCGACGGGCATTTCCGGGGCAACATCGGCGCAAAGGGAAACGAAGCCTTTTTCGCAAAAGATAGAATCAGTTCGCAATCCGGCCAGAAGCTGTTCGGCGCGCGCAAGCTCGTCCGCGTCGATCGCCTCGCAAACGGATGTTTTCAGGTCAGGTCCACCCAGAAATGTCAGCGAGAAAAAACACATCGTGTCGCGTTCATGCAGGTCTCCCAACAACAGGGTCAGCGTGGTTTCCCCTGCCGCAAGATCGATTTCAACCTCGGTCGCGCCTCGGGTGTTCCGCTCGAAAGGTTCAAAAGAAACCGCCGGCCCCTCATCCGCCCACAGATGGACCCCGCCACAGGTGGCAACCCTGAACCGGGCGGTCCCGGCGTGATCCGCCAACACCCGGCAGCGAAAGGCGTACTGTATCAATGTGGGGCGATGGCAGAATTGCGAAAGGTCGATATCCGGCCCCGAAGCCCCGGCGAAAACGTCAGGGAAATCACACGCGGGACGGCTGACAACGCGGTCACGGACAAAGCGGTGCAACGCCTCGCGGCAGGGCAGATCACCTGTATCAACCCAACCATTGCGGAATATGTAATCCACACGGTCGGGCATCGGCCGTGCCGTGCCGGGAAATAGAACGGACACAGGTTCCGCCATCTCCCAGCGGGTCAGCGCGGTGCCGGGCGGAAGGGGGGTCCAGGGGTCTGCTGTCACGTCGAACCTCCGATTCCAGAGTTCTGATTGTCGGTTTGCGACCCTCACCCGGTCGCCGTGGCCGGTGCCCTCCGGGCGGATCGACGCTGGCGGGCGGGCGCGCCGAAAGATGCTTTTGTGTTGACGCATTACAGGGATTGAAACAGGATTACCCCAATTTCAGTAAAAAAAATCAGGAAATGACAATCGGGAGGAGAAACGGAATGACACCTATTTCACGCAACGGAGCCCGCCGCTGGTTGGCAGGTTGCGCATCTGCACTGGCGCTTTTTGCGGCAACGGGCGCAAACGCTGTCGAGCTTGATCTGATGATCAGCGATGTCGACAGCAAGGCTGGACTCGTCTCTGAAATGGTGGCGCGCTATACTGCGTTGAATCCCGATGTGACGATCAACCTCAACCTCGTCGGCTACAACGTCATCCGCGAACAATTGCCGATCCAACTCGAAGCGGGAACCGGCCCTGACCTTGCGTTTGTCACCAATCTTGGCGGCCTGAACCCCTATTATGTCGATCTGACGCCCTTTGTGGACGCCAAGGCATGGGAGGCCGATTATGGCGCGGTCCTGCCGTGGTATCGTGCGGGCAAACCCGGCGGCATCTACGGCTTTCACACCGAAATGACCGTCACCGGCCCCTATGTGAACCTTTCGATGTTCGAGGCTGCGGGCGTCGATGTTCCCGCGCCGGGCGCCACTTGGGACGACTGGGCTGTCGCAACCCAGGCCGTGATGGACGCAACCAACAGCTATGCCGGCATGGTGATGGACCGTTCAGGCCACCGCTTCGCCGGCCCGGCGATGTCTTATGGCGCGAAGTATTTCGACGCCGACGGCAATCTGGCCATTGACGAGGGCTTCAGGGTCTTCGCGCAGAAGATGATGGACTGGCACGCCTCGGGCCTGATGCCCGCCGATGTCTGGCCCGCCGTATCGGGCAGCAAATATGCCAACGGCAACGAGATGTTCTTCAGCGAAGACGTGCCCTTCTACATGTCCGGGTCGTGGAACACCGGCAACGTCCAGCAAAACGTCGGGGACAAGTTTGACTGGGCCGTCGTGCCGGTTCCCTGTGGCCCGGACGGCTGCGGTATCATGCCGGGCGGTGCGGGTCTTGTTGCCTTCAAAAGCGGTGTGGGCGCCGACGAGGAAGCCGCCGCGAAGTTTGTCGCCTGGATGGCGGAAAAAGACCAGGCCCGCGAATGGTACACCCGCACCTTCGCCATTCCGGCCAACGCCCAGCTTCAGGCCGAAGGTCTTGACTATCAGTCGGCAGGGGCCTCGGCCTCGATCAGCGAGGGGCTGAAAGCCTTTACGGCCATGGCCGCCGCCGCAGCGGTCCAGACCCCGCAAGCCTACCGTCTGCAAGGCGACCCCAACAACTTTGTCATCTTCAACGCCACCGTCAAATACCTCTCGAGCGCCATGAACGGCGAATTGACGCTGGACGAGGCGCTTGGCAAGATCAACGAAGAACTCGCCGCTATCGGCAAGTAGGCCAGGCTGAAACAGATCCGGGGGTGCGGGTTTCGCGCGCTGCCCCGGATTTTTTGCGCGGGTCAACCAATGCCCCGCCCTGAAGGAATGATCTGACATGTCCCTGGCTGGCATCATCATGTCGCTGATCGGCGTCTTCTGGGGGCTGGGGGGAGCTATCTGGCTGCTGCGCAGCCGCCGCTACAGGCTCTACCAAACGCCACAATTCGCCATGGATCTGCTGGGGTTTCCGGTAGAGCTTGCACAGAGCCTCTGGGGCCGCGGCGGGGTGCCCTATGCGCTGTTGCTGCCCAACATGCTGATTTTCGGGCTGTTCACCTTTGCACCGATGATCCTGAATTTTTACGTTTCGTTCACCGGCGGGTCGTCGATTTCTCTGCTCGACCGGCCCTGGGTCGGGCCAACTAACTACAGCGAACTGTTCAATTGCGTCAGTATATTCGAGCCGAAGACCTGCACCAACGCCGGGTTCAACTTCTGGACCGGCATGTTCAACACATTGTGGTTCGTCGCGATCCAGGTGCCGATCCTGTGCGTCGTGGCCCTGATCACGGCGCTGGTGGTCAACAAGAACATCAAGGGCCGCGGGTTCTGGCGCGCGATGTTCTTTTACCCCGTCATGCTGTCGCCGGTGGTGATCGCCAATATCTGGAACTGGGTCCTGCACCGCAAGGGCATCCTGAACGAGGTCGTCGGCGGCACCTCGAACACGCTGACCGGGTTGGCGGGAATGACCGGGTTTGACATCGTTGTCACCACCCTCTTTGCCATCGTTCTGATGATCGTGAGCGAGCGCATCCTGCGCGCCGGGCGCGACCTGTCTGTCAGCTGGACGGTGATTTTCGCAATCCTGTTCATCTTGCTGACCGCCTGGTCAAACCCGCTCAGCCTGGTGGGGCTGGGCAGCAGCTTCTGGCCGGGTGCGGCCCTGGCCGCCGCGCTGGTCTGGGTCGTTGCTTCGGGGCACCGCTTTGGCCGCATCACCGTGATCGGCTTCGGCATTGTCGCGGTTACGCTGCTGCTGTCGATCCAGTTTGACGCGGTGTTTGATTTTGGCCGCTACCGCCCCGTCAACTGGCTGGTCACGCCCAACACCAACTGGCCGTTCTTCTGGCTGGTGTTTGTCTTCACCTGGAGCCATATGGGCTTTTACATGCTGATCCTGCTGGCCGGTCTTCAGGCGATACCGGCTGATCTGTATGAGGCCGCCAAGATGGACGCAACCCGCCCGGCGCGCGCCTTCTGGCGCATCACCCTGCCGCTGGTGATGCCGACACTGACGGTCGTGATCGTCCTCAGCCTGATCCGCAGTTTCCAGATTTTCGACGAGGTTTACCTGCTGACAGGCGGCGGGCCGGGGCGCGAAACTTTCATGATCGTGCAGAACATCTATGAGATTGCCTTTACCAACAACAATCCCGACTACGGCGAGGCCGCCAGCGGTTCGGTTCTGATGGCGCTGTTCATCGCGGTATTCACCTTCTTCCAGCTTTGGCTGACCCGCCGCCAATCGGAGCTTTGAGAGATGAGCCGACTTGTCGCCTTCCTCAGCCGCACCAAGGGCAACAACGACAGCGCCGACAAACTGGGGGCGCAGGATCTGCTGGCCTATGGCTATCTGGTTCTGGGAGTGCTGATCATTCTGGTGCCGGTGTTCTGGACGTTCCTGAGTTCGATCAAGCCCGAGCGTGCCATCGACGGCTTTGACACCCGGCTCTTGCCCATCGCACAGATCGAAGCACAGATCGAAGGTGTCGGCCGCAAGACCGTGTGGAATTACACCGCCGAAGACGGCAGCGTCACCGACGTCTTCAAGGCCGGGCCGACCCGCCAGATGACCGATGTGGCGCCGCTGGCTGACCCCGGGGCGGTGATCCAGGTCGAACGGGACCGGCTGGCACCTGCCGAGGAAATTCGCGTGGCGACCGAAAACTACCTCGACCCGCTGTTAAAACGCAACGGCCAGGACAATTTCAGCTTTGGCACCTATCTGTTCAACTCGGTCTTCATCACCGTTGTCGCGACCCTGATCACCCTGCTGATCAACGCCATGGCCGCCTTTGCCCTGTCGAAATACCGGTTCCGCGGCAGGCTTACCTTTACCCTGCTGATCGTGGCGACCCTGCTGATCCCGTCCTCCATCATCCTAGTATCCCTGTTTTTCGTGGTCTGGTCCTTCGGCATTTTCGGCTCGCTCTGGGGGGTGATCATCCCGGCCGCCGCGACGCCGACGGGCGTGTTTTTGCTGCGCCAGTACATGCTGACGATCCCGGATGAGTTGCTGGAAGCGGCGCGGATGGATGCCGCCAGCGAATGGCGGATTTTCTGGCGCATCGTGCTGCCGCTGTCGCTGCCCGCGCTCAGCGTGCTGGCGATCCTCAGCGTAATCTGGCGCTGGAACGATTTTCTCTGGCCGCTGATCGTGCTGATTTCGGACCCCGCCAAGCACACCATCCAACTGGGCCTGACACAATATGCGGGCGAGTTTGACAGCGACTTTCACTATATCCTCGCGATGACGGTTGTCTCGCTGATCCCGATCACGCTGGTCTTCGTCTGGCTTCAGCGCTTCATCACAACCGGCATTGCAACGACAGGCCTGAAATGACAGACACACCGACCCTAGAGTTGAAAAATATCCGCAAAAGCTTTGGCGCGGTTGATGTGATCCACGGCATTGATCTGCAAATTGCAGATGGCGAGTTCGTGGTCTTTGTCGGTCCCTCGGGCTGCGGCAAGTCAACGCTGCTGCGCCTGATCGCGGGGCTGGATGACCCGACCTCGGGCGATATCGTGCTGAAAGGCAAACGGGTCAACGCGGTGCCAGCGTCCGAACGCGGGCTGTCGATGGTGTTTCAAAGCTATGCACTGTACCCGCATATGTCAGTGCGCGCCAACCTGTCGTTCGGGCTGGAAAACTTCCGTATGGACCGGGCCGAGATAAAGCGCCGGGTCGATGACGCGGCAACTTTGCTGCAAATAGACCATCTGATGGGCCGTCGCCCCGGCCAGCTTTCGGGCGGGCAGCGCCAGCGGGTTGCCATCGGCCGCGCCATCGTGCGCGAGCCGCTGATCTTTCTGTTCGACGAGCCGTTGTCGAACCTTGACGCCGAGTTGCGGCTTCAGATGCGGGTCGAGATTTCGAACCTGCATGCCGATCTTGGCAACACCATGATCTACGTCACCCATGACCAGACAGAAGCCATGACCATGGCCGACCGCATCGTCGTTCTGCGCGGTGGGCGGATCGAACAGGTCGGCAAACCGCTTGATCTGTACAACCACCCGGCCAACAAATTCGTCGCGGGTTTTATCGGCGCGCCGCAGATGAACTTTCTGCGCGGCACGCTGGACGGCACCACCCTGACGCTGGACTGCGGCCTGACCCGCGAAGTGCCGCTGGCGGAAAAGTGGACTTCGGGGCCGGTTACCCTCGGCATCCGCCCCGAAGCAATCGGTGTTTCACTGGAAGGCGACGGCGACCGTCAGGTCAAGGTGCAGAACTTCGAGCAACTCGGCTCTGTCACCTATATCTACGCGGCCTTTGACAACGGCGAAACCCTGACGGTGCAGATCGGCCGCCAGATCCCGCTGAAGCGCGGCCAGATCATCGGCGTTGCGCTGACCACCAAAGACTTCCACCTGTTCGGGGGCGAGGGCGAGCGTGCCCTCGGGGTGGCCCCGTGATGCGCGCCGCCCTGATCGGCCTGGGCATGGTGTCGCGCACCTACGCCGACGCCTTCGCGAACTCCGCCACGGTTTCGCTGGGCAGCATCTACGCCCGCACACCCGAAAGCCGCGCGGCGTTCCTGGCGCGCGCCCCCGGTCTGCACCCGACGGCGGCCGCGTCGGTGGCTGAAATTGCGGCAGACCCGGCGATAGACTTTGTTGTCCTGACCACCCCGCCAAACGCCCGTGCCGCGATTGTGCAAACCCTGGTGGCGGCGGGCAAACCCATTCTGATGGAAAAACCGGTCGAGCGGACCCTTGCCCGGGCGACGGCGCTGGTTGAGACCTGCGAAGCGGCGGGCGTGCCGCTGGGCATCGTGCTGCAACACAGGGCGCGGCCCGTGGTGGCAGACCTTATGGCCTTGCTGCCCGGATTTGGCGCGCTGGTCGCCGCCGAGGTCAACGTGCCTTGGTGGCGCCCTCAGGCCTATTATGATGAACCGGGGCGCGGCAGCTATGGCCGCGATGGCGGCGGCGTGCTGATCTCCCAGGCGATCCACACGCTGGATCTGATGCTGGCGGTGACCGGTCCGGTGACCGAGGTAACTGCGATGTCCGCCACCACCGGCTTTCACGCCATGGAGGCCGAAGATTTCGTCTGCGCCGGGCTGCGCTTTGCCAACGGTGCCGTGGGGCAACTTTTCGCCACGACCGCCAGCTTTCCGGGCCGGGGCGAGACCATCACGCTGCATTTCAAAACGGCTTCGGTGCATCTTGAGGCCGGGCTTTTGCAGATCAGCCATCACGACGGCACCACACGGACAATCGGTCAGGCAGCGGCCTCGGGTGCGGGGGCCGACCCGATGGCATTCACCAGCGATTGGCACCGCAGCGTGATCGAAGATTTTGCGCAGGCGATTGCGCACAACCACCCGCCGCTGGTTACCGGGCGCAGCGCACTCGGGGTGCATCGCCTGATCGCTGCGCTGGAACATTCAGCACAATCGGGCGCAAAAACCACCGTAAAGGACATCTGACATGGCATTCAAACTTGGAGTCATCGGCATCGACCACGGGCATATTTTCGGCATGCTGGCCAATATGACAGCGCAGGGCTGCACCTGCGACATGTGGTGGACGGGCGGCCCCGCCATGACAGTAACCAAATTTCGCAGCGTTTTTCCGGACCTGAAAAAGGTCGATGACCGCCGCCGTATCCTCGACGATCCTGCCGTGAAAATGGTGCTGATCGCTGCCATCCCCGCCGATCGCGCCGCGCTGGCGATCGAGGCGATGGAGGCGGGCAAGGATGTGATGGTCGACAAACCAGGCTGCACAACACCGCAGCAGCTTGCCGCGATCCGCGAGGTGCAGGCGCGCACCGGGCGTATCTGGACGGTGAACTTTTCGGAACGCTTCGAGGTGCCGGCAGTCACCAAGGCAACCGAGTTGGTGCGCGGCGGCGCGATCGGGCGGGTGGTGCAGACCCTGGGCCTTGGCCCCCACAGACAAAACCTGAAAACCCGCCCTGACTGGTTCTTTGACAGCGCCCGCTTCGGCGGTATCCTGTGCGACATCGGCAGTCACCAGATCGACCAGTTCTTGCATTTTACCGGCTCGACCGGTGCCGAGGTTTCGCACGCACTGGTCGAGAACACCACGATGCCCGCGCATCCCGGCTTTCAGGATTTCGGCGAAATGGTGCTGCGGTCTGACAAGGGCCACGGCTATGTCCGCGTCGATTGGTTCACCCCCGACGGGTTGCCGACCTGGGGCGACGGGCGCTTGTTCCTTCAGGGCACCGAGGGCCAGATAGAACTGCGCAAATACACCGACATCGGCCGCCCGCATGTGACAGACACCCTGCTTCTGGTCAATGGCCGCACCAATGAGCTGATCCCCTGCGCTGACGCGGGCCTGCCCTATTTCGCCAACCTGGTGGCCGATGTCGAGGACCGTAGCGAGACCGCCGTCCCCCAGGCGCACACTTTCACCACCATGGATCTGGCGATCCGTGCGCAGTACAAGGCAGAAGGCAAATGACCTGGAAAGTCTGCATCGTCGGTGCCGGGATCGGGGCGCAACATCTGAAGGGCTATGCCGCCCTGCCCGACCGTTTCACCGTACATTCGATCTGCGAGTTGGACGCACAGCGTGGCCGGGCGCTGGCCGCGACCCAGGCCCGCACCGGGTTCACAAATGATTTCGCGGCGGCGCTGGCCGACCCGGAGATTGACATCATCGACATCTGCCTGCCGCCGCACCTGCATTTCAGCACCTGCATGGCGGCGTTGGAGGCGGGCAAGAAAGTGGTCTGCGAAAAACCGATGGTCGCCTCGCTGCGCGACGCCGACCGGCTGGCGGTGAAGGTGGCGGAAACGGCTGGTTTTCTGTCGCCGGTGTTCCAGTATCGCTTTGGTATCGGCACGGCACAGCTTGGCGCGTTGATGGATGCAGGGTTGGCGGGCCGCGCCTATGCCGGCACGCTTGAAACCCATTGGGACCGCCCCGCCAGCTACTACGACATCGCCTGGCGCGGCACCTGGGCGGGCGAGCAGGGCGGCGCGCTGCTGGGCCATGCCATCCATATCCACGATCTGCTGCCTTCGGTCCTCGGGCCGGTGGCGCAGGTTTACGCCGACGTGGCGACCCGGGTGAACGACATCGAGGTCGAAGACTGTGCCGCCCTCAGCATCCGCATGGCCAGCGGCGCGCTGATCACGTCTTCGGTGACGCTGGGGTGCGCCGAAAACATCAGCAGGATGCGCCTGATGTTCGAAGGCTTCACCGTCGAATCTGACCATGCACCCTATTCGCTGGCCGAGAAAAGCTGGCGCTTCATCGCCCGCGCGCCAACGACGCAGGCACAGATCGATGCGGTGCTGGCCGGGGTCAGTGCGGCGCAAAACGGATATGTCGGCATGTTCGCCGCGATTGCCGATGCGCTGGACGGCAGCGAAACCACCCCCCGCCATGTCACCCTTGCCGACGGTCGGCGCTCGCTCGAATTCGTGACGGCGGTTTACGCCTCGGCCCGGTCGGGGCAGCCGGTGACGCTGCCGCTGGGGCCGGACCACCCGATGTACGGCGGCTGGCTGCCATGATGGGGGCGTAGCCTTGGCGGGTGACGCGCAACCTGGCGACCACGGCCCCGATTCGGTTTTTGCCGGGCCCATCGCGCTGCCGCCGCTGGTCAGACCCGGCGAAGACGGCTTTGACAGGGCCTTTTGGCGCGACCGGCTGGCGCGTTGCTTGTATGGCGCGATCCCCCCCGCGCCCGATGCGATCACGGTCACGCGCCACCCGATTGACGGGGAAAGCGCCGAAAGACTGCGGATAGAGATTGCCGTCGGGACGCGGCGCTTTGCCGTTGATGCCGCCCTTTGGTTGCCCGAAAACGCCATCAGTTCAGCAGCGGGGCCAAAATCGGAGCCAAAATCGGGGCGCGTGCCCCTGATCTGTGGACTTGATTTTGTCGGCCCCGCCGGGGTGATGCCCTCGACCGGTTTTCCGCTGGACCCACAAGCCGTGATCTACACGCGCCCCGAATGGGGTGCACAAGGCGGGCGGATGGACCCGGTGCTGCGCGGCACCTCGGCCTGCCACTGGCCGGTTTCGGTGTTGCTCAACGCCGGCATGGCGGTGATGGTCAGTTGCTATGGCTCCTGGGTGCCCGACAGCGCCGATCATTGGCAAGGCCACGGGGTCTACCCCCTTTTGAACTGCGCCGAGGACTTCGCGCACAGCGGCGCGATTGCGCTGTGGGCCTGGGCGATCCTGCGCCTGCTGGATACCGCCGGAACCCTTGGCGAAATTGACGCAGGCAGGATGTATGTCGCTGGCCATTCGCGGCTTGGCAAGGCCGCCCTCTGGGCCGCAGCGCAGGACAGCCGCATTGCGGCGGTTTTTGCCAATAATTCGGGCTGCGCCGGGGCCGCGCCCGCCGCCCATCCCGTAGGCGAAACCCTGGAACAGATGGCGACGGCGTATCCACATTGGCTGATACAGGGGCGAGACCCGGGCGCGGCGGACCTCGACCAGCACCACCTTCTTGCGTTGATCGCACCGCGCAAAACCTATATCGGCTGCGCCAGGGATGACCTCTGGGCCGATCCGGCGGGTAGCTACCTTGCGTTGAGGGCCGCAAGTGGCGGAAAATGGCCGATGCCGTGCGAGGCGCTGACAGGGCGCCAGATAAAATGCGGGCCGTCCGGGTATCACCTGCGCCCGGGCGGACACAATTTACTGCCCTGGGACTGGCACCAATTCCTCGCGTTTCTGCACGGCTGACCGCTTATCTCGCGGCTTTGTCCCCGGGCACAGCATCCTCGAGTGCCGCAAGCCGCGCCGCGAGGGCCGCATTCTCTTCGCGTGCTTTCTGCGCCATGGCGCGCACGGCGTCAAATTCCTCTCGTGTCACGAAATCACGATCGGCAAGCCAGCGGTCCACCATGCTTTTCATCGCGGTTTCGGCCTCGGTCTTTGCCCCTTGCGCCACGCCCATCGCATTGGTCATCAACTGCGACATATCGTCAAAAAACTTGTTGCGGGTCTGCATGGGAGGGCCTCCTGTGGCGCCGGTCAGATACTTCCCCTATATGACAATGACCGGGCGCAGGGGCAAGCCCGGACAGGCGAAGTGGTTGACTTCGCCGCAGCCCCGCCGGAAAACCACCGTGGCCAAGTCCAGCCGCAGAAAACCAAAGGAACGCCCATGCAAGGCTATATCGCCTTCCCCGACATTTCGCCTGACATCTTTTCGATTACAGTGTTCGGCATGACCTTTGCGCTGCGCTGGTACGCGCTTGCCTATATCGGCGGGTTGCTGATTGGCTGGCGGCTGGTGCTGCGCGCGATTGCGACGCCGCGGCTGTGGTCTGGCCCCGCCCCGATGACGGCCGACCAGGTGGAACGCCTGCTGACCTGGATCGTGCTGGGCGTGATCCTTGGCGGGCGACTGGGCTATGTTCTGTTCTATCAGCCGGACTATTATCTGCAAAACCCGGTTGAGATCCTCAAAGTCTGGGAAGGCGGCATGTCGTTTCACGGCGGCTTCCTCGGGGTCGCTGTCGCGTCCTTCCTGTTTTTGCGTTCCGAAAAGATACCGCTTTTGCCGGCCGCCGACCTGATGGCAATGGCCACCCCGCCGGGGCTGTTGCTGGGCCGTATCGCCAATTTCATCAACGCCGAACTGTGGGGCCGCCCGACCGATGTTCCCTGGGCCGTGGCCTTCCCCAGCCAGGCCGCCCAATTTTGCCCCGATGTCGTCGGCGTCTGCGCGCGCCACCCCTCGCAATTGTACGAATCTGGGCTGGAAGGCTTGTTGCTGGGCGCTGTACTGCTGTGGCTGGTTTTTGCGCGCGACTGGCTGGCGCGTCCGGGACAACTGACCGGGCTGTTTCTGGTGGGCTATGGCGCCGCGCGGATATTTGTCGAGTTCTTCCGCCAGCCCGACGCGCAGTTTGTCAGCGAGGGCAATCCGCTGGGCCTTGCCTTCCAGAGTGGCGGCTACGGGCTGACGATGGGACAGACCCTGTCCTTGCCGATGATCGCGGTGGGCCTTGCGCTGATCTGGTGGGCGCGGCGGCGTGCCTGAGCGGACGCCGCTTGAAGACCTGCTGATCCGCCGCATCGCGGCCACAGGCCCGGTCACCCTTGCCGACTATATGGCCGAGTGCCTGTTGCACCCCGAGCACGGCTATTACGCGACGCGTGACCCGTTGGGCCGGGGGGGGGATTTCATCACTGCCCCGGAAATAAGCCAGATGTTCGGCGAGCTTCTCGGCCTTTGCCTTGCCCAGGCCTGGGTAGATCAGGGCAGGCCTGCCCGGTTTACCCTGGCCGAACCGGGGCCGGGGCGCGGCACATTGATGGCAGATCTGCTGCGCGCGACACGCGCTGTTCCGGGCTTTCATGCCGCTGCACAGATCGTGTTGATCGAGGCCTCCGCCCCGCTGCGCACCTGCCAGCGCGCTGCGCTGGCAGGTTATGAAGTAACCTGGGAGACCTCGGTCGAGGCACTGCCCGAGGCCCCCTTGTTCCTGATCGCGAACGAGTTCTTCGACGCCTTGCCAATTCGTCAGTTCACCCGCACCGGGGCAGGTTGGGCCGAAACCATGGTGGGCCTGGCCGATGGCACCCTGACGCTTGGCCGCGCCTCCGAGACGCGGCTGGCGGCGCTCGAACATCGCATCGGCGACACTGCTCCGGGCGATGTCGTGGAAATTCGCCCGGCCGCCGACCCGGTGATGGCCGCCATCGCTCAACGACTGAACGCGCATGGCGGGGCAGCGATCGTTATCGACTACGGCAACCAACGCTCGCGCGGTGATACTTTTCAGGCGCTGCGCGACCACGCCTTTGCCGATCCGCTGGCGGCACCCGGCGAGGCCGACCTCACCGCCCATGTCGATTTTGAGGCACTGGCCCGTGCCGCCGCCC
>TARA_R110002110_G_scaffold88326_2_pt1 | contig 16505 bp, 18 predicted proteins | sample TARA_R110002110 | Tara Oceans TARA_R110002110 (sample SAMEA4397330) | marine metagenome | biome: Polar Biome; feature: [SRF] surface water layer (ENVO:00010504); material: water (ENVO:00002006), including particulate matter (ENVO:01000060) such as... | depth 5 m
TTGAAATCTGAGGCGCTAACGCTGTCCGATGATGGCACGACGCTCATCTATTCATATGACACGCGGGCGGAGCGGACAGGCATCACCAAGCTGTTGGCTGACGTGGCGGATGCGGGGCTGGTACTGTCCGACGTGATGACCCGGCAAAGCAGCCTGGAAGACATCTTTGTTGATTTAGTTCAGGAGGATGCGGCATGAACTGGACCGCGATACATTCGATCTACACGTTCGAAATGGCGCGTTTCTTCCGCACGATCGCGCAAAGCATCATTTCGCCCGTATTGTCCACGTCGCTTTACTTCGTGGTCTTTGGCGCGGCCATCGGCAGCCGCATCCAAGAGGTCGAGGGCGTCAGCTATGGCGCGTTCATTGTGCCTGGTTTGATCATGCTAAGCGTCATCACTCAGGCGATATCAAACGCATCTTTTGGCATCTATTTCCCGAAATTCATCGGCACAATCTTTGAATTGTTGTCAGCTCCCATCAACTTTTTCGAAATCGTGATCGGTTATGTTGGGGCTGCGGCGACAAAGGCACTCTTCATTGGTGCCATCATCCTGATCACGGCGTTTTTCTTTGTCGACATAACCATAGCGCATCCCTTTGCCATGGTTGCGTTTTTGGTCCTGACCTGCATCAGCTTTGCCTTGATGGGATTTATCATTGGCATCTGGGCGGGCAGCTTTGAACAATTGCAGCTGGTACCGTTGCTGATCGTCACGCCGCTCGTGTTTCTTGGTGGGTCGTTCTATTCCATCTCGATGCTGCCGCCCGCGTGGCAGGTCATTTCGCATTTCAATCCGGTTGTTTACCTGATCTCGGGGTTTCGCTGGGCGTTCTTCGGGACGGCTGATGTGCCGATTTTGACGAGTTTGCTGGCGATCGGCTTGTTTACAGGGCTGTGCATGGCGGTGATCTGGTGGATTTTCCACACGGGCTGGCGGATACGGCAATGAACCTAGGGGAACTCACCTTGTTTGCGCGCGCCCGGCGCTCTACATGGAGATATATGAAACTCTGGTTACCTTTCCTTAAATCTAATCCGACCGTTGCCGTGGTCCGCTTGTCGGGCGTGATCGGCACGCAAGGCCGATCTGCCTTGAATGATGAAGCCCTTGGCCCGGTGTTTGAAAAAGCGTTCGCAAAAGGCAAACCCGTTGCCGTGGCGCTTGAGATAAACTCCCCCGGCGGCAGTCCGGTGCAATCATCCCTTATCGGTGCGCGCATCCGGCGGTTGGCCGAAGAAAAGAATATCCCCGTCATCGCCTTTGTCGAAGATGTTGCCGCATCAGGCGGTTATTGGTTGGCAGCGGCGGCGGATGAAATTTATGCTGACCCAAGCTCAGTTGTCGGGTCTATTGGTGTCATTTCAGCATCTTTTGGCGTGCATGAATTTATCAAAGAACATGGGGTTGAGCGCCGCGTTTATACTGCGGGTCAATCAAAATCCATGCTCGACCCATTCCGCCCCGAACAGCCCGAAGATGTAGCCCGGCTCAAAACTCTGCTTGAAGACATTCACACCAATTTCATCGACTACATCAAGGCACGCCGGGAAGGCAAACTGACCGACGTACAGGATCTGTTCACCGGTGAAATTTGGCTGGCCAAAAGCGCCACAGAACTGGGGTTAATTGATGGCATCGGACATCTGCGGCCTCTGCTCAAGGAGCGCTTTGGCGATAAGGTAAAGTTCCGCCGTTATGGAGCAAAAAAGGGTCTGTTTTCGCGTTTTGGCGTGCAATTGGTTCAAGACGCAGTGCAGGGCATTGAAGAACGCGCAGCCTTTGCGCGGTTCGGTCTTTAACGCATGGTCATCAAAGTAGTCCTCTTGTTCATCGTTTTTATGGGTGTCCTTGGGTGGTTTGGAAAAATGCACTGGCTGGGCTCCAAACGCCTGAGCCAGACAAAATGCACCGCTTGCGGGCGTTACCGGATTGGCAAAGGCCCTTGTAGATGTGGAGGGTCACCCTGATGCTGATGCCTTGGCTGCTCTCTGGTTTGGGTCTGCTCATCCTGTTGCTTGCTGGTGACGCGCTGGTAAAAGGGGCGGTGAACCTGTCGTTGCGATTGGGTGTGCCTGCGTTGATTGTCAGCCTGACAATTGTGGCGTTTGGAACATCCGCGCCAGAACTGCTGATCTCAATCGAGGCGGTTTTGGATAACGCACCTGGACTTGCGCTGGGCAATGTTGTCGGCTCGAACACCGCGAACATTCTGCTTGTGCTGGGTATTCCCGCGCTGTTGGCCACCATGCATACGTCCGAATGCAACACCCGCAAAACCTATAATTTCATGATCGCCGCCAGTGTTCTGTTTATCACATTGGCGTTTCGGGGTGTCTTCGATTGGATTGCCGGATTGGTCCTGTTGGGGGCACTTGCCTATGTGCTTACCGATCAGTTCCGCGAGGCAAAAAAACACCGCAAGGCGTGTAAAAACCACCCAGCCGAAGAACTTGAAGGGGTTGATCCTGACATGCCGGGGTGGCGCATTGCTGTGTTTATGGTGCTGGGCCTGATTGGTCTGCCGCTGGGCGCTGGGTTGCTCGTCGATAATGCCACGATCATCGCACATGCCTATGGCGTCAGTGATACGGTGATCGGACTGACGTTGGTCGCGATTGGAACGTCTTTGCCGGAACTTGCAACCACGGTCATGGCCGCATTGCGCAGGCAGGCAGACGTGGCATTGGGCAATGTCATCGGATCAAATATGTTCAACCTGCTGGCGATCATCGGAATTGCGAGCCTTGTCGGACCGATCAACGTCGATCCCGGATTCTTGCAGTTTGATCTTTGGGTCATGCTCGCGGCATCGCTGCTTTTGATCCCGTTCGTATATTTGAGTAAGGACATTACGCGCGGGTGGGGCATTGCGCTGAGCGCGCTATATGCGTTGTATCTGATTGTTGTTCTGATCTGAGGAGACCTCGCATGGGTCGTGCATTAGTAACCGGGGCCGGGCAGCGGTTGGGCCGTGCGATGGCATTGTATTTGGGCCAGCGCGGGTATGACGTGGCGGTGCATTACGCTAGGTCCGCTGCTGGCGCGGATGCTGTGGTGGCCGAGCTTGAGGGGATGGGCCGCAAGGCTGTGGCATTACAAACAGATCTGTTGAATGAGGCTGAGACCCAAGCGCTGCTGTCGAAGGCGGCCAAGGCACTGGGAGGGCCGATCACCTGCCTGATCAACAATGCGTCGATCTTTGAATACGACACGGTTTCCACCGCGACCCAGGCCAGTTGGGACAGGCATATGGGCAGTAATATGCGCGCGCCCTTTGTCTTGACCCAAGCGATGGCGGCGCAGGGTTTGAGCGCCGATACAGACAGCGCAGGGGAGCCGCGCGCCGTGGGGCTGATCCTGAATATGATTGATCAACGTGTTCGTAAACTCACACCTGAATTCATGACCTATACGCTGGCCAAAATGGGGCTTTGGGCGATGACCCAAACCACCGCCCAGGCATTGGCCCCCGCGATCCGGGTCAATGCCATTGGGCCAGGGCCAACGATGCAGGGGCATCGCCAAAGCGACAGTCATTTTGAGGCCCAGCGGCACAGCACAGTGTTGGGCAGAGGGGCCAACCCGGATGATATTTCGGCCGCGCTGGGGTACTTTCTGGATGCCCCGGCGGTGACAGGTCAACTGCTTTGCGTGGATGGGGGACAACATCTTGGGTGGCAGACACCCGATGTGCTGGGGGTTGAGTAGTGCTGCATCGCAGCGCAAGTTCTGCACGTTGTTCATCTGTGTTGCAAAAGCGTTACAAAAAGCTTTTTGTTTTCAAACGGTTGATTTAAGGGGAATAATTTATCCCAATAAAGCAAATAGTTACAGGCACGCCTAAAAATTAGGCAAATCAACGAAGGGTGCCAAAAGTAACAATAAATCTGCGAAGGTCAGAAGTTATCAGCAGAGTTATCCACAAGTTCCGTGGACAGGTTAACACTTGAAGCAGATCACGCCATATTGCAGCGCAGACAGAGAATCAGATCATCCAATGAGCCATCCACCCGACACACCGCCGCAAGGCCATGAGGTTATCCAAAGCTACCTCAAGACAATTGATACCTCGCCGGGGGTGTACCGGATGCTGGACGTCGAAAGTCGGGTTTTATATGTGGGCAAGGCCCGCAATCTCCGCGCGCGTGTCAGCAATTATGCGCGGCCCAGTGGGCATTCGGGGCGCATTGCCCGGATGATCGCGGCAACCACGTCGATGATGTTTCTGACCACCAAGACTGAGACCGAGGCGCTGTTGCTGGAACAGAACCTGATCAAGCAACTCAAGCCCAAATTCAACGTGCTGTTGCGGGATGACAAGAGCTTTCCTAACATTCTGGTCACAGCAGATCATGACTTTGCCCAGATCAAAAAACACCGCGGTGCCAAGAAAGAAAAAGGCAGCTACTACGGACCTTTTGCCAGTGCAGGTGCCGTGAACCGAACCTTGAACCAATTGCAAAGGGTCTTCCTCCTGCGCGACTGTTCGAACGCGATGTTCGACAGCCGCACGCGCCCTTGTCTGCAACATCAGATCAAGAGGTGTTCAGCCCCGTGCGTCGGGAAGATTTCCAAGGCTGACTATGCGCAAACGGTGAAGGATGCGGAGCGGTTTCTGACCGGAAAGACCACTGACATTCAGGCGCGGCTGGCCGCGGAAATGTCGCGGGCCTCAGAAGAAATGGAATTTGAACGCGCCGCCGCCCTGCGTGACCGGATCAAGGCATTGACCCAAGTGCAGACAGCACAGGGGATCAACCCCAAAGGCGTGTCAGAGGCCGACATCATCGCGCTGCATATGGACAGTGGGCAGGCTTGCGTGCAGGTGTTCTTCATCCGTGCCAACCAAAACTGGGGCAACCGCGATTATTATCCGCGCGTGGGGGCCGATGTGGATGCCGCTGAGGTATTGGAGGCGTTCATCGGTCAGTTTTACGACACCCGCGAACCGCCACGCCAGTTGATCCTGTCCAACGAGATCGAAAACCCCGATCTGATGACCGACGCGTTGAGTGGTAAGATTGGCCGCAAGGTCGAATTGCTGGTCCCCCAACGTGGCGAAAAGGCGGAACTGGTGGACGGCGCATTGCGCAACGCCCGCGAGTCGCTGGCCCGAAAGATGGCCGAAACGGCGACCCAAACGAAGCTGCTCAAAGGCTTGGAAGAGGCGTTCGAATTGCCTAGCGCCCCAACCCGGATCGAGGTCTATGACAACAGCCACATTCAAGGCACCAATGCAGTAGGTGCGATGATCGTGGCAGGGGCGGATGGGTTGATGAAAAACCAATATCGCAAGTTCAACATCCGCGGTGATGAACTGACCCCCGGTGATGACTTTGGCATGATGAAAGAAGTGCTGACCCGGCGGTTTAAGCGGCTGATCAAAGAAGACCCGGATCGTACAGGCGGCATGTGGCCAGATCTGTTGCTGATCGATGGCGGTGCAGGGCAGGTGAGTGCAGTGGCATCAATCATGCGAGAATACGGTGTTGCGGACATTCCGATGGTGGGCGTCGCGAAAGGGGTGGACCGGGACGCCGGCAAGGAAGAGTTTCACCGCGTTGGCAAACGGCCCATGGCCCTGCGGCACAATGATCCGGTGCTGTATTTTGTGCAGCGGTTGCGCGATGAGGCGCACCGCTTTGCGATTGGTACGCACCGCGCCAAACGGGCCAAGGCGGTGGGAGCGACACCGCTGGATGATGTACAGGGCGTCGGTGCCGCGCGCAAACGGGCCCTGCTTGCGCATTTTGGCTCGGCCAAGGCGGTCGGGCGTGCCAATCTAAGCGATCTCAAGGCTGTTGATGGTGTTTCAGATGCGCTGGCCGAGACGATTTATGCCTATTTCCACGAACGTGGGTGATATGACGCCAGGACGCGTATTTGCGGAAAATTGAATGCGATGCGATGGCGCTTTTACGTCAAGGTGGGGCGTAGTAAGGTAACGTTATGAATTTGAACCTACCAAATATCCTGACGCTCTTGCGACTGGCCGCCGCCCCCGGTGTGGCAGTGATGTTCCTGTATTTCACGCGGCCATATGCCGATTGGTTTGCGCTGATCCTTTTCGTGACGGCCTCTGTCACCGATTGGCTTGACGGCTATCTTGCGCGGGCATGGAAACAAGAGACCAAGCTTGGCGCGATGCTGGACCCGATAGCGGACAAAGCAATGGTGGTGATCGCCCTGATGGTCATCATCGGCTTTTCGAGCTGGTCACCTTGGCTGGTGCTGCCCGCAACCGTGATCCTGTTTCGGGAAGTGTTTGTGTCGGGATTGCGAGAATACTTGGGGGATGTTGCCGGGACGCTTAAGGTGACAAATCTGGCCAAGTGGAAGACGACTTTGCAGATGGTTGCGATTGCTGTCCTGTTTTCGCAAGGCGTGTTTGAGCATTATCTGGGGATGTCTGTTTTTGGCATGGATCAGGAAATGATTGGTGCGATCCTTAATGGCGACCAAGAAGATCTGTTGGGCCTAAACTGGAAACTTGCCGGGATGGAATGGTCAGGGCGCATTGGGTTGTGGTTATTATGGATTGCGGCAACACTGACGGCTGTGACAGGCTTCGACTATTTGATGAAGGCCCTGCCACATTTGCGCGAGGGACGTTGATGGATGTTTTATATTTCGCATGGGTGCGCGAACGTATCGGTGTCCCGCGTGAGGCGGTGCAAACCGAGGCGGCGACAGTGGCGGATCTGATCGTAGAATTACGTGCGCGCGAGGAACGGTATGCGCTGGCTTTTTCTGACCTGAGCGCGTTGCGCGTTGCCGTGGATCAGGAGCTCAGCGATTTCGACGCGCCGCTGCAGGGCGTCCGGGAATTGGCGTTTTTCCCGCCAATGACAGGTGGCTGATGCGTATCTCCGTTCAAGACACGCCATTTGACTTGGGCTCTCAAACCGCGCGTTTTACGCAGGCGCAAAGCAATATGGGCGCGATCGTGACATTTACTGGCGTGGTGCGCGACGCCCCGGATCATACTTTGAAAGCAATGGAGATCGAACACTATCCCGGCATGACTGAAAAAGCGCTGGACGCGATGGCACGCCAAGCGATGGACCGATTTATGCTTGGCGATGTGTTGATCATCCATCGGCACGGGCGGCTGGCCCCGGGTGAGGTAATCATGATGGTGGCGACCGCGGCAAAGCACCGCAAAGATGCGTTTGACGGCGCGGAATTTCTGATGGACTACCTCAAATCCCGCGCACCGTTCTGGAAGCGAGAAGTCACGCAGGACGGGGCCGATTGGGTTGCGGCACGTGATGCGGATGAAGACGCGTTGGACCGGTGGTCAAAAGTTTGATCTCAATCAAAGCTGGTGATACGCGCCGGGCCTAAGGTGTTGATGGCGATAACTCGGAGGACCATGCCATGATTACCAAGATACTTGTCGGCTATGACGGATCAGAAGCGTCAGATCGCGCGCTGCGATTGGCTTGTGAGATCGCCACCAAATTTGGTGCAAAGATCGAAGCATCTCATACGCCCAAAGACGAGACCGTGACCTATGCCGCCGAAGCGATATCGGGTTTTTACATCGGCCCCAGCCTCGCTCGCGAAGATACAATGATCGCAGCGGCAGAGGAAATGGCATCCAAGGCGCGCACAGTTGCGGCCGATTGTGGCCATAAGGCGCTTGAGGTGCATATTGGCCATGGCGATCCTGCAGACGACCTTTTAACCCGCGCAAAAGCAGACGGTATTGATCTGATTGTAACAGGCCGACGCGGGCTTGGCGATTTGCGCGGACTTTTGTTGGGCAGCACTTCGCATGGGATCAGCGCCAAAGCGGAATGCGCCGTGCTGACTGTTGCCTGAAACGGCACGCCCCGCAGCGGCTTAGCTGGCTTGTCTTTGTTGCTCAATAAACGCGCGCATTTCTTCGGCTTCGCGGCGGGCATCGCGGAGCCCGTCCATCGCCGCGCGCAATTCTGCCTCGGTCTGGGCCAGTTGATTGGTCAGCTCGGCCTCGCGTTGCTGCAAATAGGTGATTGCCTGATCGCGGGTTTCTTCGGCCTCGTGCAACTCTTGGCTCATCCGATCCAATTGAGCCACGTCATCAGCGGCGACACGGGTAAAGCGGTGCAGCAGCCAATTGGCGAACCAGCCCAGACAGAAAGCCACAAAGAGGATAATTGCTGTCGCGAGGACGAACTCAGTTCTGCTCATCGTTGGGGCCTTCTTGCACTTGATCTTCCGGTGTATCGCCCGTTTCGGCGGTACTTTCCAGCGTTGTTTGCTCTGGATCGTCAACTGTGTCCGGGTGGATCAGGCGGAATTCGATACGACGGTTGGCTTCGCGGCCTGCTTCGGTGCCGTTGTCGGCAATCGGTTTGTCTTCTCCATAGCCGCGCGCAACGAAAGAACCGGTCAGAACACGGCGGGCCCGCAGTTCGTTCAGAACCGATTCAGCGCGTGATTGTGAGAGCGCTAGGTTCATTTCCTCGCGGCCCTGACTGTCGGTATACCCCTGGATTTCGAGCAGCAAATCACCGCACGTTTTCAGAATCTCGGCAATGTCATCCATTGTCCCCAGCGCAGAGGCGTCGATTGTGGCGCTGCTGGGCTCAAAGCTGATCTTTCCGACCTTCAGTATTTCGCCAATTTCTGCTTCACATTCGTCCGGCGTTGGCAGGCCCAGCACAGGATCAAGCTTTTCTTGATAAACAACATCAATATCAAATGCCGCCCCTTCGCCCAGCTTGCCCGCAAGCAAAGCTGAAATTTCGGTGCTGGCGTCGGGATTGCCGGTGTTGCCTGTCACAGACAGGGTATCGGGTGTCACTGTGGCCACGCCGTTGCTGAGCATCGAGAGCGCTTCTAGGGCCGTTAGGACGCGTGGTGCCCAATCACCCGGCAGGTCTTCGTCGATGCGCGCGGCGGTGTACACCTTGTCCGACCCAAAGCGTGCTTTGGCAAAACTGTCCGCCAATTCGCGCAAACCATCGTTGTTGAGACGCCCACGCAGTTGCACCTGACCTTCAGGGCTGAGTGTGGCAGTGAATTCTGGCGGGCCCGCATTGGGGTCCACAACCGCCGGCAGGCTGGCGCGCAGCGCAAAGACATCGGGCAGGCTGGTTTCCAACTCACCAATCACCCGGTCAAAAAGCGCCTGATTGGTGCCGGGGGCCGCCAGTAAAGTGATATCTGCGTCAGCCAGGGTGACAGAACCGCCGCCAAGTTGGTGTACGGCATCCATCGCCATCGACGCCGCCTCGGTCCATTTCGGGGTGGGAACGCCCATACCGACGGTGCAACGGGCATCACCCTTCAGACCGGCGCGGGTTGCGGCGGCAATGATGCTGTTGCGTGCGGCATCCGTGTCGGCCGAACAGGCATCGAAACGGCCACCTTTTTCGTCGAGTTCAAACCGTAGGGTAAAGGGCGTGATCACCGGGCGCGGTGCCGCAATATCCAGAGCAACGTCCAGACCCGTTGGAATCGATCTTTTGAAGTTGGCTTCCATCGTTGCCTTGGCCGCCGCACTGTCAGCGATGGCGGTGATGGAGACGCGGCCCGCTTCTACCGACACTTTCGCGCGGGGCAGCAGTGCCATCGCGTTAATCGCGAAATCAAGGGATAGCTGCCAGTTTGGCGGGGCAGGATAGTCCGCGGCTTCGAGCAGGTCCGCCACCTGTTCATCGCCCACCATGGCCTGAAAGCTAGCAATAGCTGCATCGCGGTCGGTACTGGCGGGGATCAGGCCGATGACTGAAATGCCAGAAGAGTTGCGCAGGACTTCTACGGAAAAATGCGGCGGGGCGATGGCAGCTTGTGCCTCAACCTCCATTTCGTCAATCACACGGGCGGCGTCCACGATGCTGCCTGCGGTGGTCAGGGCCCGAAAGCGCACAGCTTCGGTCGGGGCGATCCCGGCAAGTGTAACCTGCAAGCCATCTGCCTCAACCTCGGCCCATGTCATACCTTTGTCATCCAGGGCATCACGCACGCCGATTTCGGAGTTTTCTTCGATCAATTGCACCGAAAAATTGGCCGCCACCAAAGACACGACCGCTGCCGCAGTAAACGTAAGGGCGATGGTCAGGAGGGAGGACAAGCGCATGCGGTTACTTCTGTATTACTCATGTTGGGTCTTTGATACGCAAGTGGGGCAGTGGGTGCAATCAAAGCAGGAGGGCTGCGGCGAAAAACAGCAGCGGGATCACGCCGGTATCGCGATTGGCAAGAAACAACTGGTGGCACTTTGCCGGATTGTTGATGTCTAGGCCACGCAATTGCCATGCCATATGCCACCCCATCGCCCATGGACCGCCAAGTGCAACGACCAGCGCAAGGATTGAGGCATTGGGCAACGCGCTAAAAATTACGGCAAGCCCCATCAGACCCACGGTGGCCGCCAGAAAACGGCGTAGCCAGTGATTGGTATGTTCACCAAATAGCCGCGCAGTTGATTTCACCCCGATCAGGGCGTCGTCTTCGGTGTCTTGATGAGCATAGATTGTATCATAAAAGAGCGTCCATGCAATGCCCGCGAAATAGAGCACAACAGCAGGCGAATTGAGGCTGCCAGTGTGCGCGGTCCAGACCAGCAAGGCACCCCAGTTAAAGGCGAGGCCCAGAAACACTTGCGGCCACCAGGTGAACCGTTTGGCAAAGGGATAGATCGCCACGAGCAAGAGCGACAGCACGCCGAGCGAAATGGCGGCACGGTTAAACGTAAACAAGATCAACGCCGCAGCAAGTGCTTGGATCACCATCCACGCCAGCGCGCCCATCACTGTGACCTGACCCGATGGAATCGGCCGCGACCGGGTACGTGCGACCTGCGCATCAAAGTCGCGATCGGAGATGTCGTTCCACGTACATCCCGCCCCCCGCATCAGCCATGCGCCCAAGGCGCTACCGACAAGTATCCAAAGATCGCCCCAGCGCGGTGTCTGATCATAAAGGATGGCCAGCGCCAGACCCCACAAGCAGGGCAACAGCAAAAGCCAAGTGCCAATGGGGCGATCCGCCCGGCTCAGCCGCAGATAGGGGCGGGCAAAGGCAGGCGCATACAGGTCAACCCAATTGTCGTTTGGCGCATCTGCGACAGGTGCATCTGGCGAAGGCGGAGGGTTATGCATATATCTTGGCCTATGAACGCAAAAATCAGACTTTATGTAGATCACCCTTTGGGTCCGGGGCAATCGCTGACTTTGGATAAAGCGCAGGCGCATTATCTCTTTGGGGTGATGCGTCTGGCAGCTGGCGCGGCGGTGCTGGTTTTTAACGGGCATGACGGCGAATGGTGTGCGGATGTGGTCGAGACGGGCAAGCGTGGTGGGATCTTAACCTGTGTCGAGCAGACCAAGCCGCTGCAAATGCCGCCCGATCTGTGGGTGCTGTTTGCCCCAATCAAGAAAGCGCGCACTGATTTCATCGTGGAAAAGGCTGCCGAAATGGGGGCCGCCCGGATTATGCCAGTGATGACGGCCTTTACCAATGCGGGCCGGGTGCAGCGTGATCGACTACAAGCACACGCGGTTGAGGCAGCAGAACAATGTGGCGGGACCTATGTGCCTCAGGTGGCCGAGGCTGCGAAACTGGACAAATTGCTCGATGGGTGGGATGCGTCGCGCAAGATCATGTTCTGTGACGAGGCGCTTGCGGGTGGCTCATCCGGCTTGCCGGCTGTCACGGCACAGCCTGGGCCGTGGGCGATCCTGATTGGTCCGGAAGGTGGGTTTTCGGAAAAGGAACGCGCGCGGGTGCGCGGATTGGATTTTGCGCACCCAGTAACATTGGGGCCACGCATTCTGCGCGCGGATACGGCTGTGGTGGCGGCGATGACGCTTTGGCAGGATCGGTTGGGGGATTGGCAATGATGCGCGCGCTTTTGACCCTATCGGAGCAGTGGTTGCTCGGCCAGATGAGAATGATCGGATTTTGGGCATGACGTTTTTCCGACCTGAAGCGCAGGCTGAGGTCTGGCGATGGCGCGAATGTCTTGCGGGATTGGGGGTCGCTGTGCTGGGCCTTTGGCTTGTGTTGGGGCCGGGTTTGTTGTTGGCGGTGCCGGGATATGCGTTGATTTTGGGTGGTGTCGCTGCGGTGTGGCTGGGTGTGCAACGGGCGCGATTTCGGGGTGCCGATGGCGGAGCAGGTGCCGTGCAGGTCGATGAGGGGCAAATAACGTATTTCGGCCCGCTCACGGGTGGCACAGTGGCGCTGCGCGAAATGGACCGCTTAAGCCTTGAGCGCGCGATGTTTCCGGCGCATTGGCGTCTGGATCAGCCGGGGCAACCGCCATTGTTGATCCCCGTAAATGCTGCCGGGTCAGAGGCGCTGTTTGATGCATTTGCCAGTTTGCCGGGGCTGCGCACGGAGCGGATGTTGACCGAATTGCACGCCACCCAGCATCAAGCGGTTGTGATCTGGCGGCGCGGTGGTGGTCAACTCGAGACAGCCTTGTTGCATTGACACCCCCGGCAAATGCCCGCATCCAAGTCTGAAACTTTATCCCTAATCTCGGAGCCTTTCTCATGTCTATTCCTCAATCCGGCGGCGGGCCCATAGAGAATCAGGATCAACTGGCGCAATATCTGGCCGATGGCTGTAAGCCCAAGGAGGATTGGCGCATTGGGACCGAGCATGAAAAGTTCGGATATTGTAAAGATACCCTGCTGCCGCTGCCTTATGAGGGGGCACGGTCCATCCGCGCGATGTTGGAAGGGCTGCGGGACCGGCACAATTGGGCACCCGTCACCGAAGGCGATAAACTGATCGGGCTGGAAAAGGACGGCGCGAATGTCTCATTGGAGCCGGGCGGCCAATTGGAATTGTCAGGCGCGCCGGTCGAGACGATCCACGAGACGTGCGATGAGGTGAACATTCACCTGCGCGAGGTCAAGGACGTCGCCGATGAAATCGGTGCTGGTTTTATCGGCCTTGGTGCCGCTCCCATCTGGACCCATGAGCAGATGGATCTGATGCCCAAGGGGCGATATAAATTAATGAATGATTACATGGCCCGCGTCGGTACCATGGGACGGATCATGATGCGGCGGACCTGTACGGTGCAGGTGAACCTTGATTTCGGCTCAGAGGCGGACATGGTCAAAAAGATGCGCGTCGCATTGGCGCTGCAACCCGTGGCCACCGCACTTTTTGCCAATTCGCCGTTCTTTGAGGGCAAGGTCAACGGCTACAAATCCCTGCGCAGCCGTGTGTGGCGCGATCTGGATTCGTCGCGCACCGGCATGTTGCCGTTTGTGTTTGAGGACGGGTTCGGGTTTGAGCGTTGGGTGGATTACGCGCTCGATGTGCCGATGTATTTCGTCTATCGCGACGGTAAATACATCGACGCGCTGGGCATGTCGTTCCGTGAATTCATGAAAGGCAAGCTGGCCGCACTCCCCGGTGAGACACCGACCCTGAGCGATTGGGCAGATCATTTGACCACGGCTTTCCCCGAGGTGCGGATGAAAAAATTTATTGAGATGCGTGGTGCCGATGGTGGACCGTGGCGTCGCCTGTGCGCATTGCCTGCGTTCTGGGTTGGGCTGATGTATGATCAGACGGCCTTGGACGGGGCGTGGGATTTGGTCAAAGGATGGAGCACCGCACAGCGTGACGCGCTGCGCGTGGCGGCGTCGGTGGATGGCTTGCAAGCTAAGGTGACGGGGATCAACATGCACGACATCGCCCGTCAGGCTGTAGCCCTGTCAGAGGCTGGCCTGAAAGCGCGCGCCCGCGCAGGGGCCGGTGGCATGGTACCGGACGAGACGCATTTCCTGAATGCGCTGAAAGAAAGCATTGAAACAGGCAAGGTGCCCGCTGATGAGCTATTGGAAGATTACAACGGCAAGTGGGATGGTGATCTGAACCAGATTTACGCTGACTACAGCTACTAACTGCTGCTGCTTTGGCCCAGAACGCGGGACCGGTACAATGATTGGATCTCTTGTTTTTGGCTGATGCGCAGTTGCGCCTCTTGCTCTGGACTGCGAGCGTATAGGTATTTGTATCCGGCAAATGGATTGGCTGATTTGGGCCCTTCTACCAACGTCTTGTGCTTGCGTTTACCTGCACCAAAGCTGTTTTCGTCAAGCTCCGATGGCGAGATCATAAAGAAAAAGTGCAGCATGATCGCCACAAACGGCGTGGCGATCATGATCACCATGACCAACAGCATGGTGGAAGTCAGTGCAGGGTCTTTTTGCATATCAGCGGCGATGCTGGAAATTCCGCCTGCCACATCGGGTTTCGGCAGCTTCGTCTGCATTTCTGCGAACAAACCCCAAATGGCGTCCCAGCCGATGGCATTCAGGATCGCGGCAACGGAAAAGACGCTGCCCCAGATGCTGTCGTCGTTTGGGGCACCAAAGGCAATGCCAACGCCGACCGCGGCCATTGCGCCCATTCCATCACTGCCGCCATTGCCAATGTTCGACGTCAGGATCGCCGAACCGAGGCCAATGGTCAGTATCAAACCAGAACTTACTGCAACAAAGGGCAGTTTTGCCCATTTACCGCTTTTGCCACTGTCATGAAGGCGGCGCACGGTAAGCGACAGGCGCGGAACGAACGTGATGAGAAACAGCATCAGCGATTCATAGAAAAACGGGTTCAGCGGGGGGACCTGCCGGGCGAGCAGGAAGTTCCAAAATTCGCGCGCATCACCGGGGATCATCGCAATGATCAGCACCCAGATGACAGGCATAACGCACCAATATTCCAGCGGCGTGGCGCGGTCGTCAAATTTCATCGCTTTGAATGCAAAGTTCTCAAAGAAAGAAAAGAATTTCTTCATCAGTCGGCGCCTTTCCATTGTCGATCTTGTTTGGAACCTAAAGGGGAAATTCAACCAGATTGAGGCGAATATTTGTCAGGTGTTGGAACAAGGATAAAATAACTTGGCCCTGCTGCGGTCCGGGCGGCGCGCACCCAGACCGATGTTATTGAACTGGCTGGGATTCTGCTGAGGTGCAACAGCAGGACCGGCGTGCCGATCACGGGGTATGGGTGACCGCCAAACCCAAGCGACGCGACCGGAATAAACAGCATCCAGAAGGGTGCGAAGGTGAAAAGCGCTGGCCCACCGATCAGCGCAATAAAGAAGGCAGCCGGGTTGATGATACAACGCGGACCAAGTGCGCGCGGTCGGGCAAGAAATTCAGCGAAAACAACATAAGCGGTCTCCTTTCGCATGGGGTTCAGTGTTTCGGAGGTGCGGGCCTTGACGGCAGGGGGCGTCGCGTCCGGTTCCGCCTCGGTCTGAACATCGCGCAGCGCGACAAGGGTCGGGGCATATTCGCGCTCCCGGCGGCTTTCGATGACTTGGCTTACCAGATCGAACATATCGCGGATCGACGTGAAATGGTCCCGTGGGTCGCGCGACTTGCGCCGCGATTTGACCAAGCCAAGTGATCGCAGTTCTTTAAGCCCGTTCGATACATTTGACCGGGCAAGGTTCAACACGTCACAAATATCGCCTGAACTGAGCCTCTCGGGCGAAATATGCAGCAACGCAGGGATTTACGCCACGGAACGGTTGGCGTCCGATTTCGCGCCCATGTCCCCCCGATGGGGATGAAGTTTTGCATGGCGGGGGTCAGGTGCATCAGTGCGACTCGCCACTCATTTCCGCATTGGCAGAAATATCAGGATAGACGGGAATCGCAGGATATTTATGAATGTCAGTCTTTTCGGCTCAAAACCAGACTGAACAAACCGGCCCCCAATTTCATTTGGGTTAGTTCTTGCCGGTCGCTGGAAAAGTCATATTGCACCTGCATTTTGACCGACGAAATATAGAGCGGTGACAGGTGGCCGGGACCGGCGATAACCTTGTATTGAATGGCGCAGGTCAGCAAATCGGCCTCCTTTTTGGAACCGTTTGGTTTTAACCTGATCGCGCGACGGCCATCATAAATCGTGAACTCCTTGGGACAGCCTTGGGCCAAAATCAAACGGCCAATCGCCCCCACAGGGTCAATCACATCGCGCGGGACGCGGTTGATGTCTGACAGGTCAGTCCGTTCTGTGGCAGGGTTGATACCAGTTTCAACCGCGCGCCCCGCTGCAATCAACAGCGTGATCTTGCGGGTTTTTCGGGAGGACTTGCTGAGGCCCTGATATTTCCGTGCTTTTGTGCCCGAGGATGATTGGATTGGGCGCGACGAGGCTTTGAACGTGCCGTTGAACACGCCTAGCGGTGTATTATTCAAGTTGGAACGCAGCGTTTCGCCCTTAGCAGCACGGCCATACGTCAGCGACCCCAGCTTTTTGTTGCCCAAGTTAACGTCAAAGGTTTGAGCTTGGGCCAAGGATGCAGCAAGGGTGCCGCAAACTGCCGCAACGCCAATGGCCCATCTAACTGTATTGGTCATCACCTGCGCCCTTAGGATGGGCCTGATCTAGACTATCCAACCTAAGTGGTCAGCACCTTTAATACGATGGCCCCGAACGCCAGCGCAAAGAGGCCTTCGAACCCTCACTTTGCGCGGATATATGCCGCAGCGATAGGTGCCGACATACCGCGCA
>TARA_R110002110_G_scaffold118613_3_pt1 | contig 16499 bp, 18 predicted proteins | sample TARA_R110002110 | Tara Oceans TARA_R110002110 (sample SAMEA4397330) | marine metagenome | biome: Polar Biome; feature: [SRF] surface water layer (ENVO:00010504); material: water (ENVO:00002006), including particulate matter (ENVO:01000060) such as... | depth 5 m
TACTGGAAAGATATTTTTCGAGTCAGGAAATTGGAGCAGACAACCTTTAGATGTAGAAGTTTTCGGTATGAAATCAGTTTTAAGATTTACTTACCGTAATGTTACAAGTACAAGTGGTTCAGGAATAGTTGGATCTACCTCATTACTTGAATTAAATAGTGATGGAACTCCAGTAGTAATACAATTATTGGATTATGATGTTTCTGGGGAAGGTGTGGATATACAATCACATATAGATGATACAGGTATAACACAATATGATCCAGTATCGGTAAAAGAACTGGAAATAAGGGTAACATATGAAAATACAGATTCTATAGAATCGGTTATAGAGATAGCAGGGGATAATAGAGTTGATGTTCAGGGTAAAATAACAAGAAACGGGGTTGCTAAAAATCACACATTTTTAATAGGAAATACTACAAAAAGAGGTCAATATTCAGATGTAGAAAAGGCAACAACAACACTATATGTAACAGGAACATGGACTTAAAAGACTTTTATATCAAACCAATACTTAAGTTAGTATAATGGCTGTCTCAAATTTTAACATAGCTAGTCTTAGAGCAAGACGTTTTAAAGGATTCTTACAATTCCAAGATCCAGAAAACGTTACTGACTACCTTCGTTTAAAAGAGAGACAGAACTTAACAGTTTCATTCCAATGGAATAAAGCAGAACATTATTCGGATGATGGAACTAAAGTGTTTGATCCAAACGGATATAACCATTCATTTAATATCACAATGAAAACATCAAGTGATTTATTTGGTACTGATTATTCAGGAATAGACCTAACAGATGCTTCCACTTATGACGGCAAGACTTTATCTTATTGGATAAAGAAAAGTCAAAATTATGAGAATGTTGAGATTGTATTTGTGGCAACAATTGAGGCAGAAGGAAGTAATTCAGACAAATTCATTCATATTAAATTTACGGGTGAGATTGAAGCAATAACACCAATTACTCTACCAACTGGTGGAGCAACAAGTGAAACACAAATAAGTGGTCAAATTAAAGAAATAACAGAAGTTAAAAAGACTACAACACAATTACCACCATAGTCATGAATATTGCCCAAAGGCGTAGGAAACAACTTGAAGATTACAAGTTGCATTTGGCACATTTTAAGTCAGGTTATAACGATTTTGTAAGATTAAAGGTAACTGAATTGGCAAACAAGTTATTGATAGATCCAATTATTAATAAGATGGAACAAGAGGGTTTTTCTAGAAAGATTTGGCAAAATACAATACTTGATGAAGTAAACTTAACATCCACACAAATAAAACTAACAATACGTTCAGAATATTTTTCAGAATCAGGTTTTGATGTTGCAATAGCAAGAGAGTATGGTACTAGAACACATTTTATAAAACCAAAAGTCAAATTGGCATTATCTTGGATTAACAATGGTAAAAGATTATTTTCCAAAGGTCATTGGGTAAGTGGTATAAAATCATTAAAAATAATTCATAATACCGTTGAGTTAAATAAAAATCAATTTGCTCAAGAATTTAATGAGGAGTTTGAAAGATGGAGAACAACGATATTTGGCGACAATGCATTTGATGACTGGGATCAACTGCACGATTTATTAGAGTGATAACCCTAATATAAATGCTTATATATATTATTTGATATTAAAAATCATGAATCTTAACGAGGAATATGTTTTAAAACAAAAGATATATTCTCAACAGAAGGAATACCGTCAAACCCCAGAGGGAAAACTTGCATTAAGAAGAGCTCAAGAAAGACAATTATTAAAAAAAATGGGAACAACCACTTGTGGAAAATGTGGGGAATGTGAGTTTGAAATATTAACTGTTTATGATGGTAAAACACTTTGTTATAATTGTAAATATCGTAGAGTCAAAGTATTAATGGAGTATGAATTATAATGCCCGTAGATGAGGATGTAAATCTAAATCAACCATTAAGTGCAGAAGATCTAAAACAATTAGATCGAGAAGCAAAATTAATGGAAAAGGCAGTAGCCAAGATGGAGAAGGAAGCGATAAAAGCAGAAAAAGCCAAACTTAAAATAGGTAAAACAGTTAAAGAAATAAATCAATTAGCCAGTCATAATTCACCAATGGGGGATACTGGAGACTTTACAGAAAGAACAACATCAGGATTCATAGGAACACCTCACGGAAGGCAAACAGGTGGAGCAATGCCATTAGGAAGACAGGGAATGACGGCAGGTGAACAAGTTGATAGATCTCCAATGGGTAGAGAAGAGGAAGACCATAAAAAATTCTTACAGGAACTAAAATTAGTACAAGCACTTCACGCAAAGGAGATGGCAGAAGCAAAGAAAGAACGTGACCATAATGAAAAAATGATTAAGGATATGAAAGGTATTCAGGGAGAGGTTTCTAAAATAGAATCAACTGGAATGGGTTTAATGCACAATCCAAGAGGATTAGCTTTAAGTAAAGTCAAAGGATTACTTGGAAAATCAGTATATGGAGCTATAGCAGTAATGGTTTTCGAGTTAGGAGAAAAAATATTCAATGATATTATGAAGGAAGTTAAAGGTTTATTCAAGGAAGGAGGAATTTATGATATTAGAAAATTGGTAGTGGATGAAGTTCATTATATTAATAGTCTAGATCACATACTTAAAATGGAGGAAGGTATGATATATTTCAGTTCAAACTCTTCAGAAGTATTAAGGCAAGGACCGAGTACAAATAGTAATACCCGTGACCTTGAATTTGGACACAAACAGTTTTTAAGGTTGAATAATCAATAGTGATTGATAATGGTTGATTCAATATTATTTTATAGAGACTCCACACATAAAAAAGATGGGGTAGGTTCAACATATTATGATCCAACAGATTTACCAACAACAGGTGGAATTAATAACGGTGGATTCAAACTATCATTTACAACACCAACAAACATATTGGAAGTGGTAGACGAGGTATATACAAACAATATTATAGACATACCAGTACCAATTAGTGACGGAACTAGAAAAATAAACAAACAGGACAACGGATTATCATCATATACTTTTACCATTAACGGTGTTTTTGAGAATAATCTGAATGATTTGACAATGCTTAATACTTTGAGAAAAATGCAACAAGTTACCACAGTACACCCATTCGGTTGTTTAGGATTTTATTCACCAAATGCTCCACAATTCTCAATAGATCCAAATGCCAATGGTGCAACAAACGCAACAAAAGGTCTTACCCTAAAATCCACAAGAATAGGATTTGCTGGTCAGAAAAAGAAAAGATATGGGTTTGCCGTAACACTTTCATTTGGTGGAACACTTTGACATTTTATGAAGATACAATTTTATTATTAGATAGAACTCAGATACTAAGGTCAAATGCCTTGGTAAATTCAGGATTGGTTATAAACGGGGATTTAAAACCGTGGAGAATACGATTAGAGTTAACTAATCAAGGTGTAAATAAAATCAATTCTGGAACACTTCATTTAAAACTTGATGATTCTCAAACATTTGTAAAAAATACACCAATACTTGTAGATGAATTTGCAAAAAACAAATATCTTATAGAATGTAAAATAACACAAGGATCAACCGATGGTAAGATATTTAGATTCCATATAAACTCATCATCAATACAAACATCAGAACAAACAGGAAGTTTACTCATATTAAACCTTATAGAATTACAATACAGATTAAAAGAATCTGTAACATCAAAAAGACATTATTTTTTAACCCCCAAACAATCATTTGATAGTAGAATAACGGAATTTAATTATGAACAATTTGGTACTGGGGTTTCAATACAATCTACTGGTACAAACTTGCCAAATACTGGAAATCTGAAACAGAATTGGCTTGTAGAATCTCCCACAATCAATCATGATTTATTAACAGATATTGTTCAAAGACTTGCAAACCCACAAGTAACAGGTGGTACTTTCAAGGATTATTATTTTGATTTTGAACCAGACACAATTGCTACAACTACAACCAAAGTTCAGGCAAACCCAGAAGGACTTTTTCCTACCGATGTTGCAGATGTTATAGACATAAACCCGTTATCAATTGATACGGCAGACTCTATGGAGGAACAGTCTGCAATTACAAACAATCAAGAATGGAAAAACCATGTAATTTTAAGAGGTCATCCACAAGGTGGATCATTACCAATGGATAGGGCAAGATTTGGTTCTGAATTATTACACGCAAGAGAAAGAGATAAATGGGATTCTTCCAAATCTTATATAATTGGTGATCAGGTAAAAATTATTTGGGATATTTCTGCAACCTCATCAAAAGTAATTAGGTACTTTGAATGTTTTAAAGATGTAACATCGTCAACTTCTCCTGATCAAGATCATCTTCATTGGATAGAAGACTTTGTCACAATACCTGAATGGGAAGCAGATGGAAGATATGATCAATTTGATATTATATATTACACATATTATAATGAAATAAGATTTTATTATGCCGTAAATAATATACATAATGCAGATATAAATACAAACAATGTTAATCCAATAACAGCAGGTAGTGGAGTATGGCAACCATTACATGGTGCAATGGATAATAGAAGTATTGTACAATGGGCAGATTATTTTTCACATTCACCTTGGACAAAAGACTTGCAAAAATTTGCAAAGAATATGGGAGCTCAAGGAACTAGTTTACCCTATAATATGGTTGGTTTGATTCCAGACTGGAATCTTACAATGGATTCAAAGGATAAACAGGATTACACGGATCAATACGAATCTGTATCTGCAAAATTGGTTACAAGTATAAATATGTTTAACATAACTGATATTGAGAAAAAATTTGACGGTCAAAGGTATCTATTAGGAGATATGTCAAGTGCAACTGCTGGTAATACTTTTTATGATGATTGGACAAGTCAAGGTTATTCAGGAAATATGAGTTATAGAATAGCAGAATATGATGCACATAGATCCAAATGGAGATTTTCAGCAAGTCCAGTAACTGGAGACAATATTGTCAATCTTGATGATGGGGCTGTTTATATGTGGAGTGGTTCATCATGGATTACAGGAAGTCTTGGAAATGAAGATAGGGGTTGGAAGTTTAATACAGGTATGGATGACAGACCAGCTCCATTTCATGCTTGTAGAAATTTGTATAAAGTAAAAGGTTCAGAAGGAACACCAAACACAGGTATTGAGGCTAGGTTCTTATGGTATCAACCACTTGATTTATCAGGTGAACATTTTGTTTCAGCAACTACAAATAGTAGAGGATCATGGTTAAGTTTCTTTTTCCCATATCCCCATGAGGCAACAAATCCATCAGATATTGGAAATCTTTACGGTGGAAATGGTTCAGGTGGAAATCCTTATTCATTCATAAACACTTTTAACTTGGATTATAATTCTTCTGGTAGGACAAACGGTTGGAATGATGGTAAAAATTCAGAAGATTTGGGAAGAATAAGTGCAATATCATTTAGATTAAAGGCAGGATTTTTCAGAGACTCTATTGACAATCAGGTTGTTGGTTCTTCACAGGTAAACGGAACTACGGATTCTGGAGAATTTGAGTTACCAATAGCAGGGTTTGATTCAGTACCAATGGTATTTTGGGCAGTTGATAAGTTTGATAGGGTATGGTTTAATAAATTTAAATTAAGAAGAAACAATCAATGGGAAATTGTAACAATACCATTCAGCAATCTTGGAGTGAAAGACACAAGTAATTTATACTTTTCACGTTGGACAGAACTTGCAAAATGGTGGGGTTATACAAGTACATTATTGGATTTCACTTTGGCAGAAAAAGAATTTACTGGTGTAAAGTTTGACTGGAGATTCCTAAAGGGATTTGGTATTTTTTATGAAGGATCATATCATGAGAAAGGACTATATGTTGGAGGAACAGATACAACAATGGATCAAATAACCCAAGGCTTAATGCAAGTTGGTGGAATGTTCTATGATGCAATGGAAAAAGTTGCACAAGGTTGGGGGGCAATTCATAGTACGGTTTCAAATATGTTAGATCCAACTTCTTCATCTGGTAAAAGTTTTCAAGTAGATGAATCCGTAAAATCAAACTATATAATCAGACAAACAACACTTGCAATTGAAGACTTGCATTTTGTAAAAGATTTAATTGTCAATTCAGATGATTCAACTGTTGTAAATGCACGAACAAGTATAGAACACATGGGTAATGAGGAAGATTATATTAATGCAAAAATTTATGCAAGGTCTATCAAGGCTAGAAAATCTTTCTTCCCACAAATATGGCACTTGCGTTCACTTGGTGATGTTAATATGAAACTTGGTTACAGGTTCAGAGTTTCAGGAGACAGAATACCACATAATCCAGACTCATATATTGCATGGTCATCTGCAACAACTTATAACAAAACTAGTGATCCTGTTAAACACAATGGTTATTCTTGGAAATCATTGGTAGATGGAAATACAAGTTCACCAGAAGAATTAATTCTTGGAGTCATGACATCTTCAACAGATTGGGTAAACCTTAATGAGTTAGTATGTGAAGAGGTAAAACATATTATTGATCATGGTGGTTATCAAATGGAAATACTTGGAAAACGTAAATTCGTAACGGAGGGAGCTTGATTCATGAGTTTTGATGCAGATACCCTTTTTGGAGAAATTAAGAAATTACAGAAACAATTTGATATTTTACGTTCACAATCAAGAACAGATTTTAGTTCTGGTGGTGGTGGAAGTAATGGAGGATATGGTGTTGGAGGAAGTACAGTAACAACTCCATCAGTACACGCAACATTCGCATTAAATCCAATAATTCATAGATTAGATGAAGCAAGTGCCAGTCCATTTGCTCTTACTGGATCAATTACCCTAAGAGGAGCAAGTGTGATAGTTGAGGAAGGTACAAACAATGCAAGTAGCACTTTAGAATTTCATACAATAAATGGAACACTTAATGACGGTCAAATATTAACAATGAAACCAAAAGAGGGTAAAACCTTAACCCTAAAAACGGGGGGAAATATTGATATTACAAGTGACCAAACAGTAACAGATAAAGAATTTGTAATACTACAATTCTTTGTAGATAATAATACAACACCAAATACAAGTGGAACTTATTCATTATTATCAGGTGGGAGTGGAAGTAGTGGATTTGTTAATCCATCAACAACTAGTCTTGATATGGGAGCATGGGATATTAACAATGTAAGTGAATTAAGATTTATAAATAATGCCACAAACACAGGAACTCAATTAAGAATAATAGCAAGAGATACAATTACAGCAGATGGTACGTTTGACAGACTTGAGTATGAAGTAGATAATTTAGGTGGACATGATTTCTATGTAGACAAAGCAAATACAACTATTCCTAGATTTGGAATAACGGAAACAAGTATTCAATCAAATGTTCCATTAGATATGAATTTAAATCACATAATATTCCAAGCAATAACAGGTGTATCAGCTCCAACTGGTTTAGAAAAAAGATTCCTATTCTCTGATTCAGCAAATTCAGATCATTTAAGTGTAAGAACTTCAGCAGGAATTGTTGATTTAGAATCTGGTGGTGGGGATTTAGATAATTTATCAGATGTTACTATCACTCTCCCTATTGGAAATGGAGCATTGGTATATGATACAGGTACTAGTCAATGGGTAAACACACAAATAAGAAATAATGAGGTTTCTGCAAGTGCAAATATAGATTGGACAAAAATAAACAAAACAGGATCTGCATTAAATGACTTTGATGATACAAGTATTGTTAATTCTACAAACACCGTAATAAAATATGATGGTGGATTAAATAAATGGGTTGCAGGATCTGTTCAGAATGATCAGGTTGCTTCAAACGCAAATATAGATTGGACAAAAATTAATAAAACTGGATCTAGTTTATCTGATTTAGATGATACAGTAATTGGTACGCCAAATTCACGAGATATTATTCAATGGACAGGTATGAACTGGACTACTAGTAAAGTTTATGATGATAACGTTGCTAGTTCTGCAAGTATATCTTTGTCAAAAATAAACATATCTACTTTTGGATTAGATACTTTATCAGATGTAACAATAACAGGTCCAGTTGGAAATGGAGCAATAATATATGATACAGGTACAAGTACATGGATTAATTCACAAGTAAGAAATGATCAAGTTTCTGCAAGTGCAAATATTGATCAATCTAAAATTAATTTATCCATAACAAATTCAGAATTAGCAGGTGGGGATTATAATGCAATAACAGGAATTGGTTCACAAATACAGACATTGGATATGAATGACAATATGATAACCAACGTGGAAATGATAGGAATAGTTGATACAGGTGGAACTGCTAGAGGTAGCATATCAGGAGATTCTACTCAAGGACTTGTGTTTGCTCAACCATTAATTACAATGAAAGATGTTACTACAAACATAGCAACATTTTCAAAAGCTACAAACAATGGTATTGATTTCCATGCAAATGTTAGTATGAATACTAATTACAGGATCACAGATGTTGAAGATCCAGTTAATAATCAAGATGTAGTAACTAAAGCTTGGCATAATGCTAATGCAAGTGCTGTAGCCAAATTAAATGATATAGGAGACTGTACCATTGGTACTACTCCAACTAGTAACACAGTTTTGAAAGAATCTGGTGGTGGTTGGGTTGATGGAAATGTAACATACGCCAATATTGATTCTTCTACTTGGGCAGATTTTGACACCCACATAATACCAATTTCAGACGATGATTATGATTTAGGATCATCAACTAAACAATGGAGAAATTTATATGTTAATGATACAGCATATTTGGATAAGATTGGTTTTGGAAATGATGTTTGTACGCTTCCAACAAATAATGGAAACAATGGTCAAGTCTTAACCACAAACGGATCTGGAACGCTGACATGGTCAACACCAAGCAGTAGTGGAGCAAACCAACAATTAAATAATCTTTCAGGTACAATAGCAATTAATCAAACATTGATTCCTCAGAGTGATGACGTATACAGTTTAGGAACTTCATCTAAACAATGGAGAAATTTATATGTTAATGGTACAGCATATTTGGATTCAATAGCATTTGGAACTGAGTCAATGACACTACCAACAAATAATGGAAGCAATGGTCAAGTCTTAACCACAAACGGATCAAGTGCATTATCATGGACAACCCCAAGTAGTGGGGGTGGTTGGACAGGAACTGCTGGATCTCAACTAAATATGGGTGCTTATTCAATAAAAGGAGCATGGGATGGAAATTCTAGTACATTAGGAATTCAATCTGATTTGGATATGAATACCTATGATATTTTAGATGCTTGTAGAATTGAACTTAGTACATCAGGATCAGATGTATTATCAGATTCAACAATGGGAATAAATGGAACAGGTTATAATATGCATCTTAATGTTCCTAGTGGAGATGATTTTAGATTTAGTATTGATGGAGATACAGTATTAGAAATACAAACTGGAAGTTATGACCACGGTTTAGAATTAACATCAACGTCTAGTAGTACGGGTAAAAGTAGTATTCGTTCTTCTAGTTCAAGTTATTACATAGGACATCATGTTAGTGATTCAAATAGTGTTGGATCTAAAGGTTCTATGGGTATTCCATATTATCATGGATATTATTCAGTTAATTTAGATGGTGTATTTGGAAATAAAGATGGTTGTATTGGTATATTAAAATCAAGTACAAGTGGTTCAACTTACTTCTTTGCTAGATCTGGAGGAGTATGGAAAAATGAACTATTGTCATAGATAACTTAATATAAGGTATGTACCTTACAGTACATGATGAAAGGTAGAAAAATCATTGAGAAGAGTGAAGTAATCGCTGTCATCAAAAGTGCTGAATTTGAGTACATTCCTGACAGACCTGATGATAGTCACTTTTACAACAACAAGAAATATGCAGAAGCAATTGGTAAAATTGTTTTGAATGTTCATGTTAGTGTTGTCAACTCACGTAGAGGTGGCAGACTATTATTGCACAAGAAAGAAGAAATTGCAAAATTCTTGAAAGCATACGGAATCGACTATGGTCTATCTGTAGACCAAAAACAGTTGGCTTCATTAAAGAACAATATGCTTGTTCTTGCTGAAGTGTATTCAAACAGAGTAAAACGTCAAGCAAAAGGCGAACACGTTCACCCTGACTCATCCGAATTTGTCAAAGTCTATGATTCTGACGATGAAGATGTGTATGATAGAGTTATCAATGAATACAAAAGCTATGTGAATTTAGGTGGACAACACACCTAATCTTTATTTTATTTAACTTAGTTTATATAACGTATTATTGAATACCTGTTTAATGGCACAACAACAACCAATGGATTTCTCTTCGTATGTTAGTCAAATCAGAAATGCAATTATTCTTGGCAACGAGACTTTAAAATCAGAGACAATTAAATATGTTGATGATATGAGTGTCAAATTGGCAAGTGCTTTACAACAGATTGAAACTTTAAAATCTGAACTGGCAAAATATGAAGAGAAAAAAGGGAAGAGCAAAAAGCAATGAATCCCCTCCAAGAATTATGGAAAGAATATAAACAACGAGAAGGAGTTGAAGATAGAAAATCTCTAATGGATATTGAATTAGCAATTAAGGTAGAGGAAAAAAAAGCAGGTTATGATGAATATGACTTTAACAAAAGATGGGAAAACAGAACATCTGGTATGATTGTTCCTAGAACAAGAGTTGAAGAAGTAGTTGATGATGTTATTAGTTTTAGAAATGCTGTAGCAAAAAGAGCCGTTGAAAAGGCAAAAGATGTATATGGTGGAAACCCTGCTGGTGTAGGTCAATTAGTAAACATGGTTCAAGGTAGAATGTTTGCAACTACTAGAAATGCAAATTCAACCCTAAACGTTGAAACAGCAAGAAAAAATTTGGGGGAAGTTAAGGCTAAAAAAATAGATACGGCAACACAAGAATGGGTATCAAGAATTAAACTAATAGAAGTAAAGGCACAAGAATTATATCCAGAAAGATTCAATGATAAAGCCTCTTTAGGACAACTAATCAATCTAATATGTGGTGACTTGTATGGATGATATAGACCAAAACATGGATGATGTATCCACTTTTACTTTAGCAGATGTAGAAGGTATAGGAGCAGTAAGATTAAGAAAACTTAACGAGGCAGGTATTTACAGGGCAGAAGACTTGATAATTATTGGTACAAATGAATTAAAAGATAAGATAAACATGGATTATGGTGTATGTTCAGATATTATAGATAAGGCAAGAAAAAGTATAGATGATAATGGTATAATTGCAAAGACAAAACTTAGTGCTAGAGAATTATTAAAACATAGAAAGAAGACAATCCAATTTTTAACTACAGATGCCCCAAGTTTGGATCATATACTTGGTGGAGGTATTCAAACAGGAAGTATTACTGAAGTTTATGGAGAGTTTGGTTGTGGTAAAACACAGTTGGCTATGGTAGCTTCAATAACAGCACAATTACCAAAGAATAGAACTTGTCTACAATGTGGAATTGAATATATCATACCCTCAAAACCAGTAGAACCATATAAACCAGATGAAGAAGCAACAGAAGAAGAAAAATCAGATTATAAAGATTTGAATAAAGAATATAAAGAATCACTTGAATTATACAAGGAAGAATTAAAAGAAAAAAGTGTATCAAACTGTACTTGTGGTGGAAAGATTATGGGGGGAGGTTTGAGTGAATATGGTAAACCTTGTGGAATAGTTTATATAGATACAGAAAACAGTTTTAGACCAGAAAGAATGTTAGAGTTAATTTATGAAAAGGAATTAGTTCCATTAAAGGAACAAACCCCAATGGAAAAGAAAAGAGAAGCCCCAAGAGAGCCACTTAATGACGTGGCAGAAGAATTGGCAATGCAATATTTGGACAGAGTAGATTTGAGAAAACCTGATTCAAGTGGTCAACAAGTATTAATTGGTAGGGAAATGAAAGGTTTACTTGGAGAAAAAGATAGTGAACATCCAGTACGAATGATTATTGTTGATTCCATAATGAGTGCATTCAGATTGGATTTTGGGGGAAGAGGGGATTTATCCAATAGACAAATTATATTAAAAGAACACATAAAGGAACTAAGTAGAATAGCATTGGTGTTTAACTGTATAGTTCTATTTACAAACCAAATTATGATGAATCCAAACTCAATGATGGGAGATCCAGTAAAACCTGTTGGTGGAACTGTTTTAAGCCATACGTCAAAACAAATTGTATATTTACGAAAGGGTACAAAATCAAAGGTGGTTGCAAAATTAGTTGATTCCCCAGATTCTGCAAAAGATGAAGCCGTATTACAATTAACCAAAAAAGGTTTGGAAGATGGCGAATGAAGTGCAAACTTTGTGGTAAGAGTACAAAACAAATTAGTAATAGACATTGTTGGGATAAAACACAAACGTGTGGAAAATGTCATTATTTAGGACTATCACGTTTAAAAGTAAGTTATTAATTTACTATAACCGTTAGTATATATAACGTATAGTATATCACATTAGCAATGATAGCAAAAATATTAACATTGTTGACTTTGTTAAGTGTAACAATGTTTATTGGAAACGCATACGCTGACCAACCATTTGTAAACATTACCGAAGACAGTTTAGAAGGTAATGTTGGATCATTGGATGGAACAGGAATCGTAACCATTGTTGTCAGTAATCCAGACGGTACTACATCTACAATGAATGTAAACCACACAGATTCTGGATACTTTAAAACACCGATAAGTTTTACCCAAAATGGTAACTTTATCATAACTGTATCATACGGAGGAGTCACTATTGACACAATTCCATACTCAAATACAGTTGAGATTAAAACACCATTATATGAAACTGATCAAGACGGTGTCGTTAGTGTACAAGTATTTACAATACCATTCGATGTGACAATCACAGAAAATGGTAGTGTTACCGTACATAATTATGACAATGTCAATCACTATGTTTCACATACGGGTACAACAGGAACTGATAAGGGGGGAACTTTTTACAAAGTAATCCCTACTATGTCTGAGAGAACAATAGAATTTCCTATAACAGGAGACACTATTTATCCCATAGGAGTATACTCATTTGAGGATACAGTAACTGGTAAAAAAGGAACAATCACCATTGAAAAATGGGGAGGTTCTGATGAAGCCATACAAGACACAACCATTACAGGTGTAACACAAGGTATCGTAGAGGAGGTAGGTGTTCAAGAAAACGTAGTAGTAGTAGTGAATCACGGAGATAATACAAAAACAGTTGTAACAACGGATACTCCAGTAGTTATAAACACTCCTGTAGAAACACCAACAAACCCAGTAGTAGTTAATGAAGCAGATACATACACAATAACTTCACTTCATAACGAGTTAATTTATGCAAACAACGAATTAACAAAAGCATTGGAAAGTGTTGGACTTTTACAAAATGAGTTGAAAAATTCAATTGGAACAATAACCGTACAACAACAGAAAATTGTATCATTAGAGACAACCGTTCAAGAAACTAGTAGTCTTTCAAAAGAACAAGTTTCAAACCTTAAAGCAGAAAATCTAGTGTTGGAAAAACAAGTTGTAACACTTGAAGCAGACAAGGTAACTCTAACAAAAGAGAGAGATGAATGGAAAACATTAAGTGATAACTGGTATGCTGTAGCAATGGAACAAGTACGAGTAATGGTTAATGTCCTAGGACTTTAATCCTTTTTTTCTTTTTATTTTTAAGATCGCCAATAAACCCTGTTTATCGGCAATTTTTTTTGCTGTCAACCAGTACGTTTATTAGTATAATATACCTTACAGTATATGATGATGAGACAAAGATTATTCGCAGGAAATCGTCAACAGGCAAAAGTAATGGAACTTCTCAAAATTGGAGATGTTTTTGAACGCATTAATTACTCTGTAAAAGTTTACAGATTGATTAAGATTGAAGCTGGAGACGATACTTGGGGAAAAAGATACTTGGTAGAATCAGTATATCATCCAGAAATAAAAATGCTGATAAGTGAATATGATCTACTAAGGAATGATGGAGTAAGAGGCAAGAGAGAAGGTTTTATTCCATACAAAGTTCTAGAACTTGAAAAAGTGGCACAAATGGTAGGATGGGAAAGTGTGTACAGAGACTTTCCAGAATACAGGATTCCTAGAAAAGGTCGCTTGGAAGAAGAACTTTAATCATTTTTTTATTTTTTTATTCAATACATTTATTAAATGTATTATCTAAGATATAACATGACTTCAAAAGAAGAATACAATGCAATGAGTAAAAAAGATCGAAAGAGTCATGATGCAGAAATGCAGTTCGAAATTGACCACGATCTTTAATCATTTTTTTATTTTAGGTAGACTTAAATATAGTTATTAATCACATCATTTTAATGAAACACGTAGTATTATTACTATTACTACTAATTCCAGTAGGATCTGCCTTTGCACAACTAGAGGGCGAAGATCTGTTAGGTATTGAAGCAGTATTTGTTCATGGTACAGATATAATTGACATTACAGGTTTTACAACTTACTTGTATTCAGATGTAACATTCATTATTACATCTCCAAATGGTAATATTGTAGAGATAGGTCAAATATCTCCAGATGAAAATGGTATGCTTGAAACACAATTTATAGTCGGAGAGACTTGGCAACAAGACGGAGATTATATAATTACTGCATCTCAAGGATATACAGATTCTGACTTAATTACAGATTCAATAACTGTTGAAATACTAGAAGGAGTAGTAGTACCAGAGTTCGGTATGATAGCAATGATGATTTTTATGGTTGCGATAACTAGTATAGTTATCTTAACTAGATCAAAAATTGTTAAATACTAATTTTTTTTTATCCTTACACTTATATGGGAGTTTTTTTCTATTATAGGTAGATGTGTTGTAAAGGAACGTGTGATAGATACACAGCAAAGAAACCGTCAAGTGGTGGAAGATATGAGAACGGTCAAAAACGTTGTCAAGTTTGTGAAGTGTTTATTACTTGGGAAGGACTTTGGTGTCCATGTTGTCATTACAAACTTCGAGGAAAACCTAGAAACAAAGTGTTTAAAGCTAAACTTGCTAAGGCAATAAAAGCTAGTGAATTAAAAGATACTTTGAAGGTAGTCACCGAATAAGTATCACAACAAATTTTATTTTTTTTAACTTAGTTTATATGTAGTGATATATCATAAAGTCGTAATGTCAGAAAGTGGAGGTTATCATGATCATGTAAATGAATACAAATTTACATTCGAACTTAAACAAAAAGCAAACGGAGAATACCAAACTTTGATAAAAGTAAGAGGTAACGAAGGAAGTGCATTGGTTGATGTCGCAGTAAAATGTTTAGATGATCTTAATTCGGTTATGAAAACAAAGGGATACAAGTTGGTAAAGCCAGTTGGAGCAGATTAATGATTTCAAACTTATACATTAATGATGAACCAGTAGGACATATTTTACAAGTCAAGGTAAAAGAGATAGACGGCACTCAAAAAATTGAGATTGTCGGAGAATTTTCAATACATATATCAGACACCAATCTAACTCAGCTTTTAAAGAACGGTGTGTATATAGGTAAACCTAATACCGTATAGTATATATAACTCTCCTCACATATATCAAGTAATGAAAAAATTAAGAACAATACAGGTTAATGAAGTATCTTGTAGAACTTGTGACCATAGGTGGTTTCCACGAATACGTAGAGAATCTGGCGAAGTTTTAATGCCAAAAAATTGTTCAAACCCAAAATGCAAAAGCCCATACTGGAATGTACCTTATAGTAAAAAAAGGTAATTCTATTTTTTATTGACTTATATAACGTTAAAATAAATAATAATTATGGGAAAGGGTAACTACTTCATTAATAAAAATATGGGGGAGGCTTGTAATACAGAATACCGTAAAGAACAAGTAAAGACAACACAAATTCTAAGAGAACTTTATCCAAAATTATCCATAGTACAAGAGTATAAAGTAGATCAATTAACATTAGACGGAACACCAACATCACATTGTGTACTTGATATAGCAATACCGTCTAAAAAAATAGCAATACGATTAATGGGTGGTATACACCAAGCATCAAAGAGTAGAATAAGAAAAGATAATTTTCAAAAGGAAGCCCTAATAGAATCAAAATGGATAGTAATAGATATGATAGCAGACGAGTATCCAAATTTATGGGGAAAGAAGGGTTTAAATGACGTAAACTGTATACGGGAAGTAACGGATATGATTAAACCTGCCAAGTTGTAAGTATTGTAAGATACCATTAGTTTGGGGGCAACCTTATGTCAAGGGTAATAGACCTGTAGAGGTATCAGGAAAACCACATAATTGTCCTAATTATACAAGTGGTGGAGATAAAAACAATTCATATCAAAAATATAAATCAACAACAAAATATGATTATGAGAGATGTCCTTACTGTAAAGGAACAAATAACGGGTGGTGTAGAAAAGGCACGGATGATATGAAGGATCATATATCAACACA
>TARA_R110002110_G_scaffold383156_1_pt1 | contig 16472 bp, 19 predicted proteins | sample TARA_R110002110 | Tara Oceans TARA_R110002110 (sample SAMEA4397330) | marine metagenome | biome: Polar Biome; feature: [SRF] surface water layer (ENVO:00010504); material: water (ENVO:00002006), including particulate matter (ENVO:01000060) such as... | depth 5 m
AGCGTAAAGTTCAGGTATATTAAGGACAACATTACTATGTCCGTAGGCGATATCGCATTGGACTTTAAGATTGGTATTCAATATGAACAGTTGTTTATTAGTACGGGAGAAATCTCAGGTCCAGATACGGGACCAGCACTTAAACTTTCGCCTGATCAAGCGGGTTCAGTAGATGAAAACCTTGTAAAACTTTTTGACGAGTAAAAGGATTAAGGATATAAACTATGGCTACTAAAAAATCGATAAGGAAAGAAATACCCGAAGGACTACGAAGCGCCTTTAAAGAACTAGAAAAGATGAACAAGTATAGCAGTATCCTATCTGATAATGCTCTATCTGTTGTTACTGAGTGGATCGATACTGGGTGCATGGCCTTAAATGCCATAGCATCTGGTTCGTTGTATAAAGGCGTACCCAAAGGAAGAATAACTGGTCTTGTTGGTCCTAGTGGATCAGGAAAGACGCTGATTCTTAACAAGATAATAGCACAGGAACAGAAGAAAGATTCTGATGTCTGGGGTGTTGTGTGGGATACTGAAAATGCATACGATCCTGGAATGGTTAGAAATGTTGGCGGTAATCCCGACCAAATTCATGTTAATCCAGTTCATACGGTAGAAGAATGTCGTAACCAAATCGTGGCATTTTTGAAAACGGTAATTGCTGATAAGTCATTACATGGCAAGGTAATTATTGGTATCGATTCACTAGGAAACTTGGCGTCTGCTAAAGAACTTAAGGATGCGGAAAAGGGTAAAGATGCTGTAGATATGGGAATGAGGGCAAAGGCAATAAAAAGTCTAATGCGAGTTATTCCATATATGTGTGCTGAGGCCAATGTAACATTGATATTCACCAACCATATTTATGACGAACCAGCAAATATGTTTCCGTCATTGATTAAGTGTCAGGGTGGTGGTAAATCGACCGTTTACCTTCCTTCGCTACTAATTCAGTTAGCTGTTACCCAAGAAAAGGTAAACGACGATAGAAAAAAGGAAAAGGATAAGTTTATACCTATTGCAAATAGAATTAAGGGTGTAAATCTACGAGCGCTTAGCGTAAAAAATCGTCATGCTCCACCATTCCTAGAGACTAATATGTATCTTAACTTCAAGAGTGGATTATATGAATATTCTGGTTTAATAGAAATGGCTGAAGAATACGATGTAATCAAGAAGACAGGAAATACGTATTTTGCTAAAGATGGTACAAAGCTAGGAATGAAGGCAGCCTTTAAAAATAACAAGGTATTATGGGATACACATATTCTACCAGGTTTGGACGAAGCACTTCAGGGCGATCTAGTGTTTAGTAGTGAGGCTGACAGGCTAGAAATTGAAATTGATGATATGGAATCAGAAATGGAAGCCATAGTTGTTGAGGACGATTAATAATGAGCAAACTAATAACAAAGTCCGAATATAAGGATACTATTAAGTCTATAAAGAACTCTAGTAAAGAGGACATAAGAAAGGCAAGAACCCAATATAAGGGATCAGGTAAGATGGAGGATGATCATTTGAACTCTATCTATGTACGCGATATTTATTATGGTATCACATTAGCAAACCTAAAACGCCACGGAGTGTTTAAGTTCTTTCTAGGAAAGATGCTTGCCGAGATACGATACCGTTATCGTACCTCTATTAAACGCCCCGCAAATTTGGAATGTCTATGGTATTGGCCAGTTGTTCCAAGTGCGTGCCTTAGAGAAGCAGTCGATACCAAAATATTCTCTGCTACAGTTATTAAAGCCATGCATGCAGCAAGAAAAGAGTTGATAAAAGCGGAGGAAGATGGTAAGATTGTTGCTAGTGGAAAAGAAGAAACTGTAATACGTAACGAAGAAGCAAAAACAGCTAAGGAAAATTTTGCCAATGGCAAGTAAGCAGACACAAAAGAAGCCCGAACTCGATATGGAGTTCATGGAAACGATCATTGCATACAACGCAATGTTTAATAATTCATATTTAACATCCATAATCGATATAGCAAGCCCAATATTTTTTAAGGACTTGGATGTGAGAACTGTGTTCAAGGTAGTGTCTAATTTCTACCTTGCACATGGTTCGGTACCATCGGCTACAGAAGTTAAAGCACACTTGTCAAAAGATTCTGAACGCAATTCCTTCAAGAAGGTTTTGGCCTCATTTAAAACATTAGACACAAAATATAATATTGACGAACTACTATCTAATACCGAGCAATTTTTTAGGGAGCGTGCTGTATATGAGGCCATACAGACAACCCTAAAGGATTATTCGGATGAGGATAAGGAAACCACAACGACAGAGACTCTTGATTTGTTTACAAAGGCTTGTAATATTAGTTTAGTAGATGACCTTGGTAGAGATTATTTTAATGATATCGATGATCACATCAAGGATTTGAATTTTGTTCATCAACATTTATCAACGGGATATATTTGGTTAGATGATATGCTAGCTGGTGGACTTCTGTCCGATGGACGAGCACTATATGTATTCAGTGGTGTAACAAATTCTGGGAAATCTATCATACTTGGAAACCTTGCTTCTAATATCTGTCAGCAAGATAAGACTGCAATAGTTATATCGCTAGAAATGTCTGAAGATATGTATTCGAAACGACTAAGTAGCCAAATGTCTAAGATTCCATTTAAGGATCTACGGGAAAACTCACCAACTCTTAAAGAATTTGCCGAAGCACATAAATCGGAAAACCCAAATGGGCGATTATTCATAAAGGAATTTCCCCCAAAGTCGGTTACTGTATCTCATATTAGAGCATACATAGAAAAATTAATACAAAAAAAAGGTATTACACCAGATGTTATCATTATAGATTATGTAAACCTTCTAAGCCCAACCGTGGTTACTGGTAACTCATATACGGACATAAAGGCAGTCACAGAACAGCTTAGAGCATTGTCTTACCTATTTGGTTGTCCGATAGTAACTGCTACACAGCTTAACAGGGATGCATTTAACAAAGTTGATCCAGGACTTGAGAGTACAAGCGAGTCCATGGGTCTATCTATGACTGCTGATGCACAGTTTGCTATATGGTCGGATGAGAATGATAAAGAACTTGGGATTATAAACATGGGTTGTCAAAAGAATCGCTTTGGTAAGAATTTTGGCAGGTCGGCATTTAGGATTGATTATGACACACTACGAATTGAAACGATGAATGAGGACTTTACCAGTAGTGATAATGTTAGTTCTGCGGAATCATCTATAGAGAAACTACTAGGAGGAATAGAATGAAAAAAATAATGTGTTTTACACACTGGGACTTGGATGGGATCATGTCATATATAGTAATACGGTGGGCGTTTCCAAAAGCCACCGTCGAGTATATGCCAACTACAGTTCAGAACTTCAGAGAGAATTATACAAAATGGCTTTCTACGCATGAGCTAGAAGATTATGATCAGGTTTTTATAACCGACTTGGGTGTTTTCGAAGATAAGGATTTAATAGACCACGAAAAGATTTTCATAATTGATCATCATAAGGGACATGAGAATAGCACTTATTCAAAAGCAACCGCTATTATTGCGGATTACTCGTCTGCCTGTAAGTTGGCATACAAGACATTTAAAACACTGTATAACATAAAGGTGTCTAGAGAACAGTTGCACCTAATGTTATTGGCGGATGACTACGATTCTTATAAGCTAGAATTAAAAGACTCTGTTAACCTTAACTTAGTATTCTGGGAAACCACAAATAAATTTGAGGAATTCACAAAATCTTTCATTAATGGATTCCGTGGATTTACCTTGAAGCAACAGAATATGATTAATCTTCATAAAATAAAGGTCGAAAAGATAAGAAGCGAGTTGGAAGTTTATTCTGGTTCTGTTACTATACAAGGAAGTAAGAGATATGTCTGTGCTGCGTGTACCAAGTCATGCATAAACGAGGTTGCGGATACTCTTCTTAAGGATTATAATGCAGAAGTTGCTATTATTATAAACACAAATACTAATCATGCTAGCTATAGGAGAGGGGATTCTTGCGATACAAACCTAGCAGAATTCGCTCGTGATACAGCGGGTGGTTATGGGCACGAATATTCTAGTGGAAGTGAGATAACTGATGGATTCATGGAATTTATGAAGAATTTGGACAAAATTTGACAAATGAGTAGTTGTGTATAAGTAATTGTATGAATGATGATTTATACTCTGACAACTCAATTCTACAATCGATCAATAATAATAATCCATTATACCAAATAAAGGAAAGTGAATTTGATGATGTACTACTAAAATTTGGATCGTTAATTTCTATGTTGAAAAACAAGAGAATTAACCAAACCATGTTTTTAGTTGAGTTATTAGATAGCGAAAACCACAGAGAATGTTTTAAGGTTCTTAGTGGTATTGAAGAAACACGAACATTATTCTACAATTTGATTATTAGGTTTCCAGTTTTATGTAAATCTAAGATAATAAAAACGAAAATAGCACATATAAATGATAAGCGACGAAATAAAAGAATTCTATAACATGTACTTGGCCGTTTCTAGGTCTTCTAGAAATAAGCCGTTTACGCTTCGGAAAAATTGGGATAACTTTGAAGGGACAGAAGACCATCTTCATGCAACTAGGATGGCTAACTTCTTCCAACAGTTTCCTCAGATAAAGCCCCGTACCTTTTTCAAGGCACCATATGAGCTATACAAAGATATCAAGCATATTGATCTAAAGTTCTTTACAACACAAAAGGCTGTGGGGGCGTATACTGTATACATGCGCCAAATACAAGAAGAGTCACCAGATTCCGAACATCATATTGAGTTCATAAAAAACTCTCTTAGGTATATAGGAATGTTCTGTATAAAAAATAAGATACCCGTAGAAAAATATTATACCCATTCTGGTGGTTCCACATATAGCTGGATGAAACATGTTAAGGAACATAATATAAGCATCTACGTAATGTTTTATTTCCCTGATATTTTTGGTATCATACGTAGCACCCCAAATGATGAATTAGATTTGCTTCTTGGAAATGTTGCTATGGGCCTAGCATCTTATAAAAATCGGTATGACACATCTAAAGAGGCTCGCAGGGTAATAAAAGAAGGCTTTAAAAGAGTGAAAGGCGTGGTGGATAAAACATTATGAAGATTGTAATTCTAGGCGGTGATGGATTTATAGGATCTCATTTGAGAAAGGCACATCTTCTATGCGGAGATGAGGTCACGATTGTAGATATTAATAATTACAGAACTGGTAAGGACCTTTTAGAGTGCGATTTGGCCCATAATACTAACTATACAATTATGGATCTATGGGGCTCTAGTAACAAACCAGATCTTGTGTATAATTGTGTCGCAGTAGCCACACCATCATACTATGTAAAATATCCAGGAAAGACATTTGATTTAGATTTTACCGTAAACAAGGATATCATAGACACGATACACGCCCTTAATATTCCCCTTATACATTTTTCTACATCAGAAGTGTATGGTAAGACTTGGTCGGAACCATACACTGAAGAGTCTGATTGTGTCCTAGGACCAGCATCCAAATCTAGATGGATTTATGCAGCATCAAAAATTCTATTGGATCAATATATTTTAGCTAGTAATATAGACTGTTGTATTATACGACCATTCAATTTTATCGGGCATGATCTTGATTGGCTACCAGATATACACAAGGATATATCAGCAGAACGACCTTGGATTCCAAGAGTTCCGTCATGCTTCCTTAATTCGCTGATAATGTCTAAGCCAATGACAATTGTACGACCAGGATCACAAAAACGTTGCTACACATATATCGATGATGCTGTAGAGGGTATAATTTCGATAGTAAAAAATTGGTCTAAGTGTAGCGGTGAGATACTTAATGTCGGCAATACAAATAATGAAACCACTATTGATCAGTTGGCATATTTGATGGGAAATTCGTGGCTAGAATTAACTGGAGAAGAGCCAAAGTCCCCGATATATGTTGATGGTGTAGACTTATACGGTAAAGGATATGAGGATTCAGAACGCAGACTATTTAGTGATGCCAAGATGAGGCGTTTAACAGGATGGGAAGCCCAAATAGATTTACATACAACGATAGATATGACTGTTAAAGAAGCACAGAAGGAGTATACACTATGAAGGTAGTAGTTTTTGGGACGGTAAATTGGGATAGCCAAGCACAGATAGATTACTTGCGACCATCTCTTGAGGAATGGAAGAATCGAGTAAATTATTTCTGTGGAGATCCAGAAATGTTTATAGCTAGTGGGACATATAGCGACCCAAAACTTAATCCCTTAAGTATTCCACTAATACAAAATGGTGTGCAGAAGACACGTCCATATTGCAAAGAATGGAACTATTTTAGAAATGGGTTTATGACAGGGTGTTGGCATTCCCTACTAAACATGGAATTTGATGTTCTGGTTCATGTGCAATGTAGAACACTATTAGGAACGGATCTTATGTCCACACTACATAAATTTAATGATAGTACAGATCAGATAATGGCACCACGATATGTGTCTATATCCAGAAACATAAGCAACTCGGTTGAGGTGGGAATGATGGCCATGAAGCCAGATGCTGTTAAACTATACACATCCTTTGGTATAAGACCGTCACTATCACCATACGATCAAATAAATTGTGAAGAGGAAGCCATAGAACTGTTTGGAACTTCGTGGTATAATCCGTTCCCAGAGATAAGTAGTTGTAGGAAGCGAGAGAGTGGGTTTGGCGAAGATGGTCCAGATGACCTTAGCAAAGAAGAGTTTTTGAAATTACCTTTAATTGCGGCACAGAAACATGCCAGCGAAACGGATGTACTAGATTGGTGTAGAGCGCACCCATATGGCACAAAGGGGGGATTATTATGAAATGATGCAATTTAGGGGGTTGTAATGAGTACCCCAATATGATAACATTGACAATGTCAAAAGATAAGAAATAAACAAATACAACAAATACAAAAATAAAACGGAGAGTAAAATATGAGTAAGAAGTTTTCAGCTTCTATGTTTGATGCACTTAAGGGTGCAATGGCGGACCAGCGTTCTGGTGGTAATTTTAAAGACATCCTAAAAACCCCTATTGGAAATAATTTCCTAGTTAGGTTGGTTCCAGATGTAAATGATATTTCTAAAACGATGTATCATTATTTCAGCCACGGTTGGAAAAGCTTGGCCACAGGCCAGTTCGTAAGTACAGTATGCCCAACCACAGTAGGAAATCGTTGCTCTATTTGTGAAGAGCGTGTACGACTTTATCGTGGAGATGACGAAGACAAGGAAAACGCTAAGCTACTTGGTCGTAAAGAACAATGGCTTGTAAACGTTTATGTTGTTGATGACCCTACTAGCAGTGAAAATAACGGATCTATTAAAATGGTTCGTTATGGTAAGCAGCTTGATAAAGTTATTCGTGACGCCACGGAAGGTGTTGATAAGGATGAGTTCGGCGCTAGAGTGTTTGATTTGACCGATGATGGTTGTAATCTTCGAATCGCTGTAGAGAAGAATGATGGTGGTTATCCAACATATGTTTCTTCTAAGTTCTTACGAGAAAGCGCCATTGATGGTATGACCGATAGCAAAATTGAAAAGACATATGACGGTCTTTTCGAGTTGGATAAGGTCTTTGAGCAAAAGTCGTCAGAAGAGGTTAAGGAAATCCTTGACACTCATTTTTTCTGTCGGGTGTCAAGTGCTAGCGTAGCTGACCAGCTTCCAAAAGAGGAATCTGGCGGAACGGAAGTTGTTACGAATGCCGCGCCTGTTGAGGCAACTGTGGAAAAGGTTGTTGACGACACTGTAGTACCAGAAAGTACTGCAACGGCTTCAGATTCTGACGATAACGTTCAGGATAAACTTAATGATCTTATGAAAGATCTGTAATAAATAATGAGCGGTTAGGGTCGAATTCCCTATCCGCTCATATTCAGGAGAATAAAATGTCAAGAGAAGATGATATAGCCGCTGCGGAACTAGCCGCTGCTGTTGGTGGACACCTACGAGGTGTGGACGGTAAGATGGTCGCTAGGTCTTCTACAGACGCAGGTAACCAATTACACCCATCACAATTTTTAAATAATAACATAGCCCCGCAACGAAATACTACTTCACCATCTACTGTCATATCACCTGATGTAATGATAGAACCTCCAAAATCACGATCAGCAGGATCGGAAATACTAGGAACCGAAGACGTAAATCTAGAACATTTAATGATTCCTATGGATGGTGCAGATGCTAAGATGCGTGAAGCCATGGCTGCTCATACTAATCCATCGGGTGCACCAGCACGACCACCGCAGGCAACACAACCACAACCACACAACACCCCACAACCAGCACCAGTACAAACTGCGGCCCCTAGTGAGGCATTAGTTTTGCTTAGGGAGATTAACGAAAAGCTTGATTTAATTATCAAACGTGCTAAAATACAGCCTAGATATAAGAAACCAAAAGCTAAGGCATAATGAACAAAAGTGACAAAAGTGACAACGAAATTTGGCAAGATAGCCTCAAGAGTGCTAGAAATAGTAGGGTATTCGAAACTGCTCCTGGAGGTAAGAAGGCACAACCACTACCAAAGCGGGACATGTTTAAAACGTCTACCGATAAAAAGGTAGATGCTCGTCTTAAGGATTTGGAAAAACTTACAGTGGCATTAAAAAAAGAGTTACGTCAAGCAACAGTAACAATTTCAGAACTGAAGAAACAAATAAATATACTAAAAAACAAAAAACCACCACAACAGCAGCAACAAAGGCCCAACGCATGAAAATAAAATTAAGTAAAGATATACTACTAACAAAGTTTTTAACACCAATTTCTAAAGTTGAAGAGCGTTGTGTGGTTTGTATATATCCTCACCGAATAACAGCTATTGTTACAACCAATGATACGAACCCTGTACTATGTGCTAACATAATAACAGAGTCTGATATAGGTGATGCAGAAGAGGTTACTCTTAATATACCAAATGTTAATAAGCTTGTTCGTATTCTAAATTGTATTCAAGGCGATGAAATTGAGTTAACGGTTAACTCCAATAATATAGAATATGATAGCCCTAATATGAAATTCAAATATCACCTTCTAGAAGATGGTGTTATAGAGCGCTCGGCGGTTCACCCAGATAAGATTAAGGCTCTTAAATTTGATTCGGACTTCGCCATCGATAAGGGAAGATCCTCTGATATCATGAAAGGATCTACATTTGCAGCGGATTCAAATAAGTTGTACTTCTATATGAAGGACGGTAAAGTATTTGCCGAACTTACTGATAAAGAAATTTCAAATACGGATAGCGTATCATATTTTATAACTGATGAATATAGCGGTACAGAAATAAAGAAGCCAATACTTATAGATTTAGAGATTTTCAAAATGTTTTATGGCCTGAACGAGAACATAATCACAAAAGTAAACACTAAAACTAGTGTGGTGTTGTTCAAGTTTGAGGGTGATAAATATACACTACAATACATTGTCGCGCCACGCGTAAAATAAGGAGACGAAATGGCCAACAAACTAACCACAATGGGGTATTTTATGAAGAGACTACGAGACAGCGGTTATGTTGTCGATAGACTATTTACAGGATATTCAATGATAGATGCAAGGACTTGGACAGTAGTTGTTGATCCTGGTTGTGCATCACTATTTGTAACATGTTATCAAAACGACCCTGAAATGGGGCGATCATACTTTGAAATGTATGATGGTGGAAGATTTATTCCAGGTCGTCTAAAATTGGAAACAAGTTCTATAGAAACCTTTATCAGTTACTTGGTAAAATTTGGGATTAATAATAAGTCCCGAAACTACCCAAGAAGTGAAGGCACGTCTTCGTACAATAATTCAAAATAAAGTATTGATTAATGGTGGCCTCATACTAAGTATATGTATGAGGTCACCCTATAATCAACATACAGCCAAGACTAAGAAGCGTCTTGAAAGCGATTCTAAAGAAGAGTCTGTCACATCTCCTACTCCACCTGTAACTAGTGGAATGGATTTTACTGCTATGGTACAGTCTATATTATCAGATCCCGAGCTACGACAGAATATTGAAATTGTAGAAGAGAGTACTGTTGAAGCTACTAAGAGAATTGATACTAAAGAATCTGTCAGAGTACTAAAAAATATTCTTTCTGAATACTTCGATTCCTTTATGATTATGGGATATGATGTTAATGGGGAAAGAACGGTAGTACGATCTGCAAAAAATGATAAAGACGATGATGCTGCTATAGAACTTCTTAGGTTTGTTCTACTTCGTATGATAAACAAGGGAAATTAACTAGGTTCGCTTATTGTTCTGGAGGACAATTTTCCCCACATGGTACCTGATACTCCCACATCTTGGTAATCACATCTCCACCCTCAACTATTTCCTTTTTAGTAGTATCCCAAGTAACACTAACTCTTAGTCCAGATTTTTTGAATGTAGCGTCGGGAGTGACTGACTCCGACTTCTGACCACTACGGCCGCTTTCGCTGACGACGACCTCATCAGGGCCTTGATAATTTATATTATAGAAGAAATCGTACACCACTATATTCGAAATCATATTTGAAACTGTATAAAATGTGTATCCAACACTGTCGCTTACTTCTTTCGCAAGCGTGTCAGCATACTCCCATACTTCTGGTGGATAACTACCACCACCAGCTATTCCACCAACTGGACTAGAAGCCGCTAAACCAGTATTGGAATTTATACCATCCCCACCACCACAAACATCCTGAGATATCTTTACGCCTTCGTTTTCTTGTGTACCATTACCAGTTCCCTCTCCACCACCTTCGCCAGAAAACCATATAATCCCACTGCAAGAGTTATCACCATCATCCTCTCCACAGGCTTTTTTTGTATATATATACGATCCAGGAAGTCCATTTTTTAGGCATGCATCTATTGGGTAAGGAGTAGGAGATAGTTCCTTTAAATTATTGATATCTATATCAACAAGATCGTTGCCTATATCAACCTCTACAATAAAATTCCCCGAATCTGGGTCTATGTAACCACAAAACCCTTCGGGAACGTCTAGGCGTTGTAACGAACCTCTAATGAGTCCATTATTGAACTGATCTATAGCATTTTTATACGTAGGACTTTCTATATCAATCGTACCATTCTTTCTGATTTGTTCATTGGCTTCTGCAATGTAATCAGTATCAGGTTCGTCAGTTTGTCTGTTTAGAAATTTAGGTTTGATCATGTTAACCACCCTGAGTCCTGATACTATCTCTTACTGCTTCTCTCGATGGTAAGAAGGTAACGGCACTATGTTTATATATATGGGTATGTGGTGGAATAACATGAGAATGTGGTTCAACACCAGAAGTTGTTGGGTCGTTTGGTAGTGATACCGTAGTACCAGTTTGTGGTTCTGTAGTATAGAATTCATATGGTGTTGTCATATGCAACATTCCTACCTCACCCTCTACAAACATGCCACCAGCAATAACAGCGTTTCTAGTTACATGCATCTGGCCATCGACTACAACAGGTTGATGTTCAATAGGAATCAATGAAATTTTTCTAGCTCTAATGGAGAACCTCTCACCACCATCGATCAATACTTCATTTTGTGATGAAATGTTTACCTGCTCTCCTACTAAGTTAATAATGGTCCCATACATATCCATTGGCCCGAAGGTCTTTATATTGATACCCTTAGCACCAACCAACAATTTATATTTGTTTCCGCAGGTTAGATTATAGTCACCACCTGGAACATCATCCACATCTACATATTCTACATGAGGGCTAGGTTTGAATGTTGGGTATACACCCTCTAATGCTACATTAACACCATCAATTCGTAGCTTTCCTATTGGATCAACCCTAAATGACTTAAGATCGTTAACAACAAGTCCGATATTTTCAACCTTGTTCTTTGCAATAGTTGATATCTCATCGCCTTCACCAAGATCTTTTTGTAGGTTCATAAGGGATGGATACTGTGTAGTAATTAATAGGTCTAAGTATCCACCAGGAGCTTTAAGTGGTTCAGGAATCCACATACCATCTTGTGTTGATGGGCTGAAGCCCCTATTTGTTCCTTTGTTTTTTGGATTACATACATCACAGGGAGATCCAAGCCAATACCCAATCTTTCCAATATACGAGGAATAGTTTCCAAGATCAAGTTCGGCTTGTAATGGAGGTTCAGAAGGAAAATTTATTGGTTGTATAGTCCATTCTTTAGCAGAATATGGACGCATATTACATACTGGACATTTTTTAAATATTCCAGACCGTGTCTGCGCTGCCGAAACCTCAGCAGGGGCATCTTGATTTGCTCTTCGTCCATCAAACAACCTCTTAAACTCATGGATAGATCGCAATATTCCCAAGACCGCTTCCGCAGATTCATAATTTTTAGGGCCTATAGTTTTATGTCTATCACCAACAACGATTATATCCTGTGTCTTTCCGACATAAATGCTTTGGTTCTTTTGTACCGTATAGAACTGATCACCCACAACCATTTTCTGATCGTTGTTAGTAGCTAGTTCAATATTGGCATGATTACAAAATTCTTTAAATGATCCAGAGAAATGTGTCATTTTCAATATCTCTCTATTGTCGGTATCCACAAGTTCTATGCTGTGCTTATTACTATTAAAAACTGTTTTGGCCCTGAAGGTTTTACTATCTGAATCGCTAGCATCTTCACTTGCGGTTATATTTTCGTAGGCACCTGGATAATCTGGTGAAGAATATATAGCCTCTTCTTTTTGATCCATGGTATAAATACGTTCCCAATCTTCCTTGCCATGTGAAGCCGCAAAATAAACTGGAAGGTTTGGATCTCCGCCCGCGAAGAATACCCATACATGAGACCCAACATTAGGGATGGTAAACATTCCTCTGGCTAAATTAGAATAATTTGATGGTGTATATTGATGAGCGTATTGGTTAGTAAACTTGTTCGGGGTATCATCATTAGATTTAGAAAACCTATCTTCGTATACGTTATCTCCTATAAAATTTTGTATTGGCCTATTACCATCAACCAACTTACCATCCTCAAATACATTAGAGTCCGAAGTAGTTCCTTTGTTAGTGGTAGCATTATATCGACCAGAAGCATCACCACCAAATAATGGGGACGCGCTTTCAGCCCATGGCAGAACATCTTTTAGCGGTTCCATAATATTACTCAAGTCGGGGTTAGTTTCCATATCAGGAAATTTGAAATGTTTATCAATCTTGTCTTCATGCCAATGTTTATAAACGGTTACAGATATATGTGGAATATATATCTTTATTCTACCTCTATGTTCAGGATCATCGTTCTGAAGAACTATGCCCAATACGTTGCCTAGATAAGATTTATTCATTATTTATACCCCAATGCGCTTATTGGTGTCTTGTCTATTACTGTGGCTATAGTACCAACCTTATCACCTTTGAGGTTTACTTTAACCTCGTTTCCCTCTATGCTAATAGTTAGACCACCTAATGCGTTATCATAAGTATTTACAGGGAAGAGCCAATTAATCAACTTAGCTTGAAACCCAACACTAGCTAGTAACGCAGTAATTAGGGTTATGTATAATGTATTAATATGAATAGATCTGAATGTATAATCTCCAGCTATATGATAATCATTGGAAAATAGTGATTTATCTAGAATATTATTGCCTTGATCCTTTAATGCATTGTTATAATCTCCTCTTTCATAAAAGAATTCAGTTGAAATGTTTCTGGACATATTAGCATTAAGGCTATTATATATAGAGTTAATAGTTTCATACGAGCTATCCATTTTATGTTCTAATGATCTCCTAAATACTTTTGGTATAGAACCAGACCAATCTTCCAAGGCTAGTGTTTGTGTATCTGGGGTATGTCGTAGATATGTTACTCCAACCTCATTAGATATTGGCTTGAAATAATCTAAATCTTTTATCTTTTCATCAACTAATGGATGAGTATTCATTATTTTATGAACCCATGCTCTAGTAGTTGAAACATCTTCTATATCAAGATGATTGTTTATATCAGTTACTACAGCAACTAACTCGTCTATAGAATTAAGTTTAATCTTAGCGTTTTTGAATTTAACATGTAGGCCAATATCATCACTAGCCAATGTTCTTATGCTATTATCTTCGGGAACAATAGTCGCTAAAATGCCCTTTTTCTCTGTAACACCGATATCAACATCAGAAACAGAAACGCCTACGGTCTTTTTTATTACTAGCTTAGCAGCTTCCTCAATTATCTCGGAGGGATCTATCTTTGTTTTTGTTATTAAATCTTTAACCGTTTTGGCTACTTTCTTTGCATTGTCATATACAGTATTAGCCTTTAGAATTAGAGATTTTACCAACTTAATCTTATCTATAATAGGACCAAACTTTTTAGTTATTAAAGCAGATATGCTAGCATCAAGCTCATCAAGTTTTGCTTGGGCAAGAGACATAAGTTTCTGTTTAGCAGCCTTAATGGTCTTATTGTATGTCTTTATAGCTAACTTCTTTATCGTGTCAGCTAGAGAAGAGGCCGTATTAGATATAGTTGTGGATAGAGGAGCCATTAGTCAACGTCCTCCGATAGTCCATTGTCGGTATACATATTGACTTTTACAGCACAAATATCGTTTACATATCTATTATGGTTCCATACATGTTTTACATCCGTTACAAACCACTGACCACATATCTTGTTATCAAAGTTAAGTGTAACATCGCTGGTTTTTCTATCGATACCAATAAATTTTCCTACTGTTCTGTGTGGGGAACCAACAACCCTAAATTTTATAAACTCGTTTAAGAACACACCACCAAACAAAATCTTACCACGACCACTAACTAGACGACTCTTGGCCGTTTCAAAATTGGCGTTACGAACAAAGTCAAATTCTGGCTCTACATTAACCTGGTTTGTTTTTGTGTTGTTGAGTGTGAAAATAGGAACACTTTCACCATCGGATAATAACTTATCAGTATATAATTTTTTGAAGTCTTTTTTAACAGATTCGATTTCATTTTTTTCATAGTCCATACCAAATACACCAGAGCCAAAGCAATAGTAATATACTGGTTTACTAACAAGGGCCTTTGTATTATCGATACCAGCCATATCAGTAAATTGATATGTACTAATCTTGCCCCACTCGACAATTTTAATATCAATTTCAAATTGTAACGGATCGTCTTCATTTTTAGGGGTCCTATATGGTGCCCTATATGGAGAAGTTATCCCTTCTTCTGATTCAATATCTTCAAAGAAAAAATGTTCTAGTTGCCATTTTCCTGGGACTGTTGCTTCATTTCCAGCATTATCAAAAAATTTGTGTAGTGGTATTAGCTGCCATTTCTTCTCAAGCCTGTTATTATATTTCATAACAACCATATCATCATGTGTTTCACTAAGATGTGTTCCCATAAGATGCTTGATATCATCAGAAATACTATTTTGTGTTGGAGATGTGTACATGAGTTTTGTGGAACCAATATCCCAATTATCAGTATCTATCTGATCTTCGTATCCTCCAGCATCTTTACTGGTTATAAGATCCTTTATAGCGTCACCTGTTAACATTGACCGTTTATCGTCTGTTAAATGAGATGCATTCTTAAGCTTCTGTGCTGTCACGGTACTCCAATGAATCTTCTTGTCCATCATCATCTGATATCGTTTATCCCAAAAATAGATTTTCTTCTTCTTGGTTGCGATGTTAGTTGAAATCAAGTCTTCGGTATCGTAAACAACAAGATCTAAATCCATTTCCCATATATCTGCTGGAAAGTCTTTTGATGTTGGATCGTCTGCAATCGCCTTTATCTTTATATTAATTTCGTCTCGCGCATCCATACGATAGAACCAAGCTTCAGGGTCTATGTTGCGCTCAACACCTTCATATCTATTGGCATAGATAATATATCCTTTATATGGCCACGAAAGAAGGTCCTCTTCAACAGCCAATTCAATTATATTATTAGTCGGTAAATTATATTTTTCTGAACTATGGTTATCAAGGGTAACTATAACATTGAATAATTGGCTATTAGCCACCTTTTCACCAGCAGGCTCACTTGTAATGTCATACTGGATATTTTCATTGGGGCCTTCGGCCATTTTAACTCTCCTTGATTTTGTTTAGAACGCCACGAACAACATCAGAAGTTATTATTTTCAGTACTGTTCCAGGTTCTGGTTGTGCCACAGGATTATTTACTTGGTTTGCTGAACATATCAACCACCATAACCTAAGATCCTTATAGTGTTTAAATGCTATAAGAGGCCATGTATCTTTTGGCTTTGTTTCATACTGGGTATAGATGGACGGATCTATATCGTCTGGGAAATTAACAGTCTTTATTATGTTGTAAAAGTACTGTCCGTTATCTTTCTGGGATATGTTGAACAAGTTCTCTATATTCTGAGCACTAAGCTTAGTGATGACAACATCTTTTATTTCATTTTGTTTCTTTGGTTCCATTACTTGCTCCTATGGT
>TARA_R110002110_G_scaffold104340_9_pt1 | contig 16471 bp, 10 predicted proteins | sample TARA_R110002110 | Tara Oceans TARA_R110002110 (sample SAMEA4397330) | marine metagenome | biome: Polar Biome; feature: [SRF] surface water layer (ENVO:00010504); material: water (ENVO:00002006), including particulate matter (ENVO:01000060) such as... | depth 5 m
GGGATGATCATTGTAATTGGGATTCTCGTAGATGACGGGATTGTAATAGCTGAAAATATCTATCAGCATTACGAAAGAGGAAAAACACCTGTTCAAGCGGCAATTGATGGAACTATGGAGGTTATACCACCGATTGTTTCGGCGATTATCACCACAATTTTGGCCTTTGGAATTTTTCTATTTCTAGATGGTCGTATTGGCGAGTTTTTTGGAGAGGTGGCGGTTATTGTGATTTTAACCTTAGCTATTTCTTTAGTAGAAGCCTTAATAATACTTCCAGCGCATTTAGCGCATTCAAAAGCGCTACAAAAGGCAGATCCATCCCCAAAATCTGCAATTGCGAAACTATTCTCAAAACTGAGGTATGTCAATCAGTTTGGCGATAAAATCATGAAATGGTTGCGGGATAAATTATATAGTCCATCACTACATTTCGCACTAGAAAACAAATTCTTAACCTTCGCAATGTTTCTAACAGTGTTGATTTTAACCTTTGGGAGCATAGGTGGAGGGATTATTCGCACCGCTTTCTTTCCACAGATAGCCAGTGATAGGATTCTAGTGACTTTGAATATGCCAAATGGCACCAATGAAGCAGTCACTGATAGTATTATAAACTTCATTGAAGAACAGGCACGGCTTGTAAATGACGAATTGACAGAGGAGTATTTGATGGGGACCGACAAGGTGCTTTTCGAGAATATCATTAAAAATATTGGTCCGGGATCTGCTACTGCATCCATTACGATAAATTTATTGCCAGGGGAAGAACGTCCAGATGCTGTAACATCCGATATTGTGACCAATAATCTCCGTGATAAAGTAGGGCCTTTATTTGGCGCAGAGAGCTTGGTATTTGGAAGCGGAAGTAATTTTGGTGGGAGTCCAGTTTCAGTATCACTTTTAGGAAATAATATTTCAGAATTAAAAGCTGCGAAGAAGGAATTAAAGGATTCTTTTGAAGCCAATGCGCTTCTTAAAGATGTCACCGATAATGATCCGGCTGGTATTAAGGAGATACGATTGAAATTAAAAGATAATGCGTATCTGCTTGGGTTGTCACTCCGTGATGTTATGACACAAGTAAGGGCTGGGTTTTTTGGAACTCAGGCGCAGCGCTTTCAAAGAGGGCAAGATGAAATTAGGGTTTGGGTGCGCTATGATCGAGAAGATCGATCTTCCATCACCGATTTAGATGCCATGCGTATTTCAACACCGAATGGGGATAGAGTTCCACTTAGTGAAATTGCGACCTACACGATTGAAAGGGGAGATGTCGCCGTTAATCATTTAAATGGAAGGCGGGAGATTCAGATTTCGGCAGATATAAAGAATCCTCAGGAAACCTCTGGGACCGATGTTTTAGAGGACCTTCGAAACAATATAATGCCAGACATACTTTCGAAATACCCTACTGTAAGTCCGTCATACGAAGGACAGAATAGAGAGTTTGGAAAACTATTAGGTTCACTAAAACCAGTGGGTCTCACTGTGTTATTGTTAATCTATATCGTAATCGCTTTTACGTTCCGAAGTTATAGTCAGCCGTTACTATTGCTACTGCTAATACCTTTAAGTTTAACCGCCGTGGCCTGGGGACATTGGATACATAACTTCCCGATTAATATTTTGTCTATGCTAGGGATAATTGCGCTGATAGGAATTATGGTGAATGATGGCCTCGTACTAATTGGTAGGTTTAATACCAATCTGAAGAATGGGATGTTATTTGATGAAGCAATTTATGAAGCTGGACGCTCTCGTTTCCGTGCTATCTTTTTAACATCATTAACCACGGTTGCCGGACTTGCTCCCTTGCTATTAGAAAAAAGTAGGCAAGCGCAGTTTTTAAAGCCAATGGCAATCTCCATCGCCTATGGAATCGCTTTCGCAACAATTTTAACCTTGATAATGCTCCCGGTATTTCTGTCGTTCAGTAACAGTTTAAAGAAGAATGTAAAGTGGTTAAGAACGGGTAAAGAAGTGACAAAAGAGGAAGTAGAACGCGCTATAAAAGAACAAAATGAAGTACATTAAATACATTTTCATCGCGGTATTCTTTACAAGCAGCATATCTGCTCAGGAAGTCGATTTATTGACTAAAAAAGAGGCGATTATGCAAACACTGGAGGAAAACTTCGGAATCACAATAGCATCCAACGACCTTGAAATAGCTGAAAATAATAAGAGCCTTTTAAACTCTGAATTCCTTCCATCACTAACTGGGAATGCCGGTGCTAATTATAATATTGAGGATCAGAAGGTGACTTTTCAAGACGGAAGGATAAATGAAATTTCTGGAGCTGAAACAACCCGTCTAAACGCGTCTTTAGACCTTGCCTATACTCTTTTTGACGGTATGGGGCGCTGGTACGATTATAAGCGTTTAAAAGAGGAGTACAATTTAACAGAGTTGCAAGTGCGGGAAACAATTGAAACGACGCTCTTACAGTTGTTCACAGTGTATTTTGAGGTAGCTCGTATTAGCGAGAATGTGATGGTCTTGGAGGAAACCTTTCAGAATACAAAAGACAGGTTAATACGTGCCGAATACGGTTTTGAATATGGCCAGAGCAATAAGCTGGAGGTCCTAAATGCGGAAGTGGATATTATAGCCGATAGTATAAATTTGATGGACAGCAGACAGCTATTGGCTAATACAAAGCGGGATTTGAATGTGGTTTTAAATTCAGATTTAGAGCGTCGTTTTGAAGTTGATACCTTGATAAGTTTCACGGAACCTTTGGTTTTAGATAGTTTCTTGACAGATGCAGAGAAAAACAATGTCCGGTTGTTGCAGGCGGAACGATCTATTATGATCAGTGACTACAGTTATAAAGCTAGTAAGGCGGTATATTTACCATCGATTGGCTTGACTGGTTCTTATGGATGGAATGAAGGAGATTTTCCGGTTACTAGTTTTGCATCTCAAAGTATTACCGATGGTTTTGGAGCAGGGGTGAGCCTGCGATGGAGTTTGTTTGATGGCGGAAGAGGAATCACTACTGTTAAAAACGCCAAGATCCAAACGGAGAATGAGGCTGTTTTTAAAAATCAGGTTATTAACGAAGTAAGGAGAGACATTGCCAATGCAAGTGGGAATTATGAAAATCGGTTGTCGGTTTATGAGTTACTATCAAAGAATGTTGAAACAACAGGAGCAAATTTCGAGCGCTCGAATGAGCGATATAAGTTGGGACAGATCACCTCTGTAGAGCTTCGGCAGGCACAGATTAATTTATTGAATGCACGAATCACTAAGAGTTCTGCGAAGTATCAGGCCAAATTGGCGGAGCTGGAACTTTTACAACTTACGGGGCAACTACTAAATATAACTATATAATGGAAGAACATTTTTTTCAATGTCCCTATTGTTGGGAGCAGATTTCCATGCTTTTGGACGTCTCTGTTGGCAGTGATAAATATATTGAAGACTGCGAGGTGTGTTGTAATCCGATTGAAGTAAGCATTGCATTTGAAGATGGGGAACTAGTCCTTTTTTCTGCGGAAAATATCGAACAATAATATATTGAAATAATAGTTGCTTTATGTAAAAACAGTTGTATCTTTGCAGTCCGAAATAAATATGTTGGTATTATGAGCCAAGAGTTAAAAGCTAAGAAGACTATTTTGGAAAATACATCGCGTGCACTTCGACAGGCTCAGCGTACGGTATGTTAATTATACATCGCGGGATAGAGCAGTAGGTAGCTCGTCGGGCTCATAACCCGAAGGTCACTGGTTCGAGTCCAGTTCCCGCTACTAGGAAAACCAGATACGAAAGTATCTGGTTTTTTCATTTGTGAGAAATCGAAACGTGTTTCGGCTTTCGTACAAATGAAAAAACAGAGCGGTGTTCGCGCCGCGGGTTTTCTTTGGGCTGTTCCTATTTTGGCCCATCCCGACTTTTTTCAGTCGGGATGAATCCAGCCTGCCCTCCGAAACGCAGTGAAGGTGGAAGGGAGCCAGCCTGCCCTCCGAAACACAGTGAAGGGGGGTTACCGCTACTAGAAAAAGCTTCAGTTAAACCTGAGGCTTTTTTATTGCCTTTAATTATGATAGAACTTGCTGGACGAGAAGCCTGTCCTGAGCGTAGTCCAACGGAGGCGAAGGGAGCCCAGCCTGCCCTCCGAAACACAGTGAAGGGGGGTTCCCGCTACTAGAACAAAGCGCAACTACTTGTTAATCAATAGTTGCGTTTTTCTATTTGTACGATTCTTGTACGGTAGTGTAAATAGCAGTAAACCTTTTTCGTGTAAAATAAAAAGATATGTTTGAAGGTGCATTTCTACATTTTCTACACAGATGCTGTAAATCAATGTATTACAATAATAAAAAAATCTAGTTTCTGTAGAAATGTATAAACGTAGGCTAAAAAACAACTTTTTTATTCTTTAGCCTTTTCTCTAGTAAATATATACTTCTGCTATTTTCGAACTTGTTTTGGAGTTAAGTTCTACATTTCATTTAAAAAAACAGCCCTCTTTTACTATAACTCTGGACTTGTCCTTTTTCAAATAAAATTGAACTTTAAACTGTCTATTTGGAATTTGTTTTATTGGGTTAACTCTGTTGGGTAGTATTTTGTTTAATGCGGAAAACCGTAATTTATTATCTATCAGTAATGTTATCTTTAAATCTGATATTTATCATTGCGTAACAACGGGTGTTATATTAATTTTAATTCCCGACATCAGATGTCAAATTGTGAACTGCTTTACATTAGTGGAATAATTAAAATTAATTATTTGCAACAAAAAAATAAAAAAATGGGAATTAATGAACACATTAACAGTTATTTTGAGGAGTCCAAAACGACATTTAAAGAACAATATGGGAGTAAAGATTTAGCCCAATTAAGTGTTGAATTATTGAACTCAAAAAGTTTTTGGGAATTTAAAAATTTATTATCTAATAAACTTTTCCCTACATCTGAGCAAATATTATTGGTAATCACAAAGAATGATTTTATTAGTAGAACCATAATTTTTACAGGAAAACCGACAAAGTCTCAGTTAGAAAAAAAACTTGACTATATGCATATGTCATATCTTATAATACTTGAACATTGGGTAAATAACTTGCTTCCAAAACAAGATAATATTTTGCCAAAAGTGTCGGGAATTGATGACGATAAGGCAAAATATTTTTATAATCAAGCCGGTTTACATGCAGCGGAAAAGTTATTAAATCGAATCAATGAAATGTACAAGGAATTAGCAAAAGAGAATAATATATTATAGAATGGTGATAGCAATAATAATTATAGCGGCACTGGTTTATTTTATTTTTATTAAACCATTTTTACAACAAAGAGATGCACAGAATTTCGCAAGCTATTTCGCAGTACCAGACAATTTTAAATTACTTATCGAAGAAGAAGAAGTTTTTGAGCTTGCCGAATTGTTGGTTGGGTTAGAATTAAACAAAGATTACCAATTAGCGAGAATTGTTTTAGACGCGATTGCAAGCAAGGGATTTTCATTCTCAAGAAGAGTTGATAAAATCAGAAATGAAATGAGAATTAAGGTAGGTTTAGGACCATTAAAAAATTTTTAGTAGATATTGAGCCTAACAAAGCCGTAGATAATTTATGGCTAGGTCTAATGTGCTCACGAAAATTCTGCCAAACCATTCTAACAATATAGTTTAATAATTATTTTCATATTCTATAAACTCATTGCTTTAATGGCATCGTAGCTTATGCCTTATTTGGTTACTCTTGCTTCCAGCCAAAAGCTCTAGCCAGCGTTAAAGCCAAAGGTGTGATTTTTTTGCCATCGCTCAACCTTGAGTTGCCCGAAAAAGATGTACTTTGTAAACTGATTAGATACTTAAAAATTAAACTAGTGAATGACTGAAAATATTAACCAAAATCCTGAACAAATAGCTCGTGATAAAATAGACGAAATGCTACGTGAAGCTGGATGGTTAGTTCAGTCAAAAAAGAAAGTTGATTTATCTGCCAACAAAGGAATTGCAGTACGTGAATACCAAACTGATGTTGGACCTGCCGATTATGTGCTGTTCGTTGACCGAAAACCTGTCGGAATTATAGAAGCAAAACGCGAGGACGAAGGACATAGACTTACAGTTGTTGAGGAACAATCTTCTAACTATGCGAATGCAAAACTAAAATACTTAAATAACGACCCTTTGCCTTTCGTTTATGAAAGCACAGGAACCATTACAAGATTTACAGATTATCGAGACCCAAAACCAAGAGGAAGAAATGTTTTTAGTTTTCATAAACCAGAAACAATTGCAGAATGGTTGAAAAAGGATAAAAGTCTTCGAAAAAGATTGTTGTCAATTCCTACTTTAGATGAGACAGGACTTCGTCCTGCTCAAATTGTAGCAATTAATAATCTTGAACATTCTTTCAAAAAGAACAGACCGAAAGCCTTAATTCAAATGGCAACTGGTGCTGGAAAAACATTTACAGCAGCAACGTTTACATATCGTTTGTTAAAACACGCAGGCGCAAAACGTATTTTGTTTTTGGTTGATACCAAAAACCTTGGCGAACAAGCAGAACAAGAATTTATGACTTTTCAGCCAAATGACGATAATCGAAAATTCACAGAATTATATAATGTACAGCGTTTATCGTCAAGTTATATTGCTTCCGATAGTCACGTTTGCATTTCAACCATACAACGCCTCTACTCTATTTTAAGAGGCGAAGAATTAGAAGAGAGTGCGGAAGAAGAAAATCCGAATGAAAATTCGTGGATTCAGAAAAAAACAGCACAACAAAAAGCAGTTCCTGTTGAGTACACACCAAAAGTACCGATTGAACAATTTGATTTTATTGTAATAGATGAAGCCCACCGTTCTATTTATAATTTATGGAAACAAGTACTAGATTATTTTGATGCTTTCCTAATTGGTTTAACAGCAACACCAGACAAAAGAACCTTTGGTTTTTTTAATGAAAACGTAGTTAGTCAATATACGTATGAAGAATCTGTGACTGATGGCGTAAATGTACCTTATGATGTATACAATATCGAAACCGATATTTCGCAAAATGGTGCAATGATAGAATCTGGTTGGTTTGTGGATAGAAGAGATAAACTAACACGTAAAAAACGTTGGCAACAAGAAGACGAAGACACCGATTACAAACGCAACGATTTAGACAAAAAAGTTGTCAATCCTAGTCAAATTAGAAACATAATTCGAGAATATAAAAGAGCTTTAAAAACAACTATTTTCCCAAAAAGAATTGACGAAAATGGAGAATACGAAGTACCAAAAACATTGGTGTTTGCAAAAACTGATAGTCACGCAGACGATATTATTAAAATAATCCGAGAAGAGTTTGACGAAGGTAATGACTTTTGTAAAAAGGTAACTTACAAAGTATCACAAGACAAAAAAGATAAAAACGGTACTCTAATTGAAAAAGGAGAAGACCCAAAATCTATATTAAACCGTTTTAGAAACTCTTATTACCCTCGTATTGCAGTTACCGTAGATATGATTGCAACTGGAACAGATGTAAAACCTTTGGAAGTTTTGTTGTTTATGCGAGATGTAAGAAGTGTAAACTATTTTGAGCAAATGAAAGGTCGTGGTACACGAACAATTAATAAAGACACCTTACAATTAGTATCTAAAACAGCCAAAAGTAAAACGCATTTTGTTATTGTAGATGCTGTTGGTGCTACCAAATCTAAAAAGACAGATAGCAGACCTTTAGAACGTAAACCGTCTGTGGCAATGAAAGATTTATTGGGAGCAGTAACAATGGGAGTTGCAGACGAAGATTTGTTTTTATCATTAGCCAACCGATTAATCAGATTAGAAAAACAAATTACAGAAAAAGAAAAAGATAAGTTGTTAGAATTTTCTGGAGGTAAAAACTTAAAACAAATTACCAAAGAATTAATTACAGCATTCGACCAAGACGAAATTGAAACCAAAGCGCAACTAGCGTTTGACAAAATTCCTAAACAAGAGCAAACACCTGCTTTATTAGCCGATGCCAAAAAGAATGCGCAAGAGCAATTGATTTTAGAAGCTAGTAAAACATTTAACGGAGAATTAAATGGTTATTTAGATAATGTGCGCAAACAACACGAACAAATTATAGATAGCCATAATATAGATACCGTTACAAAAAGCGAATGGGATACCACATCTGTAGATAGCGCAACTGAAATTATAAAAGACTTTACAGAATATTTAGAAATAAACAAAGACGAAATTAAAGCGTTAAGTATTTTTTATAACCAACCATACAACAGAAGAGACATCACGTTTACAATGATTAAAGACGTGATGGAAAAACTGCAATTAGAAAAACCATTATTAGCGCCAGATTATGTTTGGGATGCCTATGCAACTTTAGAAGAAGTAAAAAGCAAACAACCAAAGGACGCATTGACTGCTTTGGTATCTTTAATTAGAAGAGCTTGTGGAATAGACAGCGAATTGAAAGCCTACGACAACACGATTGAAGCTAACTTTAATAAATGGATTTTTAAACAGCATACAGGACAACACAACCGATTTTCACAAGAACAATTAGACTGGTTGCGAATGATAAAAGACCACGTAATTAGCAGTTACCATATAGAAATAGACGATTTAGATTACACACCTTTTGATGCCAAAGGCGGAAAAGGAAAAATGCATCAATTATTTGGTAACAAAATGAATGACATTATTAAAGAAATCAACGAAGTACTAGCAGCATAATGAGAGAAGATTGGATTGAATGTACTTTGGGTGAGTTAATTACTATAACTTCAGGAAATGCTTTTAAGAAAAGTGAATATTCAAATAAAGGTGTTCGCTTATTTCAAATTGCTAACGTTTCTTTTAATGAGACCTCTTGGGATAAAATTGCGTTTCTTCCAGATTCTTACTTACAAGATGAAAAATATCAACATTTAGTTTTAAAAAAAGGAGACATTGTGATGGCATTAAACCGTCCAATGCTCAATAGGAAATTAAAAATAAGTCAATTATCTGTAATTGATGTACCAGCTATTCTCTATCAACGTGTTGGTAAATTTAATATGATTGATGAATTACAACCAAAATACTTACTCTATTATCTTCAATCACCAATATTTATTAAGTGGCTTTCAGAAAAACTTCAAGGTGTAAATATTCCATTTATAAATCAATCGAAGTTACTTTCCTATAACCAATTCCCTTTTGCCGTTATACCAATTCAAAAAGCCATTGTAAAAAAAATCGAAGAACTTTTCAGTAGTTTAGATAGTGGAATTGCAGACCTAAAAAAAGCACAAGGCCAATTGGTTATTTATAGGCAAGCAGTTTTAAAAAAGGCTTTTGAAGGTGATTTGACTAAAGAGTGGAGAGAAAAACAAACAAACTTACCTTCTGCTTTTGAATTACTAGAACTAATAAAAGAAGAACGTCAAAATTATTACGACCACCAAATAACAAATTGGAAAGAAGAAATTAAACTTTGGGAAAATAAAGGAAAAGAAGAGAAAAAGCCTTTAAAACCAAAAAAATTGATTGAAATTTCAAATCTTGCAGAGGAAGAACTTGGCAAATTAGAGTCTTTACCAAATCAATGGGTTTATTCGTATTTAACTTATGCAGGTGAACTTGCTCGCGGTAAATCAAAACATCGTCCAAGGAACGATACCAAATTATTTGAAAATGGTAAATATCCATTTATCCAAACAGGAGATGTTAAAGCTCAAAAAATAATAAAGGAGTTTCATAAAAAATATAGTGATTTTGGTCTACTGCAAAGTAAACTTTGGAAAAAAGGTACTTTATGCATAACTATTGCTGCAAATATTGCAGAAACAGGTTTTTTAGGAATTGATGCTTGTTTTCCAGATAGTATTGTAGGTTTTACACCTTTCAAGATAATAATTAAAGATCAATACATAGAATATTTTTTTCAGTTAGCAAAAAACAGAATATCTGCCTATGCACCAGCTACAGCACAAAAAAATATAAACTTAACTATTTTAGAAAACTTAGTAGTTCCATTCTGTTCAAAACAAGAACAGCATCAAATAATTTTAGAAATAGAAAGTAGATTATCGGTTTGTGATAAAGTAGAAGAAAGCATCAAAGAAAGTTTACTAAAAGCACAAGCCCTTAGACAAAGTATTCTCAAAAAAGCTTTTGATGGTAAATTGTTAAGTGTAGAAGAAATTAAGAAATGCAAACAGCATAAAGAGTACGAACCTGCTAGTGTATTGTTGGAGAAAATTAAGAAAGAGAAATTGAGAAAGAAAAAATAAATGGATATAGCACCAGATAAGCAAAACATAGATAGAGTATTTTCAAACACTACTTATCATATAGATTTTTATCAACGAGATTATAAATGGACTTTTGAGCCAGTTATACGTTTATTGGATGATGTTTTTTTTATGTTCAATCAAGAATATGAAAAGTACAATTCGTTAGAACCAAGTACAGAAACGGTAATGGCAAAGTATACTTGGTATTATCTAAATACTTATGTCACCAATGTTGTAGACGGAAAAGTTTATGTAGTAGATGGTCAGCAACGTTTAACAACACTTACTATAATACTTATTAAACTACATAATAAAGCAAAAGAGCTTAATTGTGATAGTGATTTTACACATTGGATAAACAGTAAAATAACAGGCTTTAGTGGTGGTAAACGGTCATACTGGATGCACCATGAGAAGTCATTAGATGTATTAAAAGATTTATTCGAAAATATAAAAGAGCATAAAGAAATAGATACTTCTAGTTCAGTTACTTCTGTTAATCTTGTAGCTAATTATAGTTTGGTCTCTAAATATATAGATGAACAACTTGATGATGTACATCGTTTTAAGACATTTGTATATTTTTACCTTTATAGATTAGTTTTAATTAACCTTTCTGTAGAACAAACCGAGGTACCTATGGTTTTTGAAGTCATAAACGACAGAGGTGTTAAGTTAAAACCTTATGAAATATTAAAAGGAAAATTGCTAGGGCAAATTGATAAATTAGAATTAAATAAGAATAATTACAACCATTTATGGGAAAGTAAAGTCAAAGAAATTAACGACTTTAAAGAAGATGAGATTGACACCTTTTTTAGGTTCTATTTAAAATCAAAATACTCAAATAGTAGAAAGGAAGGAACATTATTTGATGGTGATTACCACCGAGAAATGTTTACCAATACGATGAATGAAATACTTAAGCTGAATCATAACTCAACAGAAGTAAAAACCTTTCTAAACACAACATTTACTTATTATAGTTCGCTTTACATAAAAATATTAAAAGCTTACAAAAAAGAAGACAAAAATTATCCATCAGTTTTTGTGAATAAACTTAATGATTTAGACGGTCAATTTCTTTTAATTCTTTCAGCCTGTAAATTAAATGATCCACAAGAAGCTCAAAAAATCGAGAAAATAGCTTATGAAATAGATCGTTTATTTGCGCTTTTACAACTGCAAAACTCATATGATAGTAATGCCTTTTATGAATTGCTTTATAAAATTTCAAATGAAATTAGAGAAGGTGATTTAGATAAAATAAGAGATGTTTTTGATAAAAACTTGTTTATAGAATTAAATAAAAGAAGAAATTCTGAAGTAACAATTGGGTTACAGTATGCTTTCTTTAGAAATACAGGAATTAATTTAAACATGCGTTTTAAGAGATACTACTTCGCAAGGTTAGAACAATTCTTTAGTGAAAACCTTAATTTAGGTATGAAGCACCCAATGGAAGACTTGGTCTCAAAAACAGGTGCTAAAACAGGGTTTCATATAGAACATATTCTTTCACACAATGAAGAAAATAAAGCCTTTTTTAATAATGATGATGATTTGTTTGAACAAGAAAGGAATCGCTTAGGTGGCATCTTATTATTAAAAGGAAGGGATAATATTTCTAGTAATAATGAACCGTATGTTGAAAAATTAAAAACCTACGCAAATACACTTTATTGGAACGAAACTTTAAGAGAAGATGCTTATAAATCTAAACTTGATATGAGGGATTTAAAGCAAAAGTTCAATTTAGAGTTGGAAGCAATGAATAAATTTGGAAAAGAAGAATTAGAAATTAGACAAAAATTACTTTTTGCTATTTCTCAAAACATTTGGAAATAAAATGACAGACTCAAGTATAATATCAAAAATATGGAACCTTGCTAACGTACTTCGTGATGATGGTGTTGGTTACGGAGATTATTTAGAACAAATTACCTATTTGCTATTTTTAAAAATGGCAGATGAATTGAATAAACCACCTTATAATAAAGGTTTGGTGTTCCCGAAACTAAAAGATGTTGACGGCAATGAAATACCAGATAGTGAAACTTGCAATTGGGAAACGCTATCAGGTAAAAGGGGTGCAGAATTAGAATCTTTTTACAGTCAATTGTTGCGTACACTTTCTACAGAAAAAGGAACACTTGGGCAAATTTTCACAAAAAGTCAAAACAAAATCCAAGACCCTGCCAAATTATCTAAGGTCATCAGTCTAATAGACAAAGAAGATTGGTCAATGATGGGTGCTGATATAAAAGGTAAAATTTACGAAGGTCTGTTGGAGAAAAATGCAGAAGACACCAAAAGTGGAGCAGGGCAATACTTTACACCAAGAGCCTTAATAAAAACAATTGTGGCTTGTGTACAACCAAAACCGTCAAAAACCATTATTGACCCAGCTTGTGGTACTGGAGGTTTCTTTTTAGCGGCTTACGATTGGATTGTAGATAACAACAAATTAGATAGAGAAGAAAAGGAATTTTTAAAGAATAAAACTTTCTACGGAAATGAAATAGTAGCCAACACACGTAGAATGTGTTTAATGAATATGTATTTGCACAATATTGGCGAAATAGATGGAGAATCGTTTATAAACCCTAATGATGCATTGATTGCAGATGATGGAGAACGTTATGATTATGTATTAGCAAATCCGCCTTTTGGTAAGAAAAGTAGTATGACTTTTACCAACGAAAAAGGAGAGATTGTAAAAGAAGATTTAAGTTATAATCGTCAAGACTTTTGGGAAACTACTTCCAACAAGCAATTAAATTTTTTACAACATATAAAAACACAATTAAAAATAAATGGAGAAGCGGCTGTTGTGCTTCCTGATAATATTTTGTTTGAGGGTGGTGCTGGTGAAGAGGTTAGAAAGCAATTAATGTTAACAGCTGATTTACACACTATTTTGAGATTGCCAACAGGTATATTCTATGCTCAAGGGGTTAAAGCAAATGTATTGTTTTTCAAAAACAAGCCAGCTAGTAAAGACCCTTGGACTAAAGATATTTGGTTTTATGATTACAGAACGAATGTACATCACACGCCAAAGAAAAGCCCTATGCGACAAGAAAACTTGAACGAGTTTATTGAATTGTATAATGGAAAAAATATTAACAAACGAAAAGAAACTTGGAGCGAAGAAAATGAAGATGGTAGATGGAAAAAATATAGCTATGCCGAAATTATAGCGAGAGACAAAACGAGTTTGGATATTTTTTGGCTAAAAGATAAAAGTTTAACTGATTTGGACAATCTACCAGACCCAGACATTTTAGCAAATGAAATTATTGAAAACATAGAATCTGGATTAGCTAGTTTTCGTGAAATTATGGAAACGATAAACGGAGAATCGGAATAAGCCAACGCTAACAAGTTTGTCGAATAGAGCCAGTAAAAAAAAGAATTTTAAAATTTATGGCGCAACTCATCAGTAATCGACTAATTTGAACAAATAATTGTAAATTGTATTTCCAAAAAATTCGAACTAGCTTAACTCTCAGATTCGCACGATGTGCTGTTAACATTTCCTCTGGAAATTTTATGCGTCCGACTCTAGCTGTAGCTGCTACATTCTATAAATTCGTCGGCATTCATTTAAAATTCAAGAAACAAAATGGCATTATTCAAAATAGAGAAATCTTTAGAGTACATAAAAGAAAAACCTTTCCGACTTGAAAAGGAAATTCAAGAAATGACAGAAAATAATCTAAAGACTATTCTCGGACTTGACTTTGTGAAATCAGAATTTGCCCTAAATAACTTCCGAATAGATACTCTAGCTTTTGATAAAGAAGCAAATGCATTCGTAATTGTGGAATACAAAAGAGATAAGAACTTTAGTGTGATTGACCAAGGCTATGCTTATTTGTCATTGATGCTTAATAACAAAGCGGATTTCATTCTAGAATTTAATGAGAACCTAGACAAAACACTTAAGCGGAATGACGTAGATTGGTCTCAATCTAGAGTTTTATTTGTTTCACCAGCATTCACTAATTATCAGCGAGAGGCGATAAACTTTAAAGACCTGCCAATTGAGCTATGGGAGGTGAAAAGATTTGATAACGATACAGTTTCTTATGAGCAAATACAAAAAGTTGGAGCACAGGAAAGCATAAAAACAATTTCCAAAACTGACCAAACAATTGATAAAGTTGCAAAGGAGATTAAAGTCTATTCAGAACAAGAACATTTAGAAAGAGCAAACGAGGAAATTAAGGAATTGTACGAAAAAATGAAAAATGCAATTCTTAATTTTGACAACATAGAACTAAAGCCAAAAAAGCAATATATTGCGTTTGTTTCTGGTAGAAATGTAATTGATATTCATCCACAAAAAAAGGCATTAAAAATGTGGATAAATATGTCAATTGGGGAACTTGACGACCCTAAAGGAATTACACGAGATGTTTCTTCAATGGGACATTGGGGAAATGGAGATTACGAATTACAAATAAGTTCGGACGAAGATTTAGAATATATTTTGAGCCTGATTAAGCAGTCAATTAAAAAAAATAAAAAGTAGCAAAATGTTAAATAAGATAGGGGTAGAAAATTTTAGAGTATTTGAAAACTTCAAAGAATTAGAAATAGCACCTGTTACAATACTAACAGGTCCTAACAATTCAGGCAAAAGCTCACTTTTAAAGTTACTAGGACTATTACAGAATAATTTTAGTGAGAATAATAACATCTCTTATCTTAGTTTTGATGGAGGGAACCATAATCTCGGAACTTTCGATAATGTTTGTAATTGGAATAGTAATAGTAATGTAATAAAATTATTATTTGATTTTCCACTATCATATTTTGATGAAGACTTTCAGTTAGAGTTAACATATTGCTTAGATAATGAAGATGGTCGATTAGAATCTTTTAAAATCTTTAATGACAATAGAGACTTATGGCATATTAAGGACATTGATTATCATGGCCATATTTTAAATTTTGATATTGATTTTCTAAAAAGTACGATTAATAGAGAAATAGAATGCTATAATTTGGAGAATTACCCTCAAAAGTTTAGAGATGAGCTGGTCGCAGAATTTGGTGAAAGATTTCCTAATAATAAATGGCAGGATTATTACATTAAAGATTTTCCTAATCTTTCAAAAGAGGAGTTTAAAGAAAGAGCATTAAAGAATTACAAAACGGAGTACGACAATTCATTAAATAAGAAGAAAACTTTTTTTGATTATACAGATAATGATTTAATTAATGATGCTGGTTATAACACAGATTCAATAATTGACCTTGAAAAAAAGCATATTATTGATTTAGATATTACTCATGATTTTGATAAGAACACCGATTTTATAGTGGAATTGTTTTCAGAAGACAAGATTTATGACACACAAATTAGCTGGAGTTTTTTAGATAATTTAAATTATGATTTTGATGAGGGCATTTATGCGAATGCAGGTTTAAATGAGTTTCGTGAAATAAGGAATATTTTATTTAGTAACATTAATAAAAGCATTAAAGAATTAAAATTTTCAATCTCTGAGTTTAGTTTTATGTCTGCTGTTAGAGGAAATAAAAAAAGAATCTTAGAAAATAAATCGATTAATGAAATTGACGAGATTGTTAAAGAATTTAACCAACTGAATTTAGATAAAAGTGACATAGAATTTTTAAATAAATCCATGTCCCTTTTGAATATAAATGGCAAAATTTCTATTGAGAGAATTCAGGGAGTCGCTTCAATGATCTATTTAGACCAAAATCAAAAATTAGTATCCCTTTCCGATTTGGGCTATGGGTATTCTCAAATAATACCTATCCTTCTAAAAATAGTGTTAATTAATAAAAATATTGACAGAGAAAACTGGGAATTTATAAATAAAGAAAAAATCCGTCCAAATCCAAACCGTCTAAACCATCCTTTTCCTGATTACAATAAAATAATTTATCCAACACTCATTATTGAAGAACCCGAAGCAAACTTGCACCCCAATTTACAATCTAGATTAGCTGACATTATTGTTTTAGCAAACAAAACTCTTGGTATCCATTTTATCTTAGAAACTCATAGTGAATATTTTATAAGAAAACTACAATATCTAACTGCCAAAAAAGAATTAACGCAAGGGAAAGTTAATATATATTATTTCAATTCTGATGAATTTGTGACCAAAAATGAAGAGAAGATTAAAAAAATTAACATAGATGAGTTTGGCGGTTTATCAGATTCGTTTGGTTCT
>TARA_R110002110_G_scaffold38962_14_pt1 | contig 16455 bp, 16 predicted proteins | sample TARA_R110002110 | Tara Oceans TARA_R110002110 (sample SAMEA4397330) | marine metagenome | biome: Polar Biome; feature: [SRF] surface water layer (ENVO:00010504); material: water (ENVO:00002006), including particulate matter (ENVO:01000060) such as... | depth 5 m
CTGGCGCGGGCCGGGCGCAGCGCGTGGCACCGCTCGAACCCGATCTGGAAATACGCGGTGCTGCAATCGGGCTTTCTGGTGCTGGCCTGGGCGATCGGGGGCTGGGCTGCGGTGGGTCTGTTCGTGTTCCAGGCCGTTGTCGCGGTCTGGCAGCTGGAGTTGACCAATTATGTCGAGCATTACGGCCTGACCCGCCGCCACCTCGGCGCCGGGGTCTACGAGCCGGTGCAGCCGCATCATTCATGGGATTCAGCGCACCGGGTTTCGGGGGCATTGCTGATCAATCTGCAACGCCATGCCGACCATCACCTGCATCCGATGCGGCGTTTTCCCTTGTTGCAGATCTACGATGCGGCGCTGGTGCCGCAATTGCCGACCGGCTATCCGCCGATGACCGCAATGGCGATGGTGCCGCCGCTGTGGCGTCGCGTCTTCAACCCGAAAGTACGCGCCTGGCGCAAGCAACACTACCCCGACATCACCGATTGGACGCCTTACAAGAACGCCAGCAATCCCGCCCCCACGGGAGCCGGCTGAGGCGTCCATCCCCCTTTGCCACGAGGCAGCGGCAAAGGGGGCAATTTTTCAGGCTGAAGCGGTCCCCGACCAATCGGCCCCGCGCGTGCCGCGTACAAAACCGTCCGACAGGCGCAAACCTTCGTCTTGCGCTTGCAGCCGGGTGACGAGGTCAGCGCCTGAAAGCCGCCCCTCGCCCAGATCGCGGAACAGGGTGCAGATCTGCCCGAAATCGCCGGTTTGCGGCGACAGGCGCAACGAGGATACCCCGGCCTGCGCCAGCGCCCCGGCCTGCAACGCCATGCAGGCATGCGAATCCGACAGGGTCTGCACGCCGTTCATCACCAGGAACGGTTGCCCCTCGCTGGTGCGCACGGCCAGGCCGTCGGGGTCATCCTCGCAGGCAAACTGGCAATTGTCCTTGGGCCGGGCGTGCAGGCGCGCGTGATAGCAGCGCCCCGAAATGGCCAGTGGCACGCGGCCGAAACCCCAGACCTCGATCTCCACCCCGACCTCGCGCGCGGTGGCCGCCAGCGTGGCGATAGAGTCCAGCGGCAATTCCGGCGGCAGGCAGACCCGCACCGCGCCGCGCTGTGCCAGCCAGCGCAAGGTGCTTTCGTTGTAGACATTGACGAGGGGGCCGACGCTGAAACGCGCGCCTTCTGGCAGATGCGCAAGGGCGGTCAGATCATTGACCTCGACCTCGACACCCATTTCGGCGAGTTCCGCCGTCATCTTGCGCTCGCGCTTCAGGGTGACGAGGGCGAGGCTTGTCAGCGCCACGGTCTTGCCCGCCGCCTGCAAGGTCGCGATCGCGTCGGGCAGGCGGTCCTGGTAAAACGGCAGGCGCTTGGAGCAGACGACCTCGCCCAGCGACACATGATCGACCGGTGCCTGCGCAAGGTCCGCGTAGAACGCGGCCCAGGCATCGGCTTTCCAGAAGAACGGGTTGGGGCCTACGGTCAGTTTCACCGGATCTATCTCCATGTTTTCTTGTAGGCGCCGGTGGTGCTGGCCTGGCCTTCGGACAACCGCGCCAGCATGCCCGCAGGCATGTCGCGGCCCTGGGCCAGCGCATCGACCGCCGCGCGGAAATTCTGCACCACCTGGGCGACATAGGACGCAGAGCGCTGCCGCCCTTCGATCTTCAGCGCCGTTACCCCGGCTTTCTGCAACTGCGGGATCAATTGTTCGGCGTTCAGGCTGACGGGATCTTCGAACAGATAGCCGGTTTTGTCGCCGGCCGTGAAACAACCCTTGCACAGCGTCGGATAGGGGGCCGGCTCTCCCTTTGCGGCGCTGTGGATCAGGTATCCGCCAAGGCGGGCCTGCAACACGCCGGCATCCTCGCGGTAGTCAACATGGCTCGGGGGCGAGCAGACGCCATTCATATTGGGTGATTTTCCCGTGGCATAGGAGGAAAGCGAACAGCGCCCCTCGGCCATGACGCACAGCCCGCCAAACACGAAGACCTCGGTCTCGACCTCGGTTTCGGCGTTGATCGCGGCGATTTCGGGAACCGACAGCACGCGCGGCAACACCACCCGCCTGACGCCAAAGGTTTCGGCGTAGAAATTGACCATATCGGCGTTGGCGGCGGCGGCCTGTACCGACAGATGACGGCGCAGGCCGGGGTGGTTGCGGGCGGCAAAATCCAGCAAGCCAAGATCGGCCAGGATCACCGCATCGGCCCCCAGCGCCGCCGCATCGGAAATAGCGGCATGCCAGATCGGCTCGGCCCCGGCGCGGGGGAAGGTGTTGATCGCGATCAACACCTTCGCGCCATGGCTGTGGGCGAAGTCGATGCCCTCGCGCATCTCCTCGCGGTCGAAGTTCAGGCCGGGAAAATTGCGGGCGTTGGTTTCATCGGCAAAGCCACAATAGACGGTGTGTGCACCCGCCTTGACCGCCGCGCGCAAGGATGCGGGCGTGCCCGCCGGGCAAACGATTTCCATCAGCTGTATTCCTCGAGTTGTGGCCGCGTCAGGCAGAACCCGGTGCGGGCCTGTGCCAGGTTGATCGCGCGCCGCAGCAGGCCCGCGAAAGGCCCCGACAGCGCCTGCAACTCCATCCCGATATCCAATTCGGCATCGTCGATCGCGTTGCGCAGCGCCAGCGCGGCCTCGGTATTGCCCTCGATCACCAGATCGCGCGAGAAAAACAGCGCGTCGCCATCGAAAGCCCCGTGCACCAGCCCGAGCAGGGCCGACAGCGGGCCGGCAATCCTGGTGTCCCCCTGTTGCGTGCTGCGGTGCAGCGTCACGCGCGGACCGGGAGAGGCGGGATAGAGGCAGATCACGAAGGGCAGATCCGTCGGGTCCAGCACGAAACAGGCGCTGGCATAGGCGCCAAGGCGGCGAAACAGCGACGGGTTGCGCCGCGCGACACTGCGGGTCAGCGCCGTCAGGGCGGCGGAAAGCGGCAGCAAGGGCAGGGGGCGAAGGGCAAAGGCCAGCAAGGGCGGGGTCTTTTCAATCGCCAATGGGCGGGGCAGCATCGGATTTCCTTCGCGGCGGGCTTTGGCCCCGTCTAACAAACCCTGACCGGAAAAGACTTGATGCACGTCAAGATCGGGCATCAAGATTGCGTCACGGCCGCGTCAAATCGGGCGAGCGGTCGGCGCTCAGCACCGGGTACGGCGATGGTCTGGCCAGATTGCGCAGCAGCGGCACCAGGTAAAGCGCCCAGCCAAGGCTCCATGACGCGGCAGACCATTGCAGGCCCGCATACCCCGCAACATCGACATAGGGAAAAACCAGCCGCAAGACAGCCGCCAGGCCGATCAGCGCAAGCGCCGTCAGATGGAAGGCGCTGGCCCGGAGCATCCCGGGCGCGCGCGCCATGAAGGCCCGCGCCGATATCGCGAGGATCATCGACCCCATCGCGCCGATGCTCAGGGCGTGCAGCGCCGTGGCGACCGAAAGCACTTGCGGGGTCAGCATCGCAAAGCCGGTAAGCTGCAACCCGAGCGCCAGCCAGGCCCAGGCGATATACAGCAGCAGCAGGTCCTTGTGGGCGGTCAGCCCGCGCGCGCGCCATGCCACGAAGCGGCCGGATTGCAGCGCGCCCGCCGCCAGCAGCGCGCCACCGGACATCGCGGGTGGGCCACCTGCGACCACCAGCACGAGCGCCAGCAGAATCAACCCGCAGGCCAGCAACCCGGGCCCGTGGTGCGGCAGGACCCTGACGCCGGATGCCGCCAACCGGCTGTTGACGAAGGCAGGCAGGGCCCGCCCGCCGACCATGGATATCATCAATGCAAAGCCCAGAACCAGGGCCAGCCCGGACGTCTGGTCTGAGGCGCCGGTTCCGCGCCCGGCAAGCCATGCCAGATCGGCGATGGCCAGAACCAGGGGGGCGATCGCGAGGGGCAGCTTTTGCCACGCACCGGCGCGCAGGACCGGCGGCAACACCAGCGCCGCAAGCCCGAGCGGGAAAAGGCTTGCGCCGAACAGCACTATCGGCCCCTGCGCCCCGACGATCATCGCGCCGCGCCCGAGCCCCCAGGCCAGAACCAGCAGCGCGAGCGCGGAAAGCCCGGTGCGATGGCCGGTCCGGGATGTGGTTCGCGGGGCCGTCCAGCTTGGCAGGGCGGTCAGCAGATACCCGCCGAGCGCTGCCGCCGCCATGCCGAAGATCAGCTCATGCGCGTGAAAAAACACCGGGTCCGGCGCGAGGCCCGGCCAGACCCAGACCCACGGCACCAGCATCGCCCAAATTCCCATGACCAGGAAAAAGGGCTTGTGCGGGGAAAGCGAGCGGCGGTCAGGCGGTGTGGGTGTCAAAAACGCGCGAACAGCACCGTGTCCTCCAGATGGATAGGGGCGACAAGGTCGCAGCCTGGCTTGGGCACGCCGGCGCAGAGCACCGTCCATGAGCCGCAGGCACCTTCGGGCAGGGTCAGGCCCCGGGCCTCGGTGGCACCGGGCATTCGGGCGGCACTGTCGCGCACCTTGGTATCAAGGGTCAGATTCTTCATGGGACTTCTCCGGCGGGGGGGTCCAGGCTCTGGCACGGGCCGGGGCAAGGCGCAGCAGATCCACGGCGCGGGCGGCGATCTGGGCGGTGATGTCTTGGGTGGTTCGCGGGCGCAGGTAGAACGCGGGCACCGGGGGCATGATGATGCCGCCCATTTCGGTGACCGAGGTCATGTTGCGCAGATGCGCCAGCGTCAGCGGGGCCTCGCGCGCCAACAGCACCAGCGGGCGGCGCTCTTTCAGTTGCACCCCGGCGGCGCGGATCAGCAGGTTGTCGTCCAGCCCCTGGGCGATCGCGGCGAGGCTGCGCATCGAACAGGGTGCGACGATCATGCCCGCCACGGGGTGAGAGCCAGAGGCGATCGTCGCCCCCAGATCGGAAATCGGGTGCAAGCGGTCGGCCAGCGCCACCAGTTCGGCATGCGCGCCGGGGCCGATTTCAAGCGCCAGGGTGCGCTCGGCCATCGGTGAAAGCACAAGGTCAACCGCAACGCCCAGGCCGCGCAAGACCCTGGCGGCGTCCATGGCGAGGGCCGCGCCCGAGGCCCCCGAGACGCCCAAAATCACCCGTGCCGTCGTCATTGCTTTGCCCCTGTTGCCCCGGTCGTCATCACCCGTGTCGTCATCACCCCTGCCGTCCTCTCGCGGCCCCGATATGCCGCGCGATCAGATCGGCGGCGCGGGCCTCATGCGCCGGATCGAGCGCCATCACCCGGCCCCAGTCGCGCGTGGTTTCCGAGCCGATCTTGTTGGTTGCATCAATGCCGAGCTTGCCCGCCAGGCCGTCGCGCGGGCTGGAAAAATCGAGATAGTCCATCGGCGTGTTCTCGATCACCATCACATCGCGGGCCGGGTCCATCCGGGTGGCCATCGCCCAGGCGACATCATCCCAGTTGCGCGGGTCGATATCTTCATCGACCACGACAATCGTCTTGGTGTAGGAAAATTGCGCCAGCATCCCCCAGAGCGCCATCATCACCCGCCGCGCCTGGCCGGGGTAGCGCTTGGAAATCTGCACCACGGCCATGCGATAGGAACATGCCGCGGGCGGCAACCACAGATCGCGGATCTCGGGGATCTGGGCGCGGATCACCGGCAGGGCCAGCGTGTTGAAGACCTCGCCGATCACCGAAGGCTCGTCCGGGGGGCGGCCGGTGACGGTGCTGAGATACAGCGGATCGCGGCGATGGGTGATCGCGGAAATCCGCATCACGGGGAAATTCTCGACCGAATTGTAATAACCGGTGTGGTCGCCGAACGGGCCTTCGGGGGCGGTCTCTCCGGGGTGAACCCAGCCTTCGATCATGATCTCGGCATGGGCCGGCACCAGAAGCGGCACGCTGCGGGCGGGGACAAGCTGGGTGCGCGCGCCGCGCAGCACGCCGGAAAACGCCAGTTCAGACACGGTTTCGGGCAGGGGCAGCGCCGCCGACAGCAGGGTGGCCGGGTCAGCGCCAAGTGCGATTGCAACCGGCATCGGCTCGCCCGCGGCGGCCCAGCTGCGGGCATGGGCGGCACCGCCGCGATGCGCCAGCCAGCGCAATATCAGGCGGTCCGTCCCGATCACCTGTGCGCGGTACACCCCGAGATTGTACTGCGCCAGGCGGTCGGGCGCCGTGCCATGGGGCCGCGTGATGACGACGGGCCAGGTGATCAGCGGCCCGGCATCCTCGGGCCACGGCGTCTGCACCGGAAGCCGCGTCATATCCGGCGGCGCGTCAACCTCTTGCACGGGAGCCTTGCGCAGCAGTTTCGGGCGCGTCGACAGCGCCGCCTTCAGCATCGGCCAGCGCGACAGCGCGTCGCGCATGCCGTCAACCGGCGGCGGGCTGCGCAGCGCCGCGAGGAAAGCCCCGAAGGCGGGCACCTCGTCGAGCGCCAGCCCGAGACCTGCCGCGACCCGTTCGGCTGTGCCGAAAAGATTGCCGATCACCGGCATCGCCGCGCCAGAGCCATCGGCCAGGGTGGGGGCATCAAAGCGCAGGACCGGGCCCTTGGCGCGCAACGCGGCCAATTGCACCGCGGTCATCTCATGTTTCAGGCTGATCGCGTCGGGCAGGCGCAGCAAATCATCCCTGTCCCCGACCCAGGAAAGGAAAGCACGCAGATCAACAAAAGCGGGTAAACTGCGAATGAGGTGCCCCTGGGTTGCCTGTGGCGCTGCTATCAGGTCCGGTCTGTACGGGATTTGACCTGCATCAACTTTGCCGGGATATTCGCGACGGGGCGACGGGGCGACGGGGCGACGGGGCGACGGGGCCGCTGCCTGTGGACAGGACGGCAGGCCTCGCGGCAGACCGGACAGCAGAGCGGGCGGAATTGATCATGCCGCGTCAGGCTGTCGCGTCACCCGCCTTGCCCTGTGGCAACGGGCAGCATTGGGCTTCGGGCTGCGGCACCGGGCGCAAACTGCGGGCCAGGCCCGGTTGACGCCGCGATATGGGCGCTGCCTTTGCGGAATGGGCCATCAGGGCGGCCAGCGCCAGAGACCCCAGCCGTGCCGGTTTCGTGTCGGCGCGCGAGGTCAGCACAACCGGAGCCGACAGGCCGAGGGCCAGCCCGGCGGCCGTCGCCCCGGCAAGATATTCCAGCGCCTTGGCCAGCACATTGCCGGAAACAAGGTCCGGCACCAGCAGGATGTCGGCAAAGCCGGCCACATCCGAAACGATGCCTTTCTCGGCCACGGCGTGCGGCGAGATGGCGTTGTCGAATGCCAAAGGACCATCGAGGATCGCGCCGGTGATCTGGCCGCGCCGCGCCATCAGCGTCAGGGCCGCCGCGTCGAGCGTCGAGACGATCGCCGTCGTCACCGTCTCGACGGCCGAGAGCACGGCGACGCGCGGCATCTCGACACCCAGCGCGTGAAACGCCTCCACCGCGTTCTGACAGATCTGCACCTTGGCGTTGAGGTCCGGCGCGATGTTGATCGCGGCGTCCGTGATGCCGATCAGGCGGTCGTAGCCCTCGGTCTCGACCACATAAAGGTGACTGACACGGCGTCCGGGCAGCCTGAGGCCCTTTTCGCTGTCGAGCAAGGCGCGCATGAAGACATCGGTGTGCAGGTTGCCCTTCATCACGATATCGGCGGCCCCTTCGCGTACCATGGCGACCGCGCGGATTGCCGCGGCGTCATCAGGGGCGGAGTCGACCAGCCACCCGGGTTCGACCGTCCAGCCCATGTCGCGGCAGAGTGCCAGAATTTCGGGGCCGTCCCCGATCAGTCGTGGTTCGGCAATGCCCAGTTCGACCGCTTCGCGCAAGGTTTCCAGCACAACGGCCTGCGCGGCATCGGCAACGGCGACCCGGACGCGGGGGCCACGCCCGGCTTGTTCGATCAGGGCTTTCAGGGAAGTGGCGGCGGCCATCAGCAAGTTTCCTTTTGTGGAGCGCCCTGAAACGGGGCATGGGCGCGGACGTGCCGGGCGATCATCGCCTCTTCGTCGGTTGTCCGCGCCTCGACGGTGACGCGAGAGTCGGGCGGTGAAACGACGGAGGCACCGCGCTGGTTGAGGTCGGGGTCGAGGTGGATGCCGAGATAGCCCAGCCCTTCGCAGATTGCGGCGCGCACCTGCGGCGCGTTGGCCCCGATGCCCCCGGTGAACACCACCCGGTCAAGCCCCCCGAGACTTGCCGTCAGGCCAACCAGATGGCGGCGCGCGTGATAGCAGAAATAGGCGACGGCCTGGCTGGCCGCCGGTTCGGGGCTGGCCAGCAGATCGGCCATGTTGCGGCTGATGCCGGACAGGCCCGCAAGGCCCGATTTCGCGTAAAGCAGATCGTTCAGGCCCGCCGCGTCAAGCCGGCCCTGAGCCAGCAGATAGTCGATCAACCCCGGGTCGATATCGCCCGAGCGGCTGCCCATCGGCAGGCCCGATGCTGTCGAGAAGCCCATCGTCGTCTCGACCGATTTTCCGCCGGAGATCGCGCAGATAGAGGCTCCGTTGCCGAGATGAAGCACGAGGATACGCTCGTTTTCGACATCGACCGCTGCGGTGCGCAAGGCGCTGACAATGTATTCGTAGGACAGCCCGTGATAGCCGTAGCGCCGGATTTCTGGCGCGTCAAAGTGGCGCGGCAGGCCGGTCATCTGCGCCACCTCCGGCAGGTCCTTGTGAAAGGCGGTGTCAAAGCAGGCGATCTGCGGCAGGTCCGGGCGCGCCGCCCCGACCGCCTTGATCCCGGCGATATTGGCCGGAAGGTGCAGCGGCGCGAGATGAACCAGCCCTTCAAGTCGCGCCATCAAGGCCGGGGTGACACGCGCCGGGCAATCACAGTGAGGCCCGCCATGGGCAACGCGGTGACCGACCGCCGCCAAAGGGAAATTGGCGGCCAATCCGTCGATCTTCGCCAGCACCTGCGCCAGTGCCTGCTCATGGTTCCGGACCGGTGCCGTGCTGGCAACGATCGGGGCACCGGTGGTGTCGGACATCCGGAAGCTGGAGGTTTCGAGCCCGATACGCTCGACCGCGCCGGAGAACAGCCGACGGTCAGCCCTGTCGGTTTCGAACAGCGCGAATTTCAGGCTCGACGAGCCGGCATTCAGCGTCAGCAACGCCTGCGATTGTGGCACGTCAACGGTCCTCGTCCGGGTTCGGCTCGCCTGCGTCATCGGGTTTTGGCGCTTTCTTGGCCTTGTCCTTGCCGTGCCCGCCATGGCCGCCGTGCCCTCCGTGGCCAAACAGATGCATGGCGAGCATGCCACCTACCAACAGCAAAATGACCCAGTTATCGAGAATCCATTGCATGATGTCAGGCCCCTTTTCGCGACGGATTGTCGGTTTTGTCATCTTGCGTCGAAGATGCTGCGGTTTGGTTCACGCCACCATAAACCATGCCGAAAAGCCTGGCGGTGGCCTGGTCGCGGGCGCCGCGCGTCGATTTGACGCGTTCGCTGACGGCCTTGATCGCCACACGCTCCGCGATGATGCCGGGGTCATCGGCCGGCAGGGGCGCGCGGTTTTCGCGAATGCTGTCGGCCATGGAACGGACCAGTTTCATCCAGGGATTGAACGCCTCGGAAAACAGCATCTTGTTGAGGCGCATCGGGTGCATCTGTTTCATCATGGCGGCGCTGACGGGGTTTGACATTGCCGTGATCCACGGGCTGACAAACATCGAATAGGCGGCTTCGTTGATGTCGGACGCGCGTTTGACATGTGCAAACGCTGTCGGGTCTTCGTGCCGCTGACCGATGTCCGACACCTCGCGCGGCTCGAACCGCACGGCGTAGTCGGGCTTGTGACAGTCTGTCTTTCCGGTCGGGTTGTCGATTTTCATTTCGTAGAGACCGGGTTCAAGCGCCTCGATTTCGGCAAGGCTTTCCAGAATGGCGCGGTGTTCGAGTTTCGCAACCGAGGCCGAGACAAAGATGCCCAGATGCCCAACATGCGGATTGGTCAGATAGACGATACGCTGACCGGCGGATTTGAGGTCGGCGGTATCCTTGTAGACCTGCGGCACCCAACCCAGCGCCTGCGCGGGCGGTGTGATGTTGTCGCCGTAAGAGGCGAAGACGATCATCGGGTTCCGGATCCGCCGCAGATCGACCTTGCAATGTTCGTCGATCTGCAATTCACCGGATTCCAACTGGTTGCCGATGAACAGGTTTTGCGTGATCGCCATGATTTCTTCGCGGCTGAGGGTGTAGAAGCCGTTCCACCAGCGTTCGAACTCCAGGAAGCGTTCGGCCTCGGTGTCGACGTGGCTGAGCAGGTTGGCGTATTTCTCCCAGATCGCCTTTTCCGGTTGCAGCTTCTCGAAATTCTGCGCGAGGTATGCGCCGTCAAAGCGGCCATCGCCCAGATCGGCGGCCAGATGGGCGGCCCAGGCACCGCCGGACAGCCCGCCCATCACCCGCATCGGGTTCGACCCGGCTTCGCCGGCCCAGTAGGACAGCGGCGAGCCGTTCAGCACGACAGGGCCGGTCAGCCCGGCGCAATCGGCGGCCAGCAGGGTCAGCGCCCAGCCCGCCTGGCAATTGCCATAAAGAACGGGGGGGGTGCCGGGGTGCCGCCGGGCCACCTCGGCCACGAAAGCGCGCAAGGCGTGGTGAACGTCGCCCAGGGTCTGGTGCGGCATCGGTTCGGGGAAGAACGTGACGAAATAGACCGGGTGCCCCTCGTGCATCGCCATGCCGATCTCGCTGTCGCGCTTGAAGCCGCCGATGCCGGGGCCGTGCCCGGCGCGCGGGTCGACAACCACGACCGGTGGGTTGGACTCGTTGACGCAGTCCTCCCAGCAATCATCCCCGACTTCGGTGATGCGCAGCAAGGCGTAGTTTGCGGGCGTGTCGAAACTGCGGGCGTCGAGGATGGTCTCGTATTTGAAGTCCAGCAAGGGCGGCATGCCCTGCCGCTCGTGTTCGAGCATGTTCTCCGAGCGCTGGCGAAGGGTGTCGAGGAACAGGACCCAGCGTTCCGAGAGGTCGCGGCCATACGCGGGCGATGGCATCGCGAAGGGCACGGATTTTGCCGCGGCCGGCGTGGCGCGATCCGGTTTTTCCGCGACCTGGATCTCCGCCGAAAGCGGCACCACCTTGTTGCTGTTGTCAGCCTTGACCGGTTTGACCCGTTGCGCGTGTTTCATTTGTCAGCCCTCGCGGCAAAAAAGTTGAAAAGCGGGCCGAAGATCAGGGCGACGAACCAGCCATAGGCAAATGCTTCGGCCAGGCCCAGAACAAAGCTTGACCAACTGATCCAACTGACCCACGGCAGCAGCGGCAGCCAGGCCTGGTACATCGTCGCACCGGGGAAAATCAGCCCGAAGGCGACACAGATGGCAAAGGTCAGGGCCAGAAAGATGCCGAGGCTCCAGCCCAGGGCCGAAACGGGTATTCGCGGTGCGGTGCGTTGTGCAACTTGTGTGCTCATCTCATCTCTCCTACTGAACGGCGCGACGGCGATCCGACAGACCCGGATCGCACGGCCTCAGTGAAGTAGACGCCAGCGCGGCAGAACCATTACAAAAGCGATGTGAGATTGTACGAGTGCCGCCTTGTCCGGCAGGCCCGGCCGCCCGGGCGCGGCAAAGCCGCGGTCACGGCCCCGCAGCCCCCCGGTTCATCCTAGCAATGGACCTTGGCGTCGTCGCCGTCGCAGCCGACAGGCGCACAGGCACAATCTTCGAAGCCATGTTCACAGCAGCAGCCACAATGACCAAGCAGCATGTCCCGCAGGGCCGCCCGCGCCCGGTGCAACCGCACCCCGAGCGCGCCGAGGGTAACGCCGAGTTCAAGCGCGACCGCGTCGCGGCTTTCGTCATCCAGATCAATGCGGCGGATCAATTCGCCCTGGTCTGGCCGCATCGCCGGAATCAGGCCACGGACACATTTGCAGATGTGGACAAAGTCTTCCGCCCCCGGTTCCGTGGCATCGGCGATTTCCTGCTCTCTTTCGAAGGCGGCACTCAGCCGGCGCGTACGGCCGTTCTTGCGGTAATGGTCATTCAGGGTGGAGCGCAGGACCGAGTAGAGCCAGGCATTCAACTTTTCCGCCTCACGCAACTGATCCTTGCGATGCATCACCCGCAGGCAGAATTCCTGCAAAACGTCTTCGGCCTCGGCCAGATTGCCAAGACGTTTGACGAGAAATCCGAGAAACATCTTGCGGTTGACCGAAAGCGCCGCGACCGGGGGGCTTGCGGCCATGTCGTCTTGGTCCGGCAAGGGGTAACCATGGTTCATTCGCATCACGTCAACCTGTTTTCTCTGTTTCTGATGCAAACAACGGCCTTCTGTCTCGTAGACATTGTTGCGATCTGTATAGTAAGTTGCAAACTGTATAGTACAGTCAGGGCAAGTCTATCGCGGCGGCGCGACCACCGCAAGTTGCACCTCACGGATTGGTCAGCGGCCGCGAGGGCAGAAAACTTGGTTGGCAAGGTGGTGGCAGCGGGTCCGGACGCCCGTGCAAACGCGCGCCACAGTTTTTCCAACAGCACAGGAGCAGGCTTTTTGTCACCGGTCAAAATCGAATACCATTCCGATATTCTATGCATCTGGGCCTATGTCGCCCAACGCCGGATCGAGCAGTTGATCAGGACGTTCGGCGAGCGCGTCGAAATCACCGCGTATTTCTGTTCGGTCTTTCCGGATGCCCGTGGCAAGATAGGCAGACAATGGGAGGGCAGGGGGGGCTTTGCGGGCTATAGCGCGCATGTCAGGAGCGTCGCGGAAAAGTTTCCGCATGTCGCGGTGCACGAAGACATCTGGAGCAAGACAATCCCCCGCACCTCTGCCGCGGCACACCTGTTTGTCAAAGCGGTCGAAATCGTCGAGGCCAGCAGCGCAGAGGTTGGCAGGGGCGAGGCTGGTCAAAGCCCGAAACCCTACCTGGAAAAGCTCTCGACCCGCGCGGCATGGGCGCTTCGCACGGCGTTTTTTGCGGATGCCCGTGACATTTCGGACTGGGACACCCACCGCGACATCGCCACGAGCCTGGGGATTGACCAGGGCCTGATCGACCGGGCGATCCGCTCTTCCGAGGCGTTGGCGCGGCTTGAATCCGATTACAACCAGGGCCTTGCCAAGGATGTCAAAGGCAGCCCGACGTTCCTGATGAACGAGGGCCGTCAGCGGCTGTTCGGCAACGTCGGCTACAAGCTGATCGAAGCCAATGTGCTGGAGGTGCTCGAAGGCAGGCACGAGGGCGAGGCAAGCTGGTGCTGACTCAGGGCCCGTTCCGACATGCGATCCGCGCCGGAACAGGCCCCGCCGCAATCCGGACTACGAGGTTCCGGGCATGGTTGCGTCGCGGTGACGGGCTTTCGACCATGTTGCCGATGACGCCGCTGTCTGAAGGATCAGGACAACCCCGACCAGACCGACGAAGGGCCATTGTGCCCAGTTCGGTTCCGGCACCTGGCGGTGATAGTCCTGAAAATGCAGGAACAGGAAATAGCCGGTGTGAATCACCGACAGCCACCACAGGACATAGGTGCCGCGCTGCACGAATTTCCAGACGGTCGCGCCCAGCCAGTCCAGGCTGCGGTCATTCGAGGTCAGCGCGAGGATCGCGCCGTAGACCAGCGCAAGGATGCCGATCAGATTGGCGAGCGCGAAGCCTTGTTGCACCATGACATACCGTTGCAGACCGGGATGGAACTCGAACCCGATGAGGCGCATCAGGTCGAGTTCGACCCAGCCGATCAGGATGATTGTCGCGTGGACCAGCGCCAGCACGACCGCGTATATGCCCAGTTCCCGCCGGTAGGGCAGCAGGCGCGCGGTCCTGCGCCAGAGCCGCGATACCGGGCCAAGCGCCATCGCAAGCGCGACCAGCACCAAAGACACATCGCCGACGGCCCTGTTCCAGCGGTGCATCGCCGACCATTCCGCGCGGCTGACCAGGAAAAGCGCGGTGACAGTCGACGCCAGCACGATCACCATCAGATGGCGCGCCCACCAGACGTTCACGAACAAATTTCTGATCTGCATCTTCACCTCGAATTTTTGCCACATTCCTGATGTCAGTCCGACGGCTCACCGAGCCAACGCGACAGATAGACGCGCTGGAAGCCGAAGACCGCCGCAATTCCGACAGCGGCGTATAGCACGACCATCGGGTCCGAGGCCAGTTTCATTGTCGTGAACGCGGCAAGCACGACCGCATCAAAGACCAGCGCGCTGATCAGGATCGCGCCATTCGCGCCGATCTCGCGCCGCACGCGGCGATACACCCCCCAATGCACCAGCATGTCCATCACGAGGTAAAAGAACGCGCCGAGCGACGCAATGCGGCTGAGGTCAAAAAACACCGCCAGCAATGAGGCCAGGACCACGGTGTAGACCAGCATGTGGCTGCGCACCGGGCCGGACATGCCGAAATGACGGTGGGGGATCATCTTCATGTCGGTCAGCATCGCCAACATGCGCGACACCGCAAAGACGCTGGCCAGCACCCCGGAGGCCGTGGCCACGGCCGCCAGGACAACGGTGAAATAGAAACCGGATTGTCCCAGGGCGGGCGACGCGGCCTCGGCCAGCGAATAGTCCTTTGCGGCGACGATCTGGTCGATGCTCAGGTTGGCGCCGACGGCCAGCGCGACCAACAGGTAGACCACGACACAGACCGCGATCGAGATCATGATGGTGCGCCCGACGTTGCGATGCGGGTCGGTGATCTCGCCGCCACTGTTGGTGATCGTGGTGAAACCCTTGAACGCGAGGATCGACAGCGCCACCGAGGCGACAAAGCTGGTCGCGTCAAAGCCGGTCGCGCTGCTGGCGGCCTGCGGAAAGCTGAATCCGCCCGACCACAGGGCGATGATGCCGAACAGCGCGATGCCACCGATCTTGATGACCGCCATGACGATCGAAAGCAGGCCGACGGAGCGGTTGCCCGAGATGTTCACGAGGAAGGCAAACAAGATGACCCCGACCGCCAGCAGCGGCACCAGCGGGCCGCCGGCGATGTCGAACGGGCGCAAGACATAGGTGGCGAATGTCCGCGCCACGAGGCTTTCGGAAATCACCATCGACAGCGTCATCAAAAGGGCTGCGGCGGCGGCAATCGCGCCCGGCCCGTAGGCTTTTTGCAAGATCATCGCGATGCCGCCCGAGGACGGCCAGGCATTCGACATCTTGATGTAGCTGTAGGAGCTGAAGGACGTGATGATCGCCCCGATCACGAAGGACAGCGCAAAATACGGCCCTGCCAGTTGGGCGATCTGGCCGGTCAGGGCAAATATCCCGGCCCCGATCATCACGCCCGTGCCCATGCCGACCGCGCCGCCGAGGCTGATGGAGCCCTGATTGATACCGTCATCGCCGTGTGAATGTGTCATCTGTCTGCTTCAATCCCGGTTTGTCTGTCTGTCTGTCTGGCCCGGTGTTTCTGGCCGGTGCGGCCGGGCGGGCATGGCAGCGAAAACCCGGGCTGGAAACCGACAAGATCCTGGGTCATGGCGATTGCGCCACGCCGTCCGGGGTGAGCGTCCGACGCCTTCGAAAATGCGACCGGCAGCCGCCGACCTTTCGAAGGGGCGGCGGCTGCCGGGGTTTTTCAAACAGCCACCGTGACCAAGGCACCTGTCTTTTTCGTCAAGTGCCTTGTCACAAGGCTCTGGCATCACCCGAACCCTGAGGCACAACACATCCCTGCGCGGTCACGTCGACCCCGCAGGGGCCGGGCGTTCGATGACTACTCATTCAGGTCCCGGCGGCAAAGGTCGAGGTGCCCGAGGCGGAGCTATTCGCCGGCCTTGTGATCGGCATCGCTCGCGGGGGCGGCCATATGACCCATCATTTCCTTGATATTTTCGGGGATGTCGGCCGCGCTGAACTTCTTTTGCTGGTCGGAGTCGTGCACAAAGGCAATGATCGAGGCCAGTTCCGCGCCATCAAGTTCGATCACGTCGCCAAGTTCGTCGCGCTGGAGTTCAACCATCGACTCGGCACCGCGCCACATACGCGCCGCAAAATCAAAGGGGTTCATCGGGTTGTCCATATACTCGGCGTCCATCGCCGGCCCGTCTTCGCCCCCTACGCCGTTGACCGAATGGCAGACAACACAGCCCTTCGAGGCGAACAGCTTCTGGCCCTCGACGGCATCCATCTTCGGCAAGATCAAGCCTTTTGCCACTATTGAATTGCCGCTGCTGTCGGTGCCGGCCCATGTCGGCGCGGCAAGGGTGGCGGCGACAATCGCGATGGGCAGTATCATGGTTTTTTTCATTGGTTTGTCCTTTGTCGGATTTCAGGTTGGTCTGGAAGTCGTGGTGGTTTTTGGCACAACTGGCCAGGTATGACCTTGTTCTCGATCAAGTAGAGGGTTTGTCGGATCATCGGGCCTCCCAATCGATCCCGCCGGCGGATGCCGCCAGGGCCTCGCGCAGCGCAGCGCTCTGCGAGGCGTCGCCCGACCGGCGAACGGCCTGGTCAATCCTGCGGGCCGCGTTGTAGCCCCGCGCGGCGGCATCGTCCGGGGCTGCGCCGAACCGGGCCCGGTATCTTTCAGCAAAACCG
>TARA_R110002110_G_scaffold292321_1_pt1 | contig 16441 bp, 13 predicted proteins | sample TARA_R110002110 | Tara Oceans TARA_R110002110 (sample SAMEA4397330) | marine metagenome | biome: Polar Biome; feature: [SRF] surface water layer (ENVO:00010504); material: water (ENVO:00002006), including particulate matter (ENVO:01000060) such as... | depth 5 m
GCTTCCGCAGAGTAAAAGTAAGTATAAGGGTCCAAAAATGGCGATATGCTTTGATGCCGCCTCCTTCGCACTCATTTGGAGCTTTAATTTAGCTATTTCTAACTTACCTTCTTCTCTAGCCTTAGCTACAACAGCCTTATATCGTTTGGCGGCTTCTTTTGCCTCTTCTCTACGCATTTTAACTGCTGAGGCAGTATCTCGCACTACATACTGTGTCCTTTCGATGTCATCTTCTGTCATGGTGTCTTTCGTCATATTGTGGCTCCTATATACTTCCCAATTGGGGGACTATAATATATAGACAGGAAGGAGATTATTTTTCCTACAAATCCCCCTATATAAAGTGAGGTAATATTATGAGTGAAGAAAAAAAGAGCGGCCCGAAGAAGCCCGAAGAATATAAAGAGCTTTTTGTAGCTAGTATCCCAGACCTTCCGTTAGAAGACTTCGAACCCGACATTGAAGCTATTGTCGATGAGATTGAAGATAAGGCTAACGGAGCCCTAACCTACGCTTTTATTGGTGCAGGGCAAGGTGGTGGGAGAATGGCAAAAGCTTTCTACGACCTTGGATACACTAAGACATTAGCTATCAACACGGCGAAGAATGATCTAAACCTATTAGACCTTCCTGAGGAGCATAAGTTTTATATTGATCATGAAGGTGAGCAGGGTGCTGGCAAGGACCAAACAAAAGCAGCCATCGCATTCGAAAATAGAGAACAAGAAGTTTTTAATAAGCTTAAAAGCATCGTAGGGGAGAATATCGACCGCATTATTATTTGTGCTGGTGTGGCTGGGGGATCAGGAGGGGGCTCTGTTGTACCTCTGGTGAAGCTTGCTAAGAAGTATTTCACATATGTCGGTCGTGAAGATGCGTCTGAGAGAGTTGGAGTTATTGCTTCGCTCCCAACTACTGGAGAGTCCGCTTCCCCTGTTGTGGCTAAGAATGCTCATAACCGTATGAAGCAACTTTGTGCCATGGCCGAGGAGAAAAAGATCTCTCCTCTTGTAATTGTTGATAACCAAAAGATTAAGAAGCTTTATCCAAAGCTTACTGTTAAGGCATTCTGGCCTACTATCAATAATACGGTAGCTGGGTTATTCCATATCTTTAATGTCCTAGCAACTCAGAACTCAGATTACACTTCTTTTGATCCTGAGGATTACGATAGTGTTATGAAGTCTTCGGGCTGTATGATTATGGGTGTAACCTCTGTTAAGGATTTTGAGAGCGAGACAGGCGTTGCTATGGCCCTCAAATCAAATTTAGAGACTACCCTACTAGCAGAGGGCTTTGACCTCAAGACGGCGACAGCGGCTGCTGGAGTAGTCGTAGGGGGCTCCCAGATCTTAGAGGAGACTGAGGGCTTGATGGATAACTTGGAACATGCTTTCTCCACTCTGGCAGCTATCACAGGGAACGCTATGGTTCATCGAGGGATCTACGAAGATCCAACCAAGGACAAGCTGGTAGTTTATACTTTAATCGGTGGCTTGGATGCCCCGAAGAAACGACTAGAAGAACTCACCAAATTTATGCGGCTTGATCCGTATGGTGAAGAATAAAAAAAATTGCGACCCTTCGGGTCGAAAATTTCTATATACTATAGAGGCTATAACTATGAATGATTCAAATCCACTGACCCCAATGACAGAAGAACTACTAGATACCATCCTATTTGAGAAGAAAAAATCTCGGAAAACTGAAAAGATGGGTAACGATCTCCCAGACGGGCCGAAAGCAGTTGCCCAGAGCGACGATGAAGATGAGAGTGAGTTAGACGCTGAAGATACGGGCATGGCTGATGAAGCAGCGGCTCCCTTCACGAAGGATTCCCCCATGGCAAAGGGTTCCCCTATGTCTACAGACGCTAAAGCTAAGAATGATGATGACAAGGATGATCCTGACAGCGACGAGGTAGATGAAAAGAAAGTAAAGGAAGTTAATACTAAAGGTCCCGATACTGATCCTAATGATAAGTCGGATGCAGTAAAGAAGTTAGCTCAACAAGGTCAATCAGATGCCGAAAAGAAAGATGAGGCTAGTGATTGGATTCAAAAAGCAGTAAACCCTAAGCATAAGGGTTATTGCACTCCCATGTCAAAAGAGACTTGTACCCCAGCCCGTAAAGCTTTAGCCAAGAGATTTAAAAAGGCTGGACGGAAGGAAAAGAAGTCTGGAGGAACGGGTTGGCAAGGTAAAGTATGAGGAATGTAAATGGACCCTATAGACTCTCTGGTATACTCCAAGCACTTACGAAAGCCTAAGGGAGAGATTACTCTCTTTGCCGAGGCTGCTAAATATATAAAGCTACCCCCTCCCCCTGAAAATTCTAGCCAAGATACGGCTAAAGACTTACTGACAGTTCAGGGGGCTACCTATCTTTTACGGGATGGGATGAAAAAAAGCATTAAGAAACATGATAGAGATCCCGCCTTCTCTATTAAACTCTATATGAGTCTCTTTGGATTAGCTTATGACTTAGATTATATTAATAAAGTACTAACGGAGTCTGCTATCCTAATTCGGGAACACAAGAATCTTTTCAATAGGCCAAGACCGAAACAGCTTTCTCCCTATTTTGGAATAGATTTTGATACATACTCTAGTAGGACTATGAGGACCCCCTCCTACCCAAGTGGACACACTACTCAATCTAGATTAATTGCAGAGATTTATGGAGCTAAGTATCCCGAACATAAAGCTAACTTACTTAAAGCCGCAGAAGAGTGCGGGGGTGGTCGCATTATGGGAGGATTGCATTACCCGACAGACCACAAAGCAGGGGTATACCTTGCAAAACGGCTTTTTAAATCTTTAAAACGAGATAAAGCCACTACCTATGATCAAAGTATTGATCTAACCACAAAAAAAGGGAAAAAGTAATGAAGCGATTTATGGTTCCACGCTGCGCTCGCTGTAGTAACGGGTGTTGACTACACCCTATCGTCGTGCAGGGCTAATGCCCAACTGATTGCGTAAAGCAACCAACACGTTGATAGGGAAAAGAATCCATCTAGAATAAAGTTTCCTGTTATGCTCTTCCAGCAAAGACTTAAGAAACTTCCTGTCCAGAAACCTAAGCACATGGGGCAGCAGAGCAGTTCACCTAATCGTGGGCTAAGTTCTGCTGCCTCTTCTCTTATACCCTTAAACAGTTTTCCGTGCGTTACTGCGAAGGTCATTCCAAAGCTAACTAAAATCCATGTTAACATGATATCGGGAGGGAGGTATTCTTAATGTAGGCTTCTCTATTCTTATGCCAAGAATCTCGACCCACTAGTTCTCCACTAGAATAGTGTATCATATGTAGGGGGATAGTAGCATTCTTTAATCCTAAGAGATGGGCAGTCGTGGTATAATGGATATCGTAAAAATCCCAGTCCCCTTCAAAGTAAGAAGGCTTCTTTAAACCTACTTGATCCCACACCTCTTTCTTAGCTGCAAGAAATAAGCCATCTAAAACTACTACCTGTCCATAGGTTCCGTAGTGAGTAGTATACTTCTTATTGGTTTCCTTGTTATGGTGGTCTACACTTCCCCGATGATACCCTGCTTGCCAGCGTTCTTGGTTCCACCATACAGCATCTTCGCCTAGGCAGGTTGTCCCCGCTGGTCCTACGATTCCGACCCCCTCAGCGAGGCAGTAAGACAAACATGCAATAAACTCTGGTCTTGTGCTTCCAATATCGAGATCATCGTGACAAAAGATTATAATATCTTTATCCCCGGCATCACATAGGGACAAGCCTTTTTCGTATGCTTCAAAAATAGAGTTTTGATTAGCCAACACCTTTACCTCCACACCATAGCTAGATAATGTATGAACTAATTTAGTAGTGGTGGGATTAAGAGACTTATCTCTAGTACATATGATTGAGAAGATCTTCATACACTATAATAGTATATGACCACGGATTCTATGGATAAAAATCAACTACTGGAAGAGTTCAAACGGTGTAAAGAGGACCCCTCATATTTTATTTCAAACTATGTTAAGGTAACTCACCCTGTTCGTGGATTAGTTCCGTTTAAACTCTATCCCTTCCAGCATGATATTCTGGACGCTCTAAAGGCTAACCGATTTAATATCCTCCGTAAGTTTCGTCAGGCAGGGTGTACGACGATTTCCGCTGCGTACTCTTTGTGGATGATTGTTTTCCAAAAGCATAAGCAAGTGGTTATTCTATCCAAAGGTGATGCTGAGTCTACGGAAGTCCTAGACAGGATTAAAATTATGTATGAAGAGCTTCCTGCTTTTATCAAGCCCAGAATGGTGGAAGATAATAAACACACTATGAAGCTTGCCACAGGATCTTCCATTAAATCTCGCCCGTCTGGTAAACAATCAGGTAGATCATTAGCGGGATCACTACTTATTATTGACGAGGCTGCATTCATTGACAATATTGACACAATCTGGGCTGCTGTATACCCAATTATCTCCACAGGAGGTAGGGCTTTTGTTCTCTCTACCGTTAATGGTATTGGTAATTGGTATTATGATGTGTACCACAAAGCCATAGCAGGAGAAAATTCTTTTAACGCTATTGATATCAACTGGGAATCCCACCCTGAGTATAAGAGGATGGAGGGATTTGAGGATCTGTATAAGGTAATGGAGGAAAAAAATCTCTATGTCGATAAATGGGAGGATACTACACGCAAGAATATGCCCATGAAACAATGGCTTCAGGAGTATGAATGTGAGTTCTTGGGTACTGGTGAGACCTACCTAGATGGATATCTCCTCCGAAGGCTAGTAGAAGAGCAGAGTAAGGAGTTCTGGGTTAAATATAATAACAAAATGAGGGTGTGGAAAGAGCCCTCCAACGAATATGAGTATGTGATTGGAGTCGATGTGAGTTTAGGACGAGATAGGGATTATTCCGCTTTTCATGTCTTTAATGCTTACACAGGAGAACAGGTTGCCGAGTTTTATTCAAATAAAACCCCAATTAACGAACTTGCCCAAATTTTAACTACCGAAGCTAATCTATATAATAATGCTACCGTTATTATTGAGCGGAATACTATTGGCAACAATCTGATTGATTGGATGTTTAACATCCATGAGTATGACAATCTTTGGATTGATGACAAGAACGATTTCGGGATACAGATAACGACTAGAAACAGAGAAGAGCTTTTAGCTCGGATGGAGGAGTATGTTAGAAATAATATTATTAAGATTAACTCAAAAAGGACCGTGGATGAGCTTTTAACCTTTATTGTCGATGATAATGGCAAAATCACCGCCGATGAAGGAAAAAACGACGATTTAATTATGAGTCTTTCTATAACAGTGTTTCTACTACATATATTAGCAGATAGTGGACCCCTTGAGATGCTACATACTGAAGAACAAGAACGAAAACCATTAGAACCGTTTAGAACAACAGTTCATGATGGTGCAGATAATTCACTAGAGGAAGACATACGATGGCTGATGAAGTAAAAAATAAAGAAAGAGTTGATGAAGGTAGTATAGGCTATACCCAGTTCGGGGCTGGGAGTTCTGACGCTAGGATCGGTCCCTACTTTTATCCAAGCGGTAGGTTAGGTCAATTTCTCGCTCGCTTCTTTGCTACTAAGGCTGCTCCCTACTTAGCCAAGCAGGGAGATGAAGGCTCTACTCCTCAGGCCCACCTCGCTGGTGATACGGTCCAAAGTGCTGACGTAGTGACCCCCGATATTCTCCCCGCTGTTGGGGCAATGCACCGCACCTCTCTTCAGCTACCAGAGATTGAAAAAAGCCGAAGAGAAAGGTACAAGCGGTATGAGGAGATGGATGATTACCCTGAGATCGGTTCAGCCTTCGATATCTATGCAGACGATTCTACACAAAAGAACCTAAGAAATGATCGGTGGACCATTTTAAGTGAGAGTCAGATGGTTGTTGAGGAGCTTGACCAAATGTTTAGGCATGTCCAGCTAGATCGAGATTACTGGGATATCGTTAGAAATACAGTGAAGTATGGGGACTGTTTTATTGAAACAATCTTAGATGTTAACAATCCTAAGAAGGGTCTTCAACGTCTTAAGGTATTAAACCCTAACTTTATTATTCGTGTAGAAAATGAGTATGGCTATCTCACAGACTTCTTACAGGAAATTCCTGATAAGGAAAGCTGGGCTGCTTATGGTAGTGCGGCTGATTCTATGGCGGGAACCGCATATATTACTTTAGATAGAAATCAAATTGTACACTTCCGTCTTCGTACTTCAGATCCGGGTTTTTATCCTTATGGAAAGGGTATTGCTGCTGTTGCTGTTAGGATCTTCCGATCCCTAAAATTGATGGAAGATGCTATGCTCATCTACCGACTTGCACGGGCTCCTGAAAGACGAATTTTCTATATTGATGTCGCTAACATGCCAGCCACTAAAGCTGAGATGTTTATTGAGAAGGTTAAGGAGAAGTTTAAGAAAGAGAAGTTCTATGATCCTAACACAGGAACCATTGATGCTCGGTATAATCCTCTTAGTGCTGATGAGGACTTCTATGTTCCTACTAGAGGAAATCAGGGTACAAAGATTGATACCCTTCCGGGAGCGCAAAATCTAGGAGAGGTGGACGATGTTCGTTATTTCCGTGATAAGCTACTGGCTGCACTTAAAATTCCTAAAGACTATATTGTTGAAAAAGATAAATCTCCTGAGCGGAAGGCAAACCTCTCTCAGCTAGATGCTAAGTTTGCCCGTGTAATTGGACGAGTTCAGCAGCAGGTTGAAATTGGGTTAGAACAAATTGCTCGTAGACACTTGACCTTAGTAGGATACCCCGCACACCTCATTAAGGAATTGCGTATTCAACTTCCTGATCCTAGTGATGTTTTCACTAAGCGTAAGATGGAAATTGATGAGCAAAAGGCCCGTGTTGTTCAGGCTGTTGTGGGTACAGGATTGTTTCCTAAGTCCACTATTTATAAGGAGTTCTACGATATGACGGATCAGGAAATCCAACATACCTTGGACGAACTAGCCAAAGAGCAAGAAGAGGCTGCTGCTAAGGAAGCTTCCGCTAATGCACAAGGCATGGCAGATCAAGAGGGAGTGTCTCAGGATGGTAAGGACCAAGACATGGACCGAGATCAACAGGGTAAGGACGCTGACGCTGCGAGGGACGAAGGTGGGAAGGAAGCAGACCATGATCGAGCCAAGGAGCTTAATAAGGCACAAAAAGAAAATGTTAATTCAAAAATAATTGATACTTTGAATAAACTAAAACTTAAAGTTATCAATGAATCAGAGGATAGGGGTAATAAACTAGCGACCTTGGATAGGATACTGTCTAGAAATCTAGGAAATCACCAAAATAAGGGTTAGGCACCCTACTATATAAATAAGCCTATAATACATATAAGGAGTTAAAACATGTTTGATCATCTATTCGAAAACCGTAACACCACAGTCACCCATCTCATAAAGTTGGCTGATTGCTTGGGACGATCCCTGAGGGAGAACTTAGAAATCTTCTCCATTGACAGTGAAAAGAAGGAAGTTGCCTTCTTAACCGAGCAGGGAAAGGTCGTTACTGGTAGTTATACACTGGACGAGGATATCACTCTAACTAATATTAGGGTTCAAGACTCTTCTATCTTTACAGATAATACTATTTTTGATACCTATGTTAATGAGAAGGTATCTGGTTTTGTTGGTAAACTAAACTCTAACCAATATGGGGAAGCAGATGGTAACTTCACTGATATCCTTTCCTTATGGGAAAACAGGCTTAAGTTTGAAAATGTTAAAAAGCGTGTAGATGAGAAGCAAAATCTGTTCTCCGAAGACCAAAATATTATTAACACTCCTCAATTTCAACATTTTCTAGAGATGATGCCTCAAATTACTTCTTTCCTTGAAGAAGAGAGAGATACCATTTCCAAGGTAGAAGAAATTGAAAACGCTATTAAGCTTTCCAACTCTGTTTCTAAAGCCTTTAACTTTCCCCGTGTTTCTTATGAAGAATTATCAGAGAGTGAGGCTTACACTATCGCTAAGGGGCTGAACAAGTCTATTTATGAGCTTATCTGTAAGCAAGAACTGGTTAAGAAGGAGCTTCTAGAGTCCAAGAAGAACTTTGAGGATGTTTGGGCTACTAACCCTAAAATTAGGCAACTGGCTTCATTGATTTTTGAAGATTCTTCAGAAACTGTTCTTGAGTCTTTAGTGGATGCCGTAGTAGAGGTTCCTTATCTCGCTCTCACTACTAAAAAGCAATTGTTTGAAAGTATGAATAACGCTTTTAGCCTTAGTGATGACGCTGCTATCAGTAGTAAGGACTTAAAAGAGTATGTTGCTGTACTGTTTGAAATGAAGAAGCCTCTTAAGCAGGTTATTCTCACTCTATTAAATGAAAAGTATGGCATTAATGTCCAGAACTTAAAGGAAACCGCTACTTTTGAAGGGTTAGCCAACACCCAAGTAGTAATTTTTGAAGCTTTATCCCGATTAGCTCCTAAGGGTAGTGTGGTTAAGGAAACTCTCTCAGAACTTAGTAAAATGTTAAAGAGTAAAAACGGTGTAGAGGTCATTGATATTAATGAGCTTATCCAAACCTCTTTTGAAGAGTGTGGTTATGATAGTTTCTGTGTAGATTATACCTTAGCTGAGGAGATCTCCTTTGATGCCATTCTTACTCAGGAGGTTAATATCACGGATCTTCTTGAGAAGGCTAAAGAAAAGCTTCTCTTTGATAAAAAGAAGAGGCAGGGGGATGAAGACGGTCTAGATGCTGAGGGTCTTGCTGCTAAAAAGAGTGCTGAAGCAGATGAAGCTAGTCCCGATAATGAGGCTGGGGAAGAAGATGACTCTATCACTACTGCCGAGAAACGGTCGAAGTCGAAGAAGAAAAAGAAGACGGAAGTGAAGGAAGAGAATGAGGGTGGTGAAGAAGATTCAGAGCCCGAAGCTCCTCCCACAGAGGGAGAAGAAGCTGCACCAGAAGAAGCGGAGGAGGAAGCTCCTGAGCCTTTATCTAAAGAAGAGTTCTTATCTGCCCTTGATGATGTCGGAGACTTACTTAAAGGAATGTCCGACAATGATGATGATGATGAGGACGAGGACGAGGATTCCGAAGTAGAGCAAGAAGAGGAATAATAACGAGTGGCTGGAGAAAGTTGTAGCACGGGTTATCCCCCTCTTATCTTGTCCTCTATTGCAGGGCAATGTACTATTGTTGAGCTTCCTGAAGGGGAATGCTTATGTGCCCCTATATGTGGATTAACAGGTCAGGGTGATACAGGTCCTACAGGTCCTACTGGCCCTACAGGTCCTACAGGTCCTACAGGGAGAGGTATTAGCCATACTGAGTTGACCTGTGAGGGGGGCTTGTGTATAACCTACTGGAATTGGGACGGCACTTATAACACAGAAAACTACGGTAACATATGTGGTGAAAGTGGAGCCGATGGTGCTACTGGAAATACAGGTCCTACTGGCCCTACGGGTAGGGGGATAAGCGGACTAACCAATAGTTGTGAAGGGGGGTTAACTGTAACCTATGTTAACTGGGACGGTACCACTGATACACAAAACTTAGGTAACATTTGTGGGGAAAGTGGAATCCATGGGGGCACAGGAAATACAGGCCCTACTGGAAATACAGGGGTTACTGGCCCTACTGGCCCTACTGGTAGGGGGATAAGTGGACTAACCCATACCTGCGAAGGTGGATTAACTGTGACCTATGTTAACTGGGACGGCACCACTGATACAGAAAACTTAGGTAATATATGTGGTGAAAGTGGCCCCGCTGGAAATACAGGTGGTACGGGTCCTACAGGGAGAGGGGTAAGTGGTTTTACTGTTACCTGCGAAGGTGGATTAACTGTAACCTATCTTAACTCAGATGGTACCACTGATACAGAAAACTTAGGTAATATATGTGGTGAAAGTGGTTCCGATGGTACAGGATACACAAGAGCGACCGTTCCTGATGGACAATCTTACCTCTATATGGATTACATTGATTCCGCAGGAAACACCACCTTAGTTCAGATTGGTGAAGTTGTTGGTCATGACGGAGACGGTATTCCCGGTGATACGGGTAGTACTGGTGGAGGATATACTAGGGCGACAATTGGAAGCTCTTACCTATATTTTGATGTAGTAAATCCTAATGGCTCAACGGTACAGGTTAATGTTGGTGAGGTTGTTGGCAAAGACGGAGAGGATGGAGATGATGGCGATACAGGTTCAACAGGTGGGGGTTATACAAGAGCTACCGTTGGCACAGTAGGTGAAGGACGATCATACCTCTATATGGATGTGGTAAATCCTAATGGATCAATTACCGCAGGAATTACAATTGGTGAAGTACGAGGTCATGACGGAGATGATGGCGATACAGGTGCAACAGGTGGGGGTTATACAGGAGCTACTATTAGAACTTCTATCCTTTACATGGATTATTTCGAAGCAGGAACTGGAGCCGTTACTGAGGTAACTGTAGGGACTGTTGGTGGTCCTCAGGGAACTCCGGGACTTGCCGGTACTCCGGGTGCTAATGGTCTGGATGGAAATACAGGTTCTGCTGGTCCCGGTTACATGTTTGAATCTGTGGCAGTGGACGGGTGGGGAAAAGGTAATAACCTCAAAGGACAGTTTGATCTACAAGGTGATGCGCCAGCGAATAGCATGTACTTATCGTATTACGATGGTGCGGCTGCTGGATGGTCTAGCGGTGGCTTCAGCGGAGGTCTGAAGTTTATTAAACCTGCTATTAATCGTGCTGCTGATCTTGGAGAGATACTTGAATTTAATATGGATTCCACAGCAAATGGTGGAATCCCTACTGCTGACGGAAGCGATGGAGCAACCATTACTCAGTTCCGAAGTAATCTAGATATCGTAGGTGCTACGGGTAAGCAGATTTTTGCTACTAAGATACAACAAGCCGATGGTAGTTATAAGACTCTCGCTGATACTGCGTTTAGCCAAATTGGTACTGATGTCGTTCCTCCCTCAGATGAGGATCTATCCTTTCAGGGATACAATATCCTATCTCGTAAGCTGAGTGCTGCTAATGACCTAAGTGCTGGTCCTGACGCTGCCTTAACTGTAGATGGAACGGCTTCTTTTGCTCATGGCCTTGCTCTGTCTGGTTCTACCTACAGTCCCGGAGCGGCTGTTGTAGTAGATACTAATGGTACAGTTGATCTTAATGGAACACTTACTAGTTCTTATGCTCATCAATCTATCCCCAGTTTCCACGGAGACTTTATCTGGATGAGGTTTGATGTAGACTCTAACACAGGTACAACTTCTAACCTAGGAAGGGGTATTACTGATACCGCCGATCTAGAAGTTAATAAGAGTATCCAAATAGGAGCAACGGCAGGGGATAATACTTTCCAAGGATATACTATTGGTACAGCCGATGACGGTATTGAATTTGATGTTGGGGCTTCAGTAGGGGTTTACAAAGTTACCCTAGTGGCTGTTGTTGCTAACTCAGCAGTTAACCCCACTATGACCTTAAAAATTCTTAGAAACGGTACTGCCGTACACACAGTTTCTAATAACTCTTATTCTGTTATTTCACCCCAAACTATTACAATGGAGTGGATTGGAGCTACTAGGTCTACTTGGCCTATTTCCGTAGAATGTGATGCCTCTACTGGAAATGCTACCCTTATGGCTGGCACAACACTTAGCATCGTAAGGATAGCCTAATGACTACACAAGAAACTAAAAGATATACGATCTCGAAAGAGACTTTAATGCCCTTGGGTATGGTGATTGCCCTCTGTGGAGGTGTAGTCTGGATCAGCACTCAACTTACTAATATTAATTATAAGCTCGATATGCTGGAAAGTAAGCTAGAAGATCAGTGGACAGTGAGGGATATGGAAAATTGGGGGCTACGACTTAAGATGTCTAACCCTGATATCCAGATTCCCGGAGTAGCTCCTACTAAAAAGGACTAGTCTACGATATGGGCTAGTTTCATTAGCCTAATTACTCGTTGGGTGTACGTTCGTCTAAAGTTATTAAGAGCAGTAGAAATATTCTCAAGTTTAGTAACTCCATCAGCACTAACTTCGTCAGCAGTTAACATATTTCCTAACTCAGTATGAAGCCATTGAAGATCTGCTAATTCAGAAGTATTTAATTGGCTTCGGCTTTCCGTAATTTCTTGTGGTTTTTTCATAGTGTGATGACCTCATGGCCTTCCTTTTTGTAATGACGCTTTCTTGCGTTAGAGTGTTCTCTAAGATATTTTTCTTTATCCATAAAATCATAGATAAAAACTTTTTCTTTTGAGTCATGTCTTCGCAAAGCTCTTCCCAGAGCTTGAAGAGTTGCGATCTCCGACTTCATCCCTCTTGCATTGATGAAATGGGTTATTTCCTCAATATTAACCCCTGTTTGGAGGATTTTAGTACCAATGAGGATGCTAGAATCTCCGCATCCTCTGAATCTAGATATAGCGTTATACCTTTCTCCGATTGAATCACACCCTTGCAAGAACTCACAATTGCCTCCAAGTAAGTTTTCCAAGGCTCTTCCATGGTCAAGTGACTTGGTAAGAACAAGGATACGGCTTCTTTTGTTTTGTTTTTTAATGTCATTTACTATCTCCTTGATAATATTATTTCTTTCTTCGTTATTTACAATGTAATCCTCATACACCTCAAGATAGGATGAGTCTTCGTCTGCTCCGCTCGCAGTATACGGTCTATCTATTAGCTGAATGATTGGTTTTGTAAGCCTCCCAGACTCTACAAGACCAGAAGTGTCTACACAAGACCACACAGGCCCCAGAGAGCCCTCCAGATTGAGTTTGGGGAGAATATCGGATGGTGGGGTGGCTGTGAATCCGATGCGGTACAGAGCCTTAGGGAAGGCGTTGAGAGCAGCAAGTGTAGTCTTGCCATTTGCGAACTCATGGCACTCATCTACCATCAAGACTTCTGCTTCCTCCAAGTGTGTGTCGAGGATTTTTTCAATGCTTTGGACAGTGCAGAGCATAATATCCCCATAAACATAACCCTCCCCAAAACAAAGGCCAATATTGTCCATACCACAAGTTTTAGTAAGAAACTCATAGCTCTGTGTCAAAAGCTGTTTTGCGTTAAAAAGTAACACCATCTTTCTTCCTGCTAAGGCTTTCACTAATCCAGCCATAATTAGTGTTTTTCCCGATCCTGTAGGAGATTTTACAATTCCCCGCTTATTCTCAAGTGCAGTAGAAATTAGCTCTTCTTGGTAATCGTAATAATTAAAGTTAGAAAGTAGCCAATCGTCCACTTTTTCTTCTTTTACAGGATTTTCATAAATAATTTCAGGTTCGCACTCAATCTTTTTTAGATCTTCTAGGACTCGATTTAGCAAACCTGTCCTAAATACACCATTTTTAGCAATAAAATGAACATTTCCGTCCCACTGTCTACGCTTATAGGCAGCAGAATACTGATAACCGGGAGCTTTTTCTGAATATAGCCTATATAAGGCATCAAGTAACTCTGGGTTATCCGTCTCTAGTTGGGACTTTAGATTATTTATACGAATCTTCATCAGACTATTATAGAGTAGATCCCTTTTATTACTTAGGAGTATTTTATGAGCGAACAAACACAAGAAGCAGAGGAGCCGAAAGCTAAGGCCCCTGCAAAAGAATCCCAGAAGCCCAGTAGGACCTCTGAGAAGTCTATTATTGATAGCATTCTAGGCAATAAGCCTAAAGTTGAAGAGATTTCCGTTGATCTTCCCTCCAAAAACCGTTTTTACACGCTGGTTGATCCCGCTGCTCCGATTACCATCCGAGCTATGACCTTCGAAGATGAACGGGCGATGATGTCAAAGAAGAATGTCAATGTAGACGTTCTTAATACGTTGTTATCCCGGTGTGTTACTAACATTAATATTGGACAACTCCTTCAGATGGATAAACTCTTTCTAGTTATGAAATTACGAGAGTTATCTTATGGAAATACCTACACTGCTAACATTAACTGTAATGGATGTAGGAAAGATAATCCCGTAGAGTTTACTTTAGACGAGATGCCTGTTCGGTATCTGGAGGATGGTGAGACAGACCCTATGACGATCCAGCTTCCTGTATTGAAGAAGGAAATCAAGATTCGTAGGCCCAGAGTACAGGACGAACACTACTTTGCTAATGCTGATTTTGCAGTTGCTAACCTATGGCGATTTGTAGAAGAGATTGATGGGCATGATGAAAAGGGTGTTCTCTCTAAAGTTATCCCCCAACTCCCCCTTAAAGATGCTCACGCTGTTCTAGAGGCTTTATCTGCTAACCAATACGGAATCGACACTAAAGTACGGTTTGTGTGTAACTTTTGTTCACACAACGAGATTATGGAGCTACCGATCACGGCTGATTTTTTTACCGTGAGCTAGTAGACTCTTTTAATTTCAAAGAGCTACTACATGAAGCCTATATACTTGTGAAACATTGCCGCTTCAGCTACGCTGATGTAAAGAGTATGCCCCGTGAAGAAAGAGGCATATTCTTAGAATTTTTAACTAAAGAACTAGAAGAGCAGGAAAATGCAAGTAAACAACACAGAGGTCGTAAGTAGAAACAATCGGCCAAATGTAAGCCAACGAGTAGGTCTTCGTACCTTTTTTATTAATGATGGTGCGTATGTAGACCCTTATGCTATTAGTGGTGTTGGACTCTTCGTAAGGGCGAATACTCTTACGCCTAGGACGGTGTTAGGTTCTAATAACTTAGTCAGTAGTACCCCTCTTATGCAGTATGGGGCTTCCGGGGAAGTGTTAACTTCTCACCAAAACTTTGATTCCTCCAACTATGTTCCTAGTGTAACCGCAAGTGGTATCTACCGACTAGGATTGGGGGATTATATTGTTGTTCTGGATCAAACCCTAAGCCTATCGGGGTGGGACGAAACCAACGCTGTTCAAGTTGCTGCGTCAAGTCTTTCTGCTGTTGACAACTATGCTGATCTGTGGGCAGTCAAGCTAAACTCAGCCTCTAAGTATCAGGTTATTTCTCAACAGTTTAATCTATATGAAGATACCTTCTTTTCCTTTACCGAGCCTTTACTCCTAACTACCACTAACAGGCTTATGAATAAGCATGTACGCTTAGGAGAGAAGATTGAGCTTAAGGTAGGTACCGAAACTACAATTCAAAATAAAGATATACCAGAGTCTGTTCAAAATATTTTTAAAGACTCTGTAATTACAAGTGGTTCGATGGAGATTAAAAAGGTAAATCAGGACATTACCTTTGATGGACCCTTTACTGTTTCTTCATTTTCCACCACTACATCATCTGTTAATATCACGGGAGACAACACCCTGATGTTTAACTGGGATACATCCGTTTTAAAGACTAATGAAGCCTTTTTAGCGGGTACCTTTGGCAGTTTGACGGGAACTTACAGTGTACAAGTGAAATATACTTTGTTAAATGAGACAATCATAAGTCCACTGTTTTATCTCACAGTGTCGTAAGGAGGTGATTAATGAGATAGTCGTAGTCGTACTCTTCAGTACGAAGCTCGACAAATCCACTTAAGTCTCGGCCCTGCATGTGGGCATCATTCCAATCTTTAAACTCCAAAGGAGGATGGCAGATACTAAGGTCTGCCATCCTTTTTATGCGCCTAAGGTAATCGAACTTATTCATACCCCTCCTTCCCGCATCATCATTGTCATATCCCATGATGATTGTACCCTCAAATTCCTTTAAAGCTTCTACCTGATGCTCTGATACGGAGCAGCCCATCGTGCATGTGGCGTTAACACCTTGAAGTTGCAAGGAGATAGCGTCCAAAGGACCCTCACAAACGACCACTTTATCACCTTCCTCATCAAACGGGTACAAGATATGGGACGGACGAGGCCAATCATCAGAAGGGTTTAAGTATTTTGGAGTCTGCTCGCCCAACGCTCTGGCTTGAAAGTAAATAATCTCCGAATTTTCAACAAAGGGGATAATTAAGCGGCCCTCATACCTACCTTTTGTGGAAACATAGTAAGTACGGTCATTTCGTTCTAGATCAAACAGTTTTCTTTCATATAAAAAGGTCCACGCATGCTGAACAAGCCTGTCTTCACTATCATAATCTTCGACGGTCACAGATTTAAGGTGAAGCTCTCCAATTTTGGTAGCAGTAGGGGTCTCAACTTTATATTGGGGCTGTGTATGGGTGATACTCTCAATTTGACCATCAAACTCTTTAAAAAGAATATCTGCTTCGGCTTGGTTATAAGTAATACCCTCTAAGTAGGCGTAAAGCTGGGTGAAGTTACCTTTATTTCCACTCTTAAAACATTGCCACAAGCCAGTATCTAAATTAATACTCATGTGACGCTTGTAGTCATCTGAGATATATACTGAGGGGACAATTAGCTCTGACTCACCAGAGGACATTTTGTAATTATCCTTGAACTTCTCTAGGAAGTAGTCTCTAATAAACTGAGGAGCTATTATGTT
>TARA_R110002110_G_scaffold194517_16_pt1 | contig 16386 bp, 13 predicted proteins | sample TARA_R110002110 | Tara Oceans TARA_R110002110 (sample SAMEA4397330) | marine metagenome | biome: Polar Biome; feature: [SRF] surface water layer (ENVO:00010504); material: water (ENVO:00002006), including particulate matter (ENVO:01000060) such as... | depth 5 m
GCTATCAATGTCGCGATGAAGAACCCAAGCCCGACCGTTCTCAGCGACGTGAATATCTGGTCGATGTACGTCGGTTGACCTGTGTAATCAAAATGCCGGACACGGTTAGGTTCGCCGCTTTCGATGAACGCGGTATTGCGTGCGTCCTGACGCGTGTAGAAATCCGTTTCCTGTTTGCGTATGGAAACGTAATCGGCCCAAAGCGCTTCGCCCTGTTCATAGACTTGAATCGGGCCGGGGATCGCCCCAAGCGATGTCTTGACCTGTGGAGCAAGCGTACCCCACAGGACCAGAAAGAAGGCGATGCCCAAAAGCGGGATCAGCAATTTTTCACGCAGCTCCTTTAATTGCTCACGCGGATTGTCACCCGCCAGAATTTTCAAGATAGGAACAACCCAGCCAAAGCCGAGTACATCGAACCAGCGTCCACCCTTGTCGAGCGCGGCAAAGACTTTCTCGCGGAGAGCCATCGCACGGGTTCCGGCTTCAGTTGCCATAGACATGGCTGTGTTCTCCTAAAGTGTTTGCTGAATCGCTGGGCTTTGACGGACACAAAATCATTTCGCCACAACCTTTGTGCCGACCACTTGTTGCTTGTCCTTCAAGCCCAGCGGCAGGCTGTCGATATAGGCGTTGGGCTTGTGGCCGTCGTAGGCAATGCCATCGATAAAATCTGCCGTCACCGGCTTGTAGCCATCCGAGGACCAGGGAAAATCCGCGTCCTTGGCAAGGCCGTCGGCGACGAGAGCTTTGGCGGCTTTGAGATAGATGTCGGGGCGATAAACCGACTTGGCGCTTTCGGCGTACCAGTCGTCGGGCTTGGCGTTGCTGATCTGTCCCCAGCGACGCATCTGCGTGAGGAACCAGACCGCATCGGAGTAGAAGGGATAAGTCGCGTTGTAACGGAAGAAGACATTGAAATCAGGAATGTCGCGCTTGTCGCCTTTTTCATATTCAAAAGTGCCGGTCATCGAATTGGCAATAACCTTGGCGTCCGCGCCCACATAATTTGGCTTCGACAAAATACGCACCGCTTCCGCACGATTGGCACCATTGTCCGCGTCGAGCCATTCCGCTGCCCGGATCAATGCCTTGGTGATCGCAATTGTCGTATTGGGATATTTTTCGGCAAATTCGGCGGTGATGCCGAAAACTTTTTCAGGGTTGTTCTTCCAGATTTCCGTATCGGTGATGACCGGCACACCGATGCCTTTGAAAACAGCCGCCTGATTCCACGGCTCGCCAACGCAATAGCCGTCAATCGTCCCTGCCTCTAGTGTCGCAGGCATCTGCGGTGGCGGCGTCACGGACAGCAGAACATTCGCGCCGATTTGGCCCGATGTATCCGTCGATGAATAAAGACCGGGGTTGAGACCACCGGCGGCAAGCCAGTAGCGCAGATAATAATTGTGTGTCGAAACCGGGAAGACCATGCCCATGCTGAAGGGCTTGCCCTCAGCCTTATATCCATCCACCACCACCTTCAACGCGCTGGCAGAAATCGGATGCACGGGCTTTCCATCCGTCTGCATCTTGAGCCGCGGCTTCATTGCGGCCCAGACAGCGTTCGACACGGTGATGCCGTTGCCGTTCAGGTCCATCGAGAAAGGCGTGATGATATGCGCCTTTGTGCCAAAGCCGATTGTCGCGGCCAGCGGCTGACCCGCCAGCATATGCGCCCCATCAAGCTGGCCGGTGATGACGCGATCGAGCAAGACTTTCCAGTTCGCTTGCGCTTCCAGCGTGACATAGAGGCCTTCGTCTTCGAAGAAACCCTTTTCATAGGCAATGGCCAAAGGCGCCATGTCGGTCAGCTTGATAAAGCCGAATTTCAGCTGCTCTTTTTCCAGCGTGAGAGGAGCGGCCAATGCGTGTTCTGAAAAAACAGGACTGATCGACAGGCCTAACAACGCCGCGGCAACGCCGAGCAAAAGACTGCGGCGCTTTGCAAATCCAACTTTCATTTTCGTGGGTGCCTTTTCGTGCATCTGTCACTCCGCTCACTCGAACCTCAAAGGCCCGCATCGTTCGCATCCGCCTGGATGCGCGATTGAAAAACAAAAAAGCCGCCCGACTGAAATCGATCCCCGTGAGGGAAATGCAATCCAGTTCGGCGGCTTTGCCAAATTCAACCGCGTTCCTCGTTGAACGCGCTTATGAAACCCTTTCGTGGGTTCGTAATCATAAGAGCAGGAACTATGCCAAACGACGATGGGGGCGAAAAATGGCTGATTGCAGCCACATAACGGATTGAAATCCGGTCATACGAAAAACTAGAACAATGCTGCTCTGCACAAATACTGTGCGTGCCGACTGCAATTTATGCAGGCCATCCATTTGCAGCCTCTTTGGTCATGCTCCGGAAGAAGGCGCATAGACCATGTCGCTCAACAGCAAATTGACACGACGAAAAACGACGATAGGTTCGCGCAACGAGTATCAAGGAGGCCAAACTGAAAATCGCGGTTGTTGATGAGAGCGCTGCCCGCGCCGAAGTGATCGCGGAAGGCCTGCGTGAAGCTGGGCTCAACGACGTGCATATTCTGGTCGAGCGCACCGGCCTTGTGGCCCGCCTTGCGGCAATCGCGCCGGACGTTGTGCTTATCAATCTTGAAAATCCGCGCCGCGACGTGCTTGAAGAAAGTTTCGCGCTGTCGCGAGCACTGTCGCGCCCCATCGCCATGTTTGTTGATCAGACAGACGATCGAACTATTTCTGAAGCTGTAGACGCCGGGATTTCAGCTTACGTCGTCGATGGCATGCGCAAGGAGCGGATCAAACCCATTCTGGAACTGGCAATCCGTCGCTTCCATGCCTTTGCCAAACTTCAGGACGAGTTGGCCGACGCAAAATCAGCATTGGCCGAACGCAAGACAATCGACAAGGCCAAGATGTTGCTCATGAAGCGACGCAAAATCGATGAAGCCACCGCTTATGCACTGTTACGCAAGCAGGCGATGGATAGCGGTCGCCGGATCATCGACGTGGCGGATGCGTTCATCTCGGTAGAAGCTCTTCTCGGAGACCAGACATGACACATTTCAAAATTGGCTTTCTGCCATTGGTCGATGCTGTGCTGCCGATCATTGCCCATGAAGGCGGATTTGCGAAGCAACAAGGCGTTTCCATCGAGATGGTCCGCGACCCCAGCTGGGCAACCGTTCGCGACCGCCTCGTATATGGGCAGACCGACGCCGCCCATCTTCTGGCGCCGCTTGCCATCGCAACCTCGCTCGGACTGGAACGTGTGTCCGCTCCGCTTGCCGCTCCTTTCATGCTGGGGCTGAACGGCAATGCCATTGCTGTCAGCTCAAGCCTCGCGCGCGATCTCGGCATCGCTGAAAGCACCTTCGGCAACGCGATGAAAGTCGGAACACAATTGGCTGCTTTCGCCAGAGAGGCCACCGCGTCGGGGCGCAAACTTCGGTTTGCGGTGGTACATCGGCACTCAAGCCATAATTACATTCTGCGTTATTGGCTGGCGGCTTGCGGATGTAACCCTGAAACAGACGTCGAAATTATTGTGGTTCCCCCTCCCTTCATCGCCGATGCACTGGCGACCGGCGAGGTGGATGGCTCATGCGTCGGCGAGCCCTGGAGCAGCGTCGCTGTTGAAAGAGGCGCTGGCCAGATTATCGCCACGACAAATCAGATCTGGAGTCGCGGTGTCGAAAAACTTCTGGCTTTCCGCCAAAGCCTTCTGGATGAACGTCGCGACGAGGTGGAAGCCCTGTTGCGGGCACTTCACGAAGCAGGACGCTTCATCTCGGACCCGGCGCATGCCCATGAAGTCGCCGCCGTTCTTGCACGGCCAGACTATATTGGCCAACCGGCGAGCGTTATCGCCCGCACGTTGACAAACCGGCTTGTTCTTTCTCAGGGAGAGGCTGAAAAACCGATCAATGATTTTCTTCTGCTGCACAATGAAACTGCCAACTTTCCTTGGCGCAGTCAGGCCATGTGGCTCTATTCTCAGATGATCCGCTGGGGTCACGCAACGCACAACGAGCAAGGTTTTGCGGCAGCGGCAGATGTATTCCGTCCCGATGTCTATCGCTCTGCACTGGAAAATACCGATGCCATTCTTCCCGGTGCCAGCGCGAAGGTCGAAGGTTCCATCCAGCACCCGACCGGCGCCAGCACCGTTAAAGGACGGCTTATTCTTGGTCCGGATCGTTTCTTTGACGGACAAAAATTCGATCCCGATCGTCCGATGGAATATCTGGCAATCCAGACACAGTAGGACAGAAAAATATTGCGGCGCAAAAAACATCTTGAGCATTTTCAGATTTGATGACAGCCTTGCGACATTCAGATAAAGACGTCTGAAATTATATAAGCAACCTCTTCCATTGTCGGGAGTGTGGTTGCTATCTGGCAATGGTGCCGCCCGAACCGGTTTTTAAAACCGTGCGTCGAGGCGGTTTTTTTGTGTCCGGCGCATTGATCTGTGTCCGGATGAATGAGTTCTGCTGTTCTTTTTTGAAGGCATGCAGCAATAAAACGGGGCACAAATGAACGACTTCTCCTATTCCCACGAACGGCGCGCATCCGGAAAACGAAATCGCGCGATCCTCGCCACGACTACTCTGCTCGCATTGCCGCTTCTCGCGTCCACGGGCCATGCCGACGAGATAAAGTGGAAACCCGTGCTCGACGCCCGTGTTCGCTATGAAAATGTTGACCAGACAGGTTTCACAAAAGATGCCGATGCTCTGACCGCTCGATTGAGAGCAGGGATTGAAGCGTCGCTCGGTGACTTTGCCATTCTTGTAGAAGGTGAAGGCACGCTGCCGATTACCGAGCATTACAACAGCACGACAAACGGCAAGGCCGCCTATCCCGTAGTCGCCGATCCGGAGAATGCCGAACTCAACCGCCTACAAATTCAATACACAGGCTTTACGGAAACGACAGTGACGGTCGGGCGGCAACGCATCAATATCGCAGATCAGCGTTTCGTCGGAAGCGTCGGCTGGCGTCAGAACGAACAGACATTCGACGCCGTGCGTGTCGAGAGCAAGGCCCTCGGCCCGCTGACCGCCGATGTCACCTATAGCTGGTCCGACCGCACCATTTTTGGCTATGACAGTGCGATCAAGTCCATTCGCGGTGACAATTTTTTCGCCACGCTGGGCGGCAGCGTCGGTATTTTGAAGCTTGATGGCTTTGCTTTTCTGGTCGATCAGAACGAGCCTTCCCGCCTCCAGTTCTCCAGTCAGACTTACGGCCTGCGCGCTGCCACCGAGTTCACGCTAGCCGAAGATACAAAACTTGCACTGACCGCAAGCTACGCCCGTCAATCAGACTGGAAGGACAATCCCAACAGCTACAAAGCGGATTATTGGTTGGCAGATGCGGCACTTACGCTCGGCAAGATCGGCATCAACGCAAATTATGAAATTCTGGGTGCCGACGCAGGTGCGGCTTTCACCAGTTTTCAAACCCCGCTTGCCACGCTCCACAAGTTTCAGGGCTGGGCCGACAAATTTCTCACAACACCGGCCAATGGTATCCGCGACCTCAACAGCGGCGCCAGCTATGCGCTGGGCAAAATCGCAATCCTCGGTCCGGTCAAAATCGCTGGGGCCTATCACGATTTCCGCAGCGACATCGGCTCAGCCAAATATGGGCACGAGTGGAATGCCATGCTGGTCATGAAACCGCGTTCAGACTTTACCGTCATCGCCAAATTCGCCGACTACAGAGCCGACACTTTCTCTACCGACACGCAGAAGATCTGGATCGAATTCGACTATTCCCTCTGACTATCTGCTCGTCACGTCGCAAATTCAGCTGACGTCAAACCTCACTTATAAGTTTTGGCGTCAGCTTTATTTTTTGGCCACGCGCGTCACCTGCTCATCAAGATAGGCCTGCAAGTCTGAGGGTGAATTGACATTGTAAAGTCGCAGCGGTTCATTCACTTTGCGCGCCGCCACGTGATCAAGCCATCCGCGAAAAGCACGATGGGACGGAACGACAAGATAGGTGTCAAGCTTTTCGCCAAAACAAACCGGCCAGTACCCGATGAGATGTTGCTCGGCGAAGACTGTGGGGTTGTTACTTTCAAGAATTTCGAGCAAATTATCCGGAAGCGGAAGCACGTCAACCGGCACCGACAACACTGCATCAAATCCATTATTACGCGCATACGCCAAAGCTCCATTGAGGCCACCTAGAGGACCAAGATTCGGCTCTGGGTGATCCTCAATGCGTTTCAGATCTCGCCAATCACGTCCGCAAATTACCAACTCATCAACTTGAGCCGCGATCGCGCCAATCACGCGCTCAAGCAAGGCAACGCCGTCCACGATCGCCTCAGCCTTATCCTGACCAAAGCGTCGCGACTTCCCCCCAGCCAGTACTACGCCAAGAACTCGCACATGCTTATCCACTCTAAATAACACTTTGCTATACGAAATTTTAAACTCACTAACAACCGCCAGCGCTCGCAAGCATATACTCACATTTGGGTGGTTTAAATCCAAGTCTAAATAGGATGACAGCAACGACTGGTTGTCGATAAGCGAGCGATGAAAGCGGCACTTCAGGTAGCGCTTTCTATTCCCAATTATCGTCTCATCACATCTAGATGCGCGAGCCTTCTGGAATATCTGGAAGTTCAGACTAGGCAGCTGAGCGAGAAACGGAAGAGCCCGATAATCATCAAGTATGGAAACCCGCGATCGATAATTAAGCTCTCGGCCTAGCTTGAATGAGATGAGGTTTCGTTTAGAAAGAGTAATTCAAAGAAGCCTGTGCCGTTTGGTTTGTCTCGCTGCGGCCAAAGGCGGCAGTATAAGCGCAACCCTGCTCCATTCGATCTGAATTTTGGACACGCGCGCCCGCCAGACAATGCATCGTGCTCATTTCGCGCTTTTGTGTCGCTTATTTTAACTTCGCTTTCTCGAAGTATTTTCCGTGGTTTCGGTTTCCGGTTTGGTTCGCGAAGGGCGTCCTCATCGTTTTACCTTCGGCCGCATCCAGCTCTTGATACGGAACATCTTGGGAGCTATATAACAAAGGCCTTAGATAGCGTTCGAGAGACGGCATGGGCCGTTAATCGGAAGTTGGTTGCAAGGCGAGGTGACCAAACATGGGTTTGGTTCTCGCCGGAGATGGTCCATCGCGTTCCATGGGGAAGGCGTGGTTTTCGGATTTTTCAATCCGGAGCTGCGCCTTTTTTTGTTTTAGGCAAAGCTCCGACATTCAGGAGCGCCCCATGGCCGACCTCAAAATCACCTACCTCCCTATCGATGCGCTTGATCCCCGTAGCACCAACCCCCGCACCCATACACCAAAGCAAATCGAGCAGCTTGCTGCCTCGATAAAGCGCTTTGGATTCACAAACCCCGTCCTTGTTGACGCTAAAAATGGCCTGATTGCCGGTCACGGCCGCCTGGCAGCGGCAAAGCTGCTCAGCATGGTAAAGATTCCAACTGTGTGCCTAGCTGGCATGAGCAATGCCGAGATCCGTGCCTACGTCATCGCGGATAATAAACTTGCTGAAAATGCCGGCTGGGACCCTGAATTGCTGGGCCTTGAGCTTGCCTATCTCTCAGATATCGAGACTGACTTTGACGTCACGCTGACTGGCTTCACCATTCCAGAAGTCGATGTTCTGATTCAAGGACTGACGACAATCAGCGATGATGCGCCAAACCCCGCAGATGAGGTTGTCGCCGTTGCCTCAGGACCCGCAATCACGCAGCCAGGCGACACTTGGCAGATCTGTCGTCATCGTCTGATCTGTGGCGATTCAACCAAGATCGAGACCTATGAGCACCTGCTCAAGGGCGAAAAAGCGCAAATGGTCTTCACCGATCCACCGTACAATGTGCCCATCAGTTCACATGTCTGCGGTCTTGGCAAAACTAAGCATCGTGAGTTCGCGATGGCATCTGGCGAAATGTCTCCTGCCGAATTCACGATGTTCCTCAGCACCGTCTTTGAACACCTCGCGCGCTCGTCGGTCGACGGCTCTATTCATTTTCAGTGTATGGATTGGCGTCACATGCCGGAAATGCTCAAGGCCGGTGACGCGGCCTATAGCGAACTCAAAAACCTGTGCGTATGGGCAAAGACTAATGGCGGCATGGGCTCGCTCTATCGTTCACAGCACGAGCTGGTTTTTGTCTACAAGTCTGGTACCGCCGCTCACATCAACAATGTGGAGCTCGGGAAAAACGGCCGCAATCGAACTAATGTGTGGTCATACGCGGGGGTCAATAGTTTCGGTCTCAATCGCGACGATCTCACCCTTCACCCAACGGTAAAACCTACTGCACTCGTCGCGGATGCTATTCTCGATTGCAGCTGCCGTGACGCCATCGTTCTTGACGCCTTCGCTGGCTCTGGCACGACCCTTGTCGCCGCACATCAGACCGGTCGACGAGGCTACGGCATCGAAATTGATCCACTCTATTGCGATGTCATCGTCAGACGCATGCAAAAGCTGTTCAAACTCGAAGCGAGGCTTCAGGGCACAAAGGCCTCTTTTGCTGACGTTGAAGCCCAGCGCAGCACCGAAACACTCTCAGTGAGCTTACTAGAGGCTTTGCCAAGCCATCCTGACGGAGGGCTTGCCCATGAGTAAACAAGACAAAACTTCGTCAGGTGCGCCCAACGACGTCGGCTATCGCCGCCCGCCTCGACACGCACAGTTCAAGAAAGGTCAGTCAGGCAACCCACACGGCGCACCAAGGCGGAAGGGTAAGCTGGCAATCGACTTCGATGCGCTGATTGACAGCCCGATTTCCATTACCGTCAATGGCAAAGCAATGAAGATGTGCCCTAAAGAGATTGAGCTACGAAAAATCACGGCAAGAGCACTTAAGGGCAAAGGCGACGTCAAGGCCATCAGGTATCTGCTCAATCAATTTAAACATCACGACATCGTCAAGAGGGCTGAGGCGCCTCAAAGCGGAGGCGTCCTCACAATGCCAAATACGATGCCTTTGAATATGGCTATGTGCATTCTCACGCGCTTCGGTGCACCGCCTTGGTCTAAGCGCGAAATTGATATGGGGCGTTTAGAGTATGTCAACGCGCGCAGCGCAGAACAAAAAGCTATTGATGATCTAATTGACTATGAGGCTCTGAGACCATGACGGATGACACACCAATTTTCAATGACGCCCTGCCGTGGAATCGGAAGCTTGTCCCTCGCCGAACTGGCGGACGTCCGAAAGGATCGCTCAATGTCAAATCTATCGTGAGCAAGATTGCGAACGAAAAGCATAAGATCATGGAGGGTGGAAAGGCACGCCACCACACAACAATAGAGGTGCTCTTACTGAAGCTTAGGAATCTCGCCATCCAAGGTGACAGGCAAGCGGCAACTGAGCTCAATCGCGAGCGTGATTTTTTCAACCCGCCATCGCAGGAGGAGGCGGGCTGTATTATCGCTCCAGGAGAGATTTCGGCAGAAGAATGGGTGCAGCGTGAGGAAATTCATAACAGATTTCGTAAGCCGCCAGAGGGCTATGAACCATCGTAGCTCAGTGATTGTCTGATATTGCTGAACCGACCTACATCCATATAAGACCAGTCGGTTCAGCACACAGATAAACTGCCGCCGTTTTTGCCTGCACAAATTCGGTGTTTAGTTTCGGTTTAGACCCATCACCTGGCTCTGCAATTTTCGCTTCCACACTTGCTCCATCACCGCGATCTCAGATCTTGAAGTAGACGAACCCGCTACTTCGAGAATTGTGACCTGATAGTCACTAGGATCTCTCGACTTAAGACCGAGATTGCCGCCATGGCCATCATAAGAATAATTTTCCCATCGCTGCCAGAACCCACCTTCTCCATCAGCCATGCCAACATAGATCTCTTTTGTTCGCGGGCATGTTAGAAGATAAATGCCATGCGCCTGCTTGAGCGCTGTTACCCACGACACAGGCAAGCTGCACATCTCTGAAATCGTCGAGACAAACTTTAGATGGCCGGGGAACTCAGGCTCACGAATTTCTGCACGCAGCTCCACTATGATTTTATCGCGCTTATCCGCACGTTGAATCCAGCTCCGCTTGCCCTTACCCCAATCCAATACCAGCTTGCCTTCAAATGCGCTGAAACGCGTATCACGCTCTAAGTTATAGACGTCCGTTAGCCCGATCGAACCACCACCCTCCAGAGGTTGGCTTGGCGTTACCGGCTCAAGAGCACTCCCATTGTTCACTAGGTATAATCCGACAAAGAGTGTCTCGCCGTAGGGCGTTCCGACAAATGAGGCCCAATAGGCCGCGGGCTGCAATCTGGATCGATTAGCGGGGTCCTGATTTGCTTGATATTGCTCAAAGGCTTTGAGGTCCTGCCGCCACAGGTGATAGGGCGCTCTGCCCGCCCCGGCCCGCGTGTCTTGGTGGCGAAGCAAACGGACATTTGATGGCTCGATATTCGCCTGTTTCAATATCAAGTTGAAGGTTAAGTGCATCTGTTGGACATGCCTCTGGAGCCACCCGGGGAGTGAATGTCTGCATTATCCTATTTTGGGATAATCCGAATACAGACTTAGCTCTGAATGCGCCTCAGTTCAAGTCACGGCGCATCAATGCGAAAGTCGGTCCACACACAAGCCTATAGAGCGCTTTGCGTACAACTTGTTGCTGCGCGGCGTTCGGCTAATCTCACGCAAGTAGAGCTTGCGTCGGCACTTGACCGGCCGCAATCGTTTGTCGCTAAGTATGAGCGAGGGGAGCGGCGGATTGACATCGTGGAGTTGTTCGAAATCGCCGAGATTTTAGGAGCTGACCCGCAAAAGATCATCAGGGCTGTGCGTGCCGCTCTGAATGAGTGATGTCGTAGCGCTACCGAGCAAGAGCCTGTTCAGGGGCAAGTAGCCCGAGGCGGCAGAAGCCTTACTGCTCGGTTCCCTACTGCAGATTATCGGCGCACAAGATTTCACATATGATCAAGCGAGCGCCTTAAATTTCAAGTCAAAACAAAAGGGTGAGCCGTGGCTCACCCTTTGATTTTATGCCCTAAAGGCTTGTTAACGGCTGCTCGGCCCGGAGGCCTTCGCTAACGGTCCACGATTTCCTATCGGCTAAAACAAGATCGTATCGACAAGCGTCAGTGTAAAGACGGTTGATCTCCGTAACAAGTTCCTTTTGACTAATCGATTCTAAAATCAGTTAACCGATAGGAAATCGCGGACCAGCCGCAACTCCAACACACCGCACTGTAAAAGACGAGTTGGACCATAATTATATCTTATAGTGTGTTGGAGGGCAAATTTTCTTGCGCTAGAACGACACTGGTGGAACATTCATTTAGCGACTCTGTGTCCAAAGCAGATGTCGAGGCGTCAAGAGCTAGCGGGGCGGTGTTTCTGCAGAAGCATCGCCCTTTCTGTTTAACGGTGGGGGAACCAAATGCGCTACAGACTCGGCCTTGATCTCGGCACCAACTCCATTGGTTGGTGGATGGTGGAACTCGACAAGGACGGTATCCCTTGTGGTTCCCTCGGCGGTGGCTCACGCATCTTCAGCGATGGCCGCAATCCGAAAGATCAATCCTCGCTGGCCGTTGAGCGTCGTATTCCGCGCGGCATGAGGCGGCGGCGGGATCGCTATCTTGATCGCCGCTCCGGCTTGATGAACCTGCTCGTCGCCTTCGGGGTGATGCCGGACGACGAGGCCGAGCGCAAGGCGCTGGAAGGGCTTGATCCTTATGCGCTACGGGCCGCTGCGCTCGATCGCGCCCTCAGCCCCCACGAGCTTGGCCGCGCTCTCTTTCATCTCAATCAAAGGCGCGGCTTCAAATCCAACCGCAAAACGGACGGTGGTGAAGACGATAAAGAGAGCGGCGTCGTCAAGGATCGCATCGGCGAGCTGCATCGGCTGATGGAGAAAGCCAACGCCCGGACGCTTGGTGAGTTCTTCCACAAGCACCACCTCAAAGGGCGCTTGGTGCGGGCGCGGCCCGAAGCGGGCTTCTATCCTGACCGCAAAATGTATGAAGACGAGTTCGATGCGATCCACGCCGCACAGGCGCCGCACCAGACGCTACGCCCAGAACAGTGGGAGGCCTTGCGCGACATCATCTTTTATCAACGCCCGCTCAAGCCTGTCGATCCCGGCTGGTGCCTGCTTGAAGAAGGCGAACGACGCGCGCATCGCGCCCTGCCCATCACTCAAGAGTTCCGCATGGTGCAGGAGGCCAATAATCTGCGTGTGCAAAGCCCCGGCGAACCCGCGCGACGCCTCACTATGGAAGAGCGCAACAAGGTGCTAGGCCATTTGCGCACCAAGAAGGAATTGAAACTTGAGGGCATGCTGAAGCTGCTCAAGCTGCCGTCCGGGTCCACTGTCAATCTTTTCGATGACCACCGGACCCTGCTGAAAGGTGAAGAGACAGCCGCGCGCCTCACGCATAAGGACATTTTCGGCAAATCCTGGCTCGACCTCTCCATGGAGAGCCGCACCAAGATCGTGCGCCAACTGCTCGACATCGAAAAACCGGAAGAAATCGAGAGCATCGCGCAAGCCGAATGGGAGCTTGATGAGGCAGCGGCCAAGAAACTCGCTGGCAAAGCCCTACCGGAAGGCTATGCGCGGCTCAGCGAAAAAGCCATTGCCCGCTTGCTGCCCATCATGGAAGCAGGGGTTATCACCTACGACAAGGCTGTCGCCGAAGTGCCGGAATATGGGCACCATTCCGACTTCCGCCCGGACGAAGCGCGCGACTTCCTGCCCTATTATGCCGAAGTCTTGTCGCGTCATTGCGTTGGCGGCGATTCATCAAAACCCAAGGAAGATGAAACGGCACATTACGGGCGCCTCGCCAATCCGACTGTCCATATCGGGCTCAACCAGATCCGTCGTGTCGTCAATCGTTTGATCGAAATCCACGGCAAGCCCGAAGAAATTATCGTGGAACTCGCCCGCGACCTCAAAATGAACAAGGAGCAAAAGGACGAAGCCCGCAAGAAGAACAGCCTGAATGAAGCCGCCAATCGGGCGCGTGAAGAGAAAATCCGCTCAGCAGGTGTCGCGCCGTCACCACTTTTGTTGCGCAGGCTCCGCCTCTGGGAAGAGCAAAAAGTCGGCACCGCGCATCTCTGCCCTTACACAGGCAAGCCCATTTCGTTTGAGATGGCCATTGGCAATGCAACCGATATTGACCACATTCTACCCTTCTCCCGCACGCTCGATGATTCAATGGCTAATAAGGTACTTTGTCTGCATGAAGCGAACCAGGCCAAGCGCGACCGACCTCCTTATGAAGCTTTTCAGAATGATCCAACCATTGGTCAGCACAAATATGTCTATGACGACATTTTGTTCCGCGCCGACAAGCTGGAAGGCAATAAACGTTGGCGCTTTCACGCTGATGCTATGGAGCGGTTTGAAAATGAGGAAAAAGATTTTCTCAATCGCCAGCTTAACGAAACGAAATATCTTTCACGTATCGCCCGCAACTATCTGAGTCATCTTTACAATGAGAAAGATGAAAAGTGCCTGCGCGTGCGCGCTATCCCCGGCAAGCTCACCGCAATGCTGCGCGGCAAATGGAGGCTTTCCTCTCTGTTGCCTGGTCACAATCGCGCTGGCGATCCAGATACCCCACCGCGCAAGAACCGCGATGATCACCGCCATCACGCGCTTGATGCTTTCGTCATCGCCATGACCGACCAGCGCCTGCTGCAACTTATTTCTCAACTCAACGCCGACGCCGATCGAAAGCGGTTGATCGACGCCATCCCTGAACCGTGGGAAGAATTTGACCGGGAAATTTTGCGCGAACAATTGACGCGCCTGACGGTCGCCCACAAGGCCGACCACGGCACACCGGGCAAGAATGGCAAAACCACCGGCGCGCTGCATAATGATACGGCCTATGGCATTGTTGGACATGGCAAGAATGGTAATACACAAGTTGTCTATCGGGTTCCCCTGGCGCGCTTTGCCATACCAGACGCACTGGACAAAGGCCTACCCGCCATCCGGGACGTAGCCCTCCGAGACACGTTGATCGCGGCATGGGAAGCGTTCAAAGACGCTCCACCTGATATGACGAACTCAGATGACCCCGATAGTCGAAAAAAGCCAAAGAACCTCGCCGTCGCGTTCACCGAGATGGTGGCGTCTGACGGCATTGAAATCGGCGGGCGCAATACAAGAGTGCGACGTGTCCGCATCTGCGAAGAGCTCAGCGTCATTTTCATAAAGGACCGAAAGACCGGCCAGCCCTACAAGGCCTACAAACCTGATGGCAATGAATTCAACGAAGTGTTTGAACTGCCAAACGGGCGTTGGGTTTCCGTCGTGGTTCGTAGATTTGATGCCAACCAACCCGATTTCGATCCAGCCAAACTTCGTCCGCACCCCGCCGCGAAGAAGATGATGCGGCTACACATTAATGACATGGTCGCATTCAATGACGGGGGCAAACGCCGCATACTTCGTGTCGTCAAAATGAGCGGGCAAACAATTACATTGGCCGATCACTTTGAAAGCGGTGCATTAAAATCGCGCCATTCAGACAAAGATGATCCATTTAAGTATGTAGAAAAATCGGCGAACGTGTTGAAAGAAATGGGTTTACGAAAAGTAGGTGTCGATGAAATTGGACGCCTAGCCGATCCCGGACCGAGAACGACCAGCACCCACAAAGTCGCATGATCGGGCGCGTCGTCGAAATCGCTAGCGACGACAGACACCTCGCTGTGTCGCGGGGTTTTCTGATTGTGTCTAGCGACCGCGTAGAAGTTGCGCGCATACCGCTTGACGATATCGGCGTGTTGCTCTGCCACGCGCATGGGCTGACCTATTCTAACAATCTTATGGTGGAGCTTGCAAAACGCGGCGCCTGTGTTGTGCTCTGCGGACCAAACCATATGCCTGTCGCATGGCTCTGGCCGCTGGACGGGCATCATGTGCAAAGCCTACGCATGAGACATCAATTGGAGTCCGGTGCGCCGCTTCGCAAACGCCTGTGGCAAGCACTGGTGCGCGCCAAAATCGAGCAGCAACAAGCCGTGCTGGAAAGGCTCGGCAAGCCTGATGGGGCTTTCGACTTGCTCGCGCGCAAGGTCAAATCCGGCGATCCCGAAAATGTGGAGGCTCAGGCCGCTCGACGCTATTGGCCCCTCCTGATGGGTAACTCATTTCGCAGAGACCGTGATGCGAGCGGTACCAATGCCATGCTCAACTATGGCTATACAGTTTTGCGCGCTGGTGTTGCCCGCGCCGTCACCGCCGTCGGCCTGCATCCCTCTATCGGCCTGCACCACAGCAATCGAAACAATCCGATGTGCCTTGTAGATGATCTGATGGAACCGTTCCGTCCCATCGTTGATTATCTAGTCACGCGCCTTGTGGCGACCGGAGCTTCCGACGTGACGCCTGAAACCAAATCAATTCTGGCACAAGTGCTGGCCTTCGACATGGCGACCGATCAAGGAACAACGCCCATCTCGACCTGCGCTGAACGACTGGCCTTTTCGCTTGCCCAATCCTTCGAGACAGGAAAACCCGAGCTGTCGCTGCCCCGAACGCTCCTCCCCCTTGAAATGCCCGACATAAATGGGGCGCCCGAGGGGTAAGCCTATGGCCATGCTGACGGGGTATCGACTGATGTGGATGATGGTGATCTTCGATTTGCCCGTCGGGACAAAAAAGGAAAGGCGGGCGGCAACACGCTTCCGCAATGACCTACTCGACCAAGGCTTCGAGATGAGCCAATTTTCGGTTTATATGCGTTTTTGCGGCGGCAAAGAGCAGGTGGAGACCTATACCAAGCGCATAGAAAAAGCCTTGCCCAAGACGGGATTGGTCCAGATTCTCTGTTTCACGGACCGGCAATATGAGACAATTGTGTCGTTCGACGGACGAACCCGTGAGAAAGCCAAGGAGAATCCGAATCAGTATGTGCTGCTCTAGCGTCCCACTTACCCGTAATTCTCAAATGAATTACGCCAAATCTCTTTTTAAATCAGAGACTTGGCGCAACATCGAGTTTAGCCGATAGGAAATCGCGGACCAGCCGCAACCAACCAGCGTTGCGCGACCTCCAGGGTTGGAGTTTAGCCGATAGGAAATCGCGGACCAGCCGCAACACGAGTTTGATGCCAGCGAAGGCAAGGTTTAGTTTAGCCGATAGGAAATCGCGGACCAGCCGCAACCAGGTGACTGTGGAGGCAACGGCGCTTGAAAGTTTAGCCGATAGGAAATCGCGGACCAGCCGCAACTACACGTTGAGTTTTATGCGCGAGCGATTGAGTTTAGCCGATAGGAAATCGCGGACCAGCCGCAACGTTCCCCTGTGCTGCCGCCTGTCGGAACGCAGTTTAGCCGATAGGAAATCGCGGACCAGCCGCAACGACATCACCACGGCTTACGACAGCGAAACAAGTTTAGCCGATAGGAAATC
>TARA_R110002110_G_scaffold319885_8_pt1 | contig 16379 bp, 17 predicted proteins | sample TARA_R110002110 | Tara Oceans TARA_R110002110 (sample SAMEA4397330) | marine metagenome | biome: Polar Biome; feature: [SRF] surface water layer (ENVO:00010504); material: water (ENVO:00002006), including particulate matter (ENVO:01000060) such as... | depth 5 m
AACCGACCCAACAAAGAGGATGATGCTTCTACAACAAGCCTTTAGAGCTTCCGGCAGGAGCATTGAGGATATGGAGTATTTCCAAAAAAAGGCGTTCATCAGTATGATCGATGGGATAGACAATGCCAGCGAACTTACTAAATTCATGAACGCTGATTTTGACGAGATGGCTCTCCTCATAGGAGCGGCGACCGAAAATGCAGGGGATATGGCTGAAGAGGTGAAGAAAGGCATGATGCCAGGCGAGCAGGCCGAAGTTCTGGGGCTGGCGGCCCTATCGTTAGAAAGTTTTGGGGAACAGCTAAGATTGATTAATGAAGTCGCCTTCAGCGATACGTTGAAAGATGCGGAAAGCTTGAGAGCAAATTTAGAAACCCTAGCAGGCCCAATTCTAGAATCGGTGGGCAAATCTATGCGGGCTAATCTTGAAGACCCGACCAGGTTATCTGTTGAGAATCTTCTTAAAACGATGGGGGGCGCTGGAGCTGAGGGCGTTGACTACACGGGCATGGTTGCTGGGGCGGTAGCGGAAAGAGGCACTAGAGAAGCGCTAGAGATTGTCTTAAAGGTTGGCGAGGGAACACGATTTGAAGGGTATCTTGAGGGAATCTCCGAGAGGGTCGTAGAGGCACTATTTCCTGAAGAGAAAGGACGAAGATAATGGCAGTTACATACGACTATGATGCAACAAAAGAATTAGAATCAAAGGGACAGGTGTTGGAGTTTTACCAGACGTTTTCAGGCGCAACGGTTAACTTTAAGGCCTTTTTGACGACATACACAGACGATTTTAGGTGCAATTGGGTTCCTACTAGGGTCTTTGGTAGACCTGACCCGATTCAGACCTACCAGGGCACCGAAAGGTCGCTGAATTTAGCATGGAAAATACCCGCGTACAGCTTAGAGGACGCTGAGAGTAATTTAATAAAGACATCTACGCTCGCACGAATGCTCTACCCAGAGTATTCTGCCGTGGACAATGCGAATACAATATCCAAGGGTCCTTTGGTAAAGGTTAAGTTTTCCAATTTGATATACGATGCATCTAGGGGCCCTGGCGGAGATGTTAGAACAAATGGTCTCCTTGGAGTGATTAAATCATTGAACTGGAGGCCAGAACTGAAAGATGGGTTTTTTGATCCTGACACCCGCTTGTATCCAAAACTAATAACATTAACAATTGGGTTTGGTGTTCTCCACCAGCACACCCTTGGGTGGGAGAAGAGAGAGGCAGAACTCGTTAGTGGCGACTCTACTCGTGGCGAGAAATTAGCAGGAAAAGGGAAATTAGGTGATGTTAACTCTGGAAGAGAGTCAGCCGCTCAATTGAGCGCACCAGTGTGGGGTTCGGATGCCTCCCTCTTCCCTTGGTCCGTCGCCGTCAGGAAGACTACGACAGATGCAGGCGTGGGAACCCCGCAGGAAATAAAGCAATCGATTCAAAATGATATATTGGGGAGTAAGAAATAATGTCTAGGTACGATGGAAGAAGAGTTTATTTAAACGATGATGACTTCTACGAAGAAGTGTTCGAGAAGAGAGGGGTGAACAGCATTAGGCATTATGCCACCCCCACCCTCAATCATCCGAGCGTGGAGCAGGTCGGCTCGTTAAACACAATACCACACGTATGGAAAACAGGGGATAGATATTATAAATTAGCTCACGATCATTACGGAGATTCAAGAAATTGGTGGATCATAGCTTGGTTTAACAAACTACCTACCGAGGCAAATATAAAATATGGTGATGTCATCTATGTACCCCACCCACTAGATAGAATACTGAGTTATTTTGGAGTCTAACTTATGAGCGGTCCAGAACCACGAGATCCCGAATCAAGACCCGAGCAGGAGGATGTTACACAAGTTCCGCCTAAGGTCGATTTACGTGATTACGATATAGACTTAGGCGACGGACCCATCGGATTCGGAGATGGAAATCTTATAAACAATCCTGTCAAGGATCCCGAAACGGGATATGGCATTGGACAGAACGAGGGCACACCTGGCTATGACCCCAGGGTGGCAGATGTCCAGAGAATGATGATCTCGGAGATGGGCGACGGGGAAAAAACTCATCCCAGTAAGGTCCTTCCTGATTTTGGGGTTGACGGCGTTTGGAGGTGCGAAACTCAAGGAGCCTTCAACTCCTTATTGGTTTCAAAAGGTGTAGAGTGCAATTCTGGTGGCAAAACGGTGGCCGACCTCCCCAACGTCAGTTCCCAAAGTGTACAAAAGTGCGGAGGCAACAAAGCTTGTGGGCTTGATGAAAAAACTTTAGAGCTACTGAAGAAGAAGGCGAACGAGAAGAAGAAGGACGAAGATAAAAAAGCAAAAAAGGAAGACGTGACTGACAGTTCTGTTGCTACTAGGCAGAAGTTCGCAGATCAATGTTTTCTCCTGTCTCATATGGAAGAATTGGCGTCTCTCGACAATCGAGCTTCAGCCCAGTACGAAAACGTTCATTTGATTGAAACAGAAGACCCCTCCACATTGCTGAATAGGTTACTAATGACCGAGGGCGGGTTAGATTTTTTGGAAATAAGACACTGGGAGCTATCGCAACTTACTCCAACTATAAGATTGTTTAAGCAATATTATGTGGAGGGAGAAAAGAACCCTAGAGAGGTAGAATTCAAGTTTAATAGCTTTGTGGACCCGCAGGACGACCTAGAAAACATGTTAAATAGCCAGTTGCAACGTGGCGTCGGAATCGGGATAGAATATTTCAATTGGAACCTCATTGGCGTTCAACCCGAGACATCGAAGAAGGATATAGAGGCAACTTTAAGTATATTTGCACAAAACTTTAATGAACTATTCCGGGAACGAGTTACCGTAGACTCTGACGGCAAAATGTTGGATTGGGGTGGATATCGTATAATGGACCTTCTGCTCCAGCCCCTGCCGCTTTCTCCGGGAGGCAACCCTGCGAAAAGAAAATACAACCCTAATTCATATGAATTAAAGGCCGTTGTCGGTTGGGCCGCCACTGGTGGCGGAGGAATAATCTCCCCCGAGCTAGCCAGCGCCCTAAAGAACACCCAGGCCACTTTGTTTTTGTCCGTTGAGGACCATGAGTTTGTCTTTAAGGATGATGGATCTGTTCGTTGCGTCATAAAATTTAGAGCGAGACTTGAGACCGTTATGTTGGACAACAGATCCGATGTTTTGTCAGATGCGGCGAGCAGGGCTCGTAGGGAGGAGAGAAGAGAACTGGTTAATGACGTAGTGAGGCAACAAGCGTCCCTAAAAGCACAGAAAAAGGAAGCTTGCAGCGATGAAAAAATAAAGTCCTTAAAAGAAGTTTACAAAAAAGGGGCCGAAATTGAACGCCAGAGAGGGTACCAGAACCTGACGACTAAGCTATTGATGGCGGGCAAGATCTCTACCGCAAGTATCGCTGAGGTTGATGTCGAAGACTCCGCAGAGGAAACCCCAGAACTGGGAGCAGGAACTCATGCCGAGACTCAAAAAAAGTTAACGTTTAAACACGGATATCTTGTACGCCCCGCGAATGGAGACCTACAACAGGCGCTTTTAAATGTGAACTTGATGAAGTTGCAGCCTGGAATACGTGACATTAACTATATATACCTGGGAGATATTATAGACTTCGCCGTTAACAATGTTCTATCTAGAGATGATTTTAATAATGAAATAAGCTATGGAAATATAAAATTTGCTTTAGGGCCGGTGGTTGTGCCTGTTGAAAACGGTAAGCTCATCAATGCAAACTTAGCTGACATACCGATTTCCATAGAACTGTTCAATGATTTTATAACAGACAAAGCGGTATCTAGACAAGACGATTCTTATCCCTTATTGTACTTCCTGAGAGACATAGTTAATTATTTGGTTTTTGAAGCTTTGGGGCCGAATTGTTATGCCGATACAATTATTCCTTCTGTTAAGGTCGCCACCGGTCAGATAATAGCCGATCCTGGCGCTGGCGGCACCGACCCACTCCTGCTCGCCAGGGATAGTAGTGGTGCCACCCCCCTAAGGGTTGACCTCGACAAATTTGGGCCGAGCATTACAGCAGAGGTAACGAAGAAGAGTGGCAAGACTAAAGAGGTCAACGAAAGTAAATTTATTTTTAATTCTTTTAGCAATAAGAAGATGTCTGAGAAATATAACTATTTTGTTATATATGGGGTTGACAGGGCGTCACAAATAGAGCCCTACACGGAAGCCGAGCTAAGCAAGAAGAGTCGCTATGATCGTGACTTTGATAAGGGCATTCTACACCTAACCCCTGGGTTAGATCGCGGGCTTGTTAAAACTATGAGGTTTAGCAAAACCGATATTCCTTATCTTCGAGAGGCAAGGTTTTTTGAGGGAGACATGCACCCGGACCTACAATTAGCCAATGTCTATAGAGCAGACATTGATATGTTTGGGAACAACCTATTTTATCCCGGCCAGCGACTTTATGTTAACCCTCGTGGTCTTGGCTCTGAAGAGCTTGGCGATCCCGGTAAGAAAAACTCATACGCTAACATAATGAATCTCGGTGGCTACCATGTTATTACTCGCATAGAAAATAAAATTACTTTAGCTGGGTTTGAAACCAGGCTCTCTGCACTTTTTGACAATAGTGGAGATGGCTTCGACCCTGTTCCTAGCGAGGGAGATAAATTGGGAACCGAGGTTATAGAGGGATGCAACTTTGTAGAGGGAGCCATGAATAAGCTTCTCGGAAGCTTTAGTGAGTCTGGGGTTGACCCTACAGCGGGCGGCGTAAACGCCTCCGTAGCCGGGGCAGACTATAGTAACATCGCGTAGTAGGAGATCAAAATGGGAATAAGAGATTTTAAAGGAACAAATTCTGAGTCAAGCACCAAAAGGCTTTTTACAGAGAGAGCCCAGTATAGAAACTATGCTATACCTCCGGCTTACTCCAGAAGGCACCCCGACCTGTTCAGGGACTTCTGGTTTATAGAAAACATGTATTACGGAAGGATAGACATGGATCATAGATCGCTAATTCCCAGGGAGGAGTTCCTAGTCGCTGCGAAGGGAAATCAAAGTAAATCTATTTTTGTTTTTGATTTTGTAGCCGAGGCTTTTTCCAACTTTTTGAGAGATTACCAAAAGGCTGCCGCTTCTGGCAAGCTTAGAAAGGATGACGATTTTCTATTTGATATAACTGCGACAAATGGGTACAGAAGCCCCCTTCAGGAATATGAAGCCCACATGACATCTGTGAGGAATGATGTCCAGAGGGCTTTATTCCGAAACCACAAAAGGGTGGAGGATTTTAGCGACTTTGTTGATTACTTCCTTGAATTTGTCTTTCTTAGAAAAGATGAGTTGCCGTTAACGTTGACTGGCTTTATGTCCAGCAGGTTCTCATCCCCTCTCATGACGGGCTTATTTGTAGATATTAGTTCTTTAGATTATAGCGAGGATTTTGATAAAATTGATAAATTTGTTGATTCTCCTAATTTTTCATTTTTTATGAAAAGCTGCCTTAAACACGGATTCATGATAGATAAAAATATACCATGGCGAATCTGTGCCAATCTGGGCTCTGTAGAGATGAGCAGATATATGTTAAAATATGGATTAACTCTAGATAACATCTTCACAAAATATTATAATTTATCTTATTCTAATGATATTGATTATTTAGTGAGATATATGGCTAAATTTTATAATAGGTTTGTTTCCTATAAGCCATTCATCAGGAGAGAGGCGATTAGAGATGGAGAGATCCACCGCTATGTACAAAGAAGAGGCAGAGAGAAAATTAAAACAATTGATGATAGGTATGATAGTGAATTTAAAATTAATTTTTATTGTGATTTAAGAAACTGGGAGACAAAACAGAGATATGATGATTCACATTTGGAGAGAATTAAGAAAAACGCCCTAGAATATGAAAAAGTAAACGGGTTAGATTTATCTTATGATTATATTGATAGACAGTTCAAGGGATTCCTAAATGACACAGGCGGGTACAATGCCTATACGATAAGACAGGAAGCGAAAAGGGAAAACAGCCAAATTACTGGACAGGAGATTGAGGGCCTGTTAAGAGATTCCGTAGCTGAGTCGAGAAAGACTTTCTACTAGAGGGGAAAATGCTGTTCCAGACCCTGGACGACAAGAAAAACTGCTTAGGTCTTTACCACAATAGGACCCTTGTTAAAGGCGCAGCACCAGACGCAACGATGACTCGCACTTGGACAGCCGCGCAGTTTCTGGAAGACATGGATGTGGAGTATGCCTATCTCTATTGCCAAAGAAATCTAGCCGACTCGTGCCCAAGCGAGATCAGGAAGCAATACGAAGAGTCGATCTCGTTTCTTCGTGCTTTTTTGCGCTCTATGGAGAACGCCAGGGTTGATCTTACCCAGCATTGTTTTTATGATCTAGTGCCAGAACATTTTCTAGTTATGTATTGCGAATCTAAAAATAAAATATGTGAATATGTTTTTGAAAATTATGAACGGCCCAAGAATTATGATTTCTTGAGAGATCTGCTTTTTGTCACACAAGCCATGAGTCACAGGAAATTAAATCTTGATTACGCCAAGGCAGCCCGTGATTGTGCAAGCTTTTCTTTGAGAAATAAATTCAAATCGGTAAGGAGATCTAGTCCGTATGTTAGGTACAACATATTCGGGACCAAAACAGGACGGATGACCTCGGAGCCCCACAGCTTTCCAATACTGACTCTGAATAAGGAATTCAGAAAGGTAATCCGACCAAACAACGATAAGTTCGTTGAGCTTGACTTCAATGCATTCGAACTAAGAGTTCTTCTTTATTTGCTCGACAAAGAACAGCCTCAAATTGATATTCACGAATGGAACGTCGCTAACGTCTACAAGGGCATTCCGACACGAGACGAGGCAAAGAGGAGGATTTTTGCCTGGTTATATAATTTAGATTCGAGCGACTACTTATCTGAGCGAGCTTACGATAGGCAGCAGATACTCAGCAAATATTGGAATGGGATGGAGATAGTTAATCCATTTGGAAGGACGATAGAGTCGGACAAGTTTCATGCAATTTCGTACTTGGTGCAGAGTACGGCTGTGGATATTGTTTTGAGACAAGTGATAAAGCTCCACGGGATGTTAGAAAATAAAAAGTCGTACATTGCCTTTACAATTCACGACTCAGTGGTTATAGATATGGCAGAAGAGGATATGAGTTTGCTACCAGAACTAGAGAGGCAGTTCTCTACGTTCAGAGACACGGAGTTCCTAACTAACGTATCTATCGGTAATAATTTTGGTAATATGGAGGAAAGAAAATGAAAGACCGTGAAGAAGTAAAATTATACGAAACAGACGTTGAAATGAGGACGCTTGTTGACGAGAGGGGAATCCTTATTCCCGGTTTAGAGAAGATTGTTCATTTTGAAGACAAGGCGGGTAACGTTATCGTCTATCCCTGGGAAAATCTTAAGGAAACTGTTCTTGAGTGGATTAAGGTTGAGGAGAACGAAGAGTGATGGATGTTATAGGCTTGGGCGAGGCCGGATGCAATATAGCAGAATGCTTCAAGAAGTACCCACAATATAATATTTATAAAATTGATGTTGGTGTTGAAAGCGACTTTGATTTCATAAACCACTACGATGACGGGAGCGGAAGAGTTAATAGCTACTTTAATGTTCCTAAGCAACGTAATGCAGAAGACTATGAGCACAATGCGCCCGACCTAACACATTTTTTTAAGAATTTGAGAGATGAAGTCATTTTTATCGTAGGGGGCTCCGGATCTATTTCGGGTATGACCCTCTCCGTCTTGTCCCAATTGAGAGACAAGAAAATCTTCTTGCTCTACGTCAGGCCAAAGCTAAAAAGCCTTAGCGGAGACAGCAAGCTCCTCGAAAGGGCAACTTTTGGAATTTTGCAGGAGTACGCAAGATCTGGGTTGTTCGATAGAATATGTGTTGTTGGCAATGATACAATTGCTAATCATATTGGGAACCTCCCAGTGATAGGCTATTTTGATAAGATTAACGATATGATTGCCACTACTCTGCATTTTGTAAATGTCTTTGAGCGCACTGATCACATATACGGCTCCGTGGAAGAGAGAGTCCCCTCCTGTAGGGTAGAAACGATGGGACTCTTGGACCCTGAGACTTCTGAGGAAAAACCCTTTTATGATTTAGATATGGTACGAGAAAAAAGTTATTTTTACGCTTTCAGGAACGATAGACTACTTAATGAGTCTGATTTGATCGGCAAACTTGAAGGGCAAGTGGAAGAAAAAAGAGATAAATGGTTGACAAGGATTTCATACAGGTTATACTCTACCGAGTACGAAAACAACTTCGGATATTTTTTGAGTAGGACCTCTAAGGTTCAGGGGGAAGAGTGAGAGCGTATATAGGTTCATTCGTGAAGGATGACGGAACAACCAGAAGGATGTATTTTGTAATACTAGGAGATATGCCACCGGCATTTCTAGATGCAAAGACCACGGGCACGGGCACTTCGCCCACACAGCCCGAGGGAAAGGAGCTTGTCTGGGACCTCCAGGCAGGCAACTTTAGAGTATTTAACTATAATACTCAGCAGGGAGAAATCACTGCATTTGAATTTGATGAAAACAAATTAGTTTGACAAATTTAGCACGGAAGGATATTAGCTTTCGTGATTATAGGGTAGCCACCCAAAATTTTTAATAATAGGAGAAAATAACATGGCTATTAATTTAGATAAGATGAGAAGTAAGTTGGATCGTGCAGAAGGCAAAGGCAAGCGCGGGGATTCGGTTTTTTGGAAGCCGCAGGACGGTGAACAGACTATTAGAATCCTCCCCATGCCAGACGGCGACCCATTCCACGAGATGTGGTTCCACTACAATCTTGGGGAAAACCGGGGCTTTCTGAGCCCCAAGAAGAACTTTGGCGAAGACGATCCTCTGGATAGCTTTGTTCGTAAGCTCTTTAATGATGGCACAGACGACTCTGTTAAGATGGCTAAGAATCTGATGGCACGTCAGCGCTTTTTCTCGCCCGTCATTGTTCGAGGTGAGGAGGAGAAGGGTGTTCGCTTGTGGGGCTATGGGAAGATGGCCTATAAGGAACTCTTGAATCTTGTGTTGAATCCTGACTATGGTGACATTACGGATCCCGAGGCGGGCACGGATCTTGTTATCCAATACGGTAAGCCTGCTGGGGCCTCGTTCCCGCAGACTAACATCACGCCTCGTCGCCGTTCTTCCACACTGTGTGAGGAGTCCATGGGAGGCTCTGAGAAGAGCGCAGAGTGGTTGGGCACTATTCCAAACTTTGATGAGGTCTTTTCTGAGTCAAGAAAAACCCCGGAAGAGGTTGGCCACATGCTTGATGAATGGCTCAGCGGTGAGTCCATTGAGAAGGAAGATGTGGAAAAATACGGTAGTGATGAGGGATCGGTTGTTGACCAGAAGCTGAATCAGCTTCTCGATAACGAAGTCCCTTTCTAAAACTTCCCCCCCGCCGCAGGGAGGCACGGGCTGCAAAGTGAAAACAAGCTTTGCTAATAGGTGCCTCATTTTTCAAAATATAGGAGAAAAATATTATGTTTAATTTCATTAATCGTGACCATGTTTATGGCACAGTGTTCGGAGTCGTACTCTGCATGGGACTAGCTTTCATGTCCGGGTGTGGCGATAAAGAAGACGATACGGCTGATTCGGCTGACTCGTCTACCACCGCGACTGTTACTACTGGCACGACCACTGGCGTGACTACCACGACTGGTACGACTGGAACTGGTACTACCACAACTGGTACTGCCACAACTGGTACTACCACAACTGGTACGACTGGAACTGTTAACACTGGCGATACTGCCGAGGAGGGATCATGATGGAATTTTTTAACAATAACAAGAATGCTATCTTTGGTTTCATCGCGGCTACTATTGTAGTTATTGGTATTGTGCATTGGTCTGACTTTTCTGACGATCAATCCCAAAACACCGAAGTTGAAGTCGCCATCGATAATCTCGCAGACAAAAAAGTCCAAGAGATTATCGTTGTGTCTGAGGAGTCTGACTTTGCCGAGAAGGTGAACGAGGCTGCGATTGCTAATCAAGTGAACGCTGCCCAGAAACTTTCTGACGACACTGACGGTGCCTCAGAGGAGTAGTGTTCTGAGCCGCAGGGAGGCATGGGCTACAGATGTCTCAATTTTATTCTTTAGGAGGAACGTTGGCTAGGTCGCAAAAAGTTGGTAAAGTCGCCATGGGTGACATGATAAAGAGATTGAATAAGAAGTATGGTATGGAAGTCGCTCACAACTTGAACGAGGCCAACCCAACGGAGGTAAAGGAATGGATACCTACGGGCTCTAGGTGGCTAGACTCTATCATCTGTAAGGGAAGAATTGCGGGTATACCTGTGGGCAAATTTACTGAGATAGCTGGCTTGTCTGCGACGGGAAAAAGCTATTTGGCAGTCAATATCGCAGCCAATGCCCAGAAGATGGGGCATTATGTTGTCTATTTTGATGCAGAGAGCGCCATCGATCCCGAGTTTATTAGAAGCGCTGGTGTGGACACCAGCCCAGAAAAGTTCATGTACATCCAGGCGGTTACTGTTGAACAAGTTTTTGAGATGACCGAGGAGTTTATTGGTTCGGGAGAGAAAGTACTCGTTATATGGGATTCCATCGCCAATACCCCCACAGAGTCGGACAAAGAGGGTAGCTTTAACCCGAATTCGTCAATTGGTAAGAAAGCGAGGACGCTTTCACTGGCATTCCAGAAATTAACAGTCCCTCTTGCTAACGCTCAGTGTACATTTCTCGCCTTGAACCAGCTAAAGACAAACATTGCAAGCACCCCAGCACAAAGAATAGAGGCGATGATGGAGCCGTATGTCACACCAGGAGGCAAATCTACCGTCTATGCTGCCTCCCTACGCATCTGGCTGACTGGACGTAAAGCTAAGTCCGCTTATATAAAAGACGAGAATGGCTTTACAATAGGCTCCGAAGTCAAGGCTAGGCTAAAGAAGTCTAGGTTTGGCACGGAGAGAAGGGAATGCACCTTTAAGATTATGTGGGGAGGCGACGAGGTTCGCGTGTTGGACGAAGAGTCTTGGTTCGATGCGATCAAAGGCTCAGACCAAATACTACAATCTGGTGCTTGGTACACTCTTCTGTATGAAGATGGAGAGCAAGAGAAATTCCAAGCAACGAGATGGGTAGAAAAGATGGAAGACCCTAAATTTAAAGCCCGCGTTCTTGAGCTAATGGATATCGAAGTTATTGGTAAGTATAAGGACCGCGAAGGTAGTGCCGAGGCTTTTGAGAATGTTGATATAGATACCGATAGCACGGAAAAGTTTAATTAGTAGGTGGCGAGGTATCCGAGCGGTTTAAAAAAAGGGGGGGGGCATGAAAAGACTAATGTTAATCGACTGTATGAATATTTATTTGAGATCATACATAGTCGATCCAAGCTTGTCAACTAACGGTGCGCCAATCGGAGGCTTTAAGGGCTTCTTAAAGACCCTCCAGAAGCTTTGTCGGGAGATAAAACCCGATAGGGTAGCAATCGTATGGGATTGTGGCGGGGGCTCCAGAAAGCGCAAAAGAATCAGCAAGGACTATAAATCTGGTAGGAGCCCAATAAGGCTAAACCGCGAGATAAGAAACCTCTCCCTAGAAGAGGAGAGGGACAACAAGGTTTGGCAGCAGATCCGGCTGTCGGACTACCTTAATCTACTGCCTGTTATCCAATATTGCATAGAAGATGTCGAGGCAGACGATATTATCTCCTACTTGGTCCAGAATAAGAGACATGAGGGCTGGCAAAAGATTATTGTGTCGAGCGATAAGGACTTCTATCAGTTATGCGATGATAACACAATTATTTACCGCCCCACACAGAAGGAAGTCCTAAACAAATACTCTATCATTGAAAGATATGGGATTCACCCAAACAACTTTGCGCTTGCTAGATCCATAGCTGGGGATCCCTCTGATAATCTACCTGGGGTCCGAGGGGCTGGTTTAAAGACAATATCCAAAAGATTTGCTTTTATGAAGGAGAGTGAGGACTACTTAATACGAGATATCGTGAAAGAGTGCGAACAAACCGAAAAACCGCTACTCGTTCACAGTAGGATTTTAGATAATGTGGATCTAATAAAGAAGAATTATAGCTTGATGCAATTGTATAGTCCCTCTTTATCCCCGACTGTGAAGTCTAAAGTCAACTACGCACTTGAGAACGCCGAGATGGAATTAAATTTAACAGAATTTAGGAAAATGATGCTTGAAGATGGATTCGCTGAATGGGACAATGTAGATTTGATTTCTTCTATGAGAAAAATAGTTGCAAGTTCCGATAGTGATGTTACATAGAAAAAACTTGGGAGGGGAAAATGGAAAGGTCAGACTTTAGCCACTTCGGCAAAAGCTTTCAGGAGGTCTTGTGCCTTCTTATTTTACAGGACAGGCCGTTTGCGGATCAAATACTTGAGGTGCTTGATATAACATTTCTTGAGCTTGGTTACTTGAGGCTCTTTATTTCGAAGATTATGGCTTACAGAGAAAAGTATGGCGTCCACCCGACAATTAATATTATGAAAACCATAATAAAGTCGGATATGGATGACGAGAACGAGGTCCTACAGAAGCAAGTTAGGGATTATTATATTAAAATAAGCTCCCTACCAGGCGTAAAAGACGCAGAGTTTGTGAAGGACAAGGCGCTTGAATTCTGTAGGAAGCAGAAGTTGAAAGGAGCTATGTTGAAGTCTGTGGACCTCCTGCAATCTTGTTCATTCGACGAAATATCAAAAATCATAAACGATGCTCTAAAATTGGGAAGTGATTCTGACTTTGGGTACGATTATATTAAAGATTTTGAAGAGCGCTTCCATATCAAGGCAAGGAATCCCTCCTCGACTGGGTGGACAGAAATGGACGCCATCTGCAAGAGCGGGCTAGGCCAAGGAGAACTTGGTGTTGTTATCGCCCCTACTGGAGCAGGAAAGAGCATGGTGCTGACGCATCTCGGATCACAAGCATTGCAGCAAGGCAGGGACGTGATTCACTACACTCTTGAACTTAGTGATACCACAATTGCTTCTAGATACGATAGTTGCATAACAGGCGTGCCTCTTGGCGACCTACATTCGTTTAAGGAACTTATTTTTGAAAAGATTGATAAAGTTCCCGGTCGCCTGATTGTTAAAGAATATCCTACCAAATCAGCGTCAACCAGGTCTATTAGGAACCATTTAGACAAACTGATTAACCGAGGTATAACGCCCGGAATGATAATAATTGATTATGGTGATCTTTTGCGCCCAGTTATACCAAGAAAAGAGAAACGAATGGAACTGGAGTCTATTTATGAAGAGATGCGAGGTATTGCTCAAGAATATCGGTGTCCCGTGTGGACCGCATCCCAAACTAATCGTTCTGGCTTAAACGCCGAGGTGATAACCATGGAGAGCATTTCCGAGGCGTTCAACAAGTGTTTCGTTTCAGATTTTATTTTTACAGTCTCTAGGACTACGGAGGACAAAAGTGCTAATTCCGGAAGAATTTATATTGCAAAAAATCGTAATGGACCAGACGGCATTGTGTATCCTATTTTTATGGATACCAGTAATGTTAAAATACGAGTTTTACCTCCGAGCGACGATAGTGTGGAGGAGATTACTGCCAAGGCGCAGTCGGATATATTAAAAGAGAAATACAAAATGTTTAAAAATCAACAGAAGGAGAGAGCTTAAAAATGGAGTTAGCGTCAAAAATCTTGTCGGATATCACAGTACACATGAAGTACGCCAGATATTTGCCTGAAACATTTAGGAGAGAAACGTTTGAGGAATTAGTGCATCGCAATAAGGCGATGCATATTAAAAAATATCCTGAGCTTAAAGAGCAAATCGATGCAGCTTACGAGTTTGTTTATTCCAAAAAGGTCCTTCCCTCTATGCGCTCCATGCAGTTTGGTGGAAAGCCAATAGAAGTAGCCCCAAACAGAATATTTAATTGTGCCTTTATGCCGATAGATGATGTCCGCGCCTTTGGGGAGGCCATGTTTCTTTTACTTGGGGGGACCGGAGTGGGCTATTCAGTTCAAACTCACCATGTTGAACAGCTTCCTGACATTAGAAAGCCTAGTGGCAAAAGAACGTACAGATTCTTAGTGTCCGATTCTATCGAGGGATGGGCAGATGCAGTTAAAGCGTTGGTTATGTCTTATTTCCGGGGTACTTCAAAGTTGCGTTTCGATTTCTCGGACATCAGGCCCAAGGGCAGCCTCTTGGTAACATCTGGCGGCAAGGCTCCCGGACCACAGCCGCTTAGGGAGTGCCTTGTCAAACTGGAGGGCCTTTTGGAGACTAAGGAGAACGGAGATAAGTTGCGCCCGATTGAGGTACACGACATGGTCTGCCATATCGCTGATGCGGTCTTGGCGGGGGGTATAAGACGCGCTGCTCTCATCTCCCTATTCTCTGCCGATGACGACGAGATGATCGCGGCAAAGGCTGGGAGATGGTTTGAAACAAACTCACAAAGAGGACGCGCAAACAACTCCGTTGTGCTCATGAGGCATATTGTTACTAAAGAATTCTTTACTGACCTCTGGGGCAGAGTCCGCGCAAGTGGTGCCGGAGAGCCGGGATTCTACTTTACCTTTGATAAGGATTGGGGCACGAACCCATGTTGCGAAATTGCCCTTCGTCCGTTTCAGTTTTGCAACTTGACAGAAGTCAATGTCTCTAACGTCGATACTCAGGAGGAGTACGAGGCTCGCGTTCGTGCTGCGTCATTTCTCGGGACCCTTCAGGCGTCTTATACGGACTTCCACTACCTTCGCTCAGTCTGGCAGAGAAACACAGAGAAGGACGCCCTAATCGGGGTTTCCATGACCGGCATCGCCTCCGGTAAGGTGCTGGAGATGGATATGAAGGCCGCAGCGAAAATAGTAAAAGAGGAAAATGCGCGTGTTGCTAGTCTTATAGGCATCAAGGCAGCGGCTCGCTGCACCTGTGTTAAGCCGGCTGGGACCACTTCCCTGACGCTTGGGACTTCCTCTGGAATCCACGCTTGGCACAATGACTACTATATTCGACGTATTCGTGTGGGGAAGAACGAGCCGATATATAATTACCTCCAAGACCTCCACCCGGAACTGGTCGAGGACGAATATTTTCGCCCCCACGATACAGCCGTTATCTCTGCGCCCCAGAGGTCTCCAGAGGGTGCAATAACGCGTTCTGAGAGCGCCCTCGACCTACTTGAAAGGGTGAAGCGAGTCAGCGCCGAATGGGTAAGGCCAGGTCATCGCAAAGGGCAGAATACTCACAATGTCAGCGCAACAGTAACGATAAAAGAAGACGAATGGGATGAGGTTGGTGAATGGATGTGGGAAAATCGTGCGAGTTATAACGGGCTTTCTGTTTTGCCTCACTCGGAACACTCATATGTGCAGGCACCATTTGAGGATTGCGATGTGGAAACGTATGATTTGATGATGAAAAGTCTTGTAAATGTAGAGCTTACCAACGTTCTGGAGTATCAAGACAACACAGATTTGCAGGGCGAGCTAGCTTGTTCTGGGGGATCTTGCGAAGTCAAATAAACAATTTGACTTTAAGAAAAACGAGAGTTAAGATAATTTAGTGAGGTGAGCCATGAAATTTAATTATATGCTATCCCGCACCGACCAGATGAGAAAATGCGAAGAGGGTGGACAACACCACTATTTGCCAACTGCTCATCGGGAGGCCACGATAGGGCACATCGCAGTCAGATTTCGATGCAAGCGTTGTGGCGAATTGGCTACCGCGTTTTTAGAAGAAGAAAAGTATAAAATTAATGAGAATCTATTAAATAAATATGGAGATTAAAATGCAATTGAACCCTAAAGGTAATTGGATCTGGGTGGACCAGCCGTTTGAAGAAAAAGAGGAGGAGACTCTCATCGCTTTACCCGATGATTGGAAACCCGAAGAGAAGCCATATAAGTCTATTTCTGTTCGGAAAGACCCAACGGGCGAGTATAAATACGGCGACATCATTGTCGTCCCCACACACATTATTCGGGAAATAGAAATTGATCAAAACAGGTTTTATCTTGTGGAGAGGAATTATGTTTTAGCGGAAGTTCTTCCAGAATGACAGACCCGAAGGCATATAGGACCGAAAGGGAGTGGCTTGTTGAAGAAAAAGCACCGAGAAGGAGTATAGAATTATATGGAGACGGCGTTGGCGGAGTTGACCTCGTTGAACATATGGGTACTGATCTCACTATCGTTAATAGTGCCCGCGTTAGCTATGGGAAGCATAAGGAGAAGCTAGATGAAAAAGATAGAAGACTGGTTAGCTACTTGGTTGAGCACCGGCACACGTCTACGTTTGAGCATAATGTTGTTACGTTACGTTTT
>TARA_R110002110_G_scaffold82396_3_pt1 | contig 16365 bp, 17 predicted proteins | sample TARA_R110002110 | Tara Oceans TARA_R110002110 (sample SAMEA4397330) | marine metagenome | biome: Polar Biome; feature: [SRF] surface water layer (ENVO:00010504); material: water (ENVO:00002006), including particulate matter (ENVO:01000060) such as... | depth 5 m
AGCCGCGGCCTGCACTGGTGAAGGTGGGTTGGGGTTCTGTGGCGAGGATCAGGCCTTCGACCGACAGATCGACCTTGCAATGTCGGAATGGACATTTTCCGATCTGAACATCGCGGTCCAGGCCGGTGAACGCATCCGGTTCACCGTCAGCAACGACGGAAAGATCCCGCACGAGTTCATGTTCATGGCGATGGCACAAATGCAGGCAATCAACTACCGCGCACGCCGGGCCGACTGGAATCTGTTGGAGCATGAGGCGCTGTTTGAACAATCGCTCGTGCTGCCCGGCGAGAGCTTCAGCTTCGTCGTCGATGTACAGAATACGGGCAGTTGGATGTTCATGTGCATGCTGCCATACCACATGCAGATGGGCATGATGGGCCAGATCTCGACGCCGGGCGCGGCCATGGACATGTGACCCGGCGACGGGCGTCGTAAATTGAAACGCCGGGCGAATTCCAGATGGTTTCGCCCGGTTCGAACTCTCGGTGACGAAAAGCGCGCCTATGTGCGTGGCGTCACCAGGCTCTGATGTCTTGCAATCCGGTCCGCAAACCCGGCCGCGGGTGCGTATTCCGGCAACACCCGCCCACCTTTGACGCGTTGCCGTGAGGCAGCGTGTTTCGGGTGTCAGGTTCGAGGCGTTTCGTCATCCATTTTGGCAATGGTTTTGCGCATGGATGCCCCCTCGAGTTCGAGGCGGTAAGCCCGCCCGGGCCCGCGAAAATACCCGCGCCGGCATCGGGTTCACCCTGACGATTGCAGCCGTGTTGTACAAGAGCCAGGGACAGGGGGAACGTGCTAGAAATAGCTTCTGACCAGCGCACCGGAGACCAGTGCCCAGCCATCCGCCACCACAAAGAACGCGAGTTTGAACGGAATGGCAACGACTGCCGGGGGAACCACCATCATTCCCATCGACATCAGAACGGATGCAACGACAAGGTCGATGATAAGGAAAGGCAGGTAAACAAGAAACCCGATTTCAAACGCCCGTTGAATTTCGGAAAGCAAAAATGAGGGAACCAGCAATGAAAGCGGTGCTTCCGAGGGCAATGTCGCAGTCACTGGTCTCAGGTTCTGCATGGTCGTGAAGGTGTCAGGGTCGATTCTCGCACTCATGAACAGACGGAAAGGCGCTGCTGCCGCCGTAAATGCCGCTTCAAATCCAATTTCGTTTCTGCTCAGTGGTTCGATACCCTTTATCCAGGCTTCCGTGAAAACCGGATCCATAACATACCAGGTCAAGAACAAGGCGAGGCTGACGATGAGCATGTTCGGTGGGGATTGTTGCAGCCCGATCGCCTGACGCAGGATGGACAGGACCGTGACGATAAATGGAAAGCAGGTCACCATCACCGCAAGCCCGGGCACCAGACTCAAGACGGTCATGAGCGTCAGCAACTGTATCGTCCGCACCGAGAGCGAAGTGCCGTCGCCGAGGTCCAGAGAAAATTGCTGAGCAAGAACTGGCGATGCCGCGAAGGAAAAAATCACCAGCCAATACCCGAAACGCATCAGAGACCTCCGCGCAGGTTCGCCACCTCGGTCAACCGCACAGCCAGTTGCCCTGCATGCTCCCCTTCCATCTCCTGCAGCTCGCCTCGGGCAATCAACCGATCACCGACAAAGAGTTCCACCGGGTCGTCAACGCGGCGATCAAGGGTCAGGACGGCATCTTTCTCCAGCCTCAGCAAATCGCGCACCTGTGGCCGGGCCTTGCCAACTGATATCGTGATCTCGATCGGAACCTGGCTGAAAGGGTTCGCTTCGGAAAGATCATCCATTGTGTTTGTCCTTTTCAGAAAGGGTGAAGAAATCCTGTACGGCCGTCTTTATGGCGGCGACCGCACTATCAAGATCGACATAGGTTTCCGCCTGCCCGATCTTCAGGTAAAGTTGCCCCTCGCCAAGGGTCGGCTCATCGGTCAGTGTGACGGGGAAGTTGACCGCGTTTTCAAGAAACGCCTCCACGATGATGCGCGATGCAGGATTGAGCACGATCTCAACGGGTGCGCCGGCCATGCTCTCGGCAAGTGGCATCAACGTTTCCAGAACCAACGGGGCAAGTGCCGCCCTCGCGATTTCGGGTAATAGAAGCGTCGACATATCCTTCAGCAAAGGCTCGACCGCACTCAGGACATGGGCACGAGCCTCGTGGAAAGTGAAACTCAGCGATTGCAGATTGCGGGCAATTTCGGCGCTGGACTGTGCCTGGTCTTCTGATTGTGCCGTCGTCGCGTCATCCCAACCCGCTGTGTATCCCTGCTCATAGGCAGCAAGTCGTTCCTCCTCCATCGTGCCGACATCGGTGACAACCGCGCCGGTGCCGGCCTGTTGTTCCGTTGCGAATACCTCAAGCCTGAGTGGCGGCATCAAACCTTCTCCTCGTCATCGATTTCCATCCAGCCACGTAATATTTCAAGGGATTCAACCTGGCGTTCTTCGATCAGACGACGCAACCGTTCCATGGGCTCTGCCTCACCGGAATCCAGGTCCTCAGAGTTGAAAGCCACCATCGGAAACCCCGGAATTTCACTATCGTCGATCTCGCCGGTCAGAACACGTGGCAGATGCTTGTCCTGCCCGCTCGCCGCCTCGTCGGAGCCACCCGGCAATGCGGCGAGCGGCGCGGGTTGGGGGCCAGGGACCCCGGCACGCACCAAAGGCCGTATCACGAACAGCCCCAATATCAGTGTGACGAGGGCAAGAACACCAGACTGGATCAAGGTCATGCCGTTGATCGGACCAAGCGAGGCCAAAAACCCTTTTTCAGCCAGCGTCCCGGCCTCGGCAACGGGTTGGAACAGCAGCGATTTCAGCGTCAGTACATCGCCTCGCTCTTCCTTCAACCCTGCAGCCGCGGTCACAAGTTCGCGCAGGACGGCGAGTTCCTCTTCGCTCCGGGGTTGCAGACTGCTGGTGCCATCCGCAGCCTCGACAGATTGCCCGTCAATCAGAACCGCAACAGTAATCCGCAGTAAAGCCCCTGGCGCACGCAGGATTTCGCGTTTTGTTTCAGAAACTTCGTAATTGATCTTTTCATTGGTTTCGCTGTCGTCACTGCGCCCCTGCCCACCTGCTGTTGCATTGCCCTGAGGTAGATTGGAGGCGACGGTTACCTGACCATCGGCTTGGGTCGACGAGTTTTTCCGCTCCGTCGTATCGGACGAAATCGCAACTCTGCCTTGTGGATCGAAGCGGCGCTCAACAACCGATTCGCGTTGTGTCTCCACCTCCACCGATACTTCGACAACCGCCCGGCCGGGACCGACACGAGCCGCAAGCAGTCGTTCAATATTCCGTTTGAGTTCCGCAGCTCTCTGGTCTCCTCCCATTGCGGGGTTCGTTCCCTGATCTGACGAGGGAATCAGGCCCGCTACCGTGTCAATCACAGCAACATCCGCAGGCTGCATTCCCGGCACGGACGAAGAAATCAGATGACGCAGCGCATTGGCCTGTTGCGCTGAAAGACTACCCGAGGCAGACGTGACCGTGACACTTGCGGTCGGCCTTCGGTCCTTTTGAAAAGGTTGCGAGGGCATCTGTGCAAGATGCACACGCGCCGCGCGGATGGCCGGCACCGATATGATCGTCCGCGCAAGTTCGCCTTCTTTTGCACGCCAATATGCCGCATCGAACATCTGAGATGTCGTACCGAAACCCGAGAGCCCGTCGAGCAACTCGTAGCCCGCGGACCCCGTCGCAGGCAGCCCCTCGGCAGCGAGTGTCATCCGCAGCACATCACGCTGCGACGCATCGACACGGATTGAATCGCCTGACACTTCATAGTCGACACCACGTTGTTCCAGGGCCCGGACCACCTCACCGGCAGACGAGCCGTCCAACCCGGCATATAGCAGAGCCATTCCGGGTGTTGACGCCATGCGAGAGAGTGATGTCACAGCCAGAAACATGGCAACAGTCGCCCCTATCACAATGATCCGGCGATTCAGCGACATGCTTTTCCAAAGAGAAATCAGGTTCTGCACTGGCATTCTTTCCAAATCGGGCTTCTGCCCTTCTCTCTCCACCTTTCGCGGATCGGGCTTAACAATCGGTTAGTGACCTCGGGGTTATATGTATTTCAGTCGAAAAAAGCGGAGGGGCCGATGGTCATGGCAGCAGAGAAAACGGAAGACGCACCCCGGCGGAAGTCAAAGCTTCCGCTGATTGCAGGTTTGATCCTTGCCCTTTTGTCCGGCGCAGGCGGGTTCTGGGCCACCTGGTCAGGCCTGTTGACATCGTCAGGGGCAGAAGTCTCTGGCCAGGTATCCGAAACGCCCGATCCGCTGCCTGATATCGCCTTTGTTCCCGTTGACCCGATCGTTGTTTCGCTTGGACGGTCAGCGCGCAGCCAGCATCTCCGTTTCACGTCTCAATTGGAAGTCAACCAAGCCTATTCGGACGAGGTAACGCTGCTGTTGCCCCGTATTCTGGACGTTTTGAACGGCTATCTGCGCGCGATCGATGTGGCCCAGATCGAAGATCCCTCGGGCCTCGTCCGGATTCGCGCACAGATGTTGCGCCGCATCCAGATTGTTGCCGGCGAGGGCCGTGTCCGGGACCTGCTGATTACCGAATTTGTGTTGAATTGAGGAAGCCGCCCGATGCAGATGATCTCAGATATCCTAATGATCGCCGGAACTTTCGGCGCTGCCATCTATTGCTATGTTCTGTCCAAAAGACTTAATAAATTTCAAACACTTGAAAGTGGCATGGGGGGCGCGATCGCCGTGTTGTCCACCCAGGTTGACGACATGACGAGAGCGTTGGACAAAGCGCGTGGAGCGGCCAACGGACAGGCGGGTGCGCTGGAGGAATTGACACATCGCGGCGAGGGGGTGGCCGCGAGGCTGGAACTGATTTTGGCCTCGATGCATGACCTGCCCGATCCCGCCCCGCGTGCAACGGACAGCGAGCCTGTTGAAGAACCTGAACAAAGCGAAAAACGTCTTCGTTTCGTGCGGCGGCGCGTTGTCCGGAAAGATATGGAGGCAGCGGAATGAGGCCTCCACCGAAGCGCCCACGCAATCGGAGGGGACAAGGGGCGCTGGTCATCCTTGCCCTGTTGCTGGCCGGATCGGCGGCGCTTAGGCTGGGATCAGGCATCGGCGTGGCTTTGGCAAAATCACCTTCATCAGAGTTTCATACCGCTGCGACGGCGCAGGAGTGCCCCGCCCCCCCGCTTGCTGTCACTCAGGCATTGTTGGCCCGTGAAGGCCGCCTGAAAACGCGTGAAGCGGCCCTGACCGATAGATTGGCGGCGCTCGCACTTGCCGACCAGGCAATTGAAGATCGTCTGAACGAGTTGAAACGTCTCGAAGCTCAGGTAAGTGAAACGCTCGCCCGGGCAGATGGCGCCTCGGAGGCCGATCTGACCCGACTGACAGAAATGTATCAGTCAATGAAACCCAAGGACGCCGCCGCCTTGTTCGAAACGATGGCGCCGGAGTTCGCCGCCGGTTTCCTTGGCCGGATGCAGCCGGCTGCCGCAGGTGCCCTTCTTGCCGGGCTGAGCCCGGAAACGGCCTATGCCCTCAGCGTTCTGCTTGCTGGCAGAAACGCTCTTGTGCCGAAAAACTGATACCGGAACCCGTCAGTGAAGTGATTTTGTTAACGCCTCTCTGCAAGCCTGAAAGCGAACAGCCTGAAGCAGGAGCATGCCATGTTCGGCATCATAGGAATCGTCGTAATTTTTGTAATGGTTTTCGGTGGCTACGTGCTCGCCGGTGGCAAGATGGGAATCATCCTGGAGGCCGTGCCTTTTGAAATGATCATTATCGGTGGGTCTGCGGTTGGCGCATTCGTGCTTTCCAATGATCTGGCGGCGGTGAAAAACACGCTGAAAGACGTCCGGAAAGTTTTCAAAGGTCCAAAATGGACGCCTGAGGACTACCGCGACCTTTTGTGCCTTTTGTTTGAGTTGATCCGGATCGCCCGAACAAATCCGGTCGCGCTTGAAGAACATATTGAAGCCCCGAACGACTCTGGCATCTTTTCGCGTTATCCAAAAATCCTGCACGATCATGAGGCGGTGGAACTGATCTGCGATACACTTCGCGCGGCTTCGATGAACTATGACGATCCCCATCAGGTTGAGGAAGTGCTGGACAAACGAATGGAAACGCATCAGATTCACGCTCTGCATTCCAGTCATGCCCTGCAGAATATGGCAGATGCTTTGCCTGCGCTCGGTATTGTTGCTGCTGTGCTGGGCGTCATCAAAACGATGGGATCAATCGACCAACCCCCGGAAATTCTAGGAAAAATGATCGGCGGGGCACTTGTCGGCACCTTTCTGGGCGTTTTTCTTGCCTATGGGATCATCGGACCCTTCGCGACCCGGGTCAAAGCGGTGGTGGACGATGACGCACATTTCAATTTGCTGATCCGGGAAGTTTTGGTTGCAAATCTGCACAATCACCCGGCGAATATCTGCATCGAGGTCGGCCGTCAGAATACGCCGCACCATGTCCGGCCAAGTTTTTCGGATCTCGAAGAGGCGTTACGTTCGCTGAAGCAGGACGTCGCATGAGGGTGATACTGATATTGTTGTTGCTCGGCATCGCATCTACGGCCAAAGCGCAGACCATCGCTGTGGCATCCGGCGAGCATCAGGGGTTTTCACGATTGGTTCTCACGTTTCCTGCCGGGGCCGAATGGCAACTCGGCAGGACAGAAAAAGGCTATGCGCTCAACATTTCCGGAGGCGCCCCTGTTTACGATTTGTCCGATGTCTATCGAAGGCTGAGCCGCAGTCGACTCTCGAATATTCTTGCCGACGACGGCGTCCTGTTTCTGGAAGTGAAGTGCCCTTGCTACGCAATGCCTTTCGAACTCGGTCCGGGGCAACTCGTCGTTGACATTCGGGATGGTGTCGCACCTGGCGGCTCATCTTTCGAGAACCTGTTCAGATATCAAGATGATACCCTAACCACTCTTGAACAAGCTGGTGCACCGACGGAGCATGGCGGGGCCCGCGACTCTGGTGCCGACGGAGTGCTAGATTGGGCAGGCGTTGTCGGGGTTGCATCAAGACTGTCTGAACCAGGCGTCCGCCTCCCTGTGCAAGATCTGGAAACCCAGATAGGTCAGAGCCGGATACGCGATGCTCTGTTGTGGCAATTCAGTAAAGGGGCGGCGCAGGGTGTTGTCGAAATGATTGCAGGCGGCGAAGTTGGCGATCAGCCGTTCGCTACGGGCATCTCTGACCAGGTTGCGATAGTGGACAGTGCAGGGCCCGGCTTGAATACTTCGGATAGCCGGTCGCAGCAGATGCTGGCCGATGGAAGCGCCTGTATAGATGATGAATCACTTGCGATTGCCACTTGGGCAAAGGCCGGATCTGTTGCAAGGAGTTTCGGACAGGTGCGGTCGGGTCTGCTAGGTGAGTTTGATCAGCCGATACCTGGTGCGATTTCGGACGCGGCACGCTATTTGTTGTATCTTGGCTTTGGCGCCGAAGTCAGACAAATGTTGAAAGCATTCGATGTCAAATCTCCTGAAAGGGAAATGTGGCAGTCAATGGCCCTTGTTCTCGACCTCGAGGCTGACCAGAGTGGAATATTTAGCGGAATGGAGGTCTGCAACACTGCTGCGGCCCTTTGGGCTGTTCTTGCGGATCCAGAAATCCGGATTGGCGAAAAGATCGAAATACCTGCTATTCTACGCTCATTTTCTGCGTTGCCCCTTCATCTCCGCAGACATCTTGGCCCCCGGTTGACCGATCGCTTTCTGGCTCGAGGTGATATTTTGTCAAGTCGCGCCATCAAAGATGCAATACTACGATCTTCAGCCGAGCCCGAGGCTTCCGTCAGGGTCCTTGCTGCCAAAGTGGAGTATGCGACAGGCAATATCGAAGAGAGCACAAAGGCTTTTGAAAATATTAGCAAAATGCCTGGGCCTGCCGGAATTGAGGCAACCATCGAGCTTGCGGGACTTCAGGCACAAAACGGTGGTGAGGTCTCCGCGAAGGTCACCACTGCGCTTGAAGGCTATTATCAGGAGGCGCGTGGTGGGGATGCCGATCTCGAATTGCGAAAAATTCTGGCTATGTCCTATGCAAGTCAGAACAGATTTGATGAAGCTTTCTCATTTCTGCCACGCAACATAGGTTCTTCTGAGGAAATTTGGATCAGGCTCGCCGAGTTCGGGAATGACAATGCCTTGATCGGAAATGCCATACTGCCTGACGGCTTCACAGCACCAGCACTCCCGGTGTCCACTGACCAGCGCATTGCCGAACGGCTGATAGATATTGGCTTTGCCGATGAAGCGCTCTCTTGGCTGAACGAAAATCGCCGAAATTCCCGCATCCCGAATGAAACGGACAGAATTTTACGCGCGAAAGCGGCATCCGCAACAGGAGACGATCGGGCAGCGCTGCGCCATCTGGCCGGATTGGCGACAGATAGTGCCGAATTGCAACGTGCCCGCGCATTGACAGCACTGGAGGATAACCGCGCTTCCGAAAGCTATGCCAAAATAGAAGCAATCACCGAATGGCAGCGCTCTGCACGACGAAGGCGGGCATGGAGAGAACTGACAAAACTCGGTCCTGACGGCAGCTGGGGTCCGGCGCTCAATTTGCTCGACGGTTATGGCGCTCCTCTTGCCAACCCTGAAGGCGCATTGCCAAATGCAGATGGTCCGATTGCCCGCAGCAGAATGGCGGTTGACGAAAGTGCCACATCCCGCAAGGTTCTGGAAACGCTTTTGCGCGAAACAAAAATAGAATTTGTGACCCAATAGGATTTCGATGCGTAGCCATCCGGCGTAGGCCGCAGATGGGGCAGTTCTCAGGTCGTGTCCTTGAAGGATTTGGGTTTACGGGACCGCGGGGCCCGTTTTTTCGCGAGTTGGTAAAACCGTTCGACGATCCTGTCGGTCCCGGCATCGATGGGATCGAGGTCCCCGTCCGACCTGCGGAGCATTTCGTCGTGTTCCTCGTGATCGGTAAGCGATGGGGTGGACGCCCCCCCGGCGGCATCGAATGTGCCAAGGTAGTGTGTGTTGAAGCACCGCTACGAGGAGAGTGTCCATGGAAGAAGTTAGCATCATCGGCCTGGATTTGGCCAAGAACGTATTTCAGGCGCATGGCGCCGGAGCGGACGGCTCGGTTGTATTCCGGCGCAAATTGTCGCGCGCGCAGTTGCTAAAGTTTATGGGTGAGCAGCCGGCTTGCGTGGTGGCGATGGAGGCTTGCGCCAGTGCGCACCACTGGGGTCGGGCGATCGCTGACCTTGGCCACGAGGTCCGGCTGATCCCACCGGCCTGCGTGAAACCGATCGTGAAGCGGCAGAAAAATCGACATGGTCGATGCCGAGGCGATCGCGGAGGCCGCTGCGGTCCCGGCCACCCCGCATCATGCCTCGGCGACCTCATGCCTTGGGCATTCCAAAAGACGTCAAGTTGAGATGCCGACGGGGTTCAGGCACCGATTACCCTCCATTCAACAGCTCTGGAGGATCATCCCAAACCGATCGCTGGCTCGAAACCTGCAAAATCAATGGATCCGGACCGGTGCAAGCGATGCATGGGAATATCTGTTTCCGCCGGACCGGTGCCGGAATTTGGCCCCATTCCTGGGATCATCTGAAGCCTGATGTGAAAAAAGGGGCGCAATATGCACCGTTTGCTGGTTTGGATTTCAAGGGCACCCTTCTGGGCATATTTTCTGGTTGCCGCAGCGCTGGGCTGGTTTGGCAATGAGCAACGCGTCGTACAGGGGCCGTACGCCACCACCGGTATATTCAGCCTTGCCGAAGCGGTACCACCGCGGGTCGCGCCCGCCGGGCGGATAGCCGTCCAGGGGACGCCGACACTTGTCGTGGCCGCCAACAAGGCGCCGATGCCGCCGGGTTGGAATTTCCTGCCGGCAGCGGGCTTTGCGCTTCTTGGATTGTTGCGCCTCCTTCTGGGCCGGTTCCGCCGACCGCAAGGCGCAACGCACGCGGAGCCCGAACCTGTAGCAATTGCCTCGGCGATGGATGCAGCGACAACGGCGGAACTGGCCGATGGAAGTCCGGATTTTATTCGCGCCATTTCGCAGCGACATCTGCAACGCGCGGAACAGACGAAAAAGGGGAGTGCGCAAAAATCTGCCACCGATGCAAGCTTGGACCGGGTCATGCGGAAACAGAAGTCGCCGAAGACAAAATCGTTCCGGATGTCTTTTGTTCTGGTACCGGGCTTGCTGATATCGGCGGTGTTGGCCTATTTTCCCGGACAAAAGGGCGGCGTGATCGGCGGGAAGGTACAGGTCTTTGCCGATGCTGTCGTCGGATACAGCGAGGATCTGTTGCCCCCGCGCGTTTTCGGAATTGGCGAAGAAGTGATGGCAAAACTTGCCGAAGTTCAGAAGTTCGCCGCAGAGAGGTTGCTTGATGTACCATTTCTGCAGTCGCCCGGGTTTCTGGCGATCAAGAACAACGCGACCCGGACGCTGATCTCGCTGGATCGTGCGGCCTGGAACGCCACCGGGCTGCCGCTGATCCTGTTGGCTGCCCTTCTTGCGCTGGGCTTGCTGGGGCTGCGAGTGTTGCTGAAACATCGTGAGCAGCAAATCTTTGCCGTCGGGCGCGAAGACCCCTTTGAGCGTCTACTGAAACGCCGCAGGACCGGCACCGCGGCCAGGACGTAAGCACCGGGCTTGAATTCCGCCGCCCAAGCGCGTATCTGGTCGCTCAAGAGCCCCATTCAGGACGATTGACACAATGGCAAAGACCAACCCCCTTCAGTTCATTCAGCAGGTGCGCAGCGAAGTTGCCAAGGTTGTCTGGCCGTCGCGCCGTGAAGTGATGCTGACCACCCTGATGGTTTTCATCATGGCCGCATTGACCGCGACGTTTTTTTCGCTGGTTGATCTGTCGATCCGCATGGGCCTCTCAGCGGTGATCAACAGTCTGGGCTGAAAGCTGCCGGATTTGACCTTACCCCCTTGAATTCACGGGGAAGGGGCTGTATCCGGAACCCCAATCAGATAGGAAAACGCGCGGCGATTCGGGTCGCGCGTTGTTTTTTGTCCGGAAGAAAAGCGGAAATTTCCGCGTGATTTCAAAGAATTATCGGGGGCAACCCTGGTGGCAAGATAGGTGGCGATCAGCATGGCGAAGCGGTGGTATTCGGTGAGTGTTCTCTCGAACTTCGAGAAGAAAATCGCCGAGCAGATCAGAACGTCTGTGCTGGAAGCCGGGCTCGAGGACGAGATCGAAGAAGTTCTGGTCCCGACCGAAGAGGTGCTTGAGGTGCGTCGCGGCAAGAAAGTAACGTCCGAGCGCCGCTTCATGCCGGGCTATGTGCTAGTGCGCATGGAAATGTCGAACAAGGGTTACCATCTGATCTCGTCGATCAACCGTGTCACCGGGTTTCTGGGCCCGCAGGGCAAGCCGATGCCGATGCGCGATGCCGAGGTCAACGCCATCCTCAATCGCGTCGAAGAGGGTGAGGCCGCGCCGCGCAACCTGATCCGTTTCGAGATCGGTGAGCAGGTCAATGTATCCGACGGGCCGTTCGAGGGCTTTTCCGGGATGGTCGAGGAAGTTGATGAAGATCACAGCCGCCTGAAGGTGACGGTATCGATTTTTGGCCGGGCAACCCCGGTCGAACTGGAATTCACGCAGGTCACCAAAGCGACCTGACGTGTGTCTCGTGGGAGGCAAGCGCCGCGGCGCGACCCGAACCACTAAACCATGCGCCCAGCGGGGCGCGGTGATATAAGGAGAGGCCGCATGGCCAAGAAGATTGTTGGGCAGTTGAAGCTGCAAGTCAAAGCGGGTCAAGCCAACCCTTCCCCGCCGGTCGGTCCGGCGCTGGGTCAGCGCGGCCTGAATATCATGGCTTTCGTGAAGGAATTCAACGCAAAGACCGCCGATATGGAGCCGGGCACCCCGACTCCGGTGATCATCACCTATTACCAGGACAAGTCGTTCAGCCTGGAAACCAAGACGGCTCCGGCTTCCTTCCTGCTGAAAAAAGCCGCTGGTCTGCCGCCTGTGGGCAAGCGCAACCGTGCGAAAGGCTCTGTCAAGCCTGGCCGCGAAACCGCTGGTTTCGTGACCGTTGCACAGGTTCGCCAGATCGCTGAAGCCAAGATGAAAGACCTGAACGCCAACAACGTCGAAGGCGCGATGCAGATCATCCTTGGTTCGGCCAAATCCTGCGGTATCGAGGTAAAGGGTTAAGTCATGGCAAAATTCGGAAAACGGACGCGCGCTGCGCGGGAAGCCTTTGCTGGCAAGGACATGATCGCGGTTGAGGCCGCTGTTGCCCTGATCAAGGCGAACTCCAAGGCCAAATTTGACGAAACCATCGAAATTGCGATGAACCTGGGCGTTGACCCGCGTCACGCCGACCAGATGGTTCGCGGTGTTGTCAGCCTGCCGAACGGAACCGGTAAAACGGTTCGCGTTGCGGTTTTTGCCCGTGGGGCCAAAGCCGACGAGGCAACCGCCGCCGGGGCAGACATCGTTGGCGCAGAGGACCTGATGGAAACCATCCAGTCCGGCAAGATTGAATTCGATCGGTGCATCGCAACCCCCGACATGATGCCGCTGGTTGGGCGTCTGGGTAAAATCCTTGGTCCGCGCAACTTGATGCCGAACCCGAAGGTCGGGACTGTGACGATGGACGTGAAGGCGGCTGTCGAGGCTGCCAAGGGCGGCGAAGTGCAGTTCAAGGTCGAAAAAGCCGGTGTCATCCATGCCGGTATCGGCAAAGTGTCGTTCGACGAGACCAAGCTGGCCGAAAACATCCGCGCTTTCGTCGGAGCTGTAACCCGTGCGCGCCCTGCCGGCGCGAAAGGCACCTATGTCAAGAAAGTCTCACTTTCTTCGACCATGGGTCCGGGCGTTGCACTGGATCTTGCTTCGGCTACCGGTAACTGAGCCCGGGGCGCGCAAGCGCTGGTTTGAAATTCGCCGGTCTTCGGGCCGGATGAATGGCGGGGCGGACCCGAAAACGGAACCGCCCTGTCCTGTCCAAGACGGTGGGAGAGCGCAAGCTCTTAATTTTCCTGCCTGAGATGGGGAACGAGACAAATTTCCGGGGATTTCCTCGGGTGATCTGGCCTCGGGACCACATCGCGGACCCGAACGCCCCGTCTTCGGAGGGGGCAAATATGAGCCGGAGGGAAACCTCCAAACTTGGAGTGAAACTGTGGATAGAGCACAAAAAGAGAAAGTGGTCGAGGAACTCGGCCAAATCTTTGAAAGCTCTGGCGTCGTTGTGGTAGCCCACTACGCCGGGATCACGGTTGCACAGATGCAGGACCTTCGGGGCGCGATGCGCGCCGCCGGTGGTTCGGTACGCGTTGCCAAGAACAAGCTCGCCAAGATCGCCCTTGAAGGGAAACCCGCTGAAAAGATGGGTGAACTTCTGACGGGCATGACTGTGATGGTCTATTCCGATGATCCTGTCGCTGGTGCGAAGGTCGCGGATGAGTACGCCAAGAAAAACGAAAAATTCGTTATTCTCGGTGGTGCTATGGCTGACACAATCCTGGACCCGGCCGGTGTCAAAGCCGTGGCTGCCATGCCGTCGCGTGAGGAGCTTATTGCTTCGATCGTTTCGTGCATCGGTGCGCCCGCCTCGAACATCGCCGGTGCCATTGGCGCGCCTGCTCAAAACATCGCCAGCATACTTTCCACGATCGAGGAAAAGGCTGCTGCCTGAGCAATCAACTGATCCCCGCGTCGTATATCACGACTGCGTTGGAACCCATCTTAACTGAACGGAACAGAAAAATGGCTGATCTGAAAAAACTCGCCGAAGAAATCGTGGGTCTGACCCTTCTTCAGGCACAAGAACTGAAAACCATCCTCAAGGATGAATACGGAATCGAGCCCGCTGCCGGCGGCGCCGTGATGATGGCTGGCCCTGCTGCAGGTGCCGCCGAGGTTGCTGAAGAGCAGACCGAGTTTGATGTTGTTCTCACCGACGCCGGTGCCAGCAAGATCAACGTCATCAAAGAAGTCCGCGCGATCACCGGTCTTGGCCTGAAAGAAGCCAAGGACCTGGTCGAAGCTGGCGGCAAAATCAAGGAAGGCGTCTCCAAAGCTGACGGCGAAGGCTTCAAAGCCAAGCTGGAAGCTGCTGGCGCCAAGGTTGAACTGAAGTAATTCAGCCGGGGGTCCGCGGACGCCCGATAACCCGATACAACGGCTGGGCGCGAAGTTTTTCGCGCCCGGCCAAACGCGTCTTCGGGCGCGTCTTGGCAGGAGTTTTCCGCAAAACTCCTTCCAAGGCGTGTTTTCTGGTTCGGGAGCCTTCCGGTGGGACGGAGGGCATGAATGGAACCCAAAACCCCTTATCGCCAAGCGGCGCGTGCCCGTAGCCCGACGGGCAGGTGCCGGCGAAACGATGAAAGGTGACTATGAGCATGGCTCAGAGCTACGTAGGTCAAAAGCGAATCCGCCGTTACTTCGGCAAAATCCGTGAAGTTCTTGAGATGCCGAACCTTATCGAGGTTCAGAAGTCGTCTTATGATTTGTTCCTGAAGTCGGGCGATGGCCCGAAGCCAACCGATGGGGATGGTATTCAGGGGGTGTTCCAGTCGGTGTTTCCGATCAAGGATTTCAACGAAACCGCCGTGCTGGAATTCGTGAAATACGAATTGGAAAAGCCCAAATACGACGTGGATGAGTGTCAGTCGCGTGACATGACCTATGCCGCGCCGCTGAAGGTGACGCTGCGCCTGATCGTGTTTGATGTCGATGAGGATACCGGCGCGCGTTCGGTCAAGGACATCAAGGAACAGGATGTGTTCATGGGCGACATGCCCCTGATGACCTCGAACGGGACGTTCATCGTGAACGGCACCGAGCGGGTGATCGTCAGCCAGATGCACCGCTCGCCCGGTGTGTTCTTTGACCACGACAAGGGCAAAACCCATTCCTCGGGCAAACTGCTGTTCGCCTGCCGCATCATCCCCTATCGCGGCTCGTGGCTGGACTTTGAATTTGACGCCAAGGACGTTGTCTTCGCGCGCATCGACCGTCGCCGCAAATTGCCGGTGACGACCCTGCTCTATGCCCTCGGCATGGATCAGGAAGGGATCATGGACGCCTATTACAACACCGTTCAGTACAGCTATCTGAAGAACAAGGGCTGGGTCACCAGGTTCTTCCCGGATCGTGTTCGCGGCACCCGCCCGACATTCGATCTGATCGACGCTGCAACCGGCGAAGTGCTGTGCAAGGCCGGCGACAAGATGACGCCGCGGATGGTCAAGAAGATCATCGACGAAGGCAAGGTAAGCGAGTTGCTGATGCCCTTCGATCAGATCCTGGGCATGTATGTCGCGAAAGACATCATCAACGAAGAAACCGGCGAGATCTGGGCAGAAGCCGGCGACGAATTGACGATGGAATACGACAAGGACGGCGAAGTGAAGGGCGGCAGCCTGAAGGTTCTGCTCGACCAGGGCATCACCGAATTGCCGATCCTCGACATCGACAACGTCAATGTCGGCCCCTACATCCGCAACACCATGGCGGTTGACAAGAACATGGGCCGCGATACCGCGCTGATGGATATCTACCGCGTCATGCGTCCGGGTGAGCCGCCAACCGTCGAGGCCGCAAGCCAGATGTTCGACACGCTGTTCTTTGATTCCGAGCGTTATGATCTGTCGGCTGTTGGCCGCGTCAAGATGAACATGCGCCTTGACCTCGGCCGCCCTGACACCCAGCGCACGCTGGACCGTGGCGACATTGTCGCCTGCATCAAGGCGCTGGTCGAATTGCGCGACGGCAAGGGCGAAATCGACGACATCGATCACCTCGGCAACCGCCGGGTGCGTTCGGTCGGTGAGTTGATGGAAAACCAGTACCGTGTCGGCCTGCTGCGGATGGAGCGGGCGATCAAGGAACGCATGTCGAGCGTCGAGATCGACACGATCATGCCGCAAGACCTGATCAACGCCAAACCGGCTGCGGCGGCTGTGCGTGAATTCTTTGGCTCTTCGCAGCTGTCGCAGTTCATGGACCAGACCAACCCGCTGTCGGAAGTGACGCACAAGCGCCGTCTTTCGGCTCTGGGGCCGGGCGGTCTGACCCGCGAACGCGCCGGCTTTGAGGTGCGCGACGTTCACCCGACCCACTATGGCCGGATGTGCCCGATCGAAACACCGGAAGGTCAGAACATCGGTCTGATCAACAGCCTCGCCACCTTTGCGCGTGTCAACAAATACGGCTTTATCGAAACCCCCTACCGCAAGGTGATCGACGGTAAGGTGACCGACGAAGTGGTCTACATGTCCGCGACCGAGGAAATGCGCCACACCGTGGCACAGGCCAACGCCGAGCTGGACGAAGAAGGCCGCTTTGTGAACGACCTGGTTTCCACCCGCAAGGCTGGCGATTT
>TARA_R110002110_G_scaffold80976_1_pt1 | contig 16356 bp, 14 predicted proteins | sample TARA_R110002110 | Tara Oceans TARA_R110002110 (sample SAMEA4397330) | marine metagenome | biome: Polar Biome; feature: [SRF] surface water layer (ENVO:00010504); material: water (ENVO:00002006), including particulate matter (ENVO:01000060) such as... | depth 5 m
TTCATACTCTTTTTTAATTCACGCCCATGTATTCTATTCAACCCACGCACTGCTCCAGGACCAGCGTTAGCCCAAGTATATCTATCTGCAGACCCCCACAGTACGGGAGTATAGTTTAAGTCCGTAACAACTTCGTAAGACATAAAGCCACCACCTCCCCAACCACGGTATTCTTTTAACCTTTCATGGGTAGCTTGTAGACTTTTTTCTACAGAGGCTAGTTTACCAAGCCAATCTCTTGCTTTCCAAATAGGGGTCAGGAAATGATCAACAACAACTTCTGCTTTGCTGCACTTCAACCCTTGATTAGTGATAATATACGCTCCTGTGAAAGTACGCTTCTTATCTGCTAACCTTTGTTGTATCAAGGCTTTAGTTTGCTCAGGGTTCCAATCAGTAACCCAACCATGCTCTTCAGCAAACTCTGTTGTTCCCACCATTCGGAACAAACAGCAGTTGAAAAACATATCCCCCCAAGTAGCTTTGTTTTCGTTTGGTTTTGTCCAGTTTTGCCGCATCCAAATAGTAACGCGATCGTTTTCCCTAAACGGGTTTGTGAATTTATATGTTTGTAAGATTGGATCATCAGTCCAAGGTGGGTTTTTACCTGCCACCCTGCGCTGATATATAGCATGTCGCTCATTGATCCAACCGAAGTAACTTTCTACGGCTTCGGTTTGCATTGTTTACACTTCCTCTAATTCAATTACACCAGCTTTTAATGCGATACGGATATCCATACCGCTTCCGGGACTAGGGTCTAAGGCACGAAGTTTTTCCATTGCTTCGCCCACTGTTTCGCAATCCATAACAACAGACATATTACGGTAGCGATTAGTGCCTTCGCGAATGTTGGGTTTATCTGTTAGGAGGATAATTTTATCATCGTTATTAAACCTCGTTCGTACTTGTCTTGGCTTTGTTACAAGTATTGGTTCTGGAAGATCAGAAACATCTGTATAAGTAGGCATAGGTTTTGTCCCTTTTTGGGGCTTCCAAAAAGAAGCCTGTTTTACTACGATTTCGTGTAGTGTTTTGGTTGCGCGTTCTTTAGTGAAAAGTTCAAGAAAAGCAGGAGTAGCAATTTGTTTGCGAATTGATTCTGCCAACGCTTTTTGTTCCTTACAATCACTCGCAAGCAACACATTAAGAACAAGAGCTTCTAACTCTGGTTTGGTACAAGAATTAAACAGTTGTTCAGGGGTGGAATAAACAATGCTATATTCATCGATAGCATCGCAAGTCTTCATAGCTTCTAATGTTTCAAACTTTAAGAAAAACCACGGCGGTCCATCACATATTGCGTAAAACATTTATCTCCCTTTCTATGGAAAATTGGTATAGCCCATTTTAGTTCACAGGCTATACCAAGACAATAGCTACTTTATCAAGCTACATTAGCATATTCAATAGCTTTGGTCAATGCTTTGCGTTTTAAATTCGCACCCGTACCAAACCAAGCTGAGTGCAAAGAGTTACCCTCAACTTTAGACTTTTTCTGGTGATCAACTACATACGTTACCGCATTCAGTGCTCCCCACCATGTACCTTTGGCCGAAGCAAGGTCAGCTCCAGGAGAAACTTCTACAGCTTCGCGCACAGCCTCTGCATTACGTTTGAATTCATCACGCATTGGCGGCAATGCATTAGGATTGCCAGCCTTGGCACGTTCTATCAACAAGTTAGGTTGACATAACTCAGCTATAAAGTTATCAAGGTCGAAGGCTTTTGCCCGTTTGCTAGATAAAAACTCAGCTTGCTCTTGGAAGAACTTCATTTGTTCGCCACTCAAACCCAAAGCCTCTTCCGCAGCCTTATGTATTTCTTCGTCGAACATTTGTAGGTGTAGTACACGGAATCGTGAACCTGTTTCACCTAACGCTTGTGTGAGCGTATTATTACATACAACTCGTATGGGCGTGAACATAATGGTCATAGCTTTACCGACTTGGTGGCTATTGTTCAGTAACAAGTACCCGCCAACTTCATCATTACCAGCCAGCTTGAACTTATCTGTTAATTTAGCCAAGCCCCAAATGTCTTTACCATCTTTTAGGCTACCCGCTGTTTCCATATTCATGGCCCCAGCTTCTGTAAACTTTTTGAAAAAGTCCATTACTTCCGCGTTTTGAAAAGGTATGTAGCCTTCGCCGCAATGCGAAAGTATTTTGTTATCGCTGTCGCGTGTAAGAAAGTAGCTATCTTCAGCGCGAATAAAGTTTGCTTCGCCTGTAGGATCGACAATATTCCAGCAGTCCGGCTTAGAAACCGTGTATGCTGGGCGTTTGCTTACTGTCCAGTCGATCTGGGCGGCTTTAAGCATTTCTTCAGGTGACATAGTGTTGTCAACTTTAGTACCTAACCCATGCCAAGGGACTTGCCCCGCATAAGCCATCGTTTCTACTAAGTGTGCCATTGTTACTCCTTTCTAGAGTTAGTGCATAGTGGCGTTTTCAACTTCAACTTCAACTACTGGTAAATCATTAAAACGGTCGAAAGACATATCGAGCATTACATTTAGTTCTGGTGCTATTAATACTCTCACACGCATTTCTACTTGGTTATGCTCCATTGCAAATACTACAGGAAACTTGAAGTCGTCGTCGAGTTGCTGTAGTATTTCAGTATCAATGCTACGGTTGCGTTTTTCCTTAATAGCCGCAGCATTGGTTTCAATAAGCATATCTTTAGTGAAGTATTGGTAACTGTTCGTCACTTGGTAATCCTTCCTATTTTTACCTGTACTTTAAATATACCCGCCTAGTTTATAATGATAACTACTATTTACTCAGTGTGATAACAAATAACCTTGACTAAACATAGGGTGGATCAGGTGTAAATTATCTGTAGCTCTAGTAAGGCCAACATAGAATACCCTAGCTTCATCTTCCTCGTAGGTATTTATTTTGCGCCACATACTATAAGGTCGACGCATGGTATCTGTTAACAGCATGACATTAGTTGCTTCCGCTCCTTTTGCTGAGTGTATAGTAGATATACGCAGCCTTGGAGTTTCTGTTAAACTTTCACCTTTTCGCAAACATGCTTTAATATATGTACGGTCACGTTCTGATATTTTCCCTAACCCTACATCCCAAGGGTGAGTATGTAGTAACCCGTGATTTTGGCGTAAATCTTCTAAGCTGTAAAACACACTATCATCACCATCGGGCATTGTTTTAAATCCGTAAGCAACTTGGCTGTTGAGCAGCATCTGTTTGTAAACTAACCGAACATGTTCTGCGTTCAAACGGTTTCCTTGCCGCAAATGTTCCCATAACCGAACAGCCTCCAATACCTTACTATCTATACTTTTAGATCCGTTATAGATGTACAAATGTCCTCGTCGGCGTACTTCTTCTTCAATTTGTTGTGCGCCTCGTGTTGTTCGGCTGAGTAACAGCCATTGGCCTGATGATAAATCTACTTCTTCAGAGTGTCTATGCCAGACTACACTTCCGTGGGATTCTTTAGGCGTGAATATTTTTTCACGTCTGCCAACAATTTTGCGTATAATCTTATGACTTAACTCATGGTGCAGAGAAGGTATTCTATAAGATTTATTCAATAACGTCACTTCACCGTTGAGACCGACAAAATGCTCTACATCTGCTCCTGCATATCTAAAGATCGCTTGATCATCATCCCCCGCCACATAACAGATTTTACTATTAGCTTCTAACATACGGGCCATCTCCCATTGGATGGGAGAAAGATCTTGGGCTTCATCTATGAACACTACTTCTAGCTTCGGGCACAATCCTCTTTCTATGAATGTTTCTAACATCCCCGCATAATCTTCTAACGCATAAGAGCGTTTCCAATGTTCTAACCCTTTATTAACGTATTCAACCCTAGACCAATCTGTTTTTAATGGGACAATACTTTCATTATATATCTTACGCAACGGTTGCCGCAAAATGCGAGACATATTTATTATTTCTAAAAACTTATCTCCATAACCGAAATCTTTGTATGGCCCTTGATCTACAGGTGTACCTGTGTAAAACCTACCTATCTTTAACCAATCAGCTACTTCTTGGTATTTTTGTGGAGTCATTACTTGTGAATGAGTAAGCCCCGCTTGCAAAAAAGCTAAACTATGTAGGGTTCTAAAATAGGGCAACTCTTTACGGGAAAGCCCAAACTTCTCACTGGCTCTATCTATAGCTTCTGTAGCTGCTCTACGGGTGAATGCAAAATATCCAATACGATCTGGTGGCACACCACTCTGCAAATAACTTTCTACTAATGATAACAGCTTAGTTGTTTTTCCTGTTCCAGGAGGCCCAAGCACAATTTTCATTAGATGATACCTTCATCTGCCGGTAAATCAGGCAGTTGAATAAATTCATCATGTGTTTCAAAAAACGATTGCGGTAATCCCCAAACATGGACACCTTTGCCCCGAACACGCCAAAAGGTTTTTTCGGCCTGTAAATCTCGTAAGCGCAACGTAATTTTATTAGATGTATAATGGTTGAAGTCGTTTACAGTTAGGTGTTTCTTTAAATCCTTCACTTGGAAAAACACCTTACCATCTAACCACACGGCAACGCCCTGTAATACATCTTCTTTTTCTTCACCCTTAGCACGTTCACAAGCAAAAGCTGTAAGTAAATCTACAAATTCACCTTTAAGCGTAGCATCTGGCGGAACTTCAATTATTGTTAAATTATCTAACAACAACTGTATTCGTGTTTGCCAAGATCGCTGGGCTATCATTACTGGAAACTTATTTATTTGGCTCACACATTCTTTTTGAAACTGCCCTTGGCTAGTCAAACCATTTGTAGATAATTCTAACCGTTCGCCATCTACATTTAATATCCATATAGGCGGATCACCATCTATTTTAGTAAGGCTAGTCATATCATTGCCTACGCCTGTTGGCCCTACACCGTATTTACGGAGTTTGCATACTTCTTTATTGCAAAAAGGTTTGATAGGTTGGTCTTCACATTTGTAAAAATACTCTTTTTTCTTTAACTGCCGTATAACCCCGCCAACTTCGTTGTGGCTCAGGGGCGGTTTTAAATAATCTATATTGTATTTTTGAACTAAGGTTTCCCAGTTCACTTCATCAAACATACGAGCATATACCCCTAAATTGAACAAAGCATTATTGCGAGAACCTTCTTCAAACCCCACACTGCATAAATGTTGTAGACAGGGTGGCCCTTCTTCCATCACACCTTCTTGTGTGCCAAAACTCATCGTTAAGTTATGGAATTGGTCTGGCGTACAAATAAATTGTTTAGCATATTTTATGAAATCTGTTGCAGATAACGCTTCTGCATTATCGTCAAAAGCATATCGAGTAGAATCATCGCCCGATAAGTAAGGCATATTCAAAAAGTTGCCTGTATCGCCACGATCTAACAAAATGGTGGTTTGTTTAGGGAATATCTCACTGCCAGCAAAACCCAATGCTGCGCTCAACTCTGCCATTCGTCCTTGCATTTCTTCCGCTGTTATAGGTTCGTTTAAAAATACCCATACATGAGCACCACCAGATTTAGTGCGCCCCACTACAGCAGGGATTTTATTATCCCTTAATGTTTTAACCAACTGTTTGTGGCTGACATCATACTGATCAATATCTATTGCACCCCAATGGCACATATTGTCGCTTTTAATAGGGATAATACCTAACCCCGTACCCCCTTTTAAATGTTCTTCCCACATACTCAAAGTTGTGGGTTCACGTAAAACCTTTGCTGTTCCTTGTTTTTTGCCATCCCTTTGACGATCTTTGTTTACAACAAAAGTGCCATGAGCAATGTCACTGCCTTTAAATAATTCACTAAACTGCCGCGCTAAATTTTCTATTGTCATTGTACCCTCACGATATTTCTTCAACGTGTTTAATAAAATTGGGGATTGCCCCCGCTTCGAACGTAACTTGAAAGGGTAAAATTCAAACCATCCAAAGCAAAAACAATCCCCTGCAACCACAGGTGATCAATCCCATGTGTTGTTACATAACCTCTTTTTCGTATACCTCACCTGTTTCTTTATCGTAATTAGCGGTTTTATCTTCTTTGACTTGCACATCACCCGCTTTAACAGATTTGCCAAAGGCCAAGGCTTGTTTGAACATGAATTCATCTTCTTCTGCGCTAAGGTTTAATGCACGTTCCCGCGCAACTTCCCAGCCGAACCATGTGCCTTTATCGTTTTGTTCTTGCACAGTGGTTATTTTGTAAACCTGTGACATTAAGGGTAGAGTATACACACCGTTTTTGCCTTTAGCAGTTAACGATTGCGCTTGTGTCATCCATTTACGCGCTTTTTTAAGCTGTGTGGAAGACATTGTGATCAGTGCGCGTTGTGGCCCTAGTTCGGGGTGCAACATCATTACAAAAAACTGGGCTGTATTACTCAACATATTACCATTAGGTAACATATCTTGGCCTGTATCGTTTTTGAAAGTAGTTTTCACTACAGGATCTGTTGGTTCATAGGAATCTACATAACCCCCACCGTTTTCGCGTGTTTTCCATTCTACAAACCTACGGTTATAATGACAAGGGATTACGAAAACACCCTTCTCACCATCATAGGTTTCGTTAAGCACCGTATTAAACATCTGCCCTGCTTCTGCGCCCTGCACATAAGCTGCATCACGTTTATTAACTTGTGGACTAAGTTGCGCCAATACCCGCAAAAACGGAATAGCAAGGTCTTCGCTGGTTACTTCAGCAAAACCCTCACCACTAAAATCTTCAAAACCTTCGTATGCTGCTACCGCACCACCCTTGGTTTCTGTTAATTCTTTTTTCGACATGTGTTTACCCCTTGGGTTTAGTGATTGTGGCTTTTTCGCCAATAAACAAACCAAACAAATCTGCAGGGAGACTTTTACCCTGCTCGGTTTGATCTCTTGCAAACGCCTTTAATGTCATAGGTTCCACCCATTTTTTTGTATTAACGGACATTTGTCTTTCTGCTAACTCATTAGCAAGTTGTTCTGCTTGCTCTTCTTGCCCCCTTACAAAACTGGTGGATACTTGGTTTTTGATTAAATCACCAAAGTTATTATCCACCAGCCATTGGAAGGCTTCGTTAGATCTGTCTTTAGGTATGGAAGCACTGTAGAAAGTTTTTACTGTAATGCTAGAACCATCCTCAAGTTTTAACTCAGTTATATTATGTTCAGACATTGCAGCGGGTAGTTGATCTTCTGCAATTTCTCGTACACTTTTTTTAGCATCCTTTAATTCAGATTCCAGCAACGCTACTTTCTGTTGTAACCTTAGCTGCATTTGAGCAAGTCTGCTCACTTGGCTAAGGCCTGTTTCATTTACAGTGCTTAGTTCTTCAGATACAGATTCAAAATCCATTTATTCACCCCCCACTTTATAATTAAGGTCTGCTTGCAGCGGGAAGTATTTACCCTGTTCGCGGTCCCATTTTAACATTTTAAACCGCCCTGAATTATTCCTTGCGGCTACTGCCCCTGCCAAAGCTATTACAGCAGGATCGCCAGATAAAAGCAGGTAATCGTCGTCATTGAACTTACTGAGTATTCTAGCAATCCTACGAAGTGTGGGTTGTGTTGAATAACTAGCTTGGTGTTCGGCAAGGGTAAGAACTTCAATATCACCGAAGCTAATAGCATCAGTGATGTCCCTACCCCGCATTTCTTGCGTTATGTATACTGTCATGTCTTTCTCCACATGCTAACTGTATTTACTTGTACCACAACGAAACCAAAAGCTAAACTCCTGTTTAGTCGCGTATGTTGTACTTTACTATATAGGCCATAAAACAAAACCGAAGACTATAAATATTAATTCCAAAACAGTCGCGCGTACGGAAAAAGTCGTGATATCTGATATTGTATATCGGAGAATGTTAAAAAACAAAAACACTGATCGACAGATTTGCCTCTATATAGCAAAGTTAACAAACAACCCCTTTCTGTTAACTTTGAACAAATAAGAGTTGTCCATTTGTAGCTGCTTTAGTAAAATAAAGTAGCCAGTAGAAAGGGGCGTCATGCGATACAAATTCAAGCACCAGCCGTACGAGCATCAGCTCGAGGCTTTGAAACGTAGTTGGGATAAACCTTATTACGCTCTGTTTTTAGATATGGGAACAGGAAAAACAAAAGTTGTACTCGACAATATAGCTATGCTGTACGATAAAGGAGAAATAGATTCTGCTTTGATTATTGCACCAAAGGGTGTGTATAGAAATTGGGAACGTAAAGAAATACCAACGCATGTACCCGATCATATCACAGCTAATGTAGTCGTATGGTCGCCACAAAAAACCCAGAAAAAATTAACTGAGTTGCAAAAGCTGAGCGAAGTTACAGATGACCTAACTTTATTCTTAATGAATATAGAAGCATTGTCTACTAAACGTGGCTTAGAAATGGCGAAGAAGTTTTTATTCGGCCACCGTGCAATGATTGTTGTAGATGAAAGCACTACAATAAAAAGCCGATCAGCACAGCGAACTAAGAATTTAATAAAATTAGGCGATTCTGCTCCATACAGAAGAATCCTAACAGGCTCTCCTGTGACTAAATCGCCGTTAGATTTATTTACTCAATGCGAGTTTTTAGAACACCAGTCTTTGAAACAATCTTCGTTTTGGACTTTTCAAAACCGTTATGCTAAAATGGTTCGCCGCACAATGGGAGCGCATTCTTTCAACCAAATAACAGGATACCAAAACCTAGAAGAATTAAATGAATTATTAGAGCCGTTTAGTTACAGAGTTCGCAAAGAGGATTGTTTAGATCTACCCGATAAAGTTTATACTCGCAGATTAGTAGAGCTCACACCTGAGCAGAAAAAGCTGTATGATCAAATGAAACGTACAGCTATTGCAGTAATAGAGGGTGAAGGCTTTGTTTCTGCGCCAACTGTGTTAACCCAATTACTGCGATTGCAACAAGTTTGTTCTGGGTTTGCAAAGTTAGAAGATGATAGGGTTATAGAAGTGCCTAGTAATAAGTTAAACGAACTTATGAGTGTGCTAGAAGAAACCAGTGGTAAGGTGATCATATGGGGGAACTTTACACATGACCTGCACATTATAGAAAAAGCGTTGAAAAAACAATATGGCGAGGAAAGTATAGAGTTGTTTTATGGTGCAACTCCAGGAGAAGAAAGGCAGCTTATTGTAGAGCGTTTTCAAGATCCTGATAGCCCATTAAGATTCTTTGTAGGACAGCCTCGAACGGGCGGCTACGGGCTTACTCTGACCGAAGCGCACACCGTTATATACTACAGCAATGGTTATGACTTAGAGGTCCGCTTACAGAGCGAAGACCGCGCCCACAGGATAGGGCAAACTAATAAAGTAACGTACATAGATATTATTGCTGAAAGCACAGTGGATGAAAAAGTTATTCAAGCCTTACGCGATAAAATAAATATCAGCACTCAAGTATTAGCAGAAGGCTACAAAGAGTGGATAATTTAGAAACCATCTTTAAGGCCATCTAATATCTCCGATAAACTAGGGCGTTTGTCTTTCTTTTCATAAAGGCAACTAAAAACCTTGGGGCATTCTGAAAAACTCTTCGTAGGGTAGTGGTATCCTAATCCGCCATACCCCGCTGTAAATCTGTAAACACATACCTTTTGACCGTTTCCGTCCGTAAACCGTTTCCACAAATGGCACTGAACATGAGTAGGATTGGCTACTCCCGCAAGAGCAACAGAAAGAATTAACGCATGAATCATTGTGTTGCTAACATTATCAAATAAATGCCGCCCCCTAAAAATCCAATAATTCCTAAAGATAATGCTGCGATAGCTAAATTATTTTGTATTTGACGTTTGTTCTCCATAGCCCGATATACTGTAGCCTCACGATCAGCGCGTATTTTACGTCTCATTCCAAGCATTTCATCGTAAGTGCCTAATCCGAATCTATAGTCGAGCATGAATTTTATTTCTTTTTCTTTTTCAAGCAGGGTTTTTTTACGGATAACAATATCCATAGCCTGTTGTTCTATGTTTTCAGAACCTTGAGTTTGTTTATCTAGCCATGTAGGGTTTTTGCGTTGAGTTTCTGCTTTAGAAATATCTGCGACCGCAGAATACCATGACCCTAGCTGTTTGCTAACGTCTTGCATTTCCCTTCCAGCGCCGACTAAAGCCTTGACACCTTTGAAAGCTGCGTTAGCCGCTGCAAATGCTGTTACTGGGTCTATCATTCATACCCACCTAACTTATTCCATTCTACTCAGAATCATAATCAACATTAATATGGTAGCACCACTGCTCGCGATTAACACTGCTTCAAGACGTTTTATCCTAAGAAACACTTCTTTAAACTGAATTTTGACTTCAGTTTGCAAAGCAATCATATCTTTTTCCAATCCATCTAATCTGCTATGGGCAGATTCTACTGTTCGTTTAGACATTAGACACTACCTTGGAATACTCATTATTCCTGCATTTTGATTTCTACGGTTTTCTATAGCTGCACCTGTTGTATCAAATGGAAAAAGTTGACTTACAGAAGTTTTCGGCTTGGTTACAGAAGCCGTTTGTACAGAAGCAGGAGCAGAGTTCCCTGTGTTTTGATTAAAGAAAGGATTGGCGGCAAAATTAGCCGCAAAATCATCATCACTAGCTGTTGGTGGTAATATTGTAGGAACATCAACTTCAGGAAGTTCAAACTTTATAGAAGGTTCTAATTGAATTTGTTCTAAATCAGGACCAGCAGCTTCTTCTGACATAACATTTTCACCATAATCTACACCAAGGCTAAACATATACGCATTTAATCGAGCTTTGACCGCAGGACTAATAGCACCTACACTCGGGCCTTGGGCTGTCATGAGTTTAGCTAACTCAGGATCAAACATCATACGGCGAAACAATTCATCTGCTCTTGCCGATTGCTGTGCGCTAAATGCTCGGGAAGCAACATAAGCCGCCGCTGCTTTTCCACTGACTCGGCCTTCTCTTGCTGAACGGGCAAGGTTAGACAAACCCGCAACAGACGTTCCTGTTTTAGCAGCTAATGCATCTAAAATACTTGAATTAGTTACTCCTGCGCCACCTTCTCCGATACCCGTGGCTAAAACTCTTTCATAAGCATCTGCGACCAACATCATGTCATCTAAATGGCTTTGAGAAAAAATACCATTTAACAATTTGCTATTTTGTATTTTTTCTAATCGGCCTTTAAAAGCAGCAGGACTTTTAACAGCATCATCTGCCGTACCCATCAATGTATCCATTATTGAAGCACGGAAGGCCATTAGCGTCCCATCTAATTCGAACAACGGGTTTTCTTTTTTCATCGAACGGTAAAGCTGTTTGAGTATAGCAGGGTTTTTAGGATTCAATGCTTCAGCTAACACAACCTCTGGTGCTTGGCCTTTTTGATCAGCTGATTTTATCAACCTATACATTCTGTTTTTTGTAATCGCAGCTCTGCGATCACTTAATTGTTTTTGTCTAGCCAACAAAGAACGAATTATATCTGGGCCAGATTTCATTTTATCGGTTTTGCCACCGAAAAACTGTTTTTCTAAACCAATGGCCCTGATTACAGATTCATTAGAGTTAGCAAATTTATTTAAAGCCTCTGGGTTCAACTTCCCAGTAGTTGCATTAAATCCAACATTTTTTGCTTTATCTAAAAGCATTCCCTGTATGGCTTGTACCTTTGCAGGGTCATCGCTAAACAACTCCATATATTTTTGAGCAGTGGTTGAATCTTTTAAAAACGCATCAGCAACAGATTCATCAGATGTTTTGTATATAACGGCATCTGGCTGACTACCTTTTCCCTTTGTTAATACTTTTTGAACAATACCACTTTGAAAAGGAAGAATCACATTGTTTAAATAATGATCTTGAAACTCTTCAAACTTTGCAGTAGTTTCTTTAAACCGTGGGGTTTTACCCATAGTATCCCATGCTTTTGCCAACGCTGAAAGCTGTTGTATATCAGTACTGTTTTCTTTAGCTATAGCTGTTCCAAGAGCATCTGATATCTGACCTCTGAAACTTTTCCAGTTTTGAAAACTGACTTGTTCCATGCCAGAATCATCTGTGTAACTTAAAAATCTTTTAATCAAAGGGTGGCGCAAATCTGCACCCAGAGCAGCATCTCCTGCTCTAGTTCCAATACCTTTAACACCTTCTTCCGTGCCATCTTTAGCAGTGAATTTAAAACCAGAAAGTAAGTTTTCTTGAGCTTGTGCTAAAGCTGCTTTGCCAGACCATTGATCTGAATCATTTATTTTTAATCTTTTAGCAAAAGCATCTGCGTCTTGTTTAGCTACTTTAATTGCCCCTTCTAAAGAAGCTCTTACATCTGTACCAAACTGTTCCCGCGCTCCAAGTTTCGCCGTAGGTAAAGCATCTTCTGCAATTATAGCTAATCTTTCAGCTACTTCGGCAGAATCTTTATCTACACGCGCGAGTATGCTTTCAACACGTTTTGTACCTGTATCTAATATAGCTAAAGGCCCATCTTCTAACGCATCGCCTGTAAACCTATTCTGCACAAACTCTTTAATTCCAGCAAGATTATTGACTTTTCGTTGTTCGTTCGCCCTTGCGAACTCAGGAGTACCCGACTTTTCTGCTGACAACTGCGTTTTTAATAAAGGTGCATCTAATGTGATTTCTGCAGGAGTAAGAGCAACATCTATTTTTTCTGTAATTTCACCAGTTCTAGCCGCAGCTAGTTTACCAGAGTCAGTCTCAATTGCCCCCGTGTATTCATCACCTAATTTTTTGAGGTCTTTTTCACTGGCTTTTGTTACAGTTTGATCACCGTATTCACCTTCGGTAACTTCACGATCGCCCTTTGCTACTTTAAATTCGTCGTATCCTTTTAAGGCTTTTCCAAAAAAACTAAAGGGTAAAAAATCAGCTATCTTGCTACCCACTGTTTTCGTAGCGTAAAAAAGTCCAGGACCAGCAGAAGCTAGACCTAATGCGCCTAACCCTGTGTTAAAACTTAATGGAGAAAACTTATCTTCAAGTTCTTGACCTACAGCAGCTACACCACCGAGAGTTGCTTCGGTAGCAGCGGTTGCTGTAGCTCTGCTCGCATAAGGTGCAAACATACCCTCAAACAAAGCTGTTCTAACATTCGCTAAATTACCTGTTTGTTGAGCAGCCGTTTGACCAACAACATTCCCCGAAGCCGCAGTTAGTGGAGCTGCCCTAGAACTTAATCCTATAAAAGGGGTAGACATCGCAGTGCCTTGTCCAGCTGCACGAGTAAGATCTAAAACAAGACCTTGATCACTGCTCGGGCCTATTTCTTTACCAACACCCATTGTAAGCAAATAAGGTACGACTTCTTGCACCGCTTCGTAATCGCCAGAATTAAATAATCTATTTAAATAATTCCTAGTTTTATCGGGTGTATCTACATCTTCAGGATTAGCTTTGCCAAAACTAGTTAATAAATCAGCAGTTACATTTATAATAGCATCGGGCAATGGCAAAATAATATCATTAAAACCTCTAGCAAATGTTCCCATCATTTTTAAACCAAAATTAGGGTCTTGTGTTCGTAAACCTCTTGCCGGAATACGTTTGCCTTCGACATTTAAAAACTTCCCTGTTTCAGATGCAGGGCGGTTTTCAACAATAGCAGGAATATTGGGAGTCTCACCCTCTGGATATACAGGAGCTTGTCCACCTTCTAACGGATCAAAAGGCATTACAGAGCTTTTTCCTTTTTCTTGCTCCTCATACTCCAACATATCTTGCTCAGTGGGCGGACTTAAAGTTGCCATTGTGTTTTCCTTTTAATCAAACAAAGAGCCGATTTTCACAAGTTGATTTCCAGTTAAACCTGTACCATCTTCTCCCTGCATTTGTGCTATAACCTTATTAGGAATTTGAATATTAAGATTTCTATATGCGTTCGTATTTACACCATGTTTTGATGCTAACATAGATAAATAATCATAATGTCCTGGAGCTCCATAAACGAAAGGATCATTTACACCTCCTGTAGGAACTCTTGATAATCTCATAGCATCTGTATTACCTAAAGTAGCTCTAGCTCGTGCCACATCATTTGTTAACTCTCTTCCTATTTCCTGCAATCTAATCATCATAGCCGCTGGACTAGTCATAAATAAGGAATTTTCCCCTTCAAGGATTTCTGCTAAAAGAGCTTGTTCTGCCGTAGCATACCGATCACTCAATGCTGCCGCTGCAATAAATTTACGGGTGAAGTTTTGTAATTGTGCGCGACCTGCTTGAGTTTTTGCAAAAACTAATTCACCATTTTCGAAAGGTATAAAGGCTTGCAGCACATTAGTAGAAAATTGTTTTACCGAGTTAAGGGGGCCAGCGATATCGGGTACTTTGCCCATTAAATCATTTAAATTATCTAAAGCATTTACACCAGCGAAAATTGTTCTCTTAACAGTATTTGCATCTTTTACAGAAAGATCTTCATATGGTACACCTGCCGTTCCCACATTCTGTACCATAGGGTTGCCAGAAATATACCTTCTATCTCCATCTGCCGTTTCTTCAACAACCAAAGGTTCAATTGTATGAGCAGGAGTAAATGCTACAGTAGATTCCCCATCTCCTACAGGAACAATATCACCATTTGGTAGTTTTTTAGTAAACTGAGAAGTGATAGAAGCTAATTTAGATTCTCCTGTAATCAAATTAGTTAAAGTAATTCTACCTGCATCATCTTTTTTGCTAATAGAAAATACAGAACTCAGATCGCCGTATAAACTTCCTTCAGGTGCTAACCTATACCCTCCAGCATAGATAAATTTACCATCTTTGTCTTTACTTGTATCGCGAAGATACGTTTGGCCTGTGCCTTCTTTATCATAAACCCCCATAGCAGGAACAAATCCTGAAGGTGATTTTGAACTAGGTATTAACAGGTTCACATCTTTAGCTTTAGTGAAATCTAGTTTGCCTTGTGAACCTAAAAGTTTTACTCCATTAGCATCTAATTCAATATAACCATCTGGAAGAGCCACTATTGAACCATCTGATTTCTGTTGTCGTGGCCCTGCTGCGGTACTTACAACATTTATATAATCTGGCTTTCCATCGTTTATTTTGAAATATGTTTTTACACCATTCAAGCTATGCTGACCATTTAGATTCCAAGCAGCCATAGCAGAATCATTTAAATTCTTCATTTCTATTTCGCCAAACCTCAATCCGTACTCAACAGCTAATCTTGTTGCAGTAGATCTAGCCTCCGCAGATGAACGAGCATTTTGCGCGGCTTCAGTAATAGCAGCAGAAGCTACAGAAAACTCAGTTTGTCTGCGTTGGGCTTTTTCAGACTCAGCGGTATTGTAAGCAAACTCTTTTGCAGCGCGTTCCGCAGCGGCTTTTGACCCTGCAACTTTACTGAGTTTTTCTGCAAACTCAGGAGCACCCTCTGTAAAGGCTTGTAATAAAGATCCAGGTGATTGAGCAATTTTTGCACCCAACCCAGCTAATCCAAGACCAGCCTGTACTTCTGCATCTCTTTGTTCATCATCACCAAAAAATGCTCGTTGTTCAGCAAGTATTTCTTCTTTAGTTCTAGGCTCAACCATATAAGGTTTTAAAAGACCCATGTTTTTAGCGGTGATAGCAGAAGGATCACCCGAACCACCCGCTCCAAATTGTGGGCTTAACATATCAAAATACGCTTGTTGACTTTGAGTTACTGTACCCATATTAATACCCCTTAAATCGGGACCAGTGGGATAGCCCATTTCTGTTCCTGTCCCATATAAAAAAGGATAAGCGTCAATAATGGGTTGTGTTCTGGGTTGTAGAGTAGCAATGGTTAAATCGTTTTCACCACCCGCACCACTACCTTCTTGGCGGAACACAGGTTGTTCGCCAGCAGCCATCCGCATCACTGCTTCTTGTGATCCGGGAGCTTGGCTAAAATTTCCTGTTTCCTCTCCCCCCATTGGTAAATCATTAATACCACCTTGCGGAGCTTTTTGTTTTAAATCATCCATCATTGAAAAGGTCGGCTGCAAAACAACCAACACAGATTCAGGGGTATCCGCCGCATCCTCTGGGCCAACCAATTCACTTAACTCATTAAAGCGAGCTTGCAGGGGTTTATTATCGCCCCGCATTTTATTTAACAAATCTTCTATATTTTCTGCTGAATCTAACGATTGTTCAAGGTTCGCAAACATTTCTCCTATACCGCCTACCCCTGTTTGCACAGCAGCCATATCCTCAGGAGCAGGTTGCGGTGCAGCGGGTGGAGCCATACCACCACCTAACCCCGAAGTAATCCCCATATTATCTGAATTAACGGGTGGCGGTTGCATACCATTCATCATAGGGCGATTAAAAATATTTGGGTTTTGCATTAGATTATTCCACTTTTACTTGCGGCACTACC
>TARA_R110002110_G_scaffold54631_5_pt1 | contig 16351 bp, 30 predicted proteins | sample TARA_R110002110 | Tara Oceans TARA_R110002110 (sample SAMEA4397330) | marine metagenome | biome: Polar Biome; feature: [SRF] surface water layer (ENVO:00010504); material: water (ENVO:00002006), including particulate matter (ENVO:01000060) such as... | depth 5 m
TTGTGTGATATTACTTATGTTTCCCTTGGGAACGGTGTTATGTTACACGGTCTTAAGGATAAGATACGGCCAGCTTATCAAGAAGTACAAGACAGCAATATGTCTAAATCTTGTTCTACTGAAGAAGAGGCCATACAGACTGTCACCATTCGAGCTAAAGAACAGGGTGAGTCTTGCCATTATGAAACGGTTAATGGTAGGTATATCGTATACAGATCAAGAGACAGAAAAGTAATGAAATCTATAAATTATTTCAGACCTAACTTAAAACAATTTTTCTAATGGGAATTAATTTAGCAGACCACAAAATATACGTTGAAAATGTTAAAATGGAAATGGTACCGTATTCTATAGCAATGAAAGCACTAGAAGAAGTAACTAACCCAACAACAGAAAAATACTTTTTAGAGCTAGACGCAGCAATGAACGAATTAAAAAACTCTTTAGAAAATATAAAAATAGATGATTAAAATAGCGCACGAAAGCCCGAAGAGTATTTTTGATACAGTACAAAACTATACTGATTACGATTACGCATTAGTACATCTATTTGAAGAAGATGAAGGGTATTTAGAGCAGTTTAAAGTAGCAGTAAATAAAGGTAGGGAAGTTATTTTAGATAATTCTATTTTTGAATTAGAGGAGGCTTTCAATGCTGATAGGTTCGCATACTGGATTAACCAACTAAAACCAACATGGTATATAGTACCAGATGCATTGGAAGATGCTGGCGGTACTATGTCTCAAATGGCAAACTGGAACGGTAAATACAGAAGGACTGCACACGGAAAAACAATCGGTGTTGTACAAGGTAAAACGTATAACGAAATAGTAGATTGTTATGAATATATGGATAATATAGCTGAAGTAGATATGATTGCTATTTCTTTTGATTATTCGTACTACACTAAATCGGTACCTCATCCTAACAAGTACGTTAGCTGGATGCTAGGACGTATAAAGCTACTTGGAGACTTAGTTAAAGACGGTATAATCAATCAAGATAAGCCTCATCATTTACTTGGCTGTGGTTTACCGCAGGAATTTTCTTTCTATTCTCAATATCCGTGGATATATTCGTTAGATACTAGTAACCCCATAGTACACGGGATTAAAGGTATTAAATACAACTCAGACGGACTCTGGAGTAAAGAATCTCAGAAATTATTTGAACTAATAAACTTTGAAGTTGAAGACACTAATACAATACTAGGTAATATACATAAATTTAAATGGTTTGTAAATGGGAAAAGAGACATATAAAATAGGAGATAAAGTTAATTTTAAGTTTATAGGAGTTATCGAGACAGGAGTTATTGAAAATATATCAGAGAATCAGGTTGATATATCAAAGCATAATTTAAGATTCGATATAAATGACGGTAAGTATTCGTATCCTGTAGGATTAGAAAATATTATAGGAAAAGTAAAATGAAAAAAAATTGGATAGCCTTTTTTAGTCAGACAGGAAGTGAAATAGTAGATATAGCTAAATCGTTAGATAAATGGCCTGATATAATAATAACTAATAAACGACCTAAGAATCTTAGAGAAATAAACCCTGAACTTGAAGGAAAGGTAGTGTTTGTAGAAAATAAACCTACTGAAAAAGAACTAAGACTTCTACTTTCTCAATTCTCAGAACCTATTATTACGTTACATGGATGGTTACGTATAATGCCTCCTAGTATTTGCGATGAGTATTCAATTTTTAACGGACATCCAGGACTTATAACGGATTTCCCTGAACTTAAAGGTAAAGACCCTCAAATAAGGGCTTTTAAAGGAATAAAAGAAGGTAAGTATGAGTATGCAGGTGCTGTTCTTCATAAGGTAGTAGCAGGAGTGGATGAAGGTAAGGTTATTACAGAAGAAAGATTTAACGTATTTCAGGTGGAATTAGACGAATTATTTCATATATTAAGAGATAGGAGTTTATTTATGTGGATTAATTTCTTAAAAAAAGTTTTATAGATATGAATATAGATAAAGAATTATACTTAGTAAGAAAAAATGAAAGTAATTCATTTCAGAGATTAATGATGTTTTTTTTAGAGCAAAATAAAAAATACGGAGCAGACTTTGGAGTTTCAGGAATGATTAATACATTAAATAGGTTTTATGGTAAATAGAGTAGCACTAGTAGGAGCAAGTAGTACAGGTAAGACTACTGTTTATGAATTACTTAAGAACAAATTACCTAAATACGAGTTTATAAATGAATCTACTAGATCTGTAGCAGAGTACGGGTTTCCCATTAATGAAAAAGGAACTTCTAAAACTCAATTAGCTATTAGTAGTTTTCACTTAGAAGCTTTACTTCGTCCCGGTAACTTACTATTAGATAGATGTTATATGGACCTAATAGTATACTCTAATTTTATGCCAGGAATAGATGCTCCTAGTCACAGTTATATAGAGGATATTTGGAATAGAGTTAAAAAAGAATATACTCACTATGTTTACTTTCCTATAGAATTTAAATCAGTAGACGATGGAGTACGTAGTGTAGACGAAGAATGGAGAGAAAAAATAGATAATGAATTTAAATTACTCCTAGAAGATGTACGTCAACCTTATTTGACGGTAACTGGATCACCACTACAGAGAGTTGAACAGATATTAAAATATATTGGATAATGGAGGAATTTAAAAAGCAACAACTTATAATTGATAGAATAGGTATTGATAAAATAGATTGGACTGAGTATGACAAACTCGCACAAGCAACTGTCTCTCTTTATGATTTCTTGGGCAAAGCTGCTGGAACAGAACTAGGTAAGGAAGTATATGACGCTTCTGTTAAAGAGAAAGAACCAGTTAATGTTAGAGAAATAAAAACTAAAAGGTACAACGGTAAGGTAATGTTATATAGAAAAGAGTTTTTAAATAAATATTTTAAGCATGTATAAATACGGAGCAAAATTACTAAGAGTAGTTGATGGAGACACAGCAGATGTTATGATCGACTTAGGATTTGATACTTGGGTAAAAGCAAGATTAAGATTTAAAGGTGTTGATACCTGGGAAAAAAGAACTAGAGATAAGGCTGAAAAAGCAAAAGGAATTGAAGCATCAGCTTTTACTAAAAAGTACTTAGAAAAGAATGACGGAAAATTTGTTATTCAATCGTACGGAAAAGGTAAGTATGGAAGAATACTTGCTGAAATATTCATAGAAGGAGAAGAAACCTCTTTAAATAAACTACTAATAGAAAACGGCCACGCTTATGTATACGAAGGTGGCAAAAAACAAATATTTAAAGGATAAATTATGGCAGACGTTAAAAATTACCAAGAAGTAGTAGATATTGCTTCTAAGCATTTAGGAAAAGTTGGAGGAGACGGATACAGTGACCAATACAACCCAGAATTATTAGTAAAAATCCCTCGCTACCTTAATAGGGAAGGTTATGGACTAACATCAGATTCATTCGTAGGAGTAGACACCTGGAACTGTTATGAAGTATCAGCTATTACGACTAAAGGTCAACCTGTAGCAGGAATGTTAAAAATTGTATGTCCTTCAGATAGTGAGTACCACGTAGAATCTAAATCTATTAAGCTATATTTAAATTCTTTTAATATGACTAGAATAGCAGATAATGCAGCAGATTGTATATCAGCATTAGAATCTAGGGTTAAAAGAGACTTAGACGAATTACTAGAGACTAATACAATTGTTTCTTTTTATACTTCCGAAGATGATGGATACCCTATGCGATTTGAAGGATACTCAGATCTTGGAGACATAGTAGATTTAGATCAAATCGATTTTACAGCTTTTCAATCGGATGCATCTCAGTTAGCTATTGAAGATAGTACAGACGATCCTGTAGAAGTTAAGCTTAAATCTAATCTTCTTAGATCAAATTGTAGAGTTACAAACCAACCAGATTGGGGAGACGTTTTCATTAGAATTAAAGGTAAAGATCTTCCTGCGGTAGATGCACTTGCTAAATATATAGTTAGTCATAGGACTGTAAGCCACTTTCATGAAGAAATTTGTGAAATGGTATTTAAGCACTTATTAGATGCATATAAACCTGAGCAATTAATGGTATCTTGTTTATATACAAGAAGAGGAGGATTAGACATTAACCCAGTGAGAGCTACTCATCAAAGTTTAATTCCTGAATTTTTTACTAATGTAGATTATAGAATAGCAAAAACCTTACGACAGTAGTATGACGATAGGAATCATTGGCCAAGGCTTTGTAGGTAGTGCTATACACAGTAAGTTTAGAAATTACTTTGATGTAAAAACTTACGATATTGCAGAAGGTAAGGGTACTTCCGGAAAGGAAGAAACTCTTCGTCAAGATGTAGTATTTGTATGCCTACCTACACCAATGAATAGAGATGGAAGCTGTAATACTGAGTTAGTAGAACAAGCAATAAAGGATATTAGTACAGCATCAAAATGTAAGATAGCAGTCATAAAATCAACAGTTATACCAGGAACTACAGCAAAGATAAATTCACTGTATCCTGAATTAGACGTAGTATTTAACCCAGAATTCTTAACAGAAGCAAATGCAGTAGAAGATTTTAATAACCAGTCAAGGGTGATTTTAGGAGGACCACGACCGGCTACTACAAAGCTTAACACAATGTATAGAAAGGTATTTCCTAAAGCTCATATAGTAAAAACTGGATCTACTCATGCAGAAATGATTAAGTACGTAACTAATACTTTTTTAGCAACTAAAGTAGCTTATGCCAACGAAATATATGAAATTTGCAAAGGTTTAAAATTAGATTATGATAAAGTTATAGAATATGCTACTTTTGATGAAAGACTAGGTAAGTCCCATTGGGCAGTACCTGGTCCAGACGGAGATTTAGGGTACGGAGGTCATTGTTTTCCTAAAGACTTAAGAGCTTTAATAAATCTAGCAGATTCATTAGAAGTTTCTCCACTAATGATGATAGCAACAGAAGAAAAAAACGATACTGTCAGAAAAAATAAAGATTGGCTTAGTATGAAAGGTAGAGCAGTTATATAATATGAAAAGAGGAATTATTGCCGGATCATTTGATATAATTCATCCCGGTTATATCAAGATGTTTAAAGAATGTAAATCCTACTGTGAAGAACTTATAGTTTTATTACATGTAGATCCATCAATAGAAAGATTAGAAAAATTAAAACCGATACTATCTAAAGAGGATAGGACTGAAATTCTAACTTCAATAAAGTATATAGATGGAATTGGACACTATACTCACGAAAAACAACTGGAAGATTTAATATACAGATTAGGACCAGATATTAGATTTTTAGGAGATGATTATAGAGGTAAAAAGTTTACAGGAGATAATTTAAATATTCCTATACACTTTCTAGATAGATCTCACGGATGGTCCACAACTAAGTATAAAGAATTAATTTATAAACAAATAGATGGGAAAAGAAGTAGTAGAAAAGAACATATTAATAGCAACTAGAGTAGCACCCGGAGACAATTGGGAACTAACTATAGACAAAGAAATAATAGTAGAAGGACTTGTCCAAGCACTAACTCAATATATGAGAAAAACTAGGTTTAAGGGTCATTATAGACTAGAGCCCTTAAACGGTGAATTATACGCAATTAAACAAGAAGAAGTAAACACTCCAGAACCGGAACAAGAAAAGTTTGATTTATACGGAGAATTTTAAAGATATAAGTTGCATTCCCGCAACTTTTTTCTTATATTAAAGTATATAAAAGGTTATATGAAGACAGTTAAATTCTGGAAAAATAAAGGTTTTACAAAAATTGCAGACTTATACTCAAGTAGTAGGTTAAAACAAGGAGTAGACGTTACTTTTACAGTAGAAAAAGACGATTGGAAAAAGTCACCTGGAGTTTATTTAATATGCTCTAAGGAAGGAGAAGTACTGAAGATAGGTCAATCAGCAAATATTTACCATAGAATTAATACTCAGTATAAATGTATTAGTAATTCAGGTAATATTAGAATACGGTCAAAGATAATAGATAAGTACGAATCTGTACAAATCTTCGCCTATAAAACTCCTAAGCAAAAAGTTTGTTTACTGGATTATTCTTTCTATATTAACTATCAGAAAGGACTAGAAGAAGCTATGCTTCACGATTACTATAACAAGGTAGGTGATATTCCTGCTCTTAACATGCAACGAAATTAATAAAAGGTTATATATGCAAATAGAAAAAAAGTATTACACAGTACAGGACTCAGAGACTTTAAAGCTTATGTTCCAACATATCGAAGAATCAGAAGTGATTGCAATAGATACGGAAACGACTTCATTGAATATGAGAAAAGGGAAAATTGTTGGATGGTCTATATCAGGAGCCGAAGGTATTGGATTCTACCTACCGACATTGGTTTGGTCCCACTCTACGAATGAGCTGCAAGTGCAAGAGATTAACGGTCAAAGCACAGAGATTATCTCTAAGAATTTGCTGAAAATGCTAAAAGGTAAAAAACTTGTAATGCATAATGCTTCGTTTGACTGTAGGTTTATTAAAAACCACTTTGGTGTAGACTTATTAGAAGATCTATGGGTAGAGACGTTGCTCTTAGTGCATACAGTGCAAGAAGAGGGTGCAGGCATGGGAGTATTCGGACTTAAAGCCCTAGCTATATCAGTACAAGAGCACATTGGGTTAGATGTAGAAAAAGCAGCTAATGAAGAGCAAATAGAGCTTAAAGACTCTATTAAAGCTAATGGAGGAGAAGTAACCAAAACTAATTTTGAAATATATAAAGCTGATTTAGATATCCTTTCTAAATATGCATCAGCAGATACAGATTTAACTTTAAGACTTTGTAACTATTTCTTGACTAAGCTTAAAGAAGAAAATTTAGAAAAGTTCTTTTTTGAAGATGAGGTAATGCCAATTTATAAAGAAGTAACTATCCCCATGGAAGAATACGGAGTAGATCTAGATATGGAACTACTTCAAGAAACACATGATAATATTGCTAAAGATTTAGTTGAAAATAAAGACATAGTTATGAAAAGTCTTTTAGCTACTTCTGAAGCAAAAGAGTGGGTAATGAATACAGCATTTGATAACTTTCCTCCGAACCATAAAGGAAGCTGGGCTCAGAAGCTAACAGAGAGGTATTCGCTATGCTTACCTAAATCAGATAAAACCGGTAAGTATTCCTTAACTCAGAAGAATATAGAAGAATTAGAAGATAGTAAAGCAAAAGAGTTTTTACTAACTGGAGATAATAGTGTTTTAGATGAGTTAGAAATAGCACGCATATCTATGGCATTATGGAAAGAAAAAAATGACGGTGAGTATATTAATATACAATCTAAAAAGCACTTAGGTGAGATAGTATTTAAATACATGGGGATTAAAGCTAAAAGTAAGACCCGTAAAGGTCAAGCTCAATTTGATATGGATATGTTAGAGGAGTTAGCTAAAACCTATGCATGGGCAGAGAATTTACGTATATACAATAAACTACTTAAAATTAAGTCAACATATGTTGATAGGTTTATTGATAATAGTGAAGACGGCAGGTATTATTTTTACTTTAAACAACACGGTACAGTATCCGGTAGGTACGGCTCTGACGCACAGCAACTACCTAAGCCTAAAGAAGAAGGGGAAGATGCTCCCATTATAGTAAAATATACTAATATTGTTAGAGCATTTTTAATTGCAGGGAACGGTAGAAAAGTAATAGACTCGGATTACGAATCACTAGAACCCCATTGTTTTGCTTCTGTAACAGGAGATATAAAATTACAGGAAATATTTAATAAGGGTTGGGATTTCTATTCTACAGTCGCTATACAAACAGAAAACCTGACAGGAGTAAGTGCAGATAAAAAAGCAGATAACTACCTTAAGAAACTAGATCCAATTAAACGTAATCAAGCAAAAGCTTATTCACTTGGTATTGCATACGGTATGGAAGCATACGCACTTGGAATGACTTTAGGAATACCTACTAAGCAAGCAGAGAAACTAGTAGCCGGGTATTTAGATGGTTTTCCTGACTTAAAAAAATGGAGAGAAGATTCTAGAATACAAGTTAAAGAGAATGGACATATAACTAACTATGTAGGACGTATTCGCCACTTACCTAAAGTTAAGAAAATTAATGAAAAGTTTGGGGAAAGAATAATGGATTGGAGATTTAGAAACCAACTTTCAGACCAATACGGGAAAGATCAAGTTTTACAAGTTTATAGGGATTACCGTAATGGACTTAATAACTGCTTAAACTTCCAGCTTCAATCATTAGCAGCATCTGTAGTTAACAGAGCAGCTTTAAAAATTAACCGTAAAGCTAAAGAAATGAATATAGATGCTATAGTACAAGCACAAGTTCATGATCAACTCGTTATTAACATTAGAGAGGATCAAGCTAAAGAATTTGCACCTATAGTACAGGATATTATGGAAACCAACTTAATACTGCCAGGAGTAACTCTAAAAGCCCCACCAGAGATAGCAGATAACTGGAAAGAAGGGCATTAAAAGACTTTTTAACCATATTTATATAAAAACAATAACACATTATGAGTGCAGATTTTGGATTTAATTCAGGTAAATTTTTAACAGGTAGTATAGATTTTCAAAATGAAGGTTATAGAGGTTTTATTGCTACTTCTGCTACTGTTATAGAATCAATCGGATTTGGAGCTGTTGGAACAACATCTTCATTAGATCCAACTATGGAGTTAGCAGCCGGAACTCACATCCCAGTAAAAATAAACGGGATGAAAGCTACAGGTGCTGTTATTCTTTTTAAGTAAGATAGTAAGTATAAGATCGACTCGAGAGCGACCTTAAATTAGTATATTAACAAGATGACCTAAGGGCATCATAAATTTAAATGATATGAGTACATTATTTCCAGAACGAAATCCGTTCGACATTCTAGTCCGCAATTTTTTGCAAAAAACTCACCAATACCAGACATTGGTAGAGTCAAAATTACCTCACCCAGTAGATATTTACGAAACAGATAACGGCCTCGGCTTAGATATAGCCTGTACCGGTATCCCAAAAGAAGATATTGAAATTCTTATTGAGGATAATACAATTAAAATACACTACAATAAACTCCCTTCTGACAAAAAAGAAGTAGAATACCTTCATAAGGGTATAGCTAAACGTTCTTTTCACCTAGGATGGAAAATTGATAACAAGTACGAGCTATCAAAAGCATCAGCAGAGTTTGTTAACGGCCTTCTTCAGGTTACGATACCTTTAGCTAAAGGTAAGGAAACAAAAAAGTTAAAAATAAAATAAATATTTAGCTCTCGAGTTTGTTCTTCCACTTTTAGTTCGTATATTAATTTAATAAATAAAAATAGTTATAAATGAGTAAAACACTTATCCCACAAAACGACCGTGTTCTAATAAAGCCTATTGATGAAGGTGAACAAATGTACGGTAACATCGTAATACCCGATATGGGTAAAGAGAAGCCTGAAATGGGCAAAGTACTAGCTATCGGCCCAGGTAGACTGTCTGAATTCGGATCCCAAATTTCTGTTAATGCAGTAGTAGGAGATATTGTACTAGTACCTAAAATTGGTACTTTACGAATTGATTTCGAAGGTGACGAATACTACATAGTACAAGACAGAGAGATTTTAGCAACAATTAAAGAAGAGAATAATGGATAAGAAAATAATATTTTCAGATGAAGCACGTTTAGAATTGCTAAACGGAGTAAATAAATTAGCAGATGCAGTAGTAGCTACCTTAGGGCCTGCTGGTCGTAATGCTATTATAGAACAAAGTATGGGAAATCCTATATCTACTAAAGATGGTGTAACCGTCGCTAAGTCTATTGATTTAGAGGATAGAGTAGAAAATATAGGAGCTCAACTTGTTAAACAAGCATCAATCAAAACTGCTGATCAAGCAGGAGATGGAACAACAACATCAACTCTTCTAGCTCGAGAAATTTATAAACAGGGATTAAAGTTTATGAAAAAAGGAGCTAATGCAGTGGATGTTAAAAGAGGAATAGAATCAGCAGTTACTGAAGTAGTTAAGTACCTGGAAGAATACTCTAAAGATATTACGGATGAAGGACAGCTAAAACAAGTCGCAACAATTTCAGCTAATAACGATACAGAAGTTGGTGAACTAATTTCCACAGCCATGGACAAAGTAGGAACAGACGGAGTTGTTACAATTGAAGAATCAAGAACAGGAGAAACATACTTAGAAACAGTCGAAGGTATGCAATTTGGTAGAGGTTATAAGTCTCCTTATTTTGTTACTGATAACAATTCAATGCAAGCTGTCCTTCGTGATCCGTTAATTCTAATCACAGACAAACGATTAAATCAAGTAAAAGAACTGCTCCCCGTATTAGAAGCAGTATCTCAGCAGAGTAAGTCACTTCTCATAATCGCAGAAGATATCGACGGAGAAGCACTGTCAACCATGGTAGTTAATAAGATGAGAGGTATTTTAAACTGCGTAGCAGTAAAAGCACCAGAATTCGGAGATAGAAAGAAAGCAATACTGGAAGATATCGCTACGCTAACAGGAGGTAAAGTAGTCTCAAGTGAAAAAGGTATGAGATTAGATAAATTCGATTCTGAATGGTTTGGTAAAGCTAAAAAAGTAACAGTAGGAAAAGATAACACTACCCTTATCGATGCACTTGGAGAAGAAGAGAAGATTAAAACAAGAGTAGAAGAATTAAAAACCCAGATTGAAGAGAGTATATCACCTTATGAAATTGAGAAACTTCAAGAAAGATTAGCAGCATTTATTGGAGGAGTTGCAGTTGTACATGTAGGAGGTTATACAGAGTTGGAGATGAAGGAGAAAAAAGATAGAGTAGATGATGCATTACATGCAACTAAAGCAGCCTTACAGGAAGGAATTCTACCAGGAGGTGGAATAGCACTTCTAAATGCTTCTAAAATGCTTGCGGAGAAAATAGGTGGAGCTAATGAAGAAGAGCAATTAGGGTACGATATTGTCATACAAGCAATAGAAAAACCATTTTACCAGATACTGGAAAATGCAGGATATAGTACTGATGAAATCGGTGATATTGAAGAAAAACTTATTGCAGAGGAATCATGGTCAGGATATAATCCTAGAAGTAAAGAAATAGTTAATATGTTTAAATCAGGTATTATAGACCCTACTAAGGTAACTAGATTAGCTTTAGAAAATGCAGCATCAGTTGCAGGTACAATGTTAATAACAGAAACTGTTGTTTCTAATATTGTAGAGAAAGAGAATAAGGGAATTGATCCTAGTATGATGATGTAATGGACAAAATTATAGTCAGAGAATACTTAAATGAATACGGTCTAAAAGATAAATGGACGTATAAGGGTAGTACGTTAATAAAAACAGAAATGACCTACCCAAAAACTAAATTAAATAAAAAAGCAAAAATTATGAGTAAAAAACAAGAGTTATTCGAACAGATTGAAGGATTATACACAGTCTTTCAAGAAGAACACAACGGTACAACTAAGAGATCTCAAGCTAACGCTAGAAAAGCAATAGGAGAGTTAAAGAAGTTAGTTACGGATTACCGAAAAGAATCGGTAGTAGAAAGCAAGTAAGTGAGTAAAGGGAGTGGGCGTTTCTCTCTCCGACGAAGTCGCCACGCGCGAATTGCTAAGACCCTTCCGGAAACGGTGGGGTTTTTTATTGGGAAGTCCTTGCCTATATGAATAATATTTCGTATATTTATAACATGTAATACAATTAACTATATGTTTACATACTTTAATGATGAATGGAATGAAGAGCAACCTACAGAAATTAACACTTACCTTCCAAGAGTGGAGAAATGCGTTAAGAGTTCCGTTACCGGAGAAAAACAAAAAAAAATACCTGCGTAAACCTAAACATAAAAATAAAAGCTATGAGTGATTCAATTAAGAAGTATAATGAGTTAGTTAGAGATGGACTTATTAAGCCAAACGATAGTAAACTAGGAACATATATACACGAATCTCCGGATGGGGGTAAGACTGTTAAAAGTAGGAAATTTCATAAACCTTTAAAAGATACTAAACCTTATACTGAATTAGAGCTTGTTGAGACTGTGGCAATTCTTGCGCGACAGCATAAAAAGATAGAGCCCAACCTTTTGCTTGAAATAGCCAAAGATGAACTTTCAGTAAAAAAAGTTTGCGATTAGAGATTAAATTCGTATATTAATGTATATGAAGATATCTACACCTTATAATCCATCGCATTCAGAAAAATGGCTAGAAAGTTATTTTAAAAAGAATTATTATAAAAGACCTTATAATAGGTTTCATTGGTGGAGAAGTTATGTAGATAAAAATAAGCCTTTACCTAATAGGAGTCCACTAAGAGATAGAATACTAAATGGTGACTTTGACTTCGGTCCTTATAAATTTGAAGCTGAAGTAGTAGAACATAAGATGAATGAAAAGTTCGTAGAGCTACATGAGGATATGGGAAGGTACGTAGAAGTAACTTCATTAGATAGAGCAAGACGTAAGAGGCTCTTAGAGGACTATGAAGCTGATGAAAAAAGAAAATTAGAAGACTTAGCTAAATCCATTGGTGAATTAATTGGACTAACTAAAGATAAGATATTTGATGAATTAGTAGAATATAGCGATACGTTAATAGAGTTCTACTATCACATAACAGAAAAATACCCCAGAAAGAATGGTATTGTATATTTATAAATTAATATTAACTTAAGTAACAAACATGAACACAATTTTAATTATTTTAGGACTTCTAGTTGTAGCAGCAGGAGTTTATTACTACGGGTTTTATCAGCAAGGTAAAATTAACGACAGAGACGGAGATTATATTCCAGACGAAGTAGAAGATACTGTAAAAGAAGTTAAGCGAAGAGCTAAACGAGTAAAACAAGAAGTTAAAGATGTAGTTGATGCAGCTAAGAACGTGGTTGATCAAGCAGATGATGTAGTTCAAGCAGCAAAAGGAAAATCAAGAAGAGGTCGTAAGCCGCGCAATTCTAAAAAGAATAAGTAGATGGAACAGCCTCAAATGAATTTTGATATTTCTCAAACAGCTGGAGTAGTATGCGAAGAATGTGGACATGTACATTTTCAACAAGTTTTGATTATAAGAAAAGCATCTGGGCTACTAACCGGAACAGGAAAAACTACTTATGTACCCATTCCTGTCTTTGCTTGTACGGACTGCGGACATGTTAACACAGAGTTTTTACCTACGGAGGTTAAGGATCTAGGCTAACATTATAATTCTTACTACACATGAGTACAGGGACCTTTGGTCCCTTGCTTTTTTTTATATTTATTCATAGGGCGTTAGCCCTTTTGTTATGTTTTAATTTAATTAGATACTCATGATGTATACACAAATTAATGGAGAAGCAATAGAAATACTAAAAGAAATACGCTCAATAAAAAAGCCAAAAGAAATTAACCCCTTACTGGGTAAAGTAGAAAGTATAATTAAACGGCAATTAGAAAGTTTAGATACTCAGATAAACCAGCTTGAAGAAGAAAATAAACGTTTAAATAGGATATAACAGTAGGAATGTATATGTTTTGCTATTTATATAAAAGAGGTTATTAATTAATATGTTATAATATGTTAAACTACTTAAAAGATAAATGGATGGCATTTAAAAACCTATTTGACGATGATAATAACATCAATGAGAAATCCGTAGTTGGATTTTTAGCTTTTGCAATAATGGTAATTTTTGCAGTAGCTGATCTAGTTACCGGCTACATCGGTAAAGACTTAGTAATTAATGAATTCATATACGATTCGTTCGTATGGATAGTTTTAGGCGCTTTCGGAATAGCGGAAGTAGGCAAAGTATTCGGTAATAGAAAATAAAAATAAAACTATGAAAAAAATAACATTAATAATACTAATACTCTTATCAGTACCTACATTTGGACAAGAACCTGCAGCCTTAGGAAAGGATAAATTTTTTAAATCTCTTTACAAAGACTTTCTAAAGTATGGAACAGTCTATGCAGCTGGGGATGTATCTAACTCTGTTGAAGCAGTAGAACAAACCTACTTCCTTAGAACAAATGCTGATGGGAGTTTATACTCTATACCAGACGTCGTAAATAATACAGAGGTATTTCCTTTTGATTATCGATATGGATTCGGTATTAGAAAATTAGCAAGATTTGATTACGAAAGAAAACCTAAAAACTTCTACGATGGTACTGAAGAGCAATTAGTATTTTCAGCACCAACATCTGCAGTAACAGGGTTAGAGTATTTATTCCACTTTGAGAAAGAAAGATGGAGAGGACAGGATTTTGAAAATCACAACTTCTTTTTAAAACATACAGGAAAACACCACATACTAAAAGTACAATCTAGAGCAGTAGAAAAAATAAACCTAAAGTTTAACTCAGCCGAACTTAGAGCAAGATTACCAATCGGTAGGAAGTTCTCTATATCAGCAGGAGCAATAGCAAGAGGTCATGAAAGAGCATATGGATATAATCCAATGGAGATATGGCTTAATGAAACTGAAATGTTAGACGATGGTAACGGAGGACAATTTGAAAATCCTGTTAACCAGTGGTACCAATTGGGATATGAAAACGGATATACAGATAACTTAACTACCTATACAGACATCAGTACTGGAGAACAAACACAAGATTGGATTTGGAAAGACGCAGACGGAAATATTGTAGCTTACTCAGACTTAGATTTTAGAGAAAGAATAATGCCTAGGTTAATGAATGAATTCAACGGAAGAGCTTGGGGCTTATTAGACTCATGGATAGAAGTAGCTCCAATCGTTGGTTTTGATTTCTACCACTATAAAAGAGATTTCTGGCTACATGCTTACGGTAATGTAATTTTACCTTACCATAAATACATTAAAGGAGATGAAGAAGCATCTTACTTAAATAGAAACAATTGGGGTAAAGGAGGATTAAGACAAGATGCTGAATTAGAGCAGTGGATGGATTATTCTGCTGGAGTAAGTTTAGGAACAAAAATAGGAAAAAATTTAGGAATATTCGTTCAAGGAGAGTATTCTAAAATGTGGGATAGTGAGCTGTACCAAACAACATTTGGATTAAACTATACATTTAAGTAAAATGAAAAAAATAATAATACTAACACTGTTAACACTTTTCTTTAGTTGCTCTAAAGAAGATACAGTATATAATGACGGACAACTAATATTTGAAATAAGTTTAGATGGTGATTCATTTGACCCATATGAAAGATACTCACTAGTAAATTCCTACGGAGGAACACAATGGGTTGATGGTAAACTAAGAAAAATATTTATACTGTATCTTCAAATAGATGATGGAATACCGAGAGCAGATAGACAACACTTCGCAATGTACCTATTAGATTCAGATGCAGTAGATAATGATTTACTACTGGATACAGGTACATATACTTGGGAAAACCCTAATAACAAATATGCTGGTGTAGAAATACCTGGCAACGATGAGTACATAGTTTGGAACGAAGTAATAGTAGGAGAAATCATTAAACCATCTGAAGAGAATTTTTATGACCCTTTGTTAATTTGTTTAACCGCAGAGGGTGAATTTTACAACCCCTATGTTGAAAGAACTATGACATTATCAATGAGATTACAAAACTTTCCAATTGGGCAAAACATATCAGATACCCCATACGGATATTTATTAGACTAAGAAATGGCAAAACAAATAGGAGAGGAAACTAAAATTACTTTAGACCTTAAGACAATTGGATTAATAGTAGTAGGGCTATCATCTTTAATAGGAATGTGGTTTGCTCTTCAAGCAGATATAGAAGAAGCAAAAGAACTTCCTGCACCTGAAATACAGAGGATCGAGTTTCAGATGAAAGATGAAGCAATTCGAGATGCTATTATTAATACACAAGACGATGTAGAAGAAATAAAAGAGCAACTTAACAAAATAGATGAAAGGTTGTTTGACTTACAAAAAAGAAACTAAAATGAAAAATTTAATAGTTGCAGTATTATTATTAGTATCATTAAGTAGCTTTAGTCAGCAAATTTTAACTGATGACAATTTTGAAGAAGCTATAAATGGACGTTCAGCTTTTCAAGATGATAATATTTCAATAGTAGTTGTAGAGTTTTGGGCATCATTTAATGATGCTAATTCATTTAGTGATTGGGATAAACTAAAAGGTATTAAGTACTATAAAGTAGATATCTCTAAAGCACCTCAAGCTAAAAAAGATCATAAAGTTAGAACAATTCCACACATTATTGTATTTTTAGATGGGTATGATGAAAAACACTTTAAAGCAGGTTTAGATTTTGCTATAAGGGATTCATGGGAAGACATTCAAGAAATTATAGATGAATTATTAAACGAAAGTAAATTTTAAAAAATAAAGATTATGGCAGACGCA
>TARA_R110002110_G_scaffold214702_22_pt1 | contig 16343 bp, 14 predicted proteins | sample TARA_R110002110 | Tara Oceans TARA_R110002110 (sample SAMEA4397330) | marine metagenome | biome: Polar Biome; feature: [SRF] surface water layer (ENVO:00010504); material: water (ENVO:00002006), including particulate matter (ENVO:01000060) such as... | depth 5 m
GGTCAGCCCGGTCGTCGCCGTTTTTCGCGCAATTGTCCGCCACGCGGCTCGGCGAGAAACGGTCACGCACCCCGTAGGGGACAACAGAGGTTGCCACGATTGTCCAAACACCTTCGGTCGTTTAGGTCGGCAATCAGTACTCCCTTCGACGTCCAGAACCAGACAGCGGCCCGGACCGGAATGTCACGGGTCACCGCATCTGTTCCGGCATTGGCCCGGGTCGGGCAAGTTGAAACAGGTCGGTGCCGCGCGCGTACCAACCGGCGCCGTGCATCCGCGCGATCAGCCCGAGCGCAGGGGTGTCTATATGGCCATTTCCGGCATCAAGCACAAAACGGTCGGCGATATGCGCGGCATGGATCTGTCCGATCACCACCCTCTGCCCCGGCCCAGTTTCCACCACGGTGTGGGTCTTGCACTCAAAGCTCACCGGGCTGGCGGCGAGACGGGGGGGCGCCACGTGCGTGCTGGCCGCAATCTCCAACCCGGCGAAGGCCACCTCACTTTGCGCGTGCGGCAAGTTGGCCGAGGTCTGGCTCATCACGCCAGCCAATTCCTCGGACACCAGGTTCACCACAAATTCTCCGGTGTCGAGGATGTTCTGCGCCGTGTCTTTCAACGGGCGGTCGGGCGGGCGCATGAAACCAAGGGCCACCACCGGAGGCGCCCCCCCCATTGCGTTGAAAAAACTGAAGGGTGCGGCGTTCACAACGCCATCCCGCGACAGACTGGTCACCCAGCCAATGGGCCGGGGCGTGATGGTGGAGGTGATCAGCTTGTAAGCGATCCCCGGCGCGAGATGTGCGACATCGAACAGCATGGAACCCCCGGTCATCTACCGCCACCAACCTAAGCAGACTTTTCTGAACGGGCCAGTCCCGTTCAGAAAATTCAGCGACACACTTGGTACACCGCCGGACTGGCGCAATGTTCTGCGCGTTTCCGCCTGTCAGTGACATGCCCGTCAACCAGAGTGCATGCCGATGGCGCGTTCGTAGAACACCTCCGCCTGGGCGCTCACGGCTGCCACGGTTGCTTTGATTCTTGTGGGATGCGGGCGTCAGCTACCGATATAATGCGCCAGCGTGGCGCGGGTGCCGCGCTGTTGCAGGCTGGTCAGATGGGCGCCGAATCGTGCCGCGAACCCGGCATTTTCGGCCAGATCGCCATAGATCAACCGCTGTTCCAGCCAAGCCTGCGGCCGGCTCTGCGCCGCCAGCGCCGCCGCATGCAGCGTGTCCCAACCTGGATCATTCGCTTCGATCACAGTGCCGCCATCGCTGCGCCCGGCGCAGTAGCGGCACCACAGCGCTGACACCAGCGCAAGGCCGTTGCCCTCGCCGCCGCGTGCCAAGGCATCGCGCAACGGCGGTACGATGAATTTTGGTTGTCGGTTCGATCCGTCGAAGCACAGACGCCGCTCGGTATCGGCGATCTCTGGGTTGGCAAAGCGCGCACGGATTGTGGCGTAGTAGCCGTCAAGGTCGGTATCGGGCACGGGGGCGACGGTGGGGATGATGTCATCGCGTTCGACCTTGTCCAGGAAGCCCGCGATCAGCGGATCGGCCATCGCCTCGTGTACATATTCGATGTCCATCAGCCCGCCGGGATAGGCGATCGTCGCATGACCGCCATTCAGGATACGGATTTTCATCGCTTCATAGGCATGAACGTCATCGGTAAAGGTGACGCCGACTTCCTCCAGTGCGGGGCGGCCCATCGGGAAATTGTCTTCCAGCACCCACTGGCGGAACGGCTCGCAGGTCACCGGCACCGGATCGTCAAGCCCGAACGCCGCGGCCATGGCGCGTTCGCGCGGGCCGGTGGCGGGGGTGATACGGTCAACCATGCCATTCGGGAAAGCGACATTCGCGGCGATCCAACCGGCCAACTCGGGGTCAGACAACTGGGCCAGCCCGACAACGGCGGCCTTTGCCACATCGCCATTACCCGGCAGGTTGTCGCACGACATCACGGTAAAGGGTGCAACCGAGGCGGCACGGCGCAATTTCAGCGCCGCCACAATCGCGCCAAAGGCGGTCTTGTGTGGGGCGGCGGCATCGGCCACGATTCCGGGCGCTGTCGGATCAAACACACCTGTCGAGGGGTCGATGAAATAACCGCCTTCGGTGACCGTCAGGCTGACAATGCGGGTTTGCGGCGCGGCCATCGCGCCGATCAGGGTGCGGTTGTCGTCCTGCACCTCGATAAAGCCGATCATCGCGCCGACGCGGCGGGCCGAGCGACCTGCCGGATCAAGCTCGATCACCGTCGAGAGGCAATCCTGCGCCATCAGTGCTTCGCGCATCCGCGCATCGCCGGCGCGCACGCCAGCGCCAAGAATGGCCCAGTCTTGCGACAGACCCTTTGCAAACAGGTCATCGAGGTAGACGGCCATGTGGGCCCGGTGAAAGTTGCCCAATCCGATATGCACGATACCGGCGGTCAGCTTGCTGCGGTCATAGGCCGGCAGGGCAAGTCGAGAAGCGTTGCTGTTCATGTTCAGGCCATCCAGTTGCCGCCGTCCACGCCGAAGCACTGGGCGACGATGTAATCGGCTTCGGGTGTCGCGAGAAAGATTGCCATTCCCACCAGGTCGGTGGCGCTGGCCATCCGACCGATCGGCACGGCAGCACCGACGACCCGCTTTTTCTCTCCCAGCGGGCGGTTTTCATACCTGGCGAACAGGGCATCCACCCCGTCCCAATGGTCGCCATCGACCACACCGGGCGCGATAGCGTTGACGTTGATGCCGTGGGCGATCAGGCCCAGCCCGGCGCTTTGCGTCAGGCTGATGACGGCGGCCTTGGTGGCGCAATAGGTCGCAACCAGCGCCTCGCCACGCCGCCCGGCCTGGCTGGCCATATTGATGATCCTGCCGCCCTCGCCACGCTCGATCATATGGCGCGCGGCGGCCTGCATCATGAACATGGTGCCGGAAACGTTGACCGCGAACAGGCGGTCATGGTCTTCACGCTTGATCTCGGCGAACGGGGCGGCTGAAAACAGCGCTGCGTTGTTGATCAGGATATCGACCTTGCCCATCGCGGCGATCGCCCCGGCAAAGCCCGCATCAATCGAGGCTTGCGAAGTGACATCACAGACAATCGCATGCGCGCCGGGGCCAAGATCTGCCGCCGCTTTCGCCACGGCGGCCGCATTCACATCGGCCAGGGCCACCTGGGCCCCTTCTGCCAGATATGCGCGCGCAAACTCGAGACCGATGCCGCGGGCGGCTCCCGTAATCAGCGCGCACTTACCTTCCAGTCTCATGCGAGGGTCTTTCCGTCGTTGCCAAAGCGGTGCAGTTTGCCGTCCATAGGGGACAGACCGATCGGGTCGCCGTGGCGCAAGGTCAACTCGCCGTCGGCGCGCACGGTTATCGGCTCCATCCCCGGAACGGCAACTTTCAGGAAAGTATCCGAGCCAAGATGCTCCGACAGGCCGACAACCCCTTGCCAGGTGCCTTTTTCCGAAATCACCAGATGCTCGGGCCGGATACCGATGGTCGCGGCCTTTTGCTTTTGCGCCTCTGGACCGGTGATAAGGTTCATTCTGGGGCTGCCGATGAACCCGGCGACAAAGGTGTTGGCCGGATTGCGGTACAATTCCATCGGGCTGCCGACCTGTTCGATCCGGCCCGCCTGAAGCACGACGATCTTGTCGGCCATGGTCATGGCTTCGACCTGGTCGTGGGTCACATAGATCATCGTGGTTTTCAACGACTGGTGCAACTCGCTGATTTCCTGACGCATGTTCACCCGCAACGAGGCGTCGAGGTTCGACAGCGGCTCGTCAAACAGGAAGGCCGAGGGTTCGCGCACGATGGCGCGGCCGATGGCCACCCGCTGACGCTGCCCGCCCGAAAGCTGGCCTGGCTTGCGGTCAAGGTAGTCAGTCAGGTTCAGCACGCTTGCCGCGCCCGCCACGCGCTTTTCGGCTTCTGCCGGGTCCATTCCCGCCATTTTCAGCGGGAACAGAATGTTCTTTTTGACGCTCATATGCGGGTAGAGCGCATAAGACTGGAACACCATCGCGAGGCCACGTTTTGCGGGTGGCAGGTCGGTGGCGTCCTTGCCGTCGATTTCGATCGTGCCGGAAGTGGTGTCTTCCAGGCCTGCTATCAGACGCAGCAGGGTGGATTTGCCGCAGCCCGAAGGCCCGACGAACACCACGAACTCTCCGTCTTCGATCGACAGGTCAATCGAAGGAATGACGGCGACATCGCCAAAGGATTTATGTACGGATTTCAGAACTATCTTGCCCATGGGGACCTCATTTCACCGCGCCGAACGTCAGGCCGCGCACAAGTTGTTTCTGGCTGAACCAGCCAAGGATAAGGATCGGGGCGATGGCCATCGTGCTGGCCGCCGAAAGCTTGGCGTAAAACAGCCCCTCGGGTGAGGAATAGGATGCTATGAACTGGGTCAGCGGCGCCGCCTTGGAGGTGGTCAACTGCAAGGTCCAGAAGGCCTCGTTCCAGGCGAGGATCACGTTCAGCAGCATGGTCGAGGCAATGCCCGGCACAGCCATCGGCGTCAGCACGTAGATGATTTCCGAGCGCAGGTTCGCGCCGTCCATCCGCGCCGCCTCAAGGATCTCCCCAGGGATTTCCTTGAAATAGGTGTATAGCATCCACACCACGATCGGCAGGTTGACCAGCGTCAGCACGATCACAAGACCGGTCCGGGTATCGAGCAGACCGAAGTCGCGAAAAATCAGATACATCGGCACCAGCACACCGACGGCGGGCATCATCTTGGTCGAGAGCATCCACATCAACAGGTCTTTGGTGCGCCTGCCCGGCACAAAGGCCATCGCCCAGGCCGCCGGAATTGCGATGATCAGCGCCAGCACTGTGGACCCGATCGACAGCACCACCGAGTTCATGAAGAACCGCGGATAGTTCGAACGGCTCTGGACTTCGGCGTAGCTGTCCAGCGTCCAGGCGGATGACAGCATCGCAAACGGCGACTTGATCGCGTCGGCTTCGGACTTGAAGCTCATCAGCACGGTCCACAGGATCGGGAAGAAGATCAGAAAGCCGATCGTCCAGGCCAGGCATGTGACAACGAGTTTGTGGGAGTTTTCAGATTTACGGGCCATTTCAAGCGTCTAGGTTCTTGCCGATCATCCGCATCAGGAAGATCGCAACAATGTTGGCAAGGATGACGGCAACGATGCCACCGGCGGACCCGCCACCCACATCGAAGCTCAGCAGCGACTGGGCATAGACGAGATAGGGGATGTTGGTCGAGGCCGTACCGGGGCCACCATTGGTGGTCACAAGGATCTCGGCGAAAACCGACAGGAGGAATATTGTCTGGATCAGGATGACAACGGTGATCGAGCGCGTCAGATGCGGCACCGTCAGATGCCAGAAGCGCGCATAGATCGAGGCGCCATCCATCTCGGCCGCCTCTTGCTGTTCGCGGTCAAGGCTTTGCAGCGCCGTCAGCAGGATCAGTGTCGAAAACGGCAACCACGCCCATGCGACAATCAGAATGATCGAGGCCAGCGGCGATTGTGAGAGAAAGTCATAGGGCTGAAGCCCGAAACTTTTCGCGATATAGGCGAACATGCCATTCACGGGGTTCATGAACATGTTTTTCCAGACCAGCGCCGAAACCGTGGGCATCACGAAGAACGGCGCGATCACCAGAATACGCACAATGCCCTGGCCCCACATCGGCTGATCCAGCAGCAACGCCAGCGCCACACCGCCGAAAACGGTGATGATCAGCACCCCGACCACCAGCGCGATGGTGTTGAACAGCGAGTCCCAGAAAGCGGCGTTCGTCAGGAAGTAATAGTAATTGTCAAATCCGGCGAAAGACGTGCCTGGCGTCAGCAGGTTGTAGCGCAGGAACGAAAAGTAAATCGTCATGCCCAGCGGGACAACCATCCAGATCAGCAACAGGATTACGGCAGGGGAAACCATCAGCCTTGCAGCTGTGCGGGAATGCGCGGTGGCCATGGCTGGCTCCTTGGTCCGGGGGTGGGGGAGGAAGCAAAACAGGGGGCCTGCGGTGCCAGCACGGAGGGGCGCTGGCACCGCAGGGTAAAGACGGCTTACTTGATGTAGCCGGCTTTCGTCATTTCGGTCGTGGTCAGCGCCTGTGCTGCGGCCAGAGCCTCATCAGCGGTGATCGAACCGGCAAGTGCGGCCGAGAACTGCTGACCGGTTGCCGTTGCAATGCCCTGGAATTCCGGGATAGCGACGAACTGAACACCAACATACGGAACCGGATCAACGGTCGGGTTGGTCGGATCAGCCGAGTTGATGCTTTCCAGCGTCATCTTGGCAAACGGTACTTTCTGGTACTCGGGGTTGGCATAGAGCGAAGAGCGCGTGCCCGGAGGAACGTTTGCCCAGCCTTCGTTCGCAGCAACCAGTTGCGTGTACTCTTTCGACGTAGCCCAGGCCACGAAGGTCTTGGCCGCGTCTACCTTGTCGGAACCTGCCGGAATGGCCAGCGACCATGCCCAGAGCCAGTTGCTGCGCTTGCCCAGACCGTTGTCGGGTGCGAGCGCAAAGCCCATCTTGTCCGCGACGGTGCTGTCCTTGCCGGTGACGAACGAGGCCGCAACCGTGGCGTCGATCCACATGCCGCAATTGCCTTGCTGCATCAACGACAAGTTTTCGTTGAAGCCATTGTTCGACGCACCGGGAGGACCGTAGTTGTTCAACAGTTCCAGGTAGTCGGTCAGCGTGGCTTTCCAGGCGGCGCTGTCAAACTGGGGCTTCCAGTTTTCGTCGAACCAGCGTGCGCCATAGCTGTTGGACATGGCGGTCAGGAAGGCCATGTTCTCGCCCCAGCCAGCCTTGCCGCGCAGGCAGATGCCGTACTGCTCTTTGGACTTGTCGGTCATTGCCTTCGCAGCGGCCTTGATGTCAGCCCATGTCGGTGCGTCCGGCATGGTCAGACCGGCTGCTGCCATAAGGTCCTTGCGGTACATCACCATCGAGGATTCGCCGTAGAACGGGGCTGCATAAAGCTCTCCCTTCACGGTCAGACCACCGGCGATGGCCGGCAGAAGGTCAGCCTTGTCCCAGGCCGCGGGCAGGTCGTTCAGGCCGACGAGCCAGCCTTGCTTGCCCCAGATCGGAACTTCATACGTGCCGATGGTCATAACGTCGAACTGGCCACCCTTGGTGGCGATGTCCGTGGTGACTTTCTGACGCAGAACGTTTTCTTCCAGCGTAACCCACTCAACCTTGATGTCGGGGTTCTTCGCATAGAAATCATCCATCAGCCCCTGCATACGGATCATATCGCCGTTATTGACAGTGGCCACGGTAATCGTGGTTTCGGCGGAAACCGCCCCCGCAAGGGTAAGCATCGCCGTTGCGCCGAGCAGCGCACGAAGTGTCGTGGTCATAGGGTTCCTCCCGTTGTAGCGAATGAGCAAATCATCGCTTGGTGAATAAATGCTCACAACGGACCGTCATCCGTCAAGCATTATTTTATGCTGCAACTGCGAAGACATTCAGCCCAGAAGGGCACGCGCGGTGGGCTCGTCAGTGACCAAGCCATTGATTATGCGCGATTGAAGCGCCGCAGAAATTGCAATAACCTTAGAAAGTCCGGTGGCAATTCCGATCGCGGGCCGATCTTGTTCCGGCTCGACTCGAACCCCGCCGGTCCGCATGTTGGTCCCTACATTAAGGTATTTTCCGTCCGAATCATAGACCCAACCGGCAACTTCGCCCACGGCCCCGGCGGCCTGCATCTGGTCCAACTCGTCGCGCGTAACAAAGCCGTCGGCCAGCAGCGGCGCATCATTCGACATCTGCCCGACACCGACAAAGACCACATCCGCCGCCCGTGCCAGGTCTCTCACCATCTTGACCGGGCGCAGCGCATGGAAAGCGGCGTTTTCTTCGGGCGTAGGCGATATGACCGGCACCGGCATCGGGTAGTGCGGTGCGCGCACCTTGTCGGCGATCCGCATCACCACGTCAAAGAACGAGGCCGATCCGTCGGGCGCGATATTGCCGATCAAGGACACCAGGCGATGCTGCTCGGCTGACATCGGCACGATGGCATCCACCATACCGCGCATCGCCCGCCCGGTTCCCAGGGCGATCACCAGAGGTGAAGTGCTGCGCAAAAACCGCTCCAGCTCCGCGGCCGCCGCAGGGGCAATGGCGTGAACCCCGTCCGCGCCCGGCCCGAGGCCAGGCGACACGCGGCAGCGGGTCAGTCCGAAGCGTTGCGTCAGCGCGGCCTCCATATCCATGCACGCCCCGATGTGGTGGTTCAGCCGGACATGGATGAGCCCCTCGGCCATCGCCCGGCTGACCAGACGCTGCGCCCGCTGCCGCGAAACGCCCAACTCGCCCGCAATCTGATCCTGGGTCATGCCGCCGACGTAGTACAGCCAGCCCGCGCGCGCGGCGTCATCCGTCGGGGTGGGTTCAGTGTCATGCTTTTTCATGGGATTCTCTGTAGCTCAGGGGCAATCTGGAAGAAACGGTCAAAGGATGCAAACAGCCTTGCCGCCGTCGCGTCTTCCGGTTGCTTCAGAACCCGCCCCATCAGGTGGCTTCCCCCGGTAAATCGCCAGACGGTCATACCCGCCGCAATTCCCGCGCGAATGCCCGTCAGGCTGTCTTCGATCACCAGACACCGCGCCGGTGCCATCCCCATCTTTTCAGCGGCATACAGAAACAGATCGGGCGCAGGCTTGCCCCGCGCCACCATGCTCGAGGTGAACAGGGTCGGCCCCACCAGATCGCCCAACCCCACCATCTGCAAAGACTTCGCAACGCGCGCCGGGCTCGACGAGGTCGCGATGCAGAACGGCACCGCCAGAGAGCGGATGACGTCGCTCACCCCCGGCATCACCGTCAACCCCGTCTCGAAAGCTTTCAGCAGCCGGGCGCGGTACTGGTCTTCGAACTCGGGGGGCAGATACAGCTTGAACTCTTGCCGGATGGTTTCCATCACGGTCGGATAGCTGCGGCCCAGAAAGTTTTTTGCGACATAATCAAGATCGACCGTGACCCCGAGCTTCGCCAGTTGCTCGATCAGCATCCGCGCCGAAATGATCTCGGAATCGATCAGGACGCCGTCGCAGTCAAAGATCACCAGATCAAACATGGCGGGCCTCAGGTAGTCCCTCATTCGGACCTTCCGAGAGGCGCTTTGCCCTGACTAACCCGGCGGCGAGCGCCAGGGCAACAGTTTTCGTCACCCCGGCAATGCCGCAGCGCCGCCGTTCCCGACCGGGCATCAGGCGGTTCGGGGCAGCTTGTCAAGAACGAAACCCACGATGTCGCGCGCGGGCCTGGCCCCTGCAAGTCGCGCCAACTCGCGCCCACGATGATAGAGGATCAGCACCGGAATGCCCTGTATCCGCGCCCGGGACGCGATTGCCGGGTGGTCCTGGGTGTTCAGTTTGACCAGCCGCGCCTTGCCCTGCAAATCTTGCGCGGCCTTGGAAAACTCGGGGGCCATCTGGCGACAGGGACCGCACCAGGGGGCCCAATAATCCACCAGCAGAGGCAACTCATCGCCGCGCGTCGCCTTGTCATGCGCAGCGGCGTCGATCCCGGCGACCTTGCCCGTCACAAGACCCGCACCGCAGGTGCCGCATTTCGGGCCTTCGGTCAGCTTTGCCTGCGGCACGCGATTCATCTGCCCACATTCAGTACAACACAGTCTGACGGCATCGGTCATCACGCCACCTCTCATACGATCTGATGAATACGTCGGGGGCGCATAGCCCGATTTCAAGACCTCGCGGGACCAGAATAGAGGGCGGGGATTCCCCCCCGCCCCCTTGATTGCACCGGCGCGTTTCGCGCGGCCTCCTGCTTACTCTGCCACGTCGGCGTAGGCCTCCAGCGGCGGACAGGTGCAGACCAGGTTGCGGTCGCCAAAGACATTGTCCACCCGCCCCACGGGCGGCCAGTATTTGTCCACCCGGAACGCGCCGGGCGGAAAGCAGCCCTGCTCACGCGGATAGGCGCGGTCCCAATCGGCCACCAGGTCTTCCACCGTGTGGGGGGCGTGGCGCAGCGGGCTGTTTTCGCTGGAGATCTCACCGGCTTCCACCGCCCTGATCTCGTCGCGGATCGCCGCCATTGCGGTGATGAAACGGTCGATTTCGGCCTTGGTTTCCGATTCCGTCGGCTCGATCATCAGCGTCCCGGACACCGGCCAAGACATGGTTGGCGCATGAAAACCATTGTCGATCAACCGCTTGGCAATATCGTCAACTGTAACACCGACCTCGGCAAAGGGGCGGGTATCAAGGATACACTCATGCGCCACCCGGCCCTTGTTGCCCATGAACAATACCTTGTAGTCGCCACTGAGCCGCGCCGCGATATAATTCGCGTTCAGGATGGCCACGCGTGTCGCCTGGGTCATGCCCTCGCCGCCCATCATCAGGCAATAAGCCCATGAAATCAGCAGGATAGATGAAGACCCATAGGGGGCCGCGCTAACCGGCCCTTCCGCGCCGTCGGTTTCGGGGTGGCCCGGCAGGAAGGGTGCCAGATGCGCCCCGACCCCGATAGGCCCCATGCCAGGGCCCCCGCCGCCATGCGGAATGGCAAAGGTCTTGTGCAGGTTCAGGTGGCTGACATCGCCGCCGATCCGCCCCGGCTTCACCAGGCCCACCAACGCGTTCATATTGGCCCCGTCGATATAGACCTGACCGCCGTATTGATGGGTGATGTCACAGACTTCGCGCACCGTTTCCTCAAAGACGCCGTGCGTGCTGGGATAGGTGATCATGCAGGCCGCCAACCTGTCGCCCGCCGCCGCGGCCTTGGCGCGAAAATCGTCGATATCCACATCGCCATTGGGCGCGGATTGCACGACAACCACCTTCATGCCTGCCATCTGGGCGCTCGCCGGGTTGGTGCCGTGCGCCGAGGTCGGGATCAGGCAGACGTTGCGGTCGGCCCCGCCATTGGCCCGGTGATAGGCCTGAATGGTCAGGAGCCCGGCATATTCGCCCTGCGCACCCGAATTCGGCTGCATGCTCATCGCATCATAGCCGGTGATCTCGCACAGCTTGCGGGAAAGATCCTCGATGGCCTCATGGTAGCCCGCCGCCTGATCGGCTGGCACAAACGGATGCAGGCTGCCGAATTCCGGCCAGGTGATCGGCATCATTTCCGCCGCTGCGTTCAGTTTCATCGTGCAGGATCCAAGCGGGATCATAGCGCGGTCCAACGCAAGGTCGCGGTCAGACAGCCGCCGCATATAGCGCATCATTTCCGATTCTGCGCGGTTCATGTGGAACACCGGATGGGTCAGATAGTCGCTCTCCCGCACCATTTCTTCGGGAAAGCCCAGTTCCGCGCGATGCGGCGGCACCCCCTCGATTCCAAAGGCGCGCAACACCCGGATCAGCACCTTTTCATCGGTGGTCTCGTCGAGGCTGATGCCCACCCGGTCATTGCCAATCTTGCGAAAGTTCAACCCCTCATGCCGGGCCGCCGCCAGAATACCGGCCTGGCCGACGCCAACCTCGACCGTGATGGTGTCAAAAAAGGCTTTGGGCGACACCACAGCCCCGGCGGCCTTCAACGCGCGACCAAGACGCACGGTTGCGAAATGCACGCGCTCGGCAATGGCCCGCAGCCCCGTGGGCCCGTGGAACACCGCGTAAAATGACGCCATGACTGCCAGCAGCGCCTGGGCGGTGCAAACGTTCGACATCGCTTTTTCACGGCGGATATGCTGTTCGCGGGTTTGCAGCGACAGCCGGTAGGCCTTGTTGCCGCGCACGTCGATTGACACACCGATGATGCGACCAGGCATCGAGCGTTTCAGCTCGTCCCGGCAGGCCATGAAGGCCGCGTGCGGCCCGCCATAGCCCATCGGCACACCGAACCGCTGGCTGGATCCGATGGCAATATCGGCCCCCATCGCACCCGGTTCGCGGATCATGGTCAAAGCCAGCAGATCCGTGGCGACGACCGCGATTGCCTTGGCCGCATGCAGGGCAGCGATTTCGGCCGTGTAATCGTTGATATGGCCGAAGGTGCCCGGGTATTGAAAGATTGCGCCGAACACCCGGGTCGCGTCAATCTCGGTGGGGTCACCGATGATCACCTCGATACCCAACGGCTGCGCCCGGGTCTGGATGACCGCGATGGTCTGGGGGTGGCAGTTGCGATCGACAAAAAAGCCGTTCGCTTTCGACCTGGAGGCGCGCTGCGCCATGGTCATCGCCTCGGCTGCGGCGGTCGCCTCATCCAGCAGGCTGGCATTGGCCACCGGCAACCCGGTCAGATCGGCCACCATGGTCTGAAAGTTCAGCAACGCCTCTAGCCGCCCTTGCGCGATTTCGGGCTGATAGGGCGTGTAGGCGGTGTACCAGGCCGGGTTTTCCAGAATGTTGCGTTGAATGGCCGGCGGCGTCACCGTACCGTAATAACCCTGCCCGATCAGGCTGGTCATCACCCGGTTTCTGGCCGCTACCCCGCGCATTTTCTCCAGCAGCTCATGCTCTGCAAGGGGGGCCCAACTCAGCGGAGTCTTCTGCTGGATCGAGGCGGGGATCGTCTGATCCATCAATTCATCCAGGGTCGAGACCCCGACCACCTGAAGCATGGCAGACATTTCTTCGGGCGATGGGCCAATGTGGCGGCGATTGGCAAAATCGTAGGCGTTGTAGGCGACAGGCGTGTAGGTCATTGCATTCCCCAAATACTGAATCCGCGGCCAGCCCCGCGCACCGAAATTCCTTCAAAGGAATTTGCAAAATTTTTGAAAAATTTTGGTGCGCGGGCCAGTCGGATCAGCCGATCAAATCATTGTATTCATCCTCGGTCATGAAGGCATCGAGCACCGACATGTCGTCGATTTTCAGCTTGAAGAACCAAGCCTCGCCGGTCGGGTCATCGTTGACCATGCCGGGCGTGTCCGACAATTTGTCATTCACTTCGACGATCTCGCCGTCAATCGGTGCCGCGATGTCAGAGGCTGCCTTGACGCTTTCGATTACGACGACTTCATCGCCCGTGGCTACCATGGTTTCCACTTCCGGCAGTTCGACGAAAACAACATCGCCAAGTTGCGTCGCGGCATGTTCGGTGATGCCGACGACGACAAGGTCTCCTTCGACGCGCAGCCATTCGTGATCTTCGGTGTATTTCATCATGAGAACGCTCCTCAGCGTTTGTAGGTGGATGGACGGAAAGGCATGGCGGCAACGGTGACGGACAGGCGTTTGCCCCGCACCTCGCCCCAAAGTCGGGTACCCTCGGCGGACAGCGCCACAGGAACATAGCCCATCGCGATCGGGGCCGCGACCGAAGGGCCGAACCCGCCGGAGGTGACAAGGCCGATGGCCTCGCCCCCCTCGGCATCGGCGAACAGTTCGACCGCCTCGCGCATCGGGGCGCGGGTGTCTGGGCGCAGACCGACGCGCCGTTTTGCGGGTCCGGCGGCAAGCTGAGGCAGGATAACATCTGCACCGGGAAAGCCGCCCTCACGGGCACCACCCGTGCGGCGCGGTTTCTGGATGGCCCAGGCCAGATTGGCCTCGACCGGCGTGGTTTGTGTGTTCATGTCGTGGCCGTACAGGCAAAGCCCGGCCTCCAGCCGCAGGCTGTCGCGGGCACCAAGGCCAATCGCCTCGGTTGCAGGATGCGCCAACAGCGCGCGGGCGAAAGTGACGGCTCCTGCATCGGGCACCGAAACCTCGAACCCGTCCTCGCCGGAATATCCCGAACGCGAGATCCACAATTCGCCGTAAGGGCTTGCCGCCGAAATCACATCCATGAAGCGCATGTCACGCACTGACGGAACGGTCTGGGCCAGCACGTCTTCCGCCGCAGGTCCCTGTAGCGCCAGCAGGGCGCGGTCGGTCACGGCAACAACCTCGGCCACGCTTGAAAGCTGCGCTGTCATATGGGCAATATCGGCCTCTTTGCAGGCGGCGTTGACAACGACGAAAAGGTGATCGCCGCGATTGGCGAACATCAGGTCATCCATGATCCCGCCCGCATCATTGGTGAACAGGCCATAGCGTTGCCGCCCCTCGGGCAGCCCCGCGACAGCGACCGGCATCATCGCCTCGAAGCCGGCGACCAATGTTGCCATATCGCCCTTGGGGCGCAAGATGGCCTGCCCCATGTGGCTGACATCAAACAGCCCGGCAGCAGCCCGCGTATGCAGATGTTCCTTCAGCACCCCGGCGGGAAACTGCACCGGCATTTCGTAGCCGGCGAAGGGCACCATCTTGCCCCCGAGTTCCACATGCAGATCATAGAGACCCGTTCGTTTCAGATCGGCCATAAAGCCCCCCCGTTCAAAACGCCGGAGAATCCCGGCACCATGCAGACAGGATTGTCCCTGCCTCACGATGCCCCCTCTGTCCTTGCCCTTTCGGGGCGCCTGAGATCATTATCCCTTCGGCGGGCGCACGGGGCACCACTCTCCAGAGTCCACTACCAGAATCGGTCCTTTGAGCCTGAGAGTTTACCGGGGCGGTTGCTCCTTCGGCACCAGAACAGGGCTTGCGCCCCGACCGGATTCTCCCGATCCTGATCGCCTGATCTAGCCCGACGAAACGACACATGGCAAGAACAAAGCGCAATGCGACACAGAGGAAAGCAAAGCCGACATGACAGATGCCCAGGCGTGCCACTTTTTTGGATACGGCTCACTCGTCAATCGCGCGACGCATGATTATCCCCGGGCGCAGGCCGCCCTGTTGCAGGGTTGGCGCCGGGTGTGGGTACACACACCGCAGCGTCCCATCGCCTTTCTCTCGGTGCGGCCCGACCCGGCCTGCGCGATAGCGGGGCTGGCGGCCGAAGTGCCGGGGGGCGACTGGACCGCGCTGGATGAACGCGAATTTGCCTATCGCCGTCATCCCGTCAGCGCCACTGTCGCAAAGGGCGCGTTGCCGGCGCAGGTCTATGCCGTGCCGCCAGCCGAGGCGCAGGCCCCTCAGCCGGCGCATCCGATCCTTTTGTCGTATCTCGACGCTGTCGTGCAGGGGTTTTTGCGCGAATTCGGCGCTGACGGGGCGCGTGATTTTTTTGCTACGACAGCAGGATGGGATGCCCCGATCCTGAATGACCGGTCCGCCCCACGTTATCCGCGGTCTCAAAGATTGACCGTCGCGGATGCCGAAACGGTCGATGCCGCCCTGCACGCCCTTGCGGCGCGAATTCTTCAGCCCTGATCCGGTTCGCCTAGCGCCGCAGGTTGAAAAGGGCAGAAAGCCGCCCTTCACGCCCGAAAATCGGACGATCCGTGCCCGGGTTCTCCATTGCCCGCAACGCCTGCCAGACCGCTATACCGGCAAAGATCACACCCCCGACCCCCTGCCCGATCAGCACGCCTTGCGCACCCAACATCTTGCCGAACAGAATGACAAAAGGAACGGTGCCCAACGTATGCCGCCCCCAGTTGACCAGAGTCGACTGGAACGGGCGGCCCAGATTGTTGCAGGCCGCATTGGCGACAAAGATCACCCCGTTGAAAAAGAACAACAGTGACAACGGCCCGCAGAACAGAAAAACCAGATCGCGCGTGATGCCCTCGGCCCTGAAAAGGTCGGCGATGGGGCCGCGCAGCGCAAACAGGATGGCCGAGACTGTCAAGACGACCATCCCGGTAAACAGGACGCCATCCCAGAACGCACGGCGCACCCGGTCACGGTTTCCGGCCCCGGAATTCTGTCCGATCACCGGCCCGATCGCCCCGGACAACGCAAAGAGTACACCAAAAGCCACCGGTGTCAGCCGCCCTGCAATCGCCATGCCCGCCACCGCCGCCTCGCCAAAATCCGCCATGGCGCGGGTGACATAGGCCTGACCGACCGGCGTTGCCACCTGGGTCAGGATTGCCGGGAAGGCAATGGCGAAAATCGGTCGCATATCGGCCAGAAGCCCCGTCAGCCGGGGTCGGTCAAACCCACCGTAATGGCGCAGGATGGGCAGCAGCGCTGTGACGGCGATAACGATCCGCGCGGCGACACTGGCCAGCGCCGCCCCTGTCAGATCCAGGTCAAACCCGAAGATCAAGATCGGGTCGAGAATGGCGTTCACCACCCCGGCCCAGATTGTCGCCATCATCGCCCGCCGCGCATCGCCATGCGCCCGCAAGATCGCCCCGCCGATCATCCCCACCATCAGCAGCGGCAGCGAGGGCAGGATGATGCGGAGATAATGATCCGCGAGGATCGCCGTTTCGCCGCGCGCGCCCAACAGGTCCACCAGAAACCCGATGTTCAGCCAGACAAGCAGTGCAAAAACCATCCCGAAGCCGACACCCGAGATCAGCGCGTGCGTCGCGCGTTGCCGCGCCAGCGCACTGTTGCCCGCCCCCAGAGACCGCGCCACCAGTACGCCCGCCGCA
>TARA_R110002110_G_scaffold20542_4_pt1 | contig 16342 bp, 25 predicted proteins | sample TARA_R110002110 | Tara Oceans TARA_R110002110 (sample SAMEA4397330) | marine metagenome | biome: Polar Biome; feature: [SRF] surface water layer (ENVO:00010504); material: water (ENVO:00002006), including particulate matter (ENVO:01000060) such as... | depth 5 m
TCGGTACGATGCGGAATGGTGTGTTGTATCGGCATCCCAGTTTGGGGCACCCCATAAAAGAGATAGACTTTTCGTCGTTTGTTATCCCTCTGGAAGCTCAGACGAGGGACGGGCTGCTGCCAACGGTGACAACCTCTACACAGTCAACGCAGTACAAGCAGGGGGGTCGTCCTCTGTTGTATATGCTGCTGAGGATGGAAGGAGCTATTGGGACAAAACAGAAACTCCACCCAGACTTTGCGGAGTGGATGATGGGGTATCCGCGAGGGTGGACAGATGTAAGGCCCTTGGAAACTCCGTCGTGCCGCAATGTGGTAAGTGGGTTGGTGAGCAAATAATGAAGGCGGGAATACTGAACTAAAAGTTTGGAGGACAAAATGAACTTTGGTAAATGGATAAAGAGTCATTTGTTTGTATTGAGGCGAACAGATACTTGGTTTGTAAAGAAGACAGGGATGGGCAACAGTGGTGTCAATCGTTGGGTGAATGGTCAGACACCCCGGGTGGATATGTTTGTGGTTTGCTGTGAGGTATTGGCACGGACAGAGGACAGGCCTTTGGATGAGTTAATACAGGAGGCGTTGATGACGATTCCAGCGTACAGATCAGCTGTGGAAAGAGAGGCTTTAAAAGGTTGTTCACCCTTTGAGCCTCACAAGAGTACAGAAGAGATGTCAATTCCCAATGGTGCAAAATGATTAGGACGTTATTACTTGACCCGCCTTGGAAGATGTGTAGTGGCGGGAGGAGTTCTATTAATGTACATTACCAGTATCCTCTTCAGACCCAAGAAGAGATCAAGGAGACAGTAGATGGTTGGTTGTCGCAGGTTGAGATATGTGAAGAAGCGCATTTGTACTTGTGGTCTATTAACTCATTTTCGACAGGTGGGTGTCGTGGCATCTTGGACGCTGTTGATTTATGCAGCCATCTTAATTTCCGGCCTATCACGCTCATCCCGTGGGTCAAAACGAACATCGGTAACCCCACGCCCTATGGAATGAGAGCTGTTGAGCAATGTCTTTTTGGTGTGCGGAATAGACAAGGAAAGATTAGAGAGGTAGCTTGGACAGGTGGAAGTGTTGCCAACAATCTAAGCTCATCCGTGGATTACTTTTTAGAGCCAAGAACGTCTCACAGCAAGAAGCCAGAACGGTTTTATGAGTACATCGAGGACCGTTCACACGGTCCATATCTGGAGTTGTATGCCCGGAACCGTAGGCCAGGATGGACTGCTTTTGGCAATGAGGTGGATGGTCGATTACCTAAGACCCGATCACAAACAGAATCACAAAAGAGACAGCATTCATTATGGGATTGATTGACAGATATACACACTTGATTCCGTATTCTGCCATCAGCTGTGGAAAGCAGAATAAGAAGGTCTTCTCTCAGTATCCTTGGCGATGGATGATATCTCCATCCCGTCCGAACAGCAATTCTTGGAAGCAAAACTGCAATGGGTATGCCATCGATAACGGTGCGTTTGTGTATGGGAAAAGAGGGCTTCCTTTTGATGAGAAACCATTCTTGAAAGATGTAGATGCCTTTGGAGAGGGAGCTGACTTTATTGTCATTCCAGACGTGTTATATAATGCAGAAGAAACGCTGGCCATTGCTGAACGATGGATAGAGAGATTGAAGGGGTATCCTTTGTTGATTGTTGCACAAGACGGTATGGTCAGGAAAGACCTAGAAGCGTTTACCAGTCGTGGTATAGGTGTCTTCATTGGTGGTAGCACAGAGTTTAAGCTGGGGTCTATGACGTGGGTGGCAGACCTATGCAATCAATACAAGGTATTATGTCACGTGGGGCGTGTGAACAGTGTAAAAAGAATAGCATTGTGTTTACAAGCAGGAGCGCATTCTTTTGATGGGTCAGGCCCTGCTCGTTTCGAACCGACCTGTCGGGTTATGACCCGTAAACTATGTCAACTAGAACAAGAATTATTTAAGAGAGGACAAGACTTTGCAGAAATCAAAAACAAATACATCAAAACCAGCTATGCACCCGATTATCTTATGTAGTGGAGGAATAGATTCCCTGGCATTGGTTGTCAAGGCCGTGATGCTGGGCAGAGAGCCACTGCTGTTTCACGTTCAATATGATCATCCTGCAGCGGAGAAAGAGTTGCAAGCTGCCACTCGAATATGGAAGGCATTTGCAGGTTCTTGCAAACTGCATTTGCACAAAATGGAAATCATTGCGAATGCTTTGGCTATCGGTGAAGGAAAAGAGGGGCCTCGTTTTGTGAGGGGCCGGAACCTGATGTTCATTGCCGCTGCCATCAATGCCAGTGTACTGGGGAACTACAATCAAATATGGTTGGGAGCAACGAAAGAAGACCAAGAGGATTATTGGGATTGTAGGAATGATTTCTTTTACACTCTAAACTTTGCCATCCAAGACCCGATATCCATCACAGCTCCATTGATTATGATGTCTAGGAAAGACGTGTTGGCAATGATACCAAAACCATTACTGTCATTGACATGGAGTTGTTACCAGCCGATTGGTGGCTACCCGTGTGGAAAGTGTAACTCATGCAAACAAGGAGGACTAAATGCCTAATGCGTATACCAACAGAGACGAGTTTGACAAGCTCAAGGAAACCGATCCAGAACAATATCAAGCCATCTTGGATGTGATATTGTCCAATCACTTTATTGATGCTCCAGAGTTCAAAATGTGTATGTATGAATACTGGTTGCGGCTGGACAAAACAACGCGTGTGCTTCCACCTGAATCTCAGTGGAATTTTAACATCGAAACCGATGCGCTTAATTGGGCAAAGGTGATTATGTATAATAAGGCCTATGAAGTGGATCGAAGGAAGGAAGATGGATCTGTTGAAACCATCTTTGTGTCCGAGAAGGCACACGCCATTTTGAATGGGCTGCAATTTAACTTATTCTAAAATTTCAAAATTGTTATGCCCAAACGTAAAATAGTAGGGAAACCTGCAAATTTTGGAGAGTGGTTGGTGACCACCCTTCGAGAAAGTAACCTGACTCAGAAAGAGTTGGCCTATGATATCGCTGTGGCTGAGAATACCATATCAAGCTGGATTCGTCACGACCGCAATATCGGTGTCAAGAATCTGGTGTGGGTTTGCTTGGTGCTCTCCGATAAGTCTGATCGATCATATGCAGAACTCATTGTGGAAGCATCACTGTTCTACAAATAAAGAGGGAGAACCATTCCCCCCTCTCCATTGACTTACCTGTGTAACAAGTATCGACAAATGCCGATGCTACATTATACCTTGTTTTTCAGTGTGCTGTCAATGGCAATTCTGCTTTGAGTGCGCGTACCGTTTCTATGGTGGCCCGGAGGAAGAATTCGATTTTTGGATGACTACAAATGTAATCTTTGAATGTCACTCCCTGTTCATCCCATTGTACCCGGGCGATGAGTTCGCCATCTTCCCTGGCTGTTATTTGTGAAAACTTTTGTTCTACTTCTAGACAGCCCATCAAATACATTGCGTGAATGGAGCTGGCTGTAATGGAGTCGTGTTCCCATTCTCTTTCCAATCCCCTGTCTAATACCTGTCGTAAGATATCTTGGTCTGTTCCCATATTGTCCTCCTGTATGTTATCCTATCACTGTGCTTAAATGTTTGCATTATATTTATGGAGTATCCAATGGCTGAACCAAGTAAGGCAGAAAAATTAATAACTCTGCTTCAAGAAATAGAATCATTAGAAGAAGAAATGAAAAGTGAGCTTGGCCTCTTAGGACTAGAAGCAGCCACGATGGGTGTTGGAAGTAAGTTCGTTAAGAAGGGTATGCCGAAGGGAGAGATAGACGAAATAATTGAAGATGAAGCTTACTCAATTATTGATAGAGTAGAACAGGAAGATTTTGAAAAGATGTTTCCGAAAAGAGAATTAACTTCTCAAGAAATGTATGATGACTTTTTAAAAGAAGGGTATGTCGATAGTCCAGAATTTAGTATGACTGGTAGAAGACCAGACTCTAAAGAAAGAATGGGAAAAGCAGTAGAGTATTACAAAGACCAACTAAAGCCTCTTGAAAAAGAAATGATGGCAAAGGCTGCTCAAGACACAGCTACTGGTTACAAACAATTATCTTCTCTGGCTCTACCAGTCATTCCAACTCTTGATGCCTTATATGGTTCGTACACAAAGAGAAGCGATCTACTCAAACAAGCTGACGAATTAAAAGGGCAATTGTCTCCTGAAGATTTACAAGATGTAGAACGAAGACTTATGGAGGCAAGGCCGAAGTATGGTCAGGCGGCACCAGCAATACGTCCCTCTACTGAAGAACAAAGGAAGGCAGCAACACACAAGGGACAAGAACGACCAGAGCAGCCTGTAAGCCCCTCTTCTGTTGGTAAAGGTTTATCTGAAGAACAGAGGAAACAAGTAGAAGATTTTCTACTGAAGATGGAGAAGTAATGAATACGATTCAATTGGCAATGGCAGCACTGAAAGGTGACAAAGAAGCAATGGCTGAACTGATGATGAATGCGCCTTCTGGCTTACTGGGTAAATCTCCAGAAGGATATGCTAAGACTATTCTCAAAGACAACAAGATAGACTTTGAGGCAATGAAGGAAGATGAAGGGCCGGGGAAGTCAACCACTGCACGTCCGTAGTTTGAACTCCCAATCCTCTTCTTCTCTTGCTGGCCACTGGAGCTGATATCGTCTGGCCCACTGTCGAGCACAGTTTTGTACGCGCTCACATTCATCACTCCAATCGTGAGCTATATCATTCCAACTATCGCCATCCATAAATGCTTGATAGTACATAAAGCCTTTGGTCAATGTTGGGACAGGCCAAGGCAGGTCATGACGTTTTGCATATCGACATGCTCCTCCACGAGCACCCTCTGTACTGGCATATTCTAGACGGCCAGCAATGATGCGCCACGTGACTCTCGTTCGTTGACGCATCAAATAAGCTCTTTCTCCTCTGGGAAGAGACTCGTCCATCCAAGATGCCATATTTTTTTATAGCATAAACTAGTCTTTTTTCCAACCACTCTTAATAATAGTCCTCTCGATGGGCATTGATGAATTCCATTCTGTCCACTGGCTTCTCTCCTCTGGCCAGCTTCCTCTTGTCTCTGGCAATCATTCCCTGCTCTAAGCCTTTCACAGCAGAGGAATACACATTCTGTCCTCGTCCACTCTGCGCTCGTCTCCATTCAGATACCATTGCTTCCGGGGGCAGATCAGGACAAAATGCGTTGGTCATACAGGCGTACAATACCTTGTCATTCTTCCCTTGCTTTTCCCACATATTCCTCCAATTGTTCAGCCCACGTGATTCTTCGTGCTTTCCAGCTGGGCAGTCACAGGATACGTGATAGAATTTCTCCAATACGATCTCTTCCCCTCTCGCCTCACTCCATTGCTTCATGTGTAGGGCAACCATACGTTTACCCTTGTCACATTCATCACAAGCGTCCAGTTCTGTGCTGGCGTGCATCTGAGTTGACAGACGGTATTCCTTCTGGAGAAATGAGTAGAATTTATTTAGGTTTGGTGGGAAGTCACCCTGTGCTCTCTTGCAGAATTCAGCCACCCCGTTGATCAGGTAACTGTCAGGTACAGGCACTTCGGCCTTCTCATCGCTAAAGGTATAAATCCATAGGGCTATAGCTCCTTCTACCCAATCCGCTTGGTATTTCTGGTTAACGTAGTTCTGAGCTAGTGTTCTGAGTGCTTGTTCTATGGCGCGTTCACTTGCCATGTTGTCCTCCTAAATCGAGAAGTCGATTCGTTTAGTTGTCTTAGTTTTGGGGGGTGGTTGTTGTTCTTTGGGTTTCCATAGTTCTGCTTCCTCTAAAATTACCGGAAGATTTTTGTCTCGTAAAATGCTGGTTAGTTTGGTGTTGTTCTTGTTCCACCAGTTGTCACCTTGGCAGACATAGGTGATCACCAGTTTGATATCGTGGATGGTATAGCTACGAAGTGCAGAGCGAATAACTTTCACTTGGTCCTTCCTGAAGCTACGAGCACTGGTATTGTACTGGTACCAGAAATTAAACACGTCGACGACCTTTGATGTGATGTGTTCTTTGTTGACTCCAGTACCCAATGGAATACTAATAGAATTAATTAAATTAAGTAATTTACTTTTTCTTTTACTGGCTTCTGGATCGCTCGATGGTTCGGGGCTTTCCAGAGACAAGTGGTCGTTTTGTGGTGATTTTTTGGTGATTTCTTGGTTATTAATTGGTGGTTTTTTGGTGGGAGTTTCCTCTACATCCCCCATAAACTCGTCTCCAAGTGGTCGGTTATTGGTACACTTCTTGGTGAAATAAAGTCCACAAAATGTTGAAAAATCGGTGAGCAGTTCTCTAACCTTATGTCTTGACCAGCATAAATGTTTGGCAATCTCCCGTTGTGTGGGCTTCTTCTTCAGCATGATCCGTTGTTCCCAGAGCCAAGACCACGCCTCTGAAGCCTTCGCTGGTTGTGTGTAGTCCTCTCTCTCTGAGATATACTTGTTGGGTAAGGGTAAAAACATCAGTCCTCCGTGATGTTAATGTTGATGTATAAGTCGATAATAGTTTTTGGGTCTTCTCCTTTTGCAGCATAGTCTTTCTGACACAGCAGAGTAGTGTTGTGTTTGTCGTCATACCACCAGCCAGAATCGTTGATGGCATCCTTGACAAGTTTGAGTAAATTATCTAAGTCCGGTTTTGTCTCCTTCAATATCAACCCATCTGGATCCTTCTTGCGCATTAATCGCTTTGGCCTCTTGTGATAAAAGCGCACTTCAAGATACACCGGGCAAGTTAACTGATACGGAAAGAGATCATCGTCCTTGCATTTCTCTATGATGGCTTCCTTGATTACCTTCTGAGCCTTCTTGGTTTTGGCTGGAGTGTATGTGTGCGTTCTGGTTACCCGGGGTCGACCCTTGGCAACTGGTTCTCCATCAATGGTGATCGATTCCATATGCACCCAACTCCTCCCAAAGACTGTTTTCTTTAATACAAACATCAGAGCTTTCCTGTGTGCATACTTATTCCACTCATCTTACTTAAGGGATGCACCTCAAAAGTATGTGTCTCCCGGTGAATTTCATCAAAGATATGGCTATAGACTTCGATTGGTCTGGCGGTTGGATGGCAACAATGAAACTTTTTATCATGACGCTCTACCAGATGGATTATCAATAATCCTACATCCAATATCCAAGTGCATTCAGGCAGTCGATATCCACACTCTGTCTGGTCATAACAATAGATGTAATAATCACGCCCAAATTTCGTGCATATGTATTCCAGCTCCTCACGGTACATCCGCACCAGCTTCTCATTGCTCATTGTCCTCTCCATTCTATGTCCCAACTGTCTATTGGTATGTAGCCAGCAGTTATTCTTTTTAATGATCGACGGTATGCCATTCGAGGCCGGACTGGAGATGCAGTACTGTCCAGCCAGAACCACATTCCGTGAATCGTTTTGACCCAGCGAAACTTCGGTATGTCTCTGGATCGACGATTCATTTCTTTTCGTATCTCATCCAAACAAGCTGCACTGGGCCGCTTGTCGTTTTTCTCTTGTGCCCCACGTTCGACTGCCCACGACGTGAACAAGTGGTGGCCTAATGTAATTTTTCCGGTTGTACTCATTGTTCTTCACCTCGTAGTAACATTGTCGATTCGTACATACTGATAGCTTTGGCCGTACCTTTAAAGTAGTCATCTTCGAGAGTATCGGTAGATATGTAAAGTACATCGAAAACGTGTATCTCACAGTGATGGTTGTTCCAGTCTCCAATGTACATCCGTCTATAGCAGTGATTGTTGTAAACCTCAGCCTGCCCAGTTGGTTTACGCACCACATAGACCACTAATAATCCTATCTCTAGTCTAAGAAATTCATCTAGCTGTCCCTGTTTGTGATCGATCATCTTTGTCTTGTCGTAGCAATAAATGTAACAAGTGGAGCCTAGGTTCTTGCAAACATACTCTAATTCTTGCGAGTACATATCAAATAGTTCTTTACTCATTTTTCCTCCTTGAGCAGTACTATACTCTTACACCAACTCTTACAAAGTGTCAACCAGAAAGTGTCCGATAAGTAGAAAGATGTTGACGATCGCAATGTTTGTAAGTATGACTGTAGTAGTAGGTTCCGAACTAAGGAGGATTTATGACTACAAAATCAATTTTTAGAACTCTCTCTGTGATCGATGTCGGTAAATATACAAAGAAAAAGGGCAAGTTAACTTACCTCAGTTGGTCTTGGGCCTGGGCTGAGCTGATGAAACATTTTCCCGAAGCATATCGTACTGTATATGAACATCCACAAACGGGTCTTCCGTACTTCACCGACACTACTGGTGTGATGGTAAAGGTTGGAGTGACCATTGGTGAGATAGAACGTATCATCTATTTGCCTGTAATGGACAATCGAAACAATGCGAAGCCAGTAGAACAAACCACTATGCGAGACATCAATGACACGCTCCAGAGAGCCACTACCAAAGCTATCGCATTACACGGATTGGCTCTCTATATTTATGCTGGCGAGGAACTACCAGAACTGCCAGATGGATCGATGCTCCCCCATCATACCAGTTGGGAAGCTGACAGAGTTAGATTCTGCGTTGCGGTCAATAGCATTGGCCTGAAATATGACGACGTGTCTGCATATTGTGAGGGCCTGGACCAGCCCAGGCCCTCACAGATGGATCAGGAGCGCAGAAATAAACTTCTCACTCACTTGAGAGAAACGCAGGAGGTGTCTGCAAAATAAGTTATACTGAAAATAGGGAGTTAAATAGGGGTGTAGAGGGAAATGCCCCTCCGTTCAACTCACTCATGTCAACCTTGGGAAGAGTCTTCGGATTCTTCCCATTCTTCATTTTCTAGGACATCGCTGTAGTCCTCTGCTTTGTATCCCCACTCTGGAATCGGTTTACCACTTGTGTCTGTCATTTGATCGGTGACCGGATTGGAATCGATATCGACATTCAGGCCAACAACCGCCTCAACAGGTAACTCTCTGGTCCACGTGTCATTGATGATGCGACAGAACTGAGCTTTAAAAAGTTGCTCGATGGAACCTACCTGTTCCCACGGACACAAATAGCTCTGGGACCACCACGCTGGACACAGCTTCGCCAGCAGTTCCACAGACGATTGATATATAGATAGACAGGCTTGACGATTGTACAATGGCAGCTTGTGTTCACAAAATGCAGCCAACTCAATCACGTCTGATGCTGTCTCAGAATCCAATGCCAAGACCAAACATAACAGAACAGCATGTTGCACAGTTGGTATTCGAGGCGTGGCCAGATCACTCTTGGTCCAGTCAGGAGATATCCCACTTGCAAAATAATCCATCGATCTCTTTCTTCCAAGCGATGCTGCATCCATCACCCTCTTCGTCACCAGCTGTTTGCAGATGTGACGATACCTCTGGTTGGCCTGAGATAACGGCTCACTGATCTGATGGGGGGTCAGTCGATCCACGATCATACGAGCTACTGTATCTGCCCACACAATCATTCCCTCTCTCGCGAGATCACCTATGTAAGGAGGCTTCCTGGGTAGCCGTACATTTTCCAATCGCCAGATCCGACCATTGCGCCCCAAGAAAATCCAGTTGTGCCTCGCGACCACAAATGTGTCGTGCATCGTAAATCCTATTTGGATTGGGCCACACAATATCAATGGTAGGTACATCCGTTTATCATTGACAAACCGATGATACAGCCCACACCGAACACCCCAAGTGCTTTGAGAGTGAGTTGTTATGTATCCATCTGAGTATCTTTTGAAAACCGAGATCTCGTTCTCTTTCCAACGGGCATCAGTGTCTTTGGCAATGGGCATTGATAATCTCCTAATCCTTGTATATCATCTGGGGTAATGGGTTTTGCACTGGGGATGTACATTGTGACTCTTAAAGAATTCTGGTTTCGATGGAGTTTGATCTTGGACTTCCTTGGATTATCTAAATCTGAGGTTTGTGAATTCATAGATTACCCTTTAAAAAAATATGAGTTGATTGTAAGAAAAGGACGGAAACCCAACAAGGAAACTCTTGCACTGTGGATGAAAAAACTAGCAATACCTCTCCCTATCTTTTATGGTGATATTGATATACTATCTGATTATCTGGAGGCAAAATGTCAGAATATGCCGGGGCAGCGAAAAAACTCTTGTCTGTTTGCACTCGATTGGAAAAATGGTTCACTGGCGAAAAACTCTACGAGACGGTCGAGGCCCAGAGTGATGATGAGGACGGCATTGTATTCCGGTGGCAGTATAGGAATGGCAAATTTGAGTACTTCGATCCAGAGAACGGATGGCGACGAGTGATCAATGGGCACAATCCTGTGATTATGGCGAAGTTTATTTGCGTTGTTCCTGACCTACATAGGCAAGCAAAGGAAAGAAAAGTAGCTGTTGCTGATACACTAATGGCGGCTGCTGATGCAGGAGAAGAATACCTGCAGGTTATCTCAGGATTCCTTGACGACGATTTTGGCGAACAAGAAACTTCGGATTATGAAGAGATTGCCAGTAACATCGATTAATTCCATAGGGTATTGATTCAGGTTTCTTTTCGTGACATCACGGATGAATCGATCCAAGTGGTTCTTGGTTGCTATGTAGATCGTTTCGTATCCAGCTCCATGAGCCAGCTGCACTGCTGCATAGCATTTTATCTCTGGCTGTGTAACTTTTTTAGCTACTGGACGCTTGACTACTGGGTTTGTCGCTGATGGTTTTGTCGCTGTTGATTTAGCTCTTGGCATTGTTTTCTCCTATGATATAGACTATGATTATAATAATATAGGAGTCTAAAAATGGCAATAGATGATAGATATTCACTACATTCTTTCGAGGGCCAACGCTCTGCTGTACAAGACCTGTTTCTCAAATATATTGATGGAAAGGTGGACCATGAAATAGTCAAAGGGGCCACCACTTTGATCCGTGAAGCTCGTATGATTTTACAAGCTGAACTGCAGGACAACAAGACCAGAACCAATCCAGCTATGCAAACAAAAAAATCCCCTACTCCGAATGGACCCTTCCCCAGATTGATTAAGCCCAACTGATGATAATACACCCTGATCACCCAGAGTTCTGGAACCCAGAACGGTTCCTGCCTATGCTGCAAATTAGAACTAAGAGCAGAGGGTTACAACCATTTAACCTCTGGGACCACCAAAGGATTCTAGCGGCATCTGTAATGCAAGCATATGCTCAACAGAAATGGTTGGTGCATATCAAACCAAGACAGGAAGGTTCGTCCACCTTTTTTACTGGCGTGGCTTTTCAACACGCGGCGTTCCGAACCGGGTGTCACGTGGCCATCATTGGAAATAAAAAGAAGACAGCAAAATCTTTAGCTGAGATTGCCAACCGCTTTTACAAAAGTTGTCCGTTGGAAATTAGACCCAAGCGACACGGGAAACTACAGCGAACATTGGAATTCCAAGACATTGATAGCAAACTCGATATCGCTTCCTGTCAAGACGACGAACCCCTCCGAGGTGAAACGGTGCAAATGGTACTGGGTACTGAGTTATCATCGTGGCAAGAGGCTGGTGGTGGTGAGGTCTGGGCTTCTGTATTAAATGCTGTACCTGAAGATGGAGGGTTCTTCATTGCTGAATCGACTCCGAGGCATCACGGAGATCAATTGCATATGTTGTGTATGGATGCAGAAAAATCTGATTCAAAATGGCTGAAGGTATTCATCCCGTGGACAATGGTGAATGAATACCAGAAGGAGGTTCCTCCCGGGTGGAAACCATCAAAGATTGTACAAGAGTATTGGGATGAATACCCAATGGTAACCCCACAACAAGCATATTGGATGCAGGTGTCTGGACTGCAGAAATGCAATAGGAAGATTGACAAGTTCAAACAAGAATACCCTATCAATGAATACGATTGTTGGGCTATGACTGGCGATGCGGTTTATGACCAGACCATCCTAAGACAATGGATTCAAGACATCGATGGGGGAACTGGCCTAGGGATTGAGACTGATCCGTGGGTTCTATACCAAGAACCTATAAAAGGTGATCGATATGTTCTCTTCTGTGACCCTGCTTCCTCTTGGTCTGAGCGTGACCATTATGGTGTAGTGATCCTCAATATCAGTAAGTGCGAACAGGCAGCTGAATACCTAGGACATATGAGTGCGTATCAGATGGCTCAGAACCTAGCTAAATGGGGAAGAATGTACAATGAGGCAACGATTTATGTGGAAGCAAATGGTGTTGGAGAAAGTGTTTTATCTCATCTGGTGGATAATCCTAATATCAGCTATCGGCGTGTTTTTCATCGTTCTCCAAACAGGCATAGCCGTTCTCGCTCTCGGACCCCTGGTTGGTGGAGTTCTGTAAAAACAAAGAGAGAAGCTGAAGGGTTTATGCAGCAGTTGATCGAAGATGAATCGATTACAATACATAGCAGCAGAAGTTTGAGACAGTTATTAACATACAGAGGGCAATGGGCGCAGAGAGCTAGAGATGCTTCTGGTGGTCACTACGATTTAGCAACAGCTTGGGCTGGAGCTGCATGGGCCTACATGAACCATAGAGGTAGTGCGTGGAAACAGAAGAAGAAAGATCCTGCTCTTGTGGCGGCTGAGGCGTTTCGTAGGTTACAATCTAGGATAGATGGTTTGGGTCGTCCACCCAAGAACACTCCGTGGGGCAATCACCGATGAAAGAAGAACAAAACGAATTGGCAAAGAAGACCAATAAGATATTGGCTCATATTAATCATGCGGAAGAACATTACAGGAAGAATGTAGCTCAGGATGATGCTCGAAACTTAGCATACTGGAGAGGTAAGTTTTGGGAAGGTGACGGGAATTCGTCGTTCCCAGAACTGGCTAATTACAATGCAGAGCAGAATGAAGTTTTCCCAATTTTAGATACAATCATCAGTGCCCTAGCTTTGGATTTGCCCCAATGTGAAGTGCTAGATGCAAGGCAGCGATCACACGAAATTCCACAGAGAAGCGAAGATCCCACAATGAGTGGTCGTCGAATTGCTGCTGTCCTAAATTGGATGGCAGAAGAAGACGATATGGATGAGGTTGCTAGAGAAGCTGTGTTACACGCATTGCTGTTTTCCTCTGGTGCTATCCGGAAAATTACGTGGTCCACAGAGATGGGACGAGTCATATGGCGATTGAAAATGCCTTGGGAAGTTCAGTTCGATCCAGTTGCCAGACGTATCAGTGATATCGCTTGGGCATCAGAACGATTTATCCTCCACGAAACACAAGTACGACAACGGCTTGAGAATGGATATTATCAAATGTCTGGTAATCGAGTAATCAAACCGGACACATACCCTCGCTCATTGATCGCTGATTATCAAATGACAGACAGTGAAAATGATGCCAGAAGAGAAGGCCTAAAGGAATATGTAACAATGCATGAGTATTGGGATTTCCGAGAGGGCAAACTGTACCATATACATATGGGTACCAAGCAAGTAGTGATGGAGGCCGAGGCTCCATATGGTAATCCATATGACCAGCTTTGTTTCCATCCGGGAGTTGGGCGGATACGCGGTATTCCTGACACATCATTGATCGCTCCATTGCAACAGGACGTGAATGAGCTTGTGTCTGCTCGTAAGGAGATCGTTAGACGATTGCCGCGAAGAATGTTTTATGATAAAGCGATGTTCCCGTCAGAAGAGGATGCCTCTAGGTGGATGAACTCTGCTACATGGGAACCAGTACCCGTTGAGACAGATGGTCAATCCCTTGTAGGGGATATGATATTTGTCTCTCCAGAAATGCCGACGACATTTGATTTTAATCAACATCTTGGTCAAGCATCTGCCCATATAAAGAATATAGCTGGAATGGCAGACTTCCAAAGAGGAGAGGTCAAGAACATTCGGACAGCTGCTGAAGCCAATATGATTCAAATGAGCATCCAAGGAAGGATGCAAGTTAGAACTCGAATGCTTGTCAAGTTTATCAAGCGCGGGTTTGATAAAGCTGCTGAGATTATCAGATGGTCTTTAGAGAACGAGGAAGCATCTAATATCAATCTACAAGAGTTGACAATGCAGACTCAAATAGACGTTCTGCCAGATGTTCTTAGACGAGACTTTCTAGGCAATATGCCTAAGTTCAGAGTATTACCATTCTCTCCATTGATGGAAGACCGAGTGGTGAGACGAGAGCAGCTTGTAGGGTTGATCGGTTCTATTGCCAACTCTCCATCTGGAGAAGAGGTAGACTGGAGAGAGATCACCAAAGAGCTTGTTGAAATGTTCAACATTCGACCATCGATTATAAAAGAACAGAAAGAAGAACAACCAGAAGAACAAATGCCACCAGCAGCGATGGGTGGCATACCTTTCCCCGGAGCGTAACATGCCTAATTATTATGGAAACGAAGACAACCCTCACAAGAAAACCAAAAAGGAATCAATAGCCATTATCTTATTGGGTGGTCCTGATAGAGAGCCTGATTCTGAGAAGAAAGATATGTCTCCTGAAGATTATGCAATGTCAATTGCAGATGATGATATGAAGGAAGAAATGGCAGCGATGCCAGAAATGCCAGAAATGCCAGACCTACCCGTCGATGAGATCATGAAGGCTCTGTCTGATTTTGATCTCCCAGATTCCATGCTGAAAAATATTGAGATGCATCTACGTGGAGAAGGCTGTTAATGCCCATCTATAAATACAAATGCACTTCGTGTGACTATATTGATGAATACATCGTTGATGTAGAAGACCAAAGATCCGTACAGATATGCGAGGAGTGTGGTGGATTGGCCAACTATTTCCCTTTCTTTAAATTTAGGCATGTTGGCCCTGTATTCTCTGACTTGATGGAAATGGAATCTAGCATGCTCACAAACAAGCAGAAGGCTGCTGGGATGAGAATCAGAGATCATCGTGATGTCCAGAAATGGGAAAGGGACAATAAGCTCACTGCTTGTACTGAGCAGGAGATTAGAGAAGGACGAGAGCATAGTCTGGATATGGCGGCTATGCAAAAGAGCACCATCAGAGAGGGGGGCTGTGATGCTTGGGCGGAGAAAGTAGATAGAATGGATATACAAGGAACAACTGGGTGGTCCGATGGACAATATGATAGATGGAAGGACATGACTGACAAAGCTCAGAAGGATGCTACAGATGCTACAGATGCCAAGTGATGAAGAGTTAAGAAAAATGTCTCTTCCAGAACTACAACAATTATTAGCTGGGAAAGAAGAAGAACTTGCCAGCCATCTAGGAGAATTAGAAATGCTACAGAACCAAGAAATGCCAGAAGAACCAATCGAGGAAGCACCAGCAGCACTAGCAGCTCCAGCAGCACCAGCATTGCCAATGGACGAGTTTGGAATGGGGATGACCCCTGAGAAGGTACAATCAGCGACTGCTCTTCTAGTTGAGGCTGGAATGCTTGATAGTGTCAGTGGAGAGATTACTCCTGATCTCGTAGTTCAACTACAAGCGATTGCTGACCAAGTTGATCCTGGCCTCTATGATTTATCACAACCCGAAGAACTAGAGGAATTCATAAATGGAATTAACGACGGAACAATCGAACTCACCCCAAGAGAACCAGCCCCTCCAGCAGGAGGACTCCCTCCTCTCCCAGCCGGAGCAGCAGCAGGACTACCAGCAGCAGGACTTGCCCCTCCAGCAGGAGTCCCACCTCCAATCCTCTAATGAGGAAGTACAAACAGAGGTTGCTCCCACAGAGGTAGAGCCGACAGTAGAAGAACCTGCTGCAATCCTTGAGGAGCAGACCCCTGTATTTGAGTTTACATCAATAGAAGATATCGATGTGGCTACTCTACCAGATTCTGCCCGGGCCTATGTTGAGCCTATATTGACTCACGTGCGGGAATTACAAAATGATCTGACATCTGAGAAGGCAGCATATGAGGATGTGAAGAATCAATTCTCTACATTGTTGGAAACAATCGATGAAGCTACCAGAGGAAACATTGAACCCATCGTTCAAGAGTATCAAAATGTACACAATGCCTTCACACAGATATCTACAGAAAATGTGAATCTGGCTCATAGGCTATTTGAAATGGAGTATCCTGAATACGAGCAACATGGTGACGACGTGAAGAGGGCTTTTGCGGAAGCTCTAGTACACCCGTCATTCAATGATCGCTACGTTGGAGACAGTCTTTATGACAAAATGGTTGATGCCTATAAACTCACTATGTACAGGAAGGGGGTTACCCCTAGTCGTGCAAAGCCACAGCCGACACAACGTCAGCCAGTGGCACAGGAGCCAAAGCGACAACCCAATCCACAAGCGGTTAAGCAATCCTTGGTATCGGGTGGCAACATGGCCCCCAA
>TARA_R110002110_G_scaffold23008_2_pt1 | contig 16318 bp, 25 predicted proteins | sample TARA_R110002110 | Tara Oceans TARA_R110002110 (sample SAMEA4397330) | marine metagenome | biome: Polar Biome; feature: [SRF] surface water layer (ENVO:00010504); material: water (ENVO:00002006), including particulate matter (ENVO:01000060) such as... | depth 5 m
CAGATGCCTGCTTTACTGCTTGCTTATGGTGACTACGTGGTTGTCCTCTTCATGAGGACGTTTAGGCAGTAAAATCGGAACAACATCTAGGTTGTACTTGTTGCCTCCAGATTCGTATGTAAGACGGGTTGCTCCCGGATCTGCCAAGGCTTCGGAGTAGTCATAGCGTTGCGATGGTGCTCCGCCGAACTGCAAGTTTTCGTAGCGACCTTTGGGCGATCCTTCTTGCATGAACCACTCAATAGCCTCTGCGGTATCCTTTGAACTTCCTCCTTGATCCGTCAGCCTCAATAGTACTGATGATTTCGGATCAATCTCCTCTCCGGTTATGCGCTTGTACGAATTGCGAGCAAGTCGGGCAGTCTTGGAATCGTCACCGATATCTATAGGAGACACGTCCTCTCCCCATCCAGCCATTTCAGCTGCAAAGTTTGCTACTTCGTCTTCAGTATCCTCGTCCATTTTCCTTTTTCCGCTTCCTCCGCTTTCGCCTCCGCCACTGCCACTGCCACTAGCGCACGAGTTGCCAGCCGAAAACCCTCCTGCTCCCGTGCCGCAATTAGATGCCTTTGTGTTTAGTTCAAGCTTGTATTTCACCGTATAATCCTTTTCAACTTAACATACGCTAAATGAGTAACTGCCGCTGGCATCACTGTTGTCCCTTGGATAGCAAAGATCCAAACTGCTTTCCTTCAAGTAAAAGAAGTGCCTTCTCTATCTCCACACGGGAACGCAAGAACGAAGCGTCCTCAAGCCAATCGATTGACTCCTCTAATTCCTTGCGCATTTCAGTGACTGCCTTGCTGCACATTTCTCTGGCAATGGCTACGGCTTGTTCCTTCTCGTATCCCTCGTCTACGAGCTTGCCAATCTTGTCTGCTACGCAAGCGTCCTCGTCCTTGGATATGACATAGTCCCTCTCCGAGTCATCCGGGCATTTCTCCTCTTCGCTCTGGTTCTGCTTTGGCAAGCCGTTGACTGGGTTTGTTGGTTCAAGTTGCGGCGACTGCGCTTCAACCATTCGAGTTGCTGCTTCCGGTTCAATGCCAGTTGCTGCAATCAACTCGGTTGCTGCCACTGAAGCGATCTTGCCCTCTCGAACTCCATCGAGCGTTGCCAATACGCTGGACACCTGACCTCCGTTGAGAGCTGCCGCAGACGGCTTCTGAGGAGTTTCTTCAACCAGACCGGGTAATTGCCCCCCCTTTTCATCGGGAGGTCCCATCGCCCCTTCAGGGGTTCCGTTTCCGGGGACTTGTCCGTTCGGCTGCTCGCCACCTCCCATAAGTGCTGCAAACGGATCTGGCTGTGGACCACCGAGAGGCATGCCTCCGACAAGTGGCTGCTCTGCTAGTTCTTCTTCAAATGGCTCCCTGCCATCTTCCTCTCTTGCTTCGTTGATGGTGAGCAGTCCGGAGGCGACAAGTGTTGTCCGTTCGCCAAGCTCAAACTCCTTGTCTGCTGGTACTGGGTTGTCGTAGGCAAGCACGGCATCGTCTTGCAATCCAAACATGGGGAGCAGGACTTGGTTGAGTACATCCTCGTCCATGCGCAGGAGAGGCAGGATGGTTCCTTCTCGCCACTGGCTGTATCCAACCCGTGCTGAGGCAAGGTTGGGATCGTTTGCTTTCAGGAGTGAGACTGGCACACCAAACACGGCAGCGATTTCCTCGACCACATCCTCCCGACCAGCCATGTCCTTCGGCGGGAAGTTCAATGGTGTCAACTGAACGTCGCCCGTCATGGTCAGGAACTTGCCTGCCTTCTTGGTTCCCTGCAACTGCTCTTGCACGTAGGACTCGAACCGCTCCAGTTGGTTGGTATTTGCACCGTTCTTAACCACGACGGCATAGTCTGGTCGTGCGTGGTTGGCAAAGGATGCCTGATCCATATCGTGAATTGCTTGGTTGATGTTGATGGTTCCCCATGCCGCTTCAACCTTGCCCATCCCGTAGAACAGATCCTTTGGATTTGGTCGCTTGAAGTGAATGACCTCGTCCTTCTCAAACTCCAGATCCTCGTTGCCGGGAGCTCCGTAGGTGTACGACTTGACGAAACCATCTCGGTCTGGGTTCACGAATGTCCACTGCGATGGCATCGGAAAGATTTCAGATGGGATGCCGAGCCGATCGTCTAGGATCACGCACTGATAGGCGTTTCCTGTCAACTCACCGTAGAGGATTCGCAGGGTTGTCAGGTCGAACCCATTGTAAAACTCGTTAGCTTTTGTCAGCAGGTTGGTTACTGGGTGGCTATCCGTCACCTCTTCAAAGTCAGTGCCGAACTCAATGATCTTCCGCATGGTGTGTACGGATGGTCGAGCAGCATCCGTCGAGTCGCCAAGCAGGTAGTTCTTCCTGCGCCTGCCGACAGCAGATGTGTTGAATGCTTTGTGCCTTGACTTATCGTTCCGTACATACAACCGGAGCGGAGTCGAAGCGCATGCGTATGCGTTGATTGAAGCTGCCGAGTAGACCCAGCTTCCGAATGCCCTGACGGCGAGCTTCTGGTTGAAATCCCATTGCTTAGCACCATGCTGTCCGGTGCCTTCGAGAATCCTTACGGATGCTTGGTTGTAACGCTCGGTGTCAAATAGCCGTTTTACCCATTCAAACATTAGATAACCTTGTATGAGAATGCCGAGCGGAGACGATTGGTGTAGCCATGCCAAGCAAGTGCCAAGGCACAGACTCCATCGTCGTGAACTCCTGTGGGTGCTTCGTACCGCACTCCTGTCCGTGTGTATTCGTACTCGAAGAGCTCAAGTTCTGTACGCAGCCAGCCATCTGGGAACCTGATCTTGGTGGTTTGTATTCCAACGGCGAGTCCTTCCATAATCTGTTGTTTGCTGTGGGAAGTAAACTTGAATCCCTCAGCCAATGGGCATCTTGCTTGCAGTGCTTCAACAACCGGATCGCCTACGCCTGTGCTGTCTAAGATTGCCATGCTCTCGCCTATCATGTTGGCAAGCCGTATGGATGTCATTGACCAGTCGCCCTGCCATCTTTCTAGCGCGCATACACAGCCTTCTTCGTCCAGACCTACTGCAACAGTAAAATCTTGACTTTTTGCCAAGTCGACTCCCCATATCGAAACAGGTGTATCTCGTATCGGCGCGATGCATTCGGCTATTGCCTTAAGGTTGAAGGGGCAGCCACCGTCATCTGCTGGTACACCTTCATACTCTTGTGCAAAGATCTCTGGCGGCAGCTCTCTTTTAGCCGATTCGATCTCGTCCTTTGGCATGTGTGGGTTAGCGAGAGTAGGTAGCCTCCAACTACGCCAGCCATCCTTGCCTCCATCTTGACCTTGAGCAAACAAGCGTTGAAAGAACCCTCTGCCCTTTGGAGTGCCAAGGAACCAAGCCTTACCCTGAAGATCCGTTAGCGTCGGTCGCAGTGCCATTTGCCATATCTGGTCTAGATCCTTGACCACACCAGCTTCGTCAAGGATTATCAAGCCGTACTTGCGACCACGACCTGCATCCTTGTTGTCCAGAGACCAGATTTCCAACGAGCCACCAGTGATCGTTTCCATCCGACCTTCGATCCGGTTGTCCGTTGTGAGGATTGGCTTGAGCAACACCTTGAGATCACGCCATACCTCAGCACTGAACTTGTAGGTTGGACTAAACCACCCCACTGGCATTCCGTGGAGTATTGCGTTGGTAGCCACCCACTGCCCGAAGGTTGTCTTTCCAAAGCGTCGACCGCACATGAGTACGTTAAACCGAGATGCTTCGTCAATAACCTTCTGCTGACCGCTATGTAGTCTCGGAAGTGTTATTTGTACTGTTGACATTGTCTGCGTATCTGACCACGATTTCTACTGTGCTGTCGGTTTCAACTTTGTCAACTACCTTACCGTCCGTTCGTTCAAGCACCATCTGGTAAAACCGGACATCGCCGTTCAAAGCTCTGGAGATTGCGACTCTGGCTAGTGCCTTCTGTAGATCATCTCCCTTGACACCGTCTTCAAGTAGTGCTCGTATTGCTCTGGCTATTGAAGTCCCTTTTGGTCTACCCTTGGGATTGCCGGACTGTCCTTTTTTCCATTGGTGTTCCGTTAGCGGACTGGTTGGCTCGCTGTTTTCTTCGTTGCTCAAGTTGGAACCTCCTGATTAGCGTTCGACTCCAACGCTTTCTCGTACTCTTCGACAGATATGCTCTTAGAGCCGAACTCTCTCCACTTGATCTTTACTTCTGGCATACCACCTTGCTTCTTGCTCATGAATGCTTTACAGGTTCCTAGCCACCGTCTTTCCATTTTCTTGCAGACGTCGAGCAACCACTCGCGATTCTGGTACGTGTCGTGCAGACCTCCCTTATTCATACCGATCGAAGGGCATGATTGAACGTAGTGACCCAACCTCACCGTGTTGCAACCCTTAGACAACAGTTGGAGCGTGATGTCTTGATCTTCCTTGAGATCCAGCCCTTTTACGTATCTGGATTTTCCAAAGAGTTCAGTGTCAAATCCTGAGATGACCTGAATTGCCTTGTTGATTTGGACTTGATTGTGGTTGTACCAGATCTGAACGTACTCAAAGCCTATTTGTGCGACTCGGCTCCTGTAGTTGAATGCACGTTCGGCATCTTCGAGAATGGCTATTGGGTCGTCTTTCTTAATTGGTGGTCCCGCATGTCCCAAGAAGTTGATGTCATCGTCTGCCATCCATATATGCTTCTGTCCTAAACTTTGTGCCCTCTCTATGATCCAGTTGCGTACGACAGTGATTCCTCCGTTGCTTTCTGGAAGCACCTCAATCTTGTTCTTTACGCCAGCAGCTTCGTACTTGGGGACATCCTCCTTTTCAAGAACGAGAGTCGCATGCGGGAACAGTTCTGTCGTTGGGCATTTTTCTGGTCTGCCTTTGGACAGTATGTATATTGGGTTGGTCATTTATTGAGTGCTTTCCGTTGTGCGTTGGCAATGGCTCGTACGTTCATGAGTTCGACTTCCTCTTTTGCTGTCAGGCACAACCACATCTTTTTAAGGCTGTACCAGACAAGGGTATACCGTTCTGCTCCAACCACTCGCCTTTGGATTGGTGTGACTCCGTGTAGAGTTGCTTGTCCATCAAAGAAGGTTAGAGAGCCATCTGCTATTTCAAGTGCAATATCGTACTCAGGGATAACTAAACTGCCGCCCTCCATGTGCTTCTTCAATCCAAGCATTGCCGACCACGCTCCCTTAAAATTGCCGGAGTCGTAGTGGTACGGGAGTACGTTGGTCTTGTTGACGATCCCCGAAGTAAACATCGTCTCGGCTAGGTGGAACCGCTTTTTGATTTGGGAGTCCGTTATCTTCTGGTGGTCTACCGCAGTATCAGGAGACAACTCTTGATAATACTTGGCAACCACCTTAGTCCATCCCTCGATCATACGGTGTAGATCTGGTGTCTCAAGGGCAAGACTGGCAATCCGGCATGCTTGGTTCCTGATTTCCAAGCGTGGCTGGTATCCAAACACCTTTGACGTTGCACTAACGGCGTATTTTTTGGTCGCTCGGTATCCAGTTGCCCAGTCGACGTCTCCGAGTGACTTGCGCAGTGGCTCCAAATCCATCGGTACATGCCTGATGTAGGCGAGTACGGGACGATCGTCTTCCAAGACAATCGTGTCCTCTGTGATCAACTCGCTTGCATCGTTCGTATCTGCGAACGTTCCTAGCAGATCGTCTGGGTCAATCTTCTTCCTCCGCAGCTTCAGGTATTTCATATCCTTGATCCCGTAGTACGGCGATGATTACGCCTGTGTGCGAATGTTCTTCTTTCTTGTTCATCAAGTCACCAAACGCCTCGACTATTTTCTCGTACTGTGGGATGGTAAAGTGAAATGTCAGTGACCGTACGGATGCAGATTCGTACTCATCAAGAGTTTTACTGAATCCGCTTGGGTTGTTAGATGGTGTTTCGAGTTCAACGGAGAGCTGCTCTCGTATTGCCTGTAGCTCATCATCTGTCCAACCAGCTGCTGAAACTGCTTCTACACCTAAGTCATCGTTGACTTGTTTGACCATCTTGAGCATCTGCGCATCGTCCCACTGGGACAAGTCCGTTGTGCGGTTGTCGGCTATGGCAAATGCGGTTGCCTCGTTCTTCGTAAGACTGGTTTGAACTGCGCTGATCTTTGTCCAGCCAAGCATCTTGGCAGCTTCCAGCGTACCGTTGCCTGCGACAACGCTCATCGTGGAATCGACAACGATTGGCTTTTGCTGACCAAACCGTTCAAGCGAGCTTTTAATCGCTTCAAGGTTTCTGTCATCGTGGAGCCTTGCGTTCTCTGCATCTGGCGTCAGATCGCTGACCGAAAGCATCTTTGCCGTTATGGGCATGTGGTTCTCCTGTGGGCTAGGTCTACTCTAGTACATCTTCTTCGTCTTCGTCCTCGTCATCTTCGACGGGATCAAATCCGACGATCGTATCAAATGCCCACTCTAGCATGCCTTTGACTGCAAAGTGATTTCCCCACGATGTAATTCTGCTTGCAGTGTGCCGTTTCTTCGTGTTGCTCCAGATAACGAGAACAGCCTCTGCCCCAACCTCTTCGACGAATCCTGCGACTAACCGCTTTTCCGCTACTGACGGTTCTATGTTGCTCGGATCGCCTGCCATTTCAAAACCTCGTGATTCTCATAGTAGAACCGTAACCACCAAGCTCCAAGTGGCTTGGGTGGCTTCATCGTTTCCACGTGCCATCCCTCTGATCCGTCACCGTACTCGTCTTTGTATGTGCCGGATCGGATATGAAGCTGCTCGTCATGGAAGATCTTGCCACGCGCAGAGATCCTTTCCCTTGATATCGGCACTTGCCACATGTCATGGGTATGTCCGGTCAGGATGATGTCGGCTGACGGTAGGTAGACCGCCATTCTGTTGGTCTGGATCACGCCTCTAGTTACAGGTCCGCCACCTCCTGCCCCATGGTAATACTTGAGTCGGACGGTAGTTGCTGAACCATGCCGCACAAACCTGAAGATGATCCACCCTCCGTAGCCACCTGCTGTGATCGGGGAATCTGGGCATTTCGCCTTCATTCCATCGACCGTGCGAACAACAAGATCCGTCTCGTGCCTTTTCTTGATTGACTGCTCGTGGTTCCCTCTCCCCATAACCAGCCAGTTATCGCCGTATGGAGAGTAGAATTTAACGGCATATCTGACTAGAGCGTCCAGATAGTCTCCTGCCGTGTACTCTTCCCGTAGAGCAGAACGATCCTGTCTGGGATCCCATTTCCCTTGCATCGCGCAGTGGAGATCACCCGCATCAATGATCCCAGCACCTCTTTCGAGTGCCGTATCCAGATGCCTTTTTTCCAATTTGTGCTTGGTGTGGCTGTTGTCGTGGTGTCGGTCGCTAGACAGTAGAAACCACGATTCCCATCCCGTTGTTGCTTTTACTTCTTGAGTTACCCGTACCACATTGGATTGGAGCTGGTCTGCTTTCCACTCAATGGGCAAGGTTTATTTCCTCTTGTTTAACAAAGGAAAATAGCACCCAAGTCCATACCCACATACGCCAAGGAGCAGGGAAAACCATAGACTTCCGAGGAATGCACTCATTTGTTGTCTGCCTTTTGTTGAAGTGCTGCAGCTAAAGTAACTATACGGTTGAGAGTGGCAACTACATCATGCAGTTCCCTGTTCTCTAATCGGCATTCCACTAGGATTTCACGAATTACAACGGTGCATCCGTAGATGCCTCTTGCAAGAGCGTGAGGAGATGCTTTGTTTAGATCATGTGACGTCGGCTCTGTTGATCGCAACTCGCTGAGTCTTCTCGGCTTTCCATGCGGCATCGAAGGTAGAGTCCGACGCCCTCTTGAATGCGACTGCTTCCCTGACTTTTTCTGAGTCGCCATCTTCAAGTGCCCTCCGCATCAACTTTGCCTCTGACTTCTTTGCCTTAGGAATCATAAACGTAATCCTGTTCATCATGGCTTTTATTAGTGGTCCAATGCCCGTTTGCCACAAAAGAACAAGTATGACTATGCCGAGTATTGCGGAGCCGATTACCATCGCAAGTCGCATCCACTCAGGGATCTTGTCCTCTACCGTTGGTAGTACGGTTTGAATTTTGTCAGTGAGGGATACGATCTGAGACTGCTCTGCTGCCCCTTTTTTTGCCGTTTCAGAAACGAGGGGAGACTGGTCGGCTATGAGATTGAAACGCTCCAATGAGCTTTCTGCGAGTCCCCTTACCTCTGCTGTTGACCGAGCGATCTGCCGTGTGCCGCTGCATCCAGCAAACACGGTAAGTCCAGCGATTAAAAGCACATAGACAAGAAGGGTTGCTATTGCGCCAAACTTGTGGATTTCACCTCGTGTCATTTTTCGACGTCCACTTGTAATACCCAGTCGACTTCTACGGCTTGGTCTGGCACCAGTTTTCTTTCGCAGTAGATGGTTGCCTTGTTCTTGCTTATGCATACCTTGGCTCCTCCTTCTATCCAGTGATTTCCGAGTTTGCCGGGAAGGGCTACTGTCTCCTGTCGGTATTTGACTATTCGTTCTACGTCACTGTTGTTGGCAAGTATCATGTAGCCGTACTGAACGTATGTCTGCCCCTTCCCAACTTTGCTTCGATTGTCTACCGAACGGACGATTACGGTTCTGGTTTCATTAAATACAAAGCCAGTGCTGACAGTCCAGCCACCACGTTCTGTTCTAATCACACGAAACGGTACGAGTTCTGGGGGACATACCTGTGCCGCAGCAATTAAGAACAGCGCAATGGCACAAACGTACGCAAGCGGTGATCGCAGTTTTCTAGGTATGCGAATGCTAGTTGTCCAAGCGGTCTAGTCGACGTTGGAGGTCGTCTAGTCGCTGGGTCTGCACTTTGTCTGTTGCCACGTTGTCTAACTGCGCTCTCAGCATTTCTGCTGCAATCTCGCGAAGCTCCACAATGGATGTTTCAGCCGAATCTAACGCTTTGTCTCTCCTGCCGATTCCTACTGCGACTATGAAGATTCCAACTACCAGCGTCAGCAACTGAAGGCTATTCAGCCAGAGTGCTATTTTCTGTTCTTGGTCCGTAGATAACACTAGACAAAACCTCCAAGTTTCTCGCTCGACACATAAAGACCCACTCTGTGTCTCCGTCTTCTCTCATCAGAACAAACTCAGGTTGCTCGCCATGTGAGTCACGTTCGGCTTGCTCTAGGAATCGGATCGCTGCAATCCGCGCATGCCGCTTGACTTCGCAGTGCATCGGCAATCCGAGATCAATATCTGGAGTCTTGTCGCCTCGCCGTTGGGATGTACGGGCAGCATCCTTGCAGCCCCACATCCCGATGCATACCACATTGACGGCTTCGCGCTCCCCTACCTTACCCTTCTGACGGCTCATCCTTCCCATTAAAATCCCTCGCTTTGTTTGCTGCTTCAATTCCCTTACGGGATAAAGCATAGGAGAATTGACCTTCTGGATCCACGTAGATGTCTAGCAACCCGTCTTTGATGAGGGACTCAACGACTGAGTCCGGGCAATTGCGCATATCAATGCACGCCTTGTTGGTGTCCAAGTATCGGGGTTTGGATTGATCGGGCAACTCAGGAATTTCTGAAGTTCCGCTGCCGCTCTCGTTCTTGCATCCTTGTCCATCTTCAGTATTTCCTGATTCACGTTTAGAGCGTCGCTTTCTAAATCGGCGTCGCTTGGGTATTCGTTTCCGCATTTGTTCCATTCACCCTTATGTGGATCTAACAATCTCGTGTTCCTTAGTACATCGGCAAGACACGGTTGATACGCCTTGCTTTCTGCATGGTGGTCTCGGATAGCCTGCAGTACGACCTTAACTTTCTTTCTTGCAAGCCTTTCTCTCCACTGAATTCGGAGAGATTTTGTCCATGTTGCCTTTGGAAATAGATCCCTCATCAGTTCAACAATGTCAACGTGTAAAGGAGGCAAAGGAAGGTCTCCCATATTTAGAACTCCGTGTTTGTTTCACGATTATGCCACGCTTCATCTGGCTCGTCATAACCGCCTTCTTCCAGCCACCGAAGTGGTCCACGATAAAACTGACCGCACCCTTCTTCAGATTCGTAGTACGCTTTGATTCGCTTTGCCAGAAATTCTGCTGGCATTGCCCTTTGTAATTCATCGTTGCTCAGAATTTCAAATATGCGCACTGTCGTTTGCTTTACTTGCCGCTTGCGGTTTCGTGGGATAGCCTCCATAACCTTCTGTACTTCTCGGTTGCTGTTTGCAAGGTAGTAGAGCGAAGCCGAAACCTTGTTCTCACCAGCGACAGAAGTGTTCTCAACACCGTTGACGATGCAGTCAATGTTGTGACTTCGCATATCGTTTTCGAGTTCTTGCTTCTTTGATATCGAAGTTGAAGTTGAAGCTGAAGTTGAAGTTGAAGACCCCCCATTTCGCTTGGCTGCGGATTGGAGTCCCCCTTTCCTGCCCCCTTCACTAAGGGCTTGCCTAGTGGCTTCGTCTCGCACCATTCGTCTCGACACAAACTCACCTGCTGCTCCACGGCTAACTACGCCTGTGCGTTCAAGTTCCTCTGTAAGTGTATCGACGGCTTCAGGAGTAGTTCCTGAAATACGGGCGAGTTGGGTATTGTCCATTGCAATGCCCTCAGCGAGTATCAGATGCCCACGCATGGAACTGTCGTGCATCAAACACAGCATGTCCATCCAAAGCCCTCGCGCCTCAAGTGAGCAGGCGCGCAGGGCATGATCTTTCATCCAGTCACCTGTATAGAACTGAATCGCAGGTAACTTCTTTGGTCTGCCTAATGCCATTACTTAATCCTCAAATGCGTTCCTCGTTGCTGGAGTTGAGCAAAGCCGAGTGGCGTGCCCTTCTCCAGTTCCGAGCGAATCAGGTCCATATCTGGCTTGTGAAAGCATTCCTTCCACACCATGGGAACATCCTCCTCGTGGATCTCGATTGGTTGCTTGCCTCCGTTCTTGCAAACAGACACAGTGAAAAGATCCGTTGACACACGAGTCTCATCACACTCTTCCAGTCGAGCCTTCAAACGCTCCCTGAGGCGTTTTGATTGTCCGGCTAGGGAGTTGCCGCTTTCAAGCATGCGACGTCCCTCAGCGACTCTCACGGCAGCCATGCCGTCTAATACGGCTGCTAACTTGCAGGCTCCCTCCACGCAGTAGTTGAGATCATCTTTGAGTTTGGCTAGGAACAAATCCAGCGACTCATCGACATCTCCGGTTTCTTCTTGCTCTACAAGCATGAGTTGCTTGAGCGATTTAAGTTCTTCGGTTAGTTGGTACATCAGAAGGGGATCTCCTCATCGCCTTGGGAATAAACCCTTTCGTTGTTGGTGTCGGGATCGACCTCAACGATCGACTGGATATTTAGGTAAGGATTACCCTTGCTGTCGAGTTTGTTACTGGGCTTGAATACAACCTTGACAGGGGTTCCGTTGCGGCAGAAGGCATCCGCGTTCGCAGCGGTTGCCGCTTCAAAGGTGGTTGCCCATCTAACTAAACGTTCTCCAAATCCGTTCTCGTCGTAGCGTGAACTCGACGTTTGGATACTGAAGTAGGCTGCTCCACTGCGACCGATCTTCTCCTCAACGCTGAGGATGTAATCGCTGGCATCTTCATCAGGTGGAGTGTGCATCAGGCGAGTAGGCGAAGCAGATGCTGGGACTTCGGCATTTGCGTTGATTGCCTCAGGATCGTGTGCGTACTCAATATCGACCTTCACGGCATCCTTGATCTGGTCAGTCTCAGTCTCGTCAAGCATGCCGAGTCCACAAATCGAAAGCGTTACTCGGCGCTTCGCCTGTGTAACTGCCTTCTTCATAGAGTTAGCAAGACTGTCGCCTGACAGACCCTTGATCGAAACCGCTCCGATGTCGCTGTCGAATCTGCCACTCGGATCTTTCGCCTTGGCACTAATGCAGTAGATCCCGTCGCCAGCAGGCACGACTCCGATCTCCTCGATTGAAATGCCTCGCAGCGTGCGCAGTTGATCCGTACATCGCTTCGTTGCGTAGAGTGTCAATCTACCGTTCAGTGTGATGTACTCGAAAGGCTGAGTCTTGAAGTTCAGCCCAATTTCGTCGCATACTGTCTTGTAGTACACGACACGTTGTTCAACGGTCAATCCGCTGAGGTCACCCTTGAGTAGTACAGCCTCGACAGACTTCGGAGATAAATTCTGCTCCGTAGTCTGGGCAAGGTTGGACTGCGGTGACAAAGTCTTTGTTGTCATCATTCCAATGCTCCAATACGTGGTGGTAAAAAAGAGGGATGGCGGCAGCGGTTACCAGCCACTGGAACCCGCCATCCCAAGCCTCAAACTCTCAGGAGGTCAGAGCCATCTCGAAGGCGACTTGCTTCTGCTTGCTAGTCGTTCCGAACATGTTGGTTCCGAGTCTCGCTTCTTCTTCTTGAATCACTGAGCCAGTCCGGTTACGGATTCGTACTGGCTTGTCGTGATCCAGCCAGTTGGAGACAGCGTTGTATGCCGTCCAACTGTTGCTCTGGAGTCCAAAGGTATCAACCTCCTTCTGCCAGATGTTTGACCACTCTCCAAGAACGGTCTCCATTTTCTCCTGCCGTCGCTCTTGCAACTTGAAAGTACGAGTGGGATCTGAGGCTACAGCCTTACTTGGATCCCCGAAGAGTCTCATGTAAACACGAGTCCAAAGGTTCTGAACATCCGAGGTTTTCAGACTGTTGGAGTCCATGAACCTCATCTGGTCAGCATGACCTTCTTGAACTTTCACGCCAGACTTCAACTGTTCGATGACAGCAGGCAAGGATTCAAGGATGTTGGATGTGTGCTTGAGAAAACTACGGAACTCACTGCCGTCAGCCATCGCGATCCGATGCGTGTTTCGGCAAACAACCCTACAGGTGGTTGGGATGAAATGCAGTGCCAGCGATCCATCGTGACCGTTGGTCATCATCAGATATGGAAAGACCTTGTCGCAGCCATTTGGTCCAAGATCAATGCTGTCGCTGCGGAGCAAGAACCAAACACGCCTGCCGCCACCCATTGATCCTGCGGTTTCAACCTTGACCTTGTTGTCTCCGATGCCAGCAGAAGCGATTTCGTAGCAAAGTTCAGCCAACTGCTTGTTCTGAACTGGCTGGTAGTTTCTGCCAACGATGCCGAGAGGCATGTTGTCATCGCTGCGGATCAACATCTTCCGCTCATCTGAGTTGACTGAATAGAGTTCAGAGGTCTGGGGATTGAAGAACTTACCAGTGAGTACCTCAGATTCGAGAACGTCCCAATCAAGCTTCGCAAGTTCCAAGGCTTCAAAAGGGGTAGGGGAATCTTGAACTACCGTGCCAAGCCCGTGCCACGCCTTCTGACCATTGGCTAGGACAAGGTGATCGTTTGCTTGGATGTCGTGGCATTCGCCAGCCCATCCGCCATTGTTAAACTGTGACATGTTTTGTTTCCTTTGTTCAAAGTTGTCCAGCAGCCCAACCATTGGGCAGCGAAGGTATTATGCCCTAAATGTGTGGGCTTGAGTGGTGGCTTGCAATAAATTCTCGAAAATATTTAAAAAGGTGTTAGCGTTAACGTCAGGGTGCCACCAAACCTCGTATGAAGGTCTTGACGTCTTGAAGTCAAACCATTCTAGGTGGGCATTTGTTATTTCGGGTATAATGTAGTTTGGTGGGGGCACATGCCCTTCTCCCCGGCAGGCAATTATGCCTCGTGACAGTCGGCTCTTTGACAAGTGGATACCGATCGCTAGGCAGAACTGTCTGACCTAGGATCAAGGCTAGGGTTTCTATCGGGCTACCCGTGGCACATCCCACAAAGGAAATGATGCCATGAGTAATATTGATGAACCTAGACACGAGTCAATCCTGTTGACTCAAACAGAAGTGAAGCTTCTTCTTTCGCAAATGATTGGAGATGATTTCGATTCTCCCTTGCGGTTTGTGTATGACCAACTCCGCTCCCTGTCCTTCAAACCTTGGATGACTGAAAAGGAGGTCGAGTAAATCATGAGTGAATCTGAATACCTAATTGGTGGCGAAGTGCCACATTCGGTTTCAAGTCGCAATTGCTTCGGTCTCGCATACTTCACAGATGAAGAGACTGCGATCCGAGCTGGCGAAGTCATTACTAAATCGAAAGCGACATACAATGGTGGAATGTTCCACGGTATGCCGTGCGGTCGTGATAAAACGCACGACCATGTAACCGCAGACGGCACAAAGCTGTTTGCCGTGACGACCCTCTAATCAACCTGCTGCGGGTAGCCCGGCAGGAACCCTAGCCAAACGAGTGAGGATGTCCCTCGCTCGTCACCTGTTCCTGACAAAGGATTGATATGAAACATATCTACAACGATGGTGGTCGTGAAGCTGCTGGTTACAAAGGTGATGCAGGTGACTGCGTTACTAGGGCTATTGCAATCGCCATGGAACTTCCATACGAGAAGGTCAGAACCGATCTTATGGACTACAAACAAGATTGGGTCAAGACGTCTCGGTCAAGGAAAGCCAAGCGTGCTGCCGTAAAAGGCGGATCTGTTCGCAATGGTTGTCACCGCGAGGTCTACGGTAAGTACCTTCTAGACCTTGGATGTCTTTGGACTCCAACGATGTCCATTGGTTCTGGTTGCTCTGTTCATCTCAAGAGCGACGAGCTGCCAAATGGTCGTCTTATCGCGAAGGTGTCCAAGCACGTTTGTGCTGTTATTGATGGTGTCCTCCACGATACCTTCGACTGCTGCCGTGAAGGCACTCGATGTGTCTACGGTTACTACACGTGTCCGGAGTCTCTTTGGTAGCGTGACCTCTAAAACGCCTGCTGGGGCTGAAAAGCCTCAGCAGGTTTTTTACTTATTTAGCAAGATTTCTCCTCCTAATCCCCCTTTTGTCGCTGATTTAGTTTATGCTTTAGGTGCAGTCAACGGGACTGCCTCTTTGACAAAGGAGACTCAAATGAAAACCCTCTCACTAAGCGATCTCGCAACGCCGATCTGCCCTCCGCTCTGGTTCCAACTGGACACCCAGTATCGTGAGAATTATGGCGCGCACTGCTGGGACGGCACAGGCGATTGCCCTCAGCATTGGAAGTTCAAGGGCGGTTCGACTTACTTCATCCACGCTGACTCAGCCGAAGAGGCAGAGCAGAAGTGGGCGGATGGTCGAGCAGCCAAGGGCTTCAAGAATAACGAGTACCACACCGAGCATGTCATTGACATTCAGGAGGGCAAGGGTGATCCCCGCGCCATGTCTGCTGAAGAGGCAGAGCAGTGCGAGGTCACTGCTGACGGCAAGCCGTACAACCCAGCCAATCGAGAAATGTTGAACGACAACTGAGCGACTCAGCGTCTGATCTCTAAACCTTGACAAAGGAGACTCAAATGAGTGATAAAGATAAAGTTTCAATTCAATGGTTTCAAACTCGAGATGAAGCCTTTAGATTCTTTCTACTGGGGAAATGCGACCAGTGGATGCCCAGCGATAACATTTCAATCGTGTCCGTTCTTGGCGTGTTCAAGATTGTCATTGATGGAGGCACTCTCTGTGAGGATGGTCGCCGCTTGATGCAGGATAGTGATGAAGTAGTTTCGCCCACGAACCTCATCGAACACATCAAGTCTCTGAACGAGGCTTCTCGAAAGCACATGGAAGAACATTACGGCGATTGGGTTGGGTTGCTTGCTGAGGATGAGGATCATTGGAGAGCGATGGGCATCACTACGGTGCCACAACTCAACCGGCACTTTGAAGAAAGCCTCAAGGGCAATTTGGTCGGAGAAGATCTTGGAGACGAACTCCTATGATCGCCCTTCTATATTGGGATCGCCTCAAGGAACTTACTGACCTCGTAACTACAGCCATGTGCTGATGACAAAGGAGACAACTCAAATGAACGATTACGACTACACACTAAATAGAAATCAACAACTGAAGAAGATGATCACATTGATCGAAAGTGGTTGGGACTTGCTGCCCGAAGACAGAGTAATCGTTGTGAGATTCCTGAATGAAATAAAGGAAATAAACAAGGATCAGGCGGATATCAACAGGTGCAACGAAGTCATGGAAGCGTTGAAGATGGTCGTTGACAGCGCAGGGAGCACCAAATGATTGCTCAGGAATTCGCGAATTCTGTTCGTGGGAATCTAATAATTAGTCAGGCTCTCTGTATTGCCATTGAAGAATTGAAGAAGGTTGAGCCTGCAACGATGCGTGAGAATTCAAACATCGAAGATATGGAGTTTCTTCGAGACAACCTCTTCAAGATGTACCCCATGATTCAAGAAGAAATTGTCCGTGTCGAAGATTCCTGACTTGATTTACAAACCTTGACAAAGGAGCCTTAAAATGAGAAATGATAATTTTT
>TARA_R110002110_G_C13468577_1_pt1 | contig 16313 bp, 20 predicted proteins | sample TARA_R110002110 | Tara Oceans TARA_R110002110 (sample SAMEA4397330) | marine metagenome | biome: Polar Biome; feature: [SRF] surface water layer (ENVO:00010504); material: water (ENVO:00002006), including particulate matter (ENVO:01000060) such as... | depth 5 m
ATTATTATTTAAAATTATTTTAATCCTCTAGTGCTAAATTTTATTTATTACTTATTATTAATGATTTTATTTTTATCCTCTATGTGCTCTATTATTTAGTTTATGCTCTTAAATTTAATTTAAAACATTTGAAATATTTTTAATGCTCTTTTAGTGCTTATAGTGCTAAACATTTTTATTTATCATTTTTATTCATTCACACTCTCACCCTCTAAATTCAAATTTAATATATTTCAAATCATTTTTCAAGTTATAGACTCATTCCCTTATATATGAGATAAATTAGAGCACATAATGATATATATGAGATAAATTAAATACTTTTATTATAATAATGAGATAAATTATTATATTAAAATAAATAAATACTATAGAAATTTTGATTTTATACAATATTTATTTAAAGAATTATTATCTAATTGTATTATATATACGAATGAATAATTCACAGTTAAAAAAACAAAACACGCAAAAATCATTATCTAATGCTTTAGATATGAATACCAATATAATAGAGTTAAATAACCAAGTAATAAACAATACAGATATAAACCCAGTTAAAGAAAGAAAAAGACTAATTAAGGTCTTTAAAAAAAAGTTCCCAAATAAAAAATTACGTTTAAAAAGCGGTAAATTATCAAAAAAATTCATAGATTGGAATAAAGATCAAGTTAGAAGAGGATTAACACCATACATATCATTCTTACCAAAAGAAGGGTATTTATACAATGAAAGAAATGATAAATTTGTAAAAAAAGAAGATATAAGAAATAACGTAAGAAATTATATAGAAGGCGATATATTAAAATATAGAACATTAAAAGAAAGAGATAAATATAAAATAGAAATTAAAAAATCTACCAAAACTAAAAACGATTATATAAAAATTTTATCTAATGAATTAAAAAAAGATGTTATTTTAAGTTCTAATAATACGGGTAGTTATTATAATGGTAAAGATTTAGAAGGTAAATTTATAAATATCAATACTAATTTATTAAATTTATCTACAGAATGGGAAAAATTTAAAAAAATACTTAACCCAACGGGACAATATTTATTAAAAATAAGCAATTTAAAACCAGAAAATCAACAACAAGAGAGGATAAATCCACATCAAGGTATGCCAATTCCAACAATACCAGTCGGCAAACCCACTTATATTACATTACACGGGGGGAATATAGCAAGATTAAGCGAATATTTCAAAGAATACGAAGTAATAGAAAACAGAGAAAAAAGTGATAGTTTTTTTTATACATTTTTAAAGTCAAGAAAAAAAGTAGAGATTATAAATTTATCTAATATTAAAGTAAATGGGACGTTGTTAAAATTAAATATAAAAGGAAAACCAAATGGATCTTTTTTTCCATATTATCACAAATTAGAAAAAGTAGATTTATCAAAATACGGAGTATATACAAAAGAACAAGAAGAGTTAGTAGATGGGAAATATGATATAAATTGTATATGTCATACCTTAAAAAGTGCTGGAATTGAAATAGCACCAATATTACACGTAGTAAAGAATAGAAGTATTCCAATTACAAAATTAGACGAAATAGCGAACTTATTAGAAATACATATAAAATTAAGGTCTATAAAATGTGATACTAATTTAAGAAGATATGGAGATAAAACAAAACCAGAGGTAATTATTGGACTAATTGCGGACCATTATTTTTTAATAGAAAAAACAAATTATACAAGTTATTGTATAAAAAATTATGAAGATGTAAAAGATGAAAAAGATTTCAATAGAATATATACTAAAGAGGGGAAAAAATATAAAAGAAAAGATAGATTTATTTCAAGTTATGATATAATTAAATATATATTTGAAAATAAAGATAATTGTTTAAAACCTTTAACATTCAATCAAAATTTATATAAGTCTATTTTCCATAATAAAGTTAAAGATTTTGGCTCTTTAGAATACCAAGAAAAATTAAATACAAAAGAGAATAATTGTAAAAGGTTGGGTATGGGGCATACCCTTGATATTGTATATTGTGATTTTGAAACAACAACAGCCCGCAATGATGGACTTGAAACAGAGCATACCCCATATTGTGTTTATAGTGATAAGCATAGAAATGGTTATTTTGGTGAAGATTGTGGAAAACAATTATTAGACGATTTAGTTAATAAATATGGAACACATAAACAATCAGAGATGATTGACCTCACATATAAACATAAAATAAGTTTAAGATTAATAGCCCATAATGCGGGATATGATTTTAGATTTTTATTAAAATATTTATACAATGTGGATACAATTGAAAAAGCAAATAGTGTTATGTCGTGTAAGGCTCTTGTTTATAATCGTGATTTAGTTTTATCAATTGAAATAAGAGATAGTTTAAAAATGATAAATATGCCTTTAAGAAATTTTGGTGTATGCTTTAATTTAGATGTTAAAAAAGAAATTATGCCTTATTCTCTATATACTGAGGAAAATGTTTTAGAAAAATTTTTAGATATTAATTATTGTTTATCATTTGTAAATAAAAACGATAAAGAGGAATATATTGAAAATTGTAATAAATGGGAATGTATTAATGATGAAAAAATAGATATAATAAAATATGCGGGAGAGTATTGTTATATGGATTGTATGACATTAAAGAAAGGATATGAAAAATTTCAAGAATTAGTAGAGGAAGCAACTGGACAAAATATAACAGAATATTTAACCCTCGCGAGTATGGCTGACGATTATTTAAAAATAAAGGGTTGTTATGATGATGTTTTTATGATTAGTGGTATTCCTCGTCATTTTATACAGCAGTGTGTAGTGGGTGGTAGAACTATGACAGCAAATAATAAAAAACATAAAAAAATGAATTGTAAAATTAGTGATTTTGACGCTGTGTCGCTCTATCCAAGTGCTATGAATAGAATGGATGGATTTTTAAAAGGAAAACCAAAAGTTATTGAAAATTTTGAACCGAATAAATATGATGGCTATTTTATAAAAATAAAAATTTTAAGAATTGGTAAAAATTATAAATTTCCTTGTGCTTCACTTCTAACAAATAAAGGTATTAGAGATTTTACAAATGATTTAGTGGGTAAAGAAGTCTATATGGATAAAGTTGGTTTAGAAGATTTAATAAATTTTCAAGATGTAGATTATGAATTTATTAGAGGGTATTACTATGATGAAGGTAGAAACGATAAAATTAAAGAGACTATGAAACATCTATTTATTCAAAGATTAAAATTCAAAAAAGAAAAGAATCCAATACAAATAGTTTTTAAAGAATTAATGAATTCTTCATATGGAAAATCATTTATGAAACCGATTGACACGGAAAAGAAGTATATAAAAAAAGATTATTGGGAAACATTTTTATTGAGATATTACAATGATATTAAAACAGCGACAGAATTACCAGATGGAAGAACTATAAAAGTTGAATTGATAAAGCCCATTGATAACCATTTTAATAATGTTCATTGTGGTGTGGAAATTTTGTCAATGAGTAAAAGAATTATGTATGAAGTAATGACATTAGCAGAGGATAAAAAATATAATATGTATATTACAGATACGGATAGCATTCATATAGATACTGATAAAGTTGAATTACTTGGAAAAAATTTTGAAAAAAAATATGGAAGAACTCTAATTGGTGAGAATATGGGAGAATTTCACACTGATTTTGACCTTGAAGGTTCTGTATCTGAAATTGTAGCAGTAGATAGTGTATTTCTTGGTAAAAAATGTTATTGCGATAGATTAAAAAGTAAAGATAAAGATGGTAATGACATCTTCGGATATCACGTTAGAATGAAAGGAGTTCCAAGTGAAAGCATTATATATAAAGCAAATGAAGAATTTGATGGAGATGTAATAGAATTATATAATAAACTTTATGACGATCCAGATGGTCTTGATTTTGATTTACTTGCTGGGGGTAAAGTAAGATTTGAATTTAATAAAGATATGACAATTAACAATAAAAATAAATTCACAAGAAGAGTAAAATTTAATTAAATAACTATAGAATTAATAAAATAACTATAGAAATTTTAATATTGTAAATATATATATAAAGATTTATTATCTTATTTATATATATATATGTTAAGTAAAATTAACCGTTTTAAGTGTAAAATCACGCAGCAAGGAGTAGAACTCCACAACAAAGACTATCTCACATTAAAAGAGATAGCGGATGAACTTGGTTTATCATATTCAGTCATTGCCAATCTTTCAATAAATAGAAAACCAAAAGAAAAGAAAAAAAAATTTATATATTTTCCAATTATTGAAATAATAAAATTAGATATTGATTATAATGAAATAGAAAAAGAAAAAGTTTTAAGAGCAAAATTAAGAAAGTTTGGAGATGCTAGTGATAATGATAGTGAATTTTTAAAGGCTGAATCAGAGCAAGAAGAAATATTCGTAGATGGAATTTAATGAGAAAAAAATAAATATTATTGAAAAAAACTTATAATTAATTTAATTAATTAATTATAATTTCAAATTATTCTATATCATTGTCAAAAGCGACTTTTAGTCGTTTTTATTTTGGTCGGTTTCACCGTCCAAATCATCATCCAAATCATCATTCCATAAATTTATATTATCTTTTTTATATAATTGTAAATATTGATTAGACATATTAACTAAAATTTCTAAACATTTACCCATATTTTCTTGAATTGGTTTTACTTCCTCTGGACAATTTTGTATTAAAATTATTATTGCTCTAATTTCTGCTATACCTTCAATATGAAATCCACCAGCATCTATTAAATCTTTTAATTTTTTATCATATTCCTTGTTATTTAATTTTTTTTCTTCTTCTAATTCTTCTAAGTCTTTATTTAATTCTTGTTCTTTTTCATTATTTTTTTCTAATAAATATTCTTCTACAGTGGGTTCTTGATCTATCAATGATTTTTTTATTTGTTTTTCAAGTCTATCAGTGATGCTTGATGTTTTTTTTACGGTTTGTTGTTTAGTATTACTAAACATTTATATATATACTAGTATTAGATAATAATTCTTTATATATATTATTTACAATATTTCTATAGTATTTTATTTATATGAGATAAATTAATATTTATATGTTTGAGATAAATTATTTTAATGTTTCTATAGTTATATATATAATGAGTGAGAATAACAATTTAATACAACCAATGACAATTGACCAATTGGCTGGGGCTTTTGCTCTAGCAATGGGTGCTATCGGTTCTGTTTTATTAGTAATTTGGCAGAGTAGATGTCGTCTAAGAGTAAATTGTTGTTATGTTTTTAGATGTGATAGAGAACCACCTCCAGATAAAAAAGAAGAAAAGAAGAAAGTAGAAGAAGTTATAGAAGAAGATGAAGATAATGATGATAATGTTCCAGAAATATTAATTCCTTAGTTAAGTGGTCTTCCAAGTTTAAAATCACTAAATTGATTATTAAATTGTGCTTGTCTTCTATCTTCTAATACTCTATGACGAGAATCACTTGCTCTTCTAACATTACTTAAATCATTAGTATAAACTGGAATAACTGGAGAATGACTACCAAATTTTTTAGAAACATTATTAGCATCACCACCATATCTTTCACTATGAACTTTATTCAATTGACTACTTCTGTCTAAATCAGATTCGTGGAAAATAAACATTTATAATATATATTATATTAGATTATAAATATGTAATAATTAATTTTATTTTATTAATCAAATTTTATATTGAAAACATCTTCACCATCTTCAATTCTTTGCTGTAAGGTTTTTCCACCTTTCTTATTCAACTTCTTTGTTATTTTTTTCTTTTCATTTTTAAGTGATTTTTTAGTTATGGGCTCACCCCAGTGATAACGTGCTATAATTGGTAATAAATCCTCTGGTATTTTTGGATAATTAATTCTATACCATTCAAGACCTTGTTCTTCATTATCAATTTGTAAAAAAGATAATGGTAATCCATCTGTATGCCTCTCCTTGGCTAACCCCTTATTTAACTGATTTGCGGGGATTTGATAATCATATTTATCCATTTCTATCATCTCTTTTTCCTCTGCTGTTCCAAAAACAAAATTCATTTTTGGGTCATTTTTATTGTAGAAATATTTATTACCATTAATATTTGAAGTAGTGAAGATAACACTTTTTTTATTTTTTGTTGGAACTCCAATACGAACTGGTTTAATACTATTACAAACAAAAGGATTTTCAATATCTCTATAATCTGTTGTGATGTCATTACTTATTACCATATATATAAATAAGTTAGAAAATCTATATATATATATTTATTTTAATTTGAACCTTTTCTTATAATCTATAATAGATTCTTTTAAAGTTGGTAAATTCCATAATATCCATCTTGAAAGACTACCAGCGGTCATATATGAATTCCATTTTTCATTCTTTCTATGTCTATCTAAATATAATTTTTTTCTATCTTTATCTTTATGTATTGTAAAATCACTCATACCTTTTGCTCCAAAATGTATTGTTTTTATTTTTTTATCATTATCACTAAATATTGCTGTAAATTTTTTATCTTTTCTTTTACTTGGTTTAATTTCAACAATCATATATTATTATTTCATATTATTATTAATGAGATATTTATCAATTTTATCATAATGATTTTTACATTCATTAATTAAATCTTTATTTGAACTATCTATATTAAGTAATTTCGTTTGTAATTCAATTAATTCTTTTTTTCTATAATACTTCTCTATTATAAAAAGACTAGCACTAACGATAGAAACCGTCAAAATCGTACCCCACATTTGATTATATCTTTAAATAATATATTAATTATTGATTAATATTATATTTTAGATAAATTGGTTTAATATGAAACAGAAGCAGTTCCATCTAAGTTAATAAAGAAAATAGCATCAACTAATACATAGAAATCTGCTCTCATTAAAGTAGCACTTTGTGCTCTTGTAATGATACAATTAATTGGTAGAGATCGGTCAGCAGTATTAATTCCCGCTTCAAGTGCTACCCTCTGGAATGCTTCAAAATCATATCCGATTGTGAAGGCAGATAGTGTGGAATTTCGGAAGTTAGTTCCACTTCTTGCTACAGAAACATTACAAGTATTAATAGCAGAATATGCCTTTTGATGTTGATAATCACCAATTTTACCAAATGCTTTTTCTAATTCTGCCTCTCTTTGAGAACCAGATAAAGGATTTCTATGACTAGCATTAAGATAAGTTCCACAATCAACATCAGTTTGAGGATATCTAACAGAACCAATTTCAAATCTAAATCCACTAATTCCACCAGTTTGGAAAACTGGTGTATCGTATGTTCCAGTTCCACCAACTTGAACACTATTAATAAATGTTCCAAAAATAGATTTTATACTCTTAACTCTTGCGGGTAATGTAATAGTTGCTTCACCAGCACCAGCGGGTAAAGAACCACTAAAATGACGATATGATTGTCCCGCAAGTTGTAAAACACCACCAGATGATTCCATAACCATTCTTAAACTATCATAGAAACTTCTATCTAAATCAATTAAATGAGCAACATATTTTACCCCAGATACTGACCAATTACTCGCTACAAATGTAGAATTATTATTACCAGCAGCAGAACCTTCTGTCTGAGTAACTCCAATTCTATTAGCATCACAGAGGGTTAATTCTATAGTAAAACCAGCATTCATCATAACTAATGGAACATATTTATCCATATTTAAGAATCCAGAAACTAAAGGAATACACATATTTAATGATTGAGCCGCTCCAAGTCTTGTAGAACGATGAACACCAGTAAGACCCTCGTCAGTTGGAACAACTACTTCACCAATACCATTATTAGTAGTTGATAAAACACCACCGAGAATACCACGAGAAGACATATTATAGTGTAAATCACTAACTGCGGGTGTAGATGATGCTCCCGCCGCAGCAGTAGTAGCACCATTAGAGACCAAATCAAAAGTAAATCCACCAGCAGCAATATTTAAACTAGAACTTTTATGTTCTTGATACATACCCATTAAAGCAAGATTATTTTTAACATATTCTTTTGGGCATTGATTAAGAACTAACATAGCATATAATCTTGAATATTCATTAATATCCTCTATAACAACACCACCACTTTCAATTCTTAGTCTTTGTATCCAAGATGGTCCAAGACCATTCAAGGCAAGAAAATTTGTTCCAGCAGCGGGAGCAGCAGCATCGTTTCTAATATTACATTCTAAATAAGAGTGAGTAGCATCTAACATACTATCAGCATTTACATCAATTCTAACAATAGTAGAACCACCATCATTTGAAAATCTTTGACCATTAACTGGTAAAAACTCTCGGCGGTTAGAGCGACTTTCAATCGCTAAGGGTAAAACATTATCGTAATTAACTTGAGGAGGGGCAACACGTTCCATTATTATATATATATAATTATCTATATATAATAACTTTTTTATACTTTAATTTTAGTTTTAGTTTTAATTATCTGGAACTAATTGAATAGAAAATATAATATGTGATAATAAATTAACATTATTTGCTATTATTAAACTATCTTCCATATCAATAATTTTTACATTTAGAACCGTTCCATATGGATTAGAGCATAATATATCTTCTCCAGAAAAATCACCACCACTAATTGTTTGATAAATATTTGAATTAACATTATCAGAACCACTATCTTTATTATAAATTGGAAAAGAAGTTGATAAATCACTGCTTAATGCTTGTGTTAAAATTCCTTGATTAAATCCAGCACCATTTATTTGAACAAAAAATCCACTATTATCAGAAACTAATGAATTACTTGCTCTTTGAGCAGCAGTTTGATTAACAACATAATAAGATATTAGTTTAAAAATTGCTCTTGAAGCAATAACATCTTGAGGAAAAGGATGAGGGGGTATTACACAATCAAAATTACCAGTTTGAACATTAATTCCACCATTAGCACCACCAGAATCACTACTAAATTGAAAAGTTCGTGTATTTCTTAATCTTTGGGCATATTCTTGAACACTCATTTATATATATATAATTTATACATATAAAAAATTCTATATTAAAATTTTAATTATTAAATTTTACTTAACCTCTAATACGAGATAATTCATTCGCTATATTGCTTCTTGTTTCTGTTCTACTTGCTTGTATGTTAGTATTAGCCTTTTCCATTTTTGATTTTACTGCGGTTTCACCATCTGTCAGCAATTTCTCTCCCATTGTTATTAATTCTTTACCTTTACCAGCAGCATCTGCTACATCTCTAACTAAACCAATTCCACTTCTTACAACACCACTTACTGGTGCTAAAACTTGACCCACAAGCGGAATTCTATCAACGACATTAAGAACTTTTTCGGCTTGATGTGCTATTTTATTACCAACACGATTAACAGTTCCCAGTGTTTTTTTACCAATTCTTGCGGCTGAATGTAATCCGCTTGATATTTTACTTCCAATTCTAGAGAAAAAACCCATTAATATTTATTGTATATAATTAAATCTTATATTATTTCTTTGATTTTGGTTTATTTTTTATTTTAGTATTTATATTTTTAGTATTTTTTACTTCTTCGTGATGAAAACTTGACCCAATACCTTGCTGAGATAAGCCACCCATTGGAATATGATTTACTTTTTTACTATATAAGAAATCTACAGATATAGCAATCTGAAAATGTAAGCCATTTAAATCTAATATTCTATTTCTTTCATCAGTTAATCTTATTGTTATTGAATTAATTGCTCTAATATCTACAATACTTCTATGAGTAGCATTATTTGGAGTAGCAAAAATCATACCACCACTATTAACAGTAATTGGAATTCTTGATAAAATATTACTAAAAGACCCAGATTGAGTATCTAAAGTTCCATTACTTACTAAATTAGTTCTTATATAAACTCCGTGAATAGAACCATTTATATCAACAACATTAACTGAAACTAATTGGGCGGTTGATGATACTCCACCAACTGTATCTGCTATTAAAGTTTCCATTAATGATTTTTCTATAAATCCCATTTCTATATGTGGTGTTTGTGTTATTGTATTATCATCAAATCTAAATTTCAAAACATATTTATCATTTGGATTAGCATCATCTCTTTTAGATAAGTTATATTCAAATTTTTGTGTATCTCTATTATAATCTATAATTATTCTTATATTTGTTGATAATGTTAATATATCATTATTAATTTTATCTTCTAAAAAAGTTGAAAAAGAATATACATCATAATTTCCTTCTGGAATTGTTAATGTAAAATCATCTGTTGTTCCTTGTGTTTGATTTACTAATTGAATTTTTAATTTATTATTAATATCATCTCTAATATTATAGAATGAATATGGTATTGTTGCTGAATTTAATGATATTAATGCTCTTTGATTTAATGGAACTTCTATATTTTCTTTTAATATATAATTAAAATAACTTGTTAAATTTGTAGATAAGTATGTATCAGCATCTCTGCTATCTAAATACAATATTTTAGATGACATTGCGTTTGGTTGTAATTGATAACTCATTTATTAATACTTAAGATTTTTTTTTTCTTGCTTTCTTTTTTTTTGGTTTTTTATTACTTTTAATACCCATTTTTTTCTTTACAATGGCTTCAAGTAAATTTTCATTTAAATTTTTAAATTGTTTTTGAGTTATAACTCCAGTTTTTAAGGCTTCCTTTACTAAATCCGATGGCATAATTTGTATATATTATTAACTATATATAAATTATAATAAATGGATAAATATTAATTTTAAATTATAATCTATCACTTCGTAAATAATTTTGTATTCCTTTTATTTCTCTTTTTATATTAAATATTGTTTCTACATCTTTCAATATATCATTTTTATCATTCTTAGTAAATTCTCTATTTGTTCTTAATTCACTTAATAAAAAATTTAATGCTCCTCTATGTTCTCTAAATGGAAGAAAAGGTGATACTAATAATCTAACATTACTCCTTGTCTTTATTCCATTTATTCCTTTATTATATAATGTTCTTTCCATATTACCCATTTTTGTTTGTAATTTCCTTAATGATGATAAATCTAGTTGTTTATTACTACTGAATTTATTAAGAAAGTTTTTTGTTGGTATTGGTTCTCTACCTTGTCCAAAATGTCTTATTGTTGCCATATATATATATATTATTTATTTTTTTTTTCATTATTTAATTTTTCTTATTTATAATGTTTTTTGTTTTTCAGTTATACTCGTTCTTAATGATTGTATTCTACGTGATAATGCTTTTATTTGTTTTAAATTTTCTACCATTAAACCAAAACTTCTATCATTTTCTAATTCTGTTATAATCTTTTGTAATTTACTTGCTGATATACTATATGTTATTATTGGTGGTGTTATTGTATTAGGAGTTGGTGTTTCATCTGCTAATGCTAATTTAATAGTTTTATTATAATCATCAACTAATTGTTTTATATTTGCTTTTGTTTCATTAATATCTTGTCTTAATTTTATAATATCTAATCTATTTCGTGCTTTTATTCCATCTTGTGTTAATGGAACTATTGCTGAAGATTTATGACTTCCTCTCTGTTGATGTTTTTGTAGTGCTGATGGTTCTGGTTCTGGTTCTGGTGTTGGTGCTATCTTTATTATTTCTGGTTGTTTTAATGTTTTTATATATTTACGTGCTTCTTCTATTGAGGAAAATTTTTGAGTTTTATGATTTGCTAATTCTCTTTGTGTTTGTCTTATTTCTTTTTGTATTTTATCATTTTCTAATTTTATTTGTGGATTATTCTTATAAAAATCCTCTATTATTTGAGATATTGAAGATGGTGATTTGTTTCTTATTAATTTGTCTAATTCTTTTGTTAAATTAATATTTTTTTGTTCTAAATCCTTTATATCTTTTTCCAATTTTCCTTCGTGAATAATTAATTGTTTTGTTATTTCTTTTTGTTCTCTTTCTTTTCTTACATCTACAACATCATCTATGATTGATGATGTAAAATCACTTGCTACCTCTTTTCTTACTTCTTCTGGTGTTGGTTGTATTTGTGAAGCATATTTTTTATACTTCGCTTCAACTATCTTTCTTGTTGTTGGTTTTAATGTTTTTGGTTCATCTTCTAATGCTGATAAAAATTCATCATCTGAAACTGCTGATAATTCTTCTTTTTTTTTAGCATTTTCTATTACTAATTTATCAAATTTAATTTGTGATCTATTTAATCCTTCTCTACTTAAACTTAGTTCTGTTTTATTCGGTAATGGTGTTATTCTACTACTAGATGTATTATCTTCTTGTGCTTGCTGATGAGACCTTCTTGATATTGGTCTATATTCTAATAAATTTCTTTCCTCTTCTAATTGTTCCGCTTCTCTTGCTAAATAATCTTGAACGTGTGGTGTTATATGTTTATCTAAAACATTATCTAATACTTTCTTTTCTCTTTCTATAATATCTTGAGATTTAACAATTTGATATTCTGGTTTTTCTTCATCACTACTATCTAATTCTATAACTCTTTCATCAGTATTTATTTTTTGAGAATCTTCTGTATCTTCAAAATCTTCTTTATCAGTTGAAAAATCATCTCTACTATCATCAAATTCTTCTTGTATATTACTACCACTATAATATGCTTCACTACTATCGGGTGTTGTTTCTCTTCTTTCATTACTTTTTACTAATAATGCTGATGGTTGTGGTGTTCTTCTATTTCCAGCATTTGGATTTCTATTTTCATTTCTTTCTTGATTAGAATATGAAGCAAGAATACCACCTTTTATAGTTCTACTTGTTGCTGTATAATCATCATCATCATCACTATCATCACTTCTAAAACTAATTACATTTCCTTCATCTGGTTGTGTTCCTTGTTCTTTAAATTGTTTTTGAGTTCTTTCTTCATCTTTCTTTTTTTGTGATAAAAAAGAAATCTTAAAATCATTTAATTGCTTTTCTAATTTTTCTTGTTGTTCTTTTAATAATTTTGTAATATCTTGTTTAGATGTTCCAGATTGTTGTTGAGGACCAAAGGCAGCATTAGACCCTCTAATTGGTCCGCTATATCCTCTTCCACTAGATGAATTTAATTTCTTTTCTTTAGTGCTAACATCTAATTTTTGTTTTTGTAATTCTTGTAATTCTTGTAATAATTTTTTATATAATGGATGGCTTTTCAATGCCTTCATCATTTCAAGTTGTTTCTTTTTCTTTTCTATGTCTAATTGTGCTTTAGTTTTTTTAGTGTATCTTCCTCTTCTTCTATCAACTTTAGACCTTAATCCTTTTCTTACAACAACTTTTACAAATCTTTTATTGCTTCTCTCCCCTTCTACTCCATCTATTTCATCAATAACTTTTTTACGTTTAGCCATATGTATATATATATATGTTATTATTATAATAATAAAATATAAATTTATAATATTAATTTTTCTATATTAAATATGTATTCTAATTTAATATTTACTAGTTGTCTTCTTTCGTCCTTTCCTCTATCTGTTCTACCATTCATTCTCATAAAAAATTCATCCTCATTGTATTCCCAGTAATAAACTCCATTATTACATTCCCAAATAAAGAAAACTCTTAATTTTGGATTTTGTTTCATTAACAATAATGCTTCTTTTACTTTGACATATTCAAAAAATAATGTATCATATTGACCATAATTTATAAATCTTCTTTTATATTCTACCGCATAATTTTCATTCTTAAAATCTATATGACTATATATGTCATTATCATTATTATTTTTAATCTCACCAAAGTGCTTAGTTAAGGTGTCGTGTATTTTAAGTTCTGCTTTTCTTCCATCTTTAAGGTTCTGTATTTTTATTGGGTGTTTGTTATTATTAATAAACATTTCTATATATCTATAGTTAAGATAATAATATTAACAAATTACGCAAATAATATAAAATTTTGTATTTTAAATACTTTTTTTTCTATAATATAATCTTCTTTTTTTTTATATGTTCCTCGTTTATTAATTTTATCTTTATTCCTTCTTTTGTTTAATTCTACTTTATTCTTTTGATACCATTCTTTATAATATATACTAATTCTAAGTTTTTTCTCATTCTCTTCTTTGTTAATAAATTTTTCATAATAATTCATTATATATATCTATAGTATATTTTTTATTTTTACAATCCATCCACATTCTCGGCATCAAACTCTAATTGATTAAAGTTTTTATGGAACATCTTATCGTGTGAATTATTTACATCTATATAAATAAAGTTATGTGATTTATCAAAACAATACCTTAATATTTCAAAAAATTCTTCTTTTGGAATTAAAATTAATTCTTCAAAGATGGTATCTAGTTCTTTCTTATTTTTAGTTGAATAAATAACAATCTGTGTTGCTGTCTTTCTTATTGGTGCTGGTATTTTATTATAAACTTGTGTTGTGATTATAAAAGCAGTAGAACCACCAGCACCAGCAAGATGACGTCTATTCATTAACATCTTTGTTATTTCAGTTTGAACACCTTGTTTTTTCATATCATTTACAACATCATCTAATATGAATAAAACCTTTTCACCACTATCTTTTATTCTTTCTTGAACTAAAAATAAATTATCAGTTGTTAATTCTTTAAAAATTTGGTCTTCTGGTAAGTCATCAAATGGACTATCTTTTATAGTTGTTAATGATGGACTGAAAACATATATACTATCAAATTTTTGATTATATGCTTTATTTCTTTTTGCTATTAAATTAAGTAGTAAAGTGGTCTTACCAGATCCAGGTTTGCCACAAATTAACATAAAGAAATTTAATACTTGTGGTAATGGTTTGGGAATTGTATCATCAATATCATCACAACTAAAATTGAACTTTGATAATACAATTTTTTTTTCGTTCTCTATTTCTTTTATTTTCATCAATATATAAACAAAGAAGATAATTATTATCTCTGAATGTTTTATTTATTCTATCAATTTGTTTATCTAATTTTTTAATCTCAATATCTAACTCTTTATTTCGTTTGATAAAATAATCCATATATATATACTATATATATTAATTACTATAGTTATTGAAATCTAAAAACATCGCTATATTTTAAAGGTCTTGATGGTTGTTGATAATTTGAACTATATCCTCCACTATAATCTTCAGAATCATAATCAATTTCTTCCTCACTTGAGGATGATGATTGTATTACAATTTTCTTTTTCTTTTTCTTTTTCTTCGGTGCTTTAACATAAATTATTTCTTCTTCTTCACTTGATGAAGGTTCTTGAACTACAACTTTAGTTATCTTTTTCTTTTTTGGTTTTACTATTTTTTTTACTTCTTCTTCTTCTTCTTCTTCTTCATCTACTACTTTGTTTAATCTTATATCATCTTTTTTCTTCTTCTGTTCTCTTGCTTTTTTCAATGCTTCTTGCTGTTTTATAGTCCTTGGTTTTTTGGGTTTTTGTAGTGTATTTACAACCTTTTCATTATTATCTATTATAGAATTATCTATAGTGTTTTTATTTTCTTGAATAATTTCTTCAGTGTCTTCAATGATTTCTTCAGTGTTATTACTCATATATTAATATATACTATAATAAATTTATATATATTTTTTTAATCTTATATATTAATATATGAATCAACGAACATTAAATGGATTAAATAGTAATATTTTAGAGCAGATAATACTACCCTCAACTAAAAATGCTATATTAATAAATGGTCAAGAGGGTAAGGCTGGTCAAGTTCTTGCTAAAAATGAAACTACTAATAAAATAGAATGGGATTATGTAGATGATATAACTATTCCAAATAATTCTATAAGTGGTGATAAGTTGAAAACAGATATAACTTTTTCAACAACTGGATTAATAAGAGCAAATGAATTTTTTAGTAATGCTTTTATTTATCCACAAAATGGTGCTACTGAAATTTCAATAAATAGTAATGGTCTTAATATGACTGGTGCTGGACTAAATATTTCAATAGTTGGTGATATTACTGGTGCTATTATTAATGCTACTGATAAGTTTAATCAAACTGGAACGAATCTAAATACTTTAAACGGACAATTAAGATTACCAGCAATAACAACATTAAATAGTGGAGATGGTTTAACTACATTAAATGGTGGAAATATTGAAATGTTTAGTGATGCTGGAACTACTAAAAGAATTGAATTAAATGGTGGAACTGGTGATATTAAAACTTTTAATGGTGCTGGTAATGAAACAATTGATATTGATGGTGCTACTGGAAATATTAATATGAAACTTGGCGGACACGTAGATTTGTTTGACGGTAGTGGAAGTATTGCTATTGAATTAAATGGTTCAAATGGAATAATAGAATGTAGAG
>TARA_R110002110_G_scaffold24749_15_pt1 | contig 16305 bp, 15 predicted proteins | sample TARA_R110002110 | Tara Oceans TARA_R110002110 (sample SAMEA4397330) | marine metagenome | biome: Polar Biome; feature: [SRF] surface water layer (ENVO:00010504); material: water (ENVO:00002006), including particulate matter (ENVO:01000060) such as... | depth 5 m
ATTCACACCACCATTAGCTGACCTCATCGCTACCGTCATTGACCACGCCCTGTTGACCAGGGTTTGCATCGACGGGAACCCACTAACGAAAGATCAAAGCAACGTACTAACTCAACTGTCTGCAGTACTCATGGATGATGGACGTGGTCCTGGTAGCTCTGATCCGTACACTCAAGAACAAGACGACCACATCACATCCGGGGAAGTGGAGGCCATCAATGATAATTTACATACTAGATGACGGTGAGACATGGACAATGAGCGAGCCAACTCCAATCTCCGTGACCCCCGAACAACTCACCCGGATTGAGGGTGGAGAGAAAGTGTACCAAGTTGTGCCCGACTGGGACAAGCTCCACCAAGCCTGCAGCTGTCTCAAGTGCACGCAAGAGCGCCAAGAAAACTACCTCATCATCAAGGCCCAGAAGGAGGCCGCACTCGCCAAGGAGACGCCCCAATGAAAATGCTTTGGAGACCGACATCGGGAAACAAAAAGACCGGCAACATCCCCCAAGGATACGTCGGAGAAACTAAAGAGAAGACAGAAGCCTCATGCAAAGGATGCAAGTGGCGCAAGAAAGACCCAGTGACAAAGACCGGAGGTGGCTGCTACTACTGGCAGGGCCAGACCCAAGGCGCCCATCAGTCCATGCGTGTGCGTGAGCTTAAACACCCCACCGAGTACACACTGGACTATGCTTTACAGCACGCCGGACGAACCGCTCAGCATGTACGGGCAGCCGTAGGCGGAGACCCTAACGTATTCACCCGCGAAACAGTACACGCTTGGCACGCCAAGGTACAGCACCGAGGGTTCCGCGGCCTACTGATCTACAATCACTTCTTCGAGACCAAAGGCTCACACCTCAAGGGCCTAAGCATGGCATCGTGCGACACCCTCGAACAAGCCGACAAAGCCGTTGAGGAAGGCTGGCGAGCAGCGGTCACCATCACATCACACAAAGCACCCGGAGCCAACAAGCCACAACTAAAGAAGATGGAAGAATGGAGCGACCAACAATACGTGACGCCAAGCGGACGCAAGGTAGTCTTATGCCCAGCACAAGTAGGTAAACGAGACTGCAACACATGCGGGTTATGCGACCCGACGAAACACCACCACGTACCCATCATCGGATTCCTACAACATTAACCGTGATGTTTGACACCGTGATCTATGCGCGGTATTCATAGCAAGACCGTTACTCATGGTCAGTCCGAAACATCTGGGGCTTGCCCCACTACGCCCGTCTGGTCTTTTTCACTTTCGCCAGGCGGGCGTTTTCTTTTTACTTCAACTCCCGACGTTGACCTACATCATCCCCACAGCCATGGGACACCTGTGTCTGGGACTCATCCTCTCTGTCACGGGCCCCTTTAGAATCGGTCAACTCGCCGCCCATCTCTCTTGCCAGTGCCAAAAGCTCTTCTGCGAACGCCTCCTGGTTCTCAGCCCCATCTGCAATTCGAGCCGCCATCTTCTGCAACTTCTCTGCCGGTGATCCACCATCGGTCAACTGCGCGTGGTCCTTGTCGGAATGACCCAGAATCATTTCCTTGCGCACGGTACTGAACCCTGGCCCAGAGAAGTCGGGTAGTTCGTCCCCGGCAGCCTCACGTCGTGCGATAATCAAAAGCTTTGGATCTGAATTGTTCATGGTGAATTCTCCCTACGAGTCACCCTAACATATTATCACCAGCTATTTTTAACTCTCACTTTTCACTGCCCCACCAGCAACAATGCGGGCGAGTCGTTCGTCGAAGTCGATATCAACAGTCAACCCGACAACCGCGTTACTACCACCAGTTGACGGAGTAATCCCGCACCGATCAAGGATGGCTTCTGATGCCTTCACCCTGTCTCTTGGTTGTGCTCCGACGTCGTTGGCTACATCCAGTAGGGCTCCGAGCGCTTGTTCTGCAGCTTCTTCCAGTCCTTGCCCAAGCACAATCCGTCGATGCTCTGCACCGGTTGCTATGGCGTGCGAAATTAAAGGCTCTTTGGACCAGGACCAGACGGTGGAAGCCCTCAACCCTAACCGTCGAGCCGTGTCCTTAACGGTGTACCCGGAGTTAAGCAGTCGGCTAGCGACGGCCTTCATCTCAGGCTCATCATTGAACCGTGCTTGCTCGGCCAGCATAGTTGCTACCTCTTGTTCGCCGGCAGGAACAACTGACGTAGGCACTATATGTAGCGGCTGGTTGGCGGGTGCGGCACTACCAGTAGTGTCTGGTGGGAGGTCGTCAATTGTTTCGTCACTCATGTTTAAAGCCTACCCGGTTTAATCTAAAGGTACCACAGCGCACATACATTGTCGGTAACACTTGACTCACATATACCACTGTGGTATCTTTTACTGAGGTGACCCATGGCCCGTAACACATTCAATCCCGCCCCCCTACCAGAACCAGTGTTAGCTGAGTTGGCTAAGTTCAGCACTTATCGGGTCACCAGAACATCCATTGGTTATCAGACACTCGCCGAGGTCTCATGTGCTTCCTGTAGCAAATGGCACGGACCAACCTGGCCTACGGTTGATAACCTACGAAAGCTATGCAACCGTGGCCGATGCTGGTCGTGCAGCTAAGCTCCTAACGCAAAGTTGGATGCCGTCCGTTCAATGCAGTAGCACCGGGTAGGCGCTCCATCAATCCGAATGACGCGACTACGGTGCCTACCATTCCCCGTGCTCAACCAACCGCGAGCAGACCACCGTTGGATTAACTCATCGGGGTCGTGGCCGATCTCTTTGACGACTTCTTTGAACGTCAACACTGAGATGGCAACGTAGTCCCAGTCATCTCCGCTGCCCCAACTACCTGCCCAACCTTTCATTGGTGCGCGTGGTTGACCATGGAAGTCAGTATCCGCTCGGCCCCAGAAACGAGTCTGGTGTGTTGCGCACCAGGAAAGAAGATCCTGCAGTGCCGCTAACGGACGGTCCGCATCGAGACCTGCCATTTCCTGTGACTCAATGAGATAGCTGAATGGGTCGACGTCTGGCTTGGGTACACCAAGAATGTGGGTGATCGCAGCAATCACTTCAAGCACTGCGATGTGTCCCGCGTGTCTACGAGCAACAGCGGTCGTCGCAATCCCCGCGTACTTCTCACGCGCACGTTTGAATATCTGCCTGATGTCATCGTGGTTTGATTTATTAGCCACAAGGTACTGAGCTATTCGCCTGCCAAGATGACCATAGTTCTCGGCTAAAATGTTTTGAGCTTCTTCGCTTACACGAGAACCGATGTCAACATCTGACCCAAGAGGCTTACCCTTAAGACTCAAGACACGAGCACGGGTCCCTGCGTCTTGAGAGAACGATGTCGCAGCCCCTTCACCACTGCTGATAAGAATCGATCGCCAGGACTCAGTGTGCCTTGTGCCTTCGATAGAACCTCGCCCCCTACCTTGACCCTGGCAGAAGTCATAGATCACGTCGCGTACAATCCGAGGGTGCCGCGCGCGCTTCGTTTCATCAAGGATGAGAGGTAGGTTGTGGAGAAACCCTGCAGTGCGCTCAATCCAAACCTTGGTAGCATCCCAGGAATACATGGCTGTCGGGTAAGATTCGGAGGGGCGACCCCAAACGGATGCCGCGTACCGAAGGGCCGTCGTCTTGCCACCACTGGTCTCGCCGCTGAAGTCAACAACGAAGCCAGGCAGATTAAGGATTGAAAGCAACGGCGCTGCCGAGCCTGCGTACATGGCTATGTACATGTAGGGGAATGACGAGACAAGCTCCATCGCACCGATCCACTCTTCCCAGGTGCCCGCGGTAGTCCATCCCGTCGCGAGGGTTTCTAGACCGCTTGGCGGAGTGAGGGCGAAGTTGGAACTTGTCTCATCATTCTCAGCGTAGAACACATCAGGCAACAGGAATCCACCATCAGGCTGCCAACCCATACGGGCAGCAGATCGGATGACAGGAAACCGATGGTTGTTCTCCGCTTCAAAGTCAGCGAGGTAAGCAACCATCTGGGCAGATGTGTTCGAATTAATCGGGGCTTCAAGGTTCACCAACGAGATGATCTTTGACGCGTCAAGGATCGTGCGTCGTTCGATTACCCGAGAGCACCAGCCGCTTGGACCACGCCAGATCACCTGACGCTTTGCCTCACCCGAGTAGACATCGACGGTACGTCCCGCGATAAAGATCGGTGCCGATGCAATTCGAGTACGGGTAAGCTCGCCGTCCATCGAAGCAGCCAACCGGTATACACCCATCAGGTCAATGTCGTACCCGCGAGGTACGTGTAGGTTCTCGAGCGTCGGATACTCAACGACAGTCGGAGGCGGTGCCCCAGTAGAAAACCGTTGGGCCAAGGTTTGTGTTTGTCCTAACTGTTCTTCTAACTGATCGACAAGAGCCTCAGCGGCGCGTCGACTACGCTCCTCTGCGAGCCGCCTTACAGCAGAACGAAACGTCCTTGCTCGTTGTACCTGACCCGGTATGGTCTCGAGAATCGAGATCACTGAACTGAGTGCGCTTTCCGATTGCCGCCACCCGTCCGCTAGCGTAGCCATGGTGTCGGGGTCTTGGATAACCATCCAAGCCGCTCGCTGTTCATCACGGTTCCCATCACGGATAGATATCAATAGCCGCGTCAGAATCCCTTCTGCTGCGTCACCTGCTGATAGACTGGGCTCAGCCTGTTCAACACTGCGAGGTTCTTCTACCGTCGCCGAGCCGTCACTTTCCATTTTCACATCCTAAATTTAAAGTCCGAAGTCCACATCTATTTACTCAAAGAACAGGAACGCATCGCCCGGACCGAGTGGTCCAGACGACGCAACCCAAAGCCGACGTCATTTCCTGGAGGTCATGAGTCAGGCACAGAAACTCTATCGGTACGGAGCCGCCCGTGTCAAACCATTGATCGCAATATCCTGTTATACTTTTTACCAAGGTATCAGGAGGACCAATGCCACCAAAGAAAAAGACTGCACCGAACGTCAAGAAGACGAGCGCCGTAACTAAGAAGGGCGCAAAGCCCAAGAAAGTTACCGCGACACCGGCACCACCGGCACCGAAGAACCGGCAGATAGAACTCATGACAAACACAGGGCTGTACACGCTAAGCTTCACAGATGACGCCGCGTTTGAAGCCGCCATGGCTGTAGTGAAGTCCGCACCAAGTGAACCAACAGGGTCTCGGTCGACAAGGCAGTACAAGATTACTACCCCTGACCTTACCTGCATGTTCCACATCATCGACCGGTACGTAGTTCACGAGTCGTAGCTCTTGGGTGTCCAGCCACTCTCGAGATCAGAAACAAGTATCTCAACCGTGAGCGTCACAGACGCGCATCTACTGCACCGACGCCTTCGGGCCACCCAGTCTTGGGTGTACCAGGAAACGCTGTCTCTGATTTGTTTTTGTCCGCCAAACTTGGCGTTCGAGTCGCCGCAACGTGAGTCGATTACCTTCGTCTTGTTACCGCATTGAGAGCACAACATGGCTATGCCTTGGGTGTTGGTGGCATCGGAAGTACGTTTGAGCTTCGTACTATGTAATAGCCCCCATCCTCATTGATGTGGATATGCGTAGGTGACAGGCCGTCGCGTATAATAGAGGCCACGGTATCCCGTGACATCATTTGAATGTCATCTGGGGTAAACCCTGAGTCCTCAAGGATAAGAGAGCTACGAGACGTGACACGAAACCCACCCGTCGCGTGGTTGATACTCGTCTTGCTCACCTCAACTTCTTCCACGGGTAGTTCTTCTTCGTCCACAGAGTCGACGGCGCACCAAGACTCGCTTGTCTTATCCATATCAATCACCGTCCACCCCTTTGGTGGTCGACCCATAGGCCGAATGGTACTGGCCATGATGACTTGACCATCGAAGTTCGAGAAGCTTCGCATGACGGCACCTAAAGTCTTGCCATCCCACGCACGATCTTCTGGTATCAGGATGGCGGGAGCGGTCTCAGGCAACCCCTCAGAGACTGCCATCGCTATCGATGTCACAATCGATGTCCACTCTGCCCCCGATAGGGCGGCATGAAGTTTGCCGTTGCGAAAGATCCCCATTCGGAAGACCGCTTTGTTCCCATCCATAAGCTCAATCTTGAACGTCCAGTCTGACGGCAGGTACTTCTGCACCCGGTCTGAAAAGTCCTGGGCCCTTTCTCCCAACAACACACCGACAGCAGACTCACATGATAGCTTCAGCGTTTTGTACGACTCCACCTCATCCTTCATAGTCATCGCGCGGTTTCTTGCGTTCGCTAAGGTTTCCCACTGCGCCTGTGTGTTCTCCAACTTGTTCAAGGCACTCATCACAGTTTCCAGCTTGGCTTGAGCTTCGGCCACGGGGAGTATCTGACTGTCTAACTTGAGTAGAGGAACCCCTTCAAGCTGCCTGACTTTCGCTCCGAACTCTGTGGTGTGCTGCTTGTAGGTATCAATCTGAGATTGGATACCCGCGAGTTTTTTAACCCCGTCGGCTGACTGATTGTTCCAGTCGGTTTGTTGCTGGGCATAAAAGGTCTGACAGTTTTTAAGATGTTCTGCGCCGACATGGCTACTGCAAACGGGGCAAGCGTCTAAATGATGTTTAATCGCGACATCAATTATCTTGATTGCGTGCTCAACATTCTCACCCTTCTTAGGTAGCTGAGCTTTCATTTGGTTGTAGCTGTCTTGAGACAGGCGCGTTTGGTTCTGAAAGTATGCCTGCTTATCTTTAAGCTCGATTAGTTTAGCTGCTCGTTCATCGACGGACATGCTACCGACGGAGCGGATTGACAGGTCAAGCACCTTGCGCGCCTCGGCCACATCAAAGCTCAGCTTATCTCTGTCCGCTGCGGACGGCCGACTATCAACGGTGTCCCCGATACTCTCCAGAATAAACTCCGCACCCTTAGACTCTTTGGCTGCTTCACGTTGACGTTGCCCCGCGTAAGCTGCGACCTCTATCAGTGTCTCAACGGCCGTGCGATTACGACCTTTGTTACCCGCGACCTCTCGATACTTCTCATGCAGGTCCGTAGGTAGGTTCGCCACGATGGCGTCCAAGGTGATTCCGTCACCGGACCAAGCCAGAAACGCCTTCCTTGCTGACGCAGGTGAGCCCGATAGTGCCGACGCAACGACCCGGTGGACCAAAGTGTTTGCTCCTGGGCCAGTATGTTTCGGGCGCTTAACGGTTCCGCCGTCGCGACAAACGTGGAAGGAGGTGGTGTTGCCATCCGAGAGTTGGGTTGAGATACCCAGTTCGTCTCCAGGCGCCAGCGTAAGAAGAAGTGCTGCGTCAGACACAGCGTTCCGTCCGAAGATGTCATCGGCAGATCCTGCGACGGATAACTCTACCGATTGAATGATGCTGCTTTTGTGGCTGGTGTTTGTGCCGACGAGCAACGTGTGTTGCCCGAGTTCAATTTCCCAAGGCTCACCACCATCTCGTGGTGATTTTAGATTGCTATAAACAGTTTTAACAAAGGGGCGCATAGATCCTCCAGGATTCGTGCTTCGGGTGGACTAAGAAACTATCGGGTAAATACCGCAGTGTCAAGAGTCAAACTCTAACCGTGCCCATGCAGTCCAACTATCGTCAGGTGACTTAGTTAGTTTCGTGACCTGTCTAAACGTGTGTTCCTCTGGGCACCAAGCGTAGACGTGCTTCGATTCTGATAGAAACCCTTCGAGTATTTCTGCCGTAGCCTTACCCACCGTGGGTGATTCATCCGCGGAATCTATCGGGACGATGACACCGTGGTACAAAGGGGCGCCCGTGTAGTCGATCCCAAAGGGTACATCACGACACCAGGCTTTCCAGCCTCCGAGTGCCGCCGCACGATTCTCATAGTCGTCTCGGCCAGAGATTACCGTTGCCTGCCAGCCGTCCCCACTAAGCGCCGTGGATGTTTCTAAGCACCAGACTTCAATATCAGTAGGCTCATCTTGTTTTGAGTGAGCTAAAAACCATTGTGAATGACTCATCGTGTCCCCTAAATATCTTTTAAGCTTCGACCAACATCGGCCTCAGCAGTCATTGTTACGTCCCACCCTGGGATCTTTACCGTCATACATTCTTCAACTATCCGCCGAGCAGCTTCAATCTTGGGCGGTAAGTCTTCACCCGCAACAGGCTCCCAGTTGGCGGGCAGTCCCTCAGGTAACGGCATCTCAACCGCTATCGAATCATGGCATTGATGGATCATTCCCGTACCCTTACCTGCGTAATCAAACGGGAACGCGTTGATAATCTCTTGTTCCGCCAAGCGCATAATCGATGACTCTGCTGCCAGGATCGGGAAGTTTACAACCTCGTTCTTCTTTCCGTCTGAGAGCGGGCCTGACCGTCGCTTAAGAATTGGTTCAACCATGTACCTTTGGTGGTCGTAGACCTGCATCATTTGCTGCCACGCCGTCGCCCACTCAGGCTCCGCCTCAAGCCATTTATTATGAAAGTGCCTCACTTCACGCACCTCGAACTTTAGATACGGCATGCGCCCATCGTCCGTCTCAGTGCTGGTGAGTATCTGCCAAACAGTTGTCGGGTCAGCCCAATAGATAGACGCGTAACGAAATGTCTTCATCACATCGCGCATCGACTTGGCTTCACCGCCGAGTGGCTTTCGGTTAAGGCTGAATCCATCTGGCCCCCAACCCGTGGCATTTTTAAAGTCACTACCAAAGATGTCGTACGCCAAGAGGTTGTGCGGATCTTTCCCCGTGTCGAAGCACTCAAGCAACCGGGGTATCTTCCAGTAGCAAGCAGCGATTCTTAGGTGAGCCTGGTCTAAGTCAGCCCCGACAAGTATCCGACCCTCAGGGGCGGCGAAGATTTTCTTTAGTCGACCTTGTCCCTTACGGTTACCAATGTTCTGTAGGTTTGGTCCGCTACTTGATAGTCGACCGACACTGGTCACATGAGCATTCCAAGTGGAGCGCACTCGACCGTCGTCATGCACCAACCCCTTCTTTGGGTCTTGGGCTCTACGCCTTAAAGGAACTAAGACTGTGCCCAAAATTTTATTCTTCTCTCTACGATACAACCTGAGTTCTTTCAAAAATGCTTCTTGATCTTGGCCCAACCTGCCCGACGCAAGATGCGCACGAAGTACGGCATCGCCTGTACCCGGTGCCCCTGTCTCAGTATAAAAATCACGGGCCTCCATCGAAGCCGGAATGCCCAGACCCCAGTGTTCGTACAGTAGATTGCGTATCTGATCCGCACTGCCTGGATTCAACTCGTTGATTGAATCTGAGTCGAGTCGCTTAATGCCGATGCTCTGCGCGAGTGACTGCAGATTCTTGTAGCGTTTCCTTACTGATATCTCATACTCGTGCTCAAGCTCATTGCGAAGTTTCTGGTCTACCCACACACCTGACTTGTGCATACCGACACACATTTCTTGCGTCGCGTGGTCAATCTCGTTTAGGTTCCATGGTTTATCCGCGGGCCAACCGGCGGGTTTAAGTCCCGGGTTTGACGGCTCGAATACTCCGACAAGGGACGAGGCATCAATCAACGGTACAACGATACGGGCGTTTACAGTGGCGTCAATAATGTTGTAGCTAAGAAGCTCCGTGTCGTCTTGGCTGCCCGTCGATATCTTTGTACCCTTCTCCGTCGTCTCCCAACGCTCTACATCTGTGAGCACTGAGCCAATAGTTTTAAGCCCCTTGGGAAGATCAGGTGCGCGGAACCGCGCATGAAATAGTGTGTCGACCAAGGGCTTCGGCGTCACGCCAAGCTGTGTCTCAATAACCATTCGGTCGTAGTACCCCGCGTTGTGACCTACCCAGACACGACCGTCAGTAAAGACGCGACGGAAGATGTCTTTGATCTGTTGCTCTTGTTCAGGTGGGTAAAGCCGTGTCACCCCATCCGTTGATAACAATCCGACACCGACGGCTCGCGCATTCTGATCGATGATATTCCGCGCGACCTTACCGTTGCGACCCAAGTCAGGTATAGCAACCGCGATCGTGCGGAGATTACATTCTAACGGCTCAATGCCGTCGGTCTCCACATCGTAGGTCCAGAACGGCGCGGGTTGCTCAAACCAAGCGGCCAACTCTTTTGGTGTGGGATTGATTAATGAGTCCGGCTGAGTCCATCGAAGGCGGTCATTAAACCATCGAAAGGCTTTTGATATGTCTGACTGGAGTACATGACGCCAACTTGGAGCCCGCAGAATAAATGATGGGTGCAGTGTCGGGAGTAGCTTACGTGCGCCATTTTCAGGTACCCAAACCCAATCACGGTTGACATACATCGGTCCACCACGCGTCGCTTGGATGCTGCTTGTTTGTCCCGTCAAGGCTGACGTCGCCGTCTTGCCTAACGTGATCACATACTGGTACCTCGACGCTACTTGGAGTAGCCTCGGCCGACAGCACACAGATGGATGTTGGTAAGGTTCTTCACCATTCTTTACACGAACGCGGTTCAGTCGGTCCAACGCCCGACTCATTCGTCTCCAAGCGCCCGAGTCTTGTCCGCTAGGGCGACACGAGATGACGTGGTCAAGGTCAATGTCGACCCGTCGTTTCCCGCTCGCTGTTAAGGCATTCACCCATTCGCTCCCGGCGCGACCGACAAGCGGCCTGCCATGCTGAACTTCATCTGAGCCAGGAGCTTCTGCGATTGCAATGACAGAAGCCCCCCGGTGAAACTCTCCACCGACGGGCCTCCATTCATCTTTACGCAGCGGTCCCTCTGGCCCTAAAGGACAGACGTCGCATTGAGCGCCACAACTTTTAGGGTCAAAGGCCGCCACGAATTAACTCACGATACCTTGTGCAGCGCTCGCAGGAGGCGGCAGAACAACGCTAACAGATGGTACCGGGGCACCGTTTGTTGGTGCCGTCGAAACCGCTGCTGTTGGTTGAGCAGCAACTGGTGCGGCACTGGTTGACTTGCGTGCCTCGTACTGTGCTTTGGTGAGGAACTTACTGACCTCGTTGTACGACCCCTGCACACCCTTCTGACCAGGCACAAAGTCTACGTAGGCAAGACGACCATCGTTCAATGCACACAGAAACCACGAGTCATTGATCTCTGACGCGGTCTCGATGTTCTCTTTCGTGTAGCCAAGAGACTCAAGCACGGTACGAACCGCCGCCATACGACCGCGGACTTGCTTGTCGGTCAGACCGGGAAGCGCATTCCCGTTGTCATCAAACGGCAGGCTAAAGAATGTAAACATCTTAAAGCCGTTCTCAAACTGAAGGTGAAATCGACGTGTGCCAGGTTTATCGTTGGCACCAGTTTCGATGTCGACGATTGAGACGGGGTAAAGACCCGCCTCGGGTACCGAAGAACCAAGTGAACTGATGCCTTGAAAGGCGCTGCCGGAAAGTTTAATAGCCATGATAGGCTCCATTTTTTGGGTTGGTGGTCAAATTGACCGGGGGTTGACTCGTGTCAAGAGTTTGATGGTGGGGGTGGTGGAAGTGTCGGCGAGTTTGCTTTCGCCGCCTCTGCCGCCTCAAAGTTAAACAGTGACCTACTTGATTGCTGCATAAGAACACCACGGGCAATGCCATCTTGGCATGCCCAGCGAAGGTGTAATTGGTTGTCAGTCCGACCTGACACCGCCGACTGGATTGAATCCTGAACGGTGGCTCCAGATAGCATACCTTGTGCCACGATATCTGCAACCTCATCCTGCCAATCTAAATCTGTCAGGCGATTAAGCCTGTAGTTACTCTCACTTGCGCGCAATATTTCTCTCAGGTTTCCTGGAGTTTTCTTAGAGCACACACCAGTACGATCACCTGTGACCCACTCAGGGTCCGTTGGATCGCAGTAGTAGATGCTGGGAAACCACGGGTCAGGATAGTTCGGGTCAACCATCGCGCGAACGTTCAAGTCACACCACGCAGGAAGCGTCTCTACCTGATTACGTGAAGGCACATCGGGACCACCAGGACAAAAGAGACCCGCCGCGTTTGTACCCGGCATTCGTTCGTGGAAGGTCATCAAGAGATGAACGCCGAGGTGCCGAGACAAATGCGCAATCTCAAGCAAGTAGTGGTTCAGTTGTTGGTACGGAAAGAAATGATCCTTCTTGCCGCTTCGACCCGTCGGTGCTTCCTCTCCCCACTCAAGCATTGAGCGCTGGCAGAGATGACTCAGATCATCGACGACAACCGCACCGTATTTAATCGCCTCACCGGTTGTTGCTAAGTGACGGAGAAGCGCCACCAGGTCAGGAAGATTCTTCGGTGAGTTAGGATGAACTGACGGAGTGAAGCCGAGTTCATTCTGTGCCACGAGTGTTATCGCGGATGGCACACCGAGGAACAACGCAGACGGAAACGTGGCTAACGCGTCGCTCGTTTTCTTCTTCTTTGGCTTACCGTAAACCGTAATCATAACGGTTGGAAGCTTACTATCTGATTCCATGATCTCTCCAGGTTGGTTCTTTTTTGGGTGTAGGGACTAACAGATTCAACGGAAGCGTTGCGTCAGACGGTGGCAGCTTCGCCGTAGAAACACATCTTAATCGCGGGGCACGCACCGTAACGACCAACACAAGCAGTCTCGTGCTGTACCTTCGGCCAGGCCCAGTAATCAGGTAGCTCCAAGTCAAGACGGGCAAGTGAGTGTTCGGCGCGCCACAACATGTCAGCGAAGTGCTTGTCTCTGTGAGGCGTTGCAGGAACCATCGGCCGTGCAACATTCCAGGGCTCTTGAGTTTGAATAAGGTTCAACGCGACCCCGCCAAAGTCCTTGCCATAGAGTTGCTTGCCCATGATTCTGAACGCAGCAAACCCCCCGTCAATAGCGTAGCCGTCGACGCTTTTGTTCGCCGAGACACGAGCCTGGTGCTTGTGGTCCCAGATGAAGACCTTACCTGCGCGGTCGCGAATCACAAGGTCGAGTCGGCGCGTCAAGACAACAGCCGCACCAGACTCAGGGTGACCGGGACAATTGAGAGGTGATGGTATAATCTTGGAACCATCCCACGCCTTTACTGACGCCGCCCGGCGGTTAAAGTGTTGTTCTTCGTGGTGGACTACCCACATGCCCCACTCGTTTTCTTTCGTACCTAAGACGGCTGTGACCGGGTACTCAACGGCAACAACCTCACCCGGACACTCTGGGTGCTTATCCAGGTATCGATGAAACGTTTCAACCATGCGGTCGATGTACTCATGCCCACCGTTGGTGTCGCACCAAACCTGTACGGATTCTTCCGGCTCGAGAAAAACACTGGGATCATCGTACCGTGTCTCGTCGACCCACACTCCATGAGGGGACCGCGCTCCCCAGATTGCATGCTGATGCGCCTGGATGACGTGGCCCATGCTGCCCCGGGTAAGCGCGCTCGCAGGGATTAGGCTCATGTTCAACCGGTTCTGGTATGCAAACAACTGGGGACAACGAAAGAAAGAACCAATCCGTGACCAACCACGAGAAGACCTGCCGGCGTCGATAAGAATCTTTTTCACGCTACCTCCAACTTGCTGAGAATGCTGCTTACAAGGGCGTCTTCATCTTCCATGCCCAGGAGCTTTTCCCCCAGACCTTTAAGCTCGTCGGCCTTTAGGAAGGATTCAATAGGACCGAACTTGTCTACGAGGATCTGAACCACACGCTCGTCATAGGTACCTTGGGCGACGACGACTTTAAGTAGTGTGGCGCTACCACCGAGGCGGTCGAACCGACCCTTCCACTGAACGAAGTCACCAGGCTTCCAGGGGAGCATAGCGAAAATGGCGAGGTCCGCAGTCTGCATGCCGTCGACACCGACGCCGACACTTTGTCCCGTTGCAATCAAGCAACACGGTCCCGTTGACTCTCGGAATGTGTCAACCATCGTGTCCCGGTCAGACTCGGGGACACCCCCGTGTACCATCCAAACTGGAACCTCACCCAAGGCCTCGTCTCCCCGCTTCAAAGCTTGACGCAGATCATGTTCCCATAGCTCTGTTTCTCGCCTACGAGCGGTAAAGATTACGACCTTACCCCCACCCTTTAAGCCTTCAATCGCCTCACTTACTACGTACTTACGTTTCCGTGTGCATGCCTCAGCTAAACGAGCCTCAACAACACGCTCTTTCCCTAAGTGATTCTCGCGCGCGTCCTTCACTAAGCCACGCATAGCCTGGCCGAATGTCTGCTTGTCACTCCACCGGTCAGCCCGATTGAGTTCCGTCGCGCTGAGATAAGCAACTTGAACCCTTGTATCAGGCAGGGCTGAGTGGGACTCGGCGTAAGGAACCTCGTGAACAAAGAACGAGCACCGGGCCTTAAGCTCGTGCAAGTTGCTCGCACCGACATCATCTAAGCCGCCGAACTGACCCGGACGAGCGTCACAATACCGACGAGCAAAATTGGAGTAGCTGTGCGAAAACCCCCCAGGAGCAAGCAAGTCAAGCTGAGACCACAACCTGCGAGGTCTGCCATCATCAAGCGGTGTAGCTGTCAGGCCGATGCGTAGGTCAACACAAGCGAGCCGGCTCAAGTCCATCATAGCAACGGCACGATTCTCGCGGTCAACCGCAGAGTTTGCGCGATTGCTGGCTGCCGTCTTGCGCCTTTCGAATGACACGCTGCCGTCAGCCTCTTGAATAGCAGTCCAACGCTTGCGGCTTCCGTGGGTGTGTATCTCGTCGAGAATGATTGTTTTCGGTAGCATCTGTTTCGCAGTACTGATGTTATCCGCGAGTGCTTCTGCCCCCATGATTACAAAGGGTCGCGTTCGTTCTCGGGCACACTCCGACAGGTAGTCCTCGAACGTCTGGTCTTTTTTACGTATGTCAGATACGGGCCGAACCCGAAATGGTTTTAAGTTCGTGTATTCTTGAACTTGGCTCCACCAGACATGACGTGCCTTTGCGGGGCACACGATAAGAATCGGGCCCGGTCGACTTAACGACGACATAATGGCCCCGAGAGTTTTACCTGAGCCACAAGCCCAAACATTCATGGCCCAGGGGCGAGAGCTTGCCCATTCGACACCCATAAATTGGTACGGGGTCGCGATATCAAGTACGTGAGCCCGTAATTCACCGCGCGTAACCGCCGCCTCGGCGTGTGCTCTACCCGCAATCTCTATCTGCTTCCGCTGCGCAGGCTCATTAGACCAACCAGTGATACGCCCAATGTCTTTCGCCGAGAACGTGTACGCGATTGAATTATGTGCGAGTGACCCCTCGACTAACCAGGCTGCATGTAGGGGTGCGTATATCTCACACGAAATCATCGCGTCTCTTTGCTCTGGCGTCGCGTTTTTTAGCCTAAGCCGACGACCATATGACCTACGGCCGTAGACAAGGGTGCCGGGAACGGTCGCCTCGATGCTCTCTAAGAACGTCAGTGAGTTCCGTGAGGCTACGTTGTAGGTGATGTGTGGTTGTTGTTGCATGCAGAGACTTTATTTCAGTCATGACAGGGTGTCAAGGTATAAAGTTGACGTGGGTTCCTTTTTGGGCTACCGTAACGGTGATCTGGAGATTCTAATGTCATTAAGTTCATTTTCCCGAACGATGCGTATGTACCGAGAAACACGAAAGTGGTCTCTCGCAGACTTAGCTCGCTCGTCTGGTTTGAGTCAGTCAGAGGTGAGCCGTATTGAATCAGGCTCACGATTACCCACGATGAGGCACGTTAAGGGACTGTCTGAAGCCTTCTCATCGTCACCAAAAACAGGTGACAACGAGCCTGTACGATACGAAAGTTGGGTAGCTCACCTCGTTGACCTTGGTGAACGGGCTCGAATTGATGCGCGCAGTGGTCCTGGTCGATGGGCAAAACGCTGACCTGCTTCGCGACTTATCTCAGGGCGTCTATCTTGAGCTTCAGTATTTCGTTCTCGCGCTTGACGTAGTCTACTTCAACCTTCAAGCCCGCAACCTCGGTCATCAACAGAATGATTTGTTCCAAGTGCTCATCTCGTTCTTCTTCCAGCCGATCAACTCTCCTAATGAGGTCGTCGCGGTACATCACTTGCTCTGCCTTCTCTTCCTTCTTTACCTCTCTTTTCTGCCTCGACATAAACTCATAGAACTTGAAAGCACCGGCGCTGAACACACCTGTAACAGCGGCTACGATTGCGGCAGTGGCGGTTGGCTTATCCATGGATATCCTTGTGCATTATTTCCACACGCATTTTAACGTATATCCAAACCCACAGGGCAAAGTACACGCCTGTGACTACAAGGCTGCGGCCAACTTCGCCAATAGCGAACTCAGGGTCAGCCATAACGCTCATAACAAACTTAGTGGTCGAGAAGATGTACAGTATCAGATAGACGCCAACGAACCTGGAGCAGGACCGGATGTTCGGCAGACTGAACAGCATCCCAAGGGCCACAACAAAGTACATCGCGTA
>TARA_R110002110_G_scaffold12108_2_pt1 | contig 16299 bp, 13 predicted proteins | sample TARA_R110002110 | Tara Oceans TARA_R110002110 (sample SAMEA4397330) | marine metagenome | biome: Polar Biome; feature: [SRF] surface water layer (ENVO:00010504); material: water (ENVO:00002006), including particulate matter (ENVO:01000060) such as... | depth 5 m
GACCGCTGCCGGACCCTGGATGTACAGTCGAGAACATTGTGCCGCCAACCGCAATTTCCACCCGGGAGACGGCGGTCCACCCGGCGCCTTTTTTCCAACGCCCAAGCCTGGGGCGAGTTTCGCCTTGCGCTGCGTCGATGTCCAACCCCGAATGGCAAATTTCATCCGAGATCTGCAATGGACTGAAACAATGCGCCGGAATGGATTGCCGTGCCAGGGCAATCCAAACCAGCGATACCCGCGTCAGTGCAGGTCACTGTCGCTTGCGCAATGCCCCTCGACAGTTCATTGCAAGACGTCATTTCCGGCAAGCGCTCAGATTATCTCGTCTTCGTCAAACAACGGGTCTGCTTCGAGCTGCGCGGTAAGATCGTCTACAGCGGCTTCGGCGGTATCGTTTGACTTGACCGCCGCAAGATGGAAAACGGCGTCGCCTTCGTTGACAATTGGCAACACCGCCCGACCGATGATGATACCGGAAAACGGCGCGACGATAGCCGTCTCGCGTTCGCCGAACGGGTCCGAGACGGCCCCGAGTGTTTCCCCCGCAGTGACCACGTCGCCGCGGCGCTTGTACGCCCGAAGCAGGCCGCCCATCGGTGCGCGTATCCACTTGCTTGACGCACACATCACCGAGGCGGATTTGGCCCGGGCGATTCCGGTTGCCGGCAACATCTCGAGATGGCGCATGACGCGCAAGATGCCGGCCACCCCGGCCCGCACCGCCATTTCATCGAACCTGAGCCCCTCTCCTGCTTCATAGAGCAACATGTCGACACCGGATTTTTCGGCGGAACCGCGCAGCGAGCCGTCGCGCACCGGCGACGTCAGAATGACATGCGCGCCGAACACCTTGGCCAGCACCATCGCGTTCTGGCTTCCCGACGAAACCCTGATCTGGGGCAGGTTGGTGCGGTGAACCGCCGCCGAATGCAGGTCTATACCGACGCTGCACCGGGCCACGATCTCGGTCAGGAACAAATGCGCGAGGCGGGCGGCCAGTGATCCGCCCACGCTGCCGGGAAAGCAGCGGTTCAGATCGCGGCGATCTGGCAAATAGCGAGAATGATTGATGAAACCAAAGGTGTTGACGATGGGCACGACAATCAATGTACCGCGCAGCGACGACAGGTTCGCCATGCGCAGCAAGCGACGCACAATTTCCACGCCGATCACCTCATCGCCGTGGATGCCCGAACTGACAAACATCGTCGGGCCATTGCGCCGCCCGTGAATGACATGGGCCGACATGGTCACCGGGGTATGGTCGGACAGCACACTGACCGGCAGGTCGATGGTCCGGCGGTCACCGGCGGCAATGGTCTTGCCGCCGAACACGAACGCTGTCCGCGCGGGCATCAGCCTTTACCCTTTGTTTTGGTCGCGCCGACTTTGGCGTGCACCTCGATATATCTGATGATGCTGCCAGCGATGTCTTTTCCGGTCGCTTTTTCAACGCCTTCAAGACCGGGGGAGGAGTTGACCTCCATCACGACCGGGCCGTGATTGGCGCGCAGCATATCGACGCCGCAAACATTCAGACCCATGGTCTTCGCCGCACGAATCGCTGTCGAGCGCTCTTCGGGGCTGATCTTGATCATCCGGGCACTGCCCCCACGGTGCAGGTTCGAGCGGAATTCGCCTTCCGCCCCGGTCCGTTGCATCGCCGCGACAACTTTGCCGCCCACAACCAGCGCGCGGATATCGGTGCCGCCCGCTTCCTTGATGAACTCCTGCACCAGAATGTTGACGCCCGCCCCCCGGAACGCCTCGATGACCGATTTGGCCGACCGGTCGGTGTCGGCCAGGACGACCCCGATACCTTGCGTCCCCTCGAGCAGCTTGATGACCAGCGGCGCACGACCGGCAAGCCTGATCACCTCGTCGGTTTGTTTCGGATCATGGGCGAAAGTCGTGACCGGCAGGCCGATCCCGTCGCGCGCCAAAAGCTGCATCGAGCGCAATTTGTCACGGCTTCGGCCAATTGCCACGCTTTCGTTCAACGGATAGACACCCATCATCTCGAACTGGCGCAACACAGCCATGCCGTAGAAGGTGACCGACGCCCCGATGCGCGGGATGACGGCATCGTAAGACGGCAGTTTCTCGCCATTGTAGTAAATCTCGGGCCGGCGCGACGCGATGTTCATGTAACAACGAAGAGTGTTGATGATATCAAGCTGATGGCCACGGGCCTCCGCCGCCTCTTTCAGGCGACGATGCGAATAGAGGTCGGGATTTCTTGCCAACATAGCAATTTTCATTTCGGCTCCTCTCGGCTGCTTTTCTTTTTCGGCGTTTTCGGAACCGGTGCGCCCACCAGGTAGGATCGGCCACTGTCAACCAGCAGATTGTGCCGGCGGATTGCGGTACGGCCGATGATAATCGGATAGGTCATCCCTGCCCGGTCGGCCAACGACAGATCAATTTTCCAGTGCCGTCGACCAATGAGCAAAGTCGTGCGGATGATGATCCGACACTCGGCGATGCCACTGGTGTTCCTGATCTCGCGTTCGTCGTGAATCGGAAAACGGCACTTCGCGATTTTTCCTTTGCCGATCCGGGGCGGCAGGAATTCAACCAGGTGCAAGCCATCCTCATCCACGACCCGGATCTTGTGGGCATGCAACGCCGTGGTTCGCGCCCCGGTGTCGATCTTGGCATGCAGCACCGGCAGACCAAGCTCCGGCAACCCCACCAGTTCACGCCAGCCGATCACTTGAGACGGATGCATTCCGGGGGTGCCGACAGCCAGCTTCGCGGGCGATACGTTCATTGGGCGACCAGCAGCGGCATCATCAGGCTGGCCAGACTCAGGACGAGGAAAAAGCCCGCCATATCGGTAATTGTGGTCAGCAACGGGCCACTTGCAACCGCTGGGTCCTGCCCGACGCGTTTCAGCAGCAAGGGTATCACGCCACCGATGGAGACCGCGAGAACCGTGTTCAGCGCCAGCGCAAGACCGATCACAAGACCAAGCCATCCGTTGCCCTTCCAGACCCAGGCGACAATCCCGATCAGGACCCCGAGTGCGAGCCCGTTGATGACCCCGACCGAGGCTTCTTTCAGCCAGACCCGAAGGGCATCCCGGGGCCGCACCAGCCCGAGCGACAGTTCCCGCATCGTGACGCCGACGGCCTGATTGCCGGAACAGCCGCTCATGTCCGAGACCATCGGCAGGAAAACCGCGATGGCGATGACGGCGGTCAGGGTTGACTCGTAGGCCGAGATGACACTGGCCGCGATGATGTTCAGGACAATGTTTGCCGACAGCCAGGCTAGCCGACGACGTGACCGGATGCCAAGCGGCATCGAACGCAATTCATCGCCGACAATACCTTGCATGCGCAAATTGTCGGTCTCGGCCCGTTCAAGGGCGGCGGAGTCGACGGCAGAACGTGACACGGCACCCACAAGCCGCCCGTCGGCCTCGACGACCGGCAGGCCCAGAAACGGATGCTTGTCAAAAATATCCTGAAGCTCATCCAACGACGTATCGGTCGTGACCGTCAATGGCTCCACCATGATCGAGGTCAGCGGCGCGCTTCGCCTGGCCGTCAGCAGGCCACGCAGAGACACCACGCCGATCGGCTTTCCCGCGTCATCGACGATGTAGGGATGCTGGCCCCGGTAGCGCTCGAAATCGTCGTCTTCGCTGGCGAGACCGCGCAGGACGGCGCCGACCGTGGCGGTCTGCGGGAATGAAAACGCCTCGGCGACCATCAGACCGCCCGCGGTATCATCCGCATACACCGCCAGCCGCATGACATCGGCGGCGTCGTCGGCATCCATTTCGGCAAGGATGGCGTCAGCATCCACTTTGTCAAGATCGCCGATCAGGTCCGCCTGGACGTCCGAATCCAGTTCGTCAATGATTTCGGCCGCCCTGACCGCCGTGAGGCGTTCAAAGAGGTCGGTTGCGGTGGATTGCGGTGCCTCCTCGATCAGACTGGCGGCAAGTTCGGACGGCACCAGCGAAAGGACCGCATCGCGATCATCGGCGGACAGGTTGAGAAGCTCACGCAACGCTTCGCTCAGCGGCAAGCCATCCAGAATGGCAGCCATCGCGTCAGAGTCCTTCGCGTCGACCACCAGTTGCAGCCGACCTGCGGTATCAAGTTCGTCCTCTGCCGGCGTGGCGGTCACATTTTCTTCCAATTTGGCCTCCATCGTTTCCAAATCATTATGGATGTATCTAAATTCTGTCTATAGACAAAATTTTTTTGCCTATGTAGTTTCGCGCCATGGATGCAAAGATCATCAAAGAGGCGGTTCTTACGCTCGCGGAACTCTATGGCAAGAGTTTTGGCGGCAAGGTTTCGGGCCGCTACAGAATTCCGCGAAAACTTGTCTGTGACCTGTTCGAAAGACGCCGCATCTATCCCGAGGAAATTCTTCTTCTGTCCCGCGCCATGATGGAGCATGGCTATGTATTGATCGACATGGACAGTTTCTTCATTGTCCTGAGCTCGAACACCTTCGGCAATTACCGCAGGGTCAATCGCGACTGCATTTCCCGTCAGTCCGCTGCCCCGAAAGCCCCCTGCGATCTGTGACCGGCAGACCGAAGCGGATATTGCCGGGAGGCTCGGAACACCCTGCCCGACGACGCTTTGCTGCGCGAAACGTGAACGGAAAATCCAGCTTGCGGTTGGCGAGGTCCTGCGCGACGCGGCCCGCGCCTTGTCAAGGTTTTCCCCCGACGCGATTGCCGGGCTTTTGCTGTGTCAAAGTGCGGCCACGGGGGTCGGGTCGCAGCGACGGTCGCGCGAAACTTGTTGTCACTTGCCAAATTTCCAGTCTAAGCTTCGTGAAACAAATGATGCAGTTAAATCTGCACATTGAGAACAATAATACTCTGGGAGGAATATCATGAGAAACACTGTTTTGACGACCGCCGTTCTGCTGACGACGACTGCCTTTTCGGGCACTGCGGCCTTGGCCGAGTTGAACCTGTATTGTTCAGCCCAGGAAGAATGGTGCCAACTCGTGGCAAAAAGCTTTGAAGAAGCCTCGGGAATCGATGTCGCGATGACCCGCAAGTCTTCGGGTGAAACCTTTGCCCAGGTAAAGGCCGAAGCGAGCAATCCCAAAGGCGATGTCTGGTGGGGTGGCACCGGTGATCCGCACCTCCAAGCCGCCGAAGAAGACCTGACCGAGCCCTATATCAGCCCGATGCGCAGCCAGTTGCACCCCTGGGCCATCCGCCAGGCCGAAAGCGCCGGCAACAAGACGATCGGTATCTATTCCGGGGCGCTTGGGTTTGGCTACAATACCGACATGCTTGCCAAATCTGGGCTGCCGGCACCGGCCTGCTGGGAAGACCTGACCAAACCGATCTACAAGGGCATGGTCCAGATCGCCAACCCCAACTCATCTGGCACCGCCTACACCACGCTGGCCACCATGGTTCAGTTGTTTGGTGAAGAGGGTGGATTCGACTACATGAAACGGCTGCATGCCAACGTGAACCAATACACCAAGTCGGGATCGGCCCCGATCAAGGCCGCCGGCCAGGGCGAGACGCTGATCGGTATCGTCTTCATGCATGACGCCGTGGCGCAAACGGTCGCGGGTTTCCCGATTGCCACCGTCGCCCCCTGTGAAGGTACGGGCTATGAGATCGGCTCGATGTCGATCATCAAGGGCGCGCGCAACATGGACGAGGCCAAGAAGTTCTACGACTGGGCACTGTCCACCGAAGCGCAGAACCTGGCGCTCCAGGTCAATGCCTTCCAGGTCATGTCAAACGTCGGCACCACCAAGTCCGACAAAGCGCCTGACCTCGCCTCGATCAAGCTGATTGACTACGACTTCAAAAAATATGGCTCGTCTGACGAGCGCAAGCGCCTGTTGTCCAAGTGGGACACCGAAGTCTCGACGTTGCCGCAGTAAGATCATTGCGCACTTCAAGCCTTGAAAAAACCACCCATCCGGTGCTGATCTTCTGGATCGTCGCCGGGTGGGTCGGGTTTGGTATCCTGCCCTGGTACGGCGTCGAGCGTTTTTACCAACTGCAATGGTTGGTGGACGGCTGGCCGTTCGCCCGGGATTATGCGCCCGCAGCCGTGTTGGTGGCCATGGGGCAAAAACTTTGGCTGGCACCGATTTTGCTGCCGCTTGCAGCCCCCCTTCTGATACTGGGCCGGTTGAAGACCGATCCGCTTTATGCCCGCATTCTGATACTGTCGGGAGCGTTTGGCTTTGCCTGGATGATCGCACAGGGTCTTGGCATCGGCCTTCGTGGCTTCAGCGCCGAGTGGCTCACGGCCGTATTCGGCCCGCTGGAAGACCGCCAGTTCGGCATGGGCTACGGTGCGCTGTTGACTGCCACCGCATTTTTGTTCCTTTTCACGCAGGGCATTGCGGCGCGCGGGGCCGTCAACGGCGATGTTTTCGTCGCCTCGGCCATCGGCGGGGTGATTGCCGTTGTCGGTATCTTCGTCTTTTTCCCCATTGCCAAGATGTTGCTGGCGGCCTTTGCCACCGAAGACGGCGGCTATTCGGTGGTCGGGTTCTTTCCCAAATTCTTTGACGGTCGCATCTGGGGGCTTGGCTGCCTCGGTGGCGGGCGCTGCGGTGCGGCCTGGAATTCGCTTGTTCTGGCGGTGATCGTCGGGGTGCTGACCACCCTTCTGGGTCTGTCCTTCGCGCTGGTGCTGACGCGGTCCGGGTTCCGGTTCAAGCGGTCGTTACGGGCGCTGACCGTGCTGCCGATCATCACACCGCCCTTTGTCATCGGCCTTGCCATCATTTTGCTGTTCGGTCTGTCCGGCGCGGTCACTACCACGGTTTCTTCGGTTCTGGGGATTGATCCCAGCCGGTGGGTCTACGGCCTGCCAGGGGTGCTGATAGCACAGCTTCTGGCCTTTACCCCCATCGCCTTTCTTGTGCTGATCGGTGTGGTCGAAGGTGTCAGCCCCAGCATGGAGGAAGCCGCCCAGACCTTGCGGGCCAACCGTTGGCAGACCTTCCGCACGGTGTCCCTGCCCCTGATGCGGCCGGGGCTCGCCAATGCCTTCTTGCTCGGGTTCATCGAGAGCATGGCCGATTTTGGCAACCCTCTGGTGCTTGGCGGCAATTTCGATGTGCTGTCGACCGAGATATTTTTCGCCATCGTCGGGGCGCAATACGATCAGAGCCGCGCGGCGATCCTGGCAATGGTGCTGCTGGCATTCACGCTGGGTGCGTTTTACCTGCAACGCTTCTGGCTCGGGCGCAAAAGCTATACCACCGTTACCGGCAAGGGCGACGCCGGGGTCCACCCCGCCATGCCGCGCCGGCTCGCGCTTCCGGTCTATACCGTCGTGACCCTGTGGTCGGCGTTCACGCTCGTCATCTACGGCATGATCCTTTATGGCTCGGTCGTGCGGCTCTGGGGCGTCGACGACACGCTGACTTTCAAGCATTACCTGACGGCCTTCCGCGTTGGTTGGGGCGAAAACGGAATACGCTGGACCGGCTCCGCATGGGACAGCTTCTGGACAACGATGCTGATTGCCACGGTGGCGGCCCCGCTGACGGCTGCGGTCGGCCTGATCACCGCCTATCTGCTGACCCGGCAGGATTTTGCCGGCAAGCGCGGGTTCGAATTCGGGACGATGCTGTCCTTTGCCATTCCCGGCACGGTGATCGGGGTCGCCTATATTCTGGCGTTCAATGTGCCCCCGATCGAGATCACGGGCACCGGGCTGATCCTGGTGATCAGCTTCATCTTCCGGAACATGCCGGTCGGAGTGCGGGCAGGCATCGCCTCGATGAGCCAACTCGACAAGTCGCTGGACGAGTCCTCGCTGACCCTTGGCGCCAATTCCTGGCAAACCTTCCGGCGCGTCATTCTGCCGTTGCTGCGCCCGGCCATTCTCGCGGCGCTGGTCTACAGTTTCGTGCGGGCGATGACCGCGATCTCAGCGGTGATCTTCCTGGTTTCCGCCCGCTATGACATGGCGACAAGCTACATTATCGGCCGGGTCGAAAACAATGATTACGGCCTTGCCATCGCCTATTCCACGGCCCTGATCTTTGTGATGCTGGCCGCTGTCGGCCTCTTGCAACTGCTGGTCGGACGCACGCGGATCGGCCGCCGCTCAAGCCATTCTGAAGGACATTAGATGACAGCCATTCATGCAAAGGCCGCCTCGGTCCGCTTCGAGAACGTCTCGAAAGTCTACGGCGGCAATGTCACCGCCGTAGACGGGATCGACCTCGAGGTGGCCGCAGGCACGCTGGTCACGCTGCTTGGCCCCTCGGGTTGCGGCAAGACCACCACGCTGCGGATGATCGCGGGGCTGGAGATGGCAACGACCGGTCGCATTTTCATCGGTGACAAGGATGTGACGAAACTTCCCGCCACGGATCGCGACGTGTCGATGGTGTTTCAGAGCTACGCATTGTTTCCCCACATGACGGTGCTGGAAAATGTCAGCTACGGCCTGAAGTTTTCCGGTTTCGACAAGTCGGCGACGCGGGAAAAAGCCCATGCCGGTTTGGCGCTGGTCGGCCTGACGGGATACGGAGACCGGTTGCCCTCGGAACTGTCGGGCGGCCAGCAGCAGCGCGTCGCGGTGGCGCGCGCCCTGGTGCTGGAACCGCAGGTTTTGCTGTTTGACGAGCCACTGTCCAACCTCGATGCCAAATTGCGGCGCCAGGTGCGCGAGGAGATCCGCGAAATTCAACAGAACCTCGGTCTTACGGTGGTCTATGTAACCCACGATCAGGAAGAGGCGCTGGCTGTCTCGGACGAAATCGTGGTGATGCGCAATGCCGCGATTGCCCAGAAGGGAACACCGCGTTCGCTCTACGAGGCGCCGGCGGATGCCTTTGTCGCCGACTTCATCGGCGAGGCGAACCTTGTCCCCGTCGAGATACTGGCCCTGGAGGGCGAGAGCGCCATCGTGGCCATTGCCGACTACCAACACCGCCTGCCATCGCGTGGACTGCCCGTGGGCCCGGCCCGGCTGGCTGTCCGGCCTTCACGGATGCGGCTGGTGGCCGGAAAAGATGACGGCGTTGCCGCTGTGATCGCCAAGGCAACCTATGTCGGAAACCGGATGGAATATACCGTCACCGCAGCTTTCGGCACCGCATTTGCGACCGCCGAGGATGTGGCCAGCCCGTTTTCGATCGGCGACGAGGTGACCATTTCCTTCGCGGCGTCAGGCCCGGTGCTGATCCCGTCAGATCAGGTGTAGGCAGCGTCGGCCAACGACTTGACCGCATCGTAGACGCCGGCTGCTGCCACTACCACGCGCCCGCCGTGGCGCAAGGCGTGATCGGCGTTCACCGGTTCCACCATACCGCCCGCTTCAGATATCAGCAGCTGGCCGGCCATGAAGTCCCAGGCGTTCATATGCTCCTCGACATAGCCGAGAATGCGCCCCGTCGCGACATAGGCAAGCGACAGGCCGCCCGAGCCATTGCGCCAGAAAACCGAGCCCGCATCGCAGCAAAGACTGACAAGTTGCTTGATCCCGTCGTTGTAGGTGCGCCCCGAGAACCCCACGCCAAGCGAACCTTCGCGCAGGCTGGTCTTGGCCGAGCACCTGATCGGGCGCGCGTTGCAATACGCCCCGCCACCCAGAACCGCGTGGTGCAACTCGTCATGGACAGGGTCATGCACCACCCCGATCACCACTTGCCCCTGGTAGACGCAAGCAATGATCACGCACCATTGCGCAATTCCGTTGATGAAATTGGTCGTGCCATCAATCGGATCTATCACCCAGGTGTAGCCGGTGATCCCGACGGTGGGCGCACCTTCCTCGCCGACGATGGCATCGTCCGGAAACGCCTCTGCCAGCCTGGCGCGCACCGCCAACTCGACATTCCGGTCCGCTTCCGAGACAAAATCCTGATGGCCCTTGGTCTCGATCGTAAGCTCCGCCCAATTGCGAAAATAGCCGAGCGCCATTTGCCCCGCCTCGGCGGCGATGTCGCGGGCGGCAGCGTAGCGGGTGTTCAGTTCATCGGACGGCATGGCTTTTCCCTTTGGCAACAGCTTGGCAGTGGCCGCGCCATTCAATCATCTGGCGGCGGAATGGCAACCCGCAATCTTTCGCACCGTGCCCGCAATCTTTCGCACCCTGATCGGCTATCCGGGACCTGCCCGGCAACGCGTCAGGGGTCCACTCAGGGATTTTGGCGCATTCGCCGGTTGCCTAGCTGTGCGCGGTGTCCGGCCCCATGCTCGCGGTCGCGGTCTGTCGGAAATCCCTCGTGCAGGATTGGCCACCCCGGTCGGAGCCGGGGCAGATGTTGACAGACAATCGATGAAATGCTGATAGACCGTCGCAACCGGACTGTCGCGCAATTACCTTGTCCGCACCAACATCGCGACACAATTCCGCGGCATGTTCTTCACATCGAAACTCCGGGAAGTGCCATGAAACATCAACCGATCCCAACGTCCTTCGAGGCCGGTATCACCGCAAGCAACGAGGATTCTTGCGTCTCGGTTCAGCACGCATTTGTCGTGATGCTGGCGGATGACGACGACATCAATCGCGATGTTATCAGCAAGATGCTACAGATATTCAAGGGGGTCGAGATCGTCACCGCGGCGGACGGCCCGAGCGCGCTGCAACTCTGCCTCGCCCGGCGGTTTGACCTGTTGATCGTTGACCTCAAGATGCCCGGAATCACCGGTGACAAGGTCATCAGACACCTGCGGGCGACCCGCAATCCGAATTCGCAAACGCCTGTCATTCTTTGCTCGGCCTTCACTGAATCGGAACTGAATCGTATTATTGGTTCTTGCCCTTACGACAATTTGTTGAGCAAACCGGTTGCAATGGCGGAGTTGAGACGGGTCGTGTCAGCATTGACGGATCGGGGTTGAACCGCCAACTTCCCGACCCCGAACGATTTTTTTTTACAGCGGACAGCCGCCTCGCGCCCCCTCCCCGCTCGCGCCGGGCCATTTGCACACTCCAGGCGAGACATGGCCAAACCTGAGTCTTTCATATTGCAATCTGTATCAGGGACACCTATCCTTTAAGGATTCCGTATCCGCGCAATCTGCAATTCAGGGTTGATCGGCCAAGGTGAACCGAAGGCAAAATTCGGCCCTGGAATTATGAGCAGTAGTGAAGTGGACATCGACATGACGAAGCAGGCCAGGTTCAATTTGGCGGAGGCAGAGGCCGGCGCCTCTGTTGCCGAAATCGGTGCTGCCTTTTCGGCCTCTACCTTGGCCGACCTGTTGCGCGGCTTCAATCACGATGGCGCGGAGGCCCTGGACCACGCGCTGGCGGCGGTCGGGCGTTGCGGCAACCTTGACCGCATCGTCTTGCTTGGCTTGCCTTTGACCGGTTCGGCACCCGAAAGGTATTACTGGTGTTCAAAGGATGTGGCCGGTGACGACGATGGATGGCTGCCGCCACCCCTTCCGGAAGCCGTGGGGCAAGATCAACTCGCGGGCTTCGAGACACAGAGCGACAACAGGTTTTTCACGGGATTCGCGTTGCGCCATGACGGGCAGACGGTCGGCAGCGTATGGTTTGGCCGCGACGCCGCAAAGACCGACGCCGCAAAGACTGGGGCCGCAAAGACTGGGGCCGCAAACATCGAAGCCGACCTGCTTGGCAGCTTTGCCGCCGGTCTGGCCGCGGTGATCGCCCGCCGGCGCGCAGCCGGGCAAACCGGGCAAAGCCGCGTCTGGTTCGCGGATCTGTTCGCAAACCTCAAAAGCGTTGTCGCGTTTTGTCTCGAACCTGACGGCCGCATCAGTTCTGTGGCCCGCTCGACCTCGGGCCTCGACATCTGCCCCGCGCTACAACCCGGGTGTATTTTCAAAGACACGGCCCCCCCCGCGATAGTCGGCGTCTGCCTGTCGATGAAGGACCGCATCATATCCGGCGGCGGCGACGACAAGGTCCTACAAATGATTTTCCCGGGTCAGGACGCCGGGGTCCGTTGGGTAAAAGTGCTGTGCAAGGTTGCCGGGGACGACAGGCCCGGCGTGGTGGAGTTCTGCCTGCGCGATGACAGCCAACGAGCCGAAGAACGGCGGATGCTCACCCGGCTGGCAGAGGTAGCGCAACGTACCCAGAGTATCGTGACGATTACCGACAGTAACGGCTGCATACTTTGGGTGAACGCCGCCTATGAGGCGCGCACCGGCTACACCCTGGCGCAAGCGCGCGGCAAGATACCCGGCAGTCTGGTTCAGTTCGACAAGACCGACCCTGCGATGCGCGCGCGGATCGGCGCGGCCCTCGCCCGCCGTGAACCGGTGCGCGGCGAGATCCTCAACCGCTCGAAGTCGGGCGAGGAGTACTGGCTGGATGTTGACATCCAGCCGCTGTCGGACGAAGACGGCAACCCTGACGGTTTCATGTCCGTGGCGCAGGACATCACCCCGACCAAGGCGCTTGAAGCGAAGCTTCACCACCAGGTCGAAAAGACCAAACAGGCGGCGGCGGGCGTCAAATCCGCGCTCGCGCTGATTTCGGCGGGTTCCGAGGCGGTGCCGAATGCCCTTGGCATCTTTGACGCGAACGAGCGCCTGGTGGTCTGCAACCGGCGCCTTGCCGCGTTCTATCCAAAGATCGGCTATGAGGGGATGCGCGGCAAAACCTTCGAGGAGATCATCAGAAGCGGCGCATCGGACGGCCTGTTCAAGGTCGGTCACGGTTCGGAAGAAGACGTGGTTCAGGAACTTCTCGCCAATTACCGCAAAGGCCAATTGGACAAGGAAATCCAGCTTGCTGACGGACGCTGGTTTCACATGCACAATGCCCCGATGCCTGACGGTGGCCAGGTCATCGTGCGCACCGACATCACGAAGTTGAAAGAGGCGGAAAGCCGGGTTCAGACGGCGATAGACGGCGCGGGGCTTGGCACCTGGGAATGGCACAGGGACAAGGATCTGAACTTTGTCAACGATCGCTATGCCGGGATGCTCGGGCTCACGGTCGAGGAATTGGGAACCACCAACCAGAAGGCTTTTCGCGACAGGCTACACCCAGACGATCTGCTGCGGGCCGAAGCGAATTTCATTGAGAGCGCGCAAGCGGGGCTGGACACCGCGCAATGCGAGTTCCGGATGCGCCATAAGGACGGGCACTGGGTCTGGATACTCTCGCGGGGCCAGATCTTGCAGCGCGACCGTGATGGTGACCCCATCGTGATTACCGGGATACATCTGGACATCACCGAGCACAAGGCGCGTGAAGCCGCCCTGATTGCCTCCAAGTCTGACCTGGAAAAGGCCCTTACGGCCCGCGAAGAGGCCGAACGGCGGTTTTTCGACATTGCCTCGGTCAGCGACGACTGGTTCTGGGAACAAGACGAAAACCTGCGCTTCACCTATCTTTCGGAAAGCATCACCCGCATTCCTGGTGTCAAAATAAGTGAGATGATTGGCAAGAACCGTGCCGAGATGCTTGCAGGAACACCCGGACTGGAAAACGCTGGCAACTGGGCCTCGCTTGCAAAAAAGATGGCCGCACGCGAGACGTTCAAGGGTTTCGTCTATCGGTCGCGCCTGCCTGGTGCGGAAGAAGATCGCTGGCTTCGCATCAGCGGCGCGCCGATCCTCGGCGATGATGGCACATTCTGCGGCTATCGCGGCGTCGGCTCGGATGTAACCGACCTTCAGCGTGCGCGCGAAGCGGCCGAGGAGGCCAGCCGTACCAAATCAATGTTCCTTGCCAATATGAGCCATGAGATACGCACGCCGCTCAACGGTGTGCTCGGCATGTCCGAACTGCTCGAATCGCTGATTGTCGATCCCGAGCAGCAGCGCATGATCTCGACCGTGCGGGAAAGTGGCGAGGCGCTGCTCAATATCCTCAATGACCTGCTCGATATGTCCAAGATCGAGGCCGGACGCATGGACCTGGAGGCCGAAGTTTTCAATCCCGGCGAAATCATCGAGCGCGTTGAAGATCTGTTCACGCTTCGCGCCGAAGAAAAGGGCCTCGGCTTCGAAGTGCTGGTCGGCTCGAACGCCGATCGCCCGCGGATCGGCGATGCCCACCGTATCCGCCAGATCATCAACAACCTTGTCACCAATGCGATCAAGTTCACCGAAAAGGGCGACGTGACGGTTGTTCTGAGTGGCAAGGCCGGTGCGCCGCTGACATTGGAAGTCAGGGATACGGGCATCGGGATGACGCCGGAACAGGTCGAGAGATTGTTCAAGGATTTCTCGCAGGCCGATCAGTCCATTTCCCGCCGCTTCGGTGGCACCGGGTTGGGGCTGGCGATTGCCGGACGCCTGGTGGCGCTGATGAACGGCAAGATCGCGGTTGACAGCACGCCGGACAAGGGCACGACCTTTCGGGTCACGCTGCCCCTGCCGGACGGGCAAGCCCCTGTGCGTCGCAAGATCGAAACTGAAACCCTCGTTTCAATTGAGGGCGTGCGCATATTGGCTGCGGATGACAATCAGACCAACAGGCGGCTTCTTGAAAGTGCGCTGGGTCGCCGCGGCGCGATCTGCACCATCGCGCATAACGGGCGCGAAGCTGTCGATGAATGGGCACCGGGAAAGTTTGATGTGATGGTCCTCGACATCTCGATGCCGATCATGGACGGTGTTGCCGCCCTGACCGAGATCCGGGCACGCGAGGCGGCGGCCGGGGTCACACCGCTTCCGGCAATCGCATTCACCGCGAATGCGATGTCGCATCATGTCATCGAGTATCTTTCAAACGGCTTCGACACGCATGTCGCCAAGCCCTTCAAAGCGGCAGATCTGGTAACGGCGATTGCCACTCTGGCGCGGAAATAGTCGGGAACGATTTGGCTTCCGGAATGATCTGCGATCGCGGCAGGCTCAGATCTCGGCCTGCATGCGATCGACCAGTTCGCGGATCATCGCGTGCAGGCTTGCCAGATCAGAGGCTCCGTAGGCTGCGGCGCGTTGCAGTGTGAGAATGCCATTCTCCACCGTCGTGGCCGACCGGCCGATCCCGTCAAATCCCAGCGTCGCGGCGACACCTGATATCTTGTGCGCGCGGACTGCCACGTCTTCCAATGCGCGAGGCGCGCCCAGGCCTGCGCCTCCCTGCAAAATTCGTTCGATATGAGCGACATGCTCCGCCATCGACAGCCGGAACCGCGCCCTGATCGGGCCGAACATCGCCTCGAAGGCTTCACTTTCCATCGGCGCCGTTCCTGGCATCATGCAACCTTCCTGCGATAACCCTCGCGCGGGGTGCGGCGCGCCTGGGCATTGGCAAGCGCCGCCGCGACCAGGTCATTGATGGCCTTGCGCGAGAACACCGAGTTGGTGACCGCAGCGCCCGCCCGAACCACCGGCAAGGTGCCATACGAATAGCAATCCTGATATTCGGAAAGGGCATCGTTTATCTGCAATTCGATCTCGTCCGGGTCGATCGTGGTCTTGGACGGCAGGACACAGACAAATTCCCCCTGCCCCGCATAGGCCGCGACGATCTTGTGTCGCTTGAGGATATCACAGATCGTATCCGCCACGTCCGCAAGGATATCCGCAAACTGCTCGTCGTTGGTCCGCACGTAGATATTGGCGGCATTCTCGACAACAAATCCCATGCAGACGGTTGACCACTTTTCAATCCGCCCGAGGGTGCCCAGATAGTTCTGGAGCGCCGGAAAGCTCAACAGGGCCTGGACCTCCGACAATCTGATCGGCTCTTCGAAATCCTGGGTGTGGCCCGAGACGGTGACAGATTCTGCCCGATACATCAAAATCGCGTTGCGCTGCCGTTCTTCGTGTATGGTCTTGATCGTTCCAAGACGGGCACGGGTTTCAAGAAAATCGAGCGGCTTGGTGATGTAGTCGTCCGCACCTGCCAGAAAGGCATCGTCCACCGATGCCCGTTCCGACATCCTGGTTACCATGACGATCTGGGCGTCGCGTGACGCTGCGGTTTCGCGCAATGTGGCGCACAGTTGTATTCCGTTCATTTCCGGCATCTGGATATCGACAAAGATACAATCAAATGGCGTCGAGGCCTGATTGATCGCCTGCAATGCCGCCGCGCCCGATTCCACAAGCGTCGTTTCTGAAAGGCCATTCTGCATCAGGATGCCGTTGAACATTTCCAGAAATATCGGGTCGTCGTCAACTGCCAGAATCTTCATGAGATGTCCTTTCTACCTCAGCGTGCAAAGGAACCATGCGCGGCGATTGTGGTTGAAATGTGGGCAATCCATGGCATTTGAGGCCAACTCATGGAATTCATGACAGGAGGAACGATCCGCAAACCGGCCGTGTTTTTGAGGCCGCCCGGGCATTCAGCGCAGGTTTGAACCGCCCCGGCTTTACCGGAGGGTGATTTGTTCAACGACTAAGCGACCATATCGAGT